>Ga0310786_10003679_pt1 | contig 22047 bp, 15 predicted proteins | sample AusTroGonzalo_MG_FD_203881 | JGI IMG/M metagenome (GOLD analysis project Ga0310786, IMG submission 203881) | Bovine rumen microbial communities from tropical cattle in Woodstock, Queensland, Australia - Gonzalo_03 (v2) (version 2) | ecosystem: Host-associated > Mammals > Digestive system >...
TGAAAGCGACTGAACACTCTTGGTTCCGAACTCTACATAAGTCTGCTTTGCATCGGGCTTGACCACAATGCTCAAGACCTTGCGGCGTGCGCCACGGTTCACTGCAACAACCTCACCGCTTACAGGTGAAACGAATTTCACCTCAGGATGATTCTTGTCAATGAACAGAGCTTCACCGGCCTTGACGGTCTGCTGTTCCTTGACGACCGGCTTGGGAGTGACTCCGGTGAAATCGGCGGGACAGAGAGCGTACTCCTGTGCCATACCAACCTCGGTCAACTCCTTAACGGGAGCGCCCAGCAACTTGATGTCCAGACCTTTTCGTAAACGAATGATTTCTGCCATTTTGTTGTTAGTTGAATATATAGTTTAATATTATTCAGAATGCGGGCGCAAAATTACTAATAAAAGAGTTATGTACTAACTTAATAAAACCAAAAAAGCGAATGCATTTATCAACATCTTCAAAAAAGGCCCATTCCATCGGAGGATACAAGACGAAAAGCGCCCTACAGGTATCTGCTCGCGTATTTTTTTAGAAAATCTCTCGATAAAGTTGGTTCTTTTCTGCCAAGAGTTAGTTACATTTGCATATTGTGAAAGCAGGGAGAATAGTCCACATTCTGCTGGCCGTTTTGATAGGTTCCTATCTTACCGGCCATATTTTGCTGAATAACAGAAACATTCAGCAGAATGCCGCCGTACATGTGGTTTCAATAGCCTCGTCTGCCCTGGGCACCGACGTCAACGCCGGCCGCGTCCAGTTCACCTACCCGTTCGGAATCACCATCGACGGTCTGACAGTCTATGACCTTCAGCACGACACCCTAGCCTACGCCTCATCTCTGTCACTCAGGCTCAAACCCGTCAAGCTGCTCAAGAAAAAACTGAGCATAACCAGCATCAGGGTCAATTCCCCCAGCATAAGGCTCAACAGGGAAAATCCCGATTCCGATCCCAACTACGCTTTCCTGACCGAACTCTTCGGCACCAGTGACGAGCCCATGTCCCTGAGGGCGAACTCCATACTCATCAGAAACGGCTCCATACGCTACGACGTCCGCAGCGCCGAATGGACCGACAGCATTTTCAATCCCGACCATATCGGAATAAACGCCCTTACGGCCAATCTGTCGCTGAAAGCACTCAATCCCGACTCCGTATCGGTGATAATCAGGAAATTCACTTTTGCCGAGCAATCCGGTTTCGTACTCAGCCGTGCCAAAGGATCGGTCAACATAGGCCGTGACGGCGCCGACCTGTCAGGATTTGCATTCTCTACCCCCAACAGTGATTTCCAAGCCAAACGGCTCAGTGCCGATGCGGGATTCGCAACCCAACTCAACGGATTGCCCGATCTGGACGTGGACATAAAGGCTACGGTTACCGGCAGCGACTATATGGCATTCTATCCCAGGCTGGCCCCCATGACCACCCCCGTTTCACTGACACTTAAAGGCAATGGACGCAACGGTGACCTCAACCTGAACGCCCTGTACGTACAGATCCCGGACAGCGTCTTTGACCTTGGAATGAACGGTACGGTCATGCTCGATACCGCCTTCAACATTACCGGATGCCGGTATGCCCAAGCCCACGGCACATTCTCAAGCGGGTTGCCGCAATGGCTCAGACAGCAGTTGGAAGGATTTGCCCTAACCATACCCGAGCAGATTGACTACCTTGGCGACGGCTCTTTCAAGGCTGATTACGAGGACCGCAACGGTAGCGCCAGTTCTTCACTGCAGATTATCAGCCAGGCCGGAACGGTATCGTGCGACATAAACGGACAGGACGACACCTATAACGGCAACCTGACAGCCCAGGACGTCAATCTGCGCGTATTCACCGGCAACAGGGACCTTGGCAACTGCTCACTGACCGCCCACGCCGAAATGACCAGACAGGACGAAGGTTTTTCGGGCCGTTTCAACGGAAAGATAGGAAGCCTCAGATACAAGAGATACAACTACCGCGGCATAAACGTAAACGGATCCATCACCCCGGACCTCATTCTGTCCGACATCAGGTTCGCCGACAGGAACGGAGCTCTGGACCTGACAGCCGGAATAGGTACCGGCAACATCCCCTACTACGCCGTCAAGGCCACAGCCGATTCACTTAACCTGGGTGCATACCACCTGGTTGACAGGGACAGTATATCACTTACCACACGGCTTACAGCCACGGTGATAGGACACAATATCGACGACTTCATCGGCAAAATATCGCTGGACAGCCTCTATTATGCCGACAAGTCGGGTGACTGGTCCATGAAAAACATGACAGTTGCCATCGGCCAGTACAATGACCAGATCAGAGCCACTACCATCAACAGCGACTTCATGAATGCCACCCTTATAGGCAACTATCAGGCTTCTCGCATTCCCGCTTCAATAGCCAAAGCATGCTCCGATGCCCTTCCCACCATAGGCAAACTGGTAGGCAGCAAACTCAAGGCAGGAAACTACGCCAAGGCCTCCAACAGTTTCACGGTCGATGTAAACCTGCGCAACACAGACTTCATGCAGAAAGTGTTCCACTCTCCCATATCCGCCAATCAGCCCGCTCATCTGCAGATGACATTCATTGACGGAAAGAGGGTTTACAACGGCTCTGTATCCGTACCTGATCTTTCTTTGAGGGATCAGGGAATAACCGATGCCCGCCTGAACCTGAAATCCTCCGATGGAACCTGCAATGTTGACCTTTCGGGTTCATATGGCGACAAGACGGGCGACATGACCAGCCTGACGGCATCACTTGAGGCGTTCACCGATATAGTACGGGCCGATTATTCATGGGGTAACAACTCACACACCATGAGCGGAACGGCACGTACCCTCACCCAGTTCCTCAAGTATGACCGCCGCCACGGACTGCAGTCCCTGTCTGTCGTAGACACTACCAACATAACCGTCAACGGCACCATCTGGGATCTCTCCATAGCCCAGATCCTGACCGACATGGGTAAAGTCACCATCTCCGACCTGAGCGCCAGCAACAATGACCAGTTCATATATGCAAACGGAACGGTATCATCCGATTCCAGTGACGTATTTGTCCTGTCAATGAAGAATATCGACCTCAGACAGACGATGGCCACTATGCACCTCAGGAAAGCGCCAAAACTGGAAGGTCTTGCCTCCGGTCAGGTATTCGTCTCGGGAGTACTGGCCAACCCCGCTTTCTCAGGTTCCTTCAAGGTTGAGGATTTTGATTTCCTGGATTCCTACCACGGGCTTCTTGAAGCCAACTGCCGTTGGAACCGCTCCACCCATCAGGTTGAGGTACAGGGAACCATGAATGACGAGGGTGTCTCCTCGACAGCTTTCAACGGATATTTCATACCGCAGACCAAGTACCTTGACGTGACATTGGACGCCAACCATACAGATCTTCATTTCCTCAACAACTGGACCACATCGGTATTCAAGGATATGGGCGGACGCGCCGTCGGTCAGTTACGGCTGTACGGTGAACTGCCCGATATGGATATGGAAGGCCAGGCTATCCTGGAAGACGGTTATTTCATACAGGATGCCGTACACACCACATTCCTCGTAAAACGCGACACGCTGTGGTTTGAACCGGGCCAGATGCTCTTCAAGGACGTGGAATTCTACGATGAAAAGGGTCACGACGGTCTGTTGACCTGTATCCTCCATCACAATAAGTTCTCCGACTGGAGGGTTGATATGTCCGCATATGTAGCCGATATGCTCGTCTTCAACCAGTCCAGGAACGAAAAGAGCGACATATTCGCCTCCGTATACGCCGAGGGTTCCATGTCACTCAAGTTCGATCCCACAGGCGGACTCAACATATCGGTCGATGCACGTACCGCTCCCGGAACAAGGATCGGTTACAGCCCCAGATCAGGAACTGTGGCCGATTACAATTTCCTTACCATAATAGACCGCGGCACGGTCAATATTGATGAGGAGACCGTCAGGAACATCATCCCGGACAAGACAAAGAACAATAAACCGTTCCGTCTGGATCTGAACGTTGAGTGCAGTGAGGATGCCCTGATTGAGATGGCCATGCCCTCACTTAACGGATTCTTCCGTGGAAACGGCAACATATCCATGGTATACACGCCCAAGGACGGACCCTCGCTGAACGGTATCTACAATCTGAGTTACGGACAGTGCGCCCTCTCCATCGAGGATATCATACGTAAGAACTTCAACCTCATGGAAGGCAGTTACGTAAGGTTCAACGGAGACCCGCTGGATACCGAGATCAACCTGCAGACATACCATAATGTCAATTCAGCGTCAATATACGACCTGGATCCCAGCGCATCGTCCAACAACAAGGTTCACGTGCGTTGCCTTATGAGTATAACAGGAAACGTAACAGACCCGCGCGTGTCATTCGACATCGACATGCCTAGCGGAACGCCCGATGAAAAAGCCGTTCTGGCCAGCGCGACAGCCACCCAGGAGCAGCGCGAGAATCAGTTCATATACCTGCTGGCCCTGGGTCGTTTCTATACCGATGACATGAACTCGGACCGTATGACACCCAGTGCCGTAGAGTCAATCGTAAACAACACCGTGAGCGGCCAGATTAACAACCTGCTCTCTAAGGTGATGGACAATGACAAGATATCACTGTCAAGCAATGTCAGCGCCAGCAGTTATCTCACCAACGATGCCACCAACCTGAGCAACAAGGAGCTGCAGGGCATACTTGAGGCACACCTGCTCAACAACCGCCTGCTCATAAACGGAAACTTCGGTTACAGGGAAAACACCATCAACAACACCTCTAACTTTATCGGTGACTTTGAGTTCAAGTATCTGCTCATACCAGACAAGAGGGGCAAAGGAATCAGTATCAAAGGCTACAACAAAGCCAATGACAAATACTTCTCAAAGACCACGCTGACTACTCAGGGCGTAGGTCTGGTACTTGAAAAAGATTTTTAATAGGAACGTGCAAAGAGTACACGGCGTGCAGCAGGCTTACCGCTGTATACATCGGTACCCGGCTCCTCCTTCATGCCGAAAGGCAGACAGCGGATGGTAGCCTTTGTCTCCTCCTTGATCTTGGCCTCGGTCTCGGCGGTGCCGTCCCAGTGAGCCAGAACAAAGAAGCCCTGCTCTATCTTCTCCTTGAACTCGTCATATGAGTTGACCTCGACCATACGTGCGTCACGCCAAGCCTTGGCCTTCTCAAAGATTGCGGTCTGCATCTCGTCGAGCATTGTAGGAATCAGGTTCTCAAGGCCCTCAAACGGAACAGTCTCCTTCTCAAGAGTGTCACGGCGCATGATCTCGCATGTACCGGCCTCAAGGTCACGCATACCCAGGGCAACACGTACGGGAACGCCCTTAACCTCGTAATCGGCGAACTTGAATCCGGGACGCTTGTTGTCGGCATCGTCATACTTGACGCTGATGCCCTTCTTCTTAAGAGCCTCGACCAGAGTGTCAACCTTGGCGCTTATCTGTGCCAGGTCATCTGCATTCTTATAGATAGGAACAATAACTACCTGTATAGGAGCAAGCTTAGGAGGCAGAACAAGACCGTTGTCATCGGAGTGAGCCATGATCAGGGCACCCATCAGACGTGTTGATACGCCCCATGATGTAGCCCATACATACTCCAGTTGGTTCTCCTTGTTGATGAACTGTACATCGAATGCCTTGGCAAAGTTCTGACCAAGGAAGTGAGATGTACCGCACTGCAGGGCCTTACCGTCCTGAGTCATTGACTCGATGGTATAGGTATCAAGAGCACCGGCAAAACGCTCGGTCTCGGACTTGACGCCACGGACAACCGGAACGGCCATGTAACCCTCTACGAAATCTGCATAAACCTGCTGCATACGGCGTGCCTCCTGCTCTGCCTCCTCACGGGTGGCGTGTGCAGTGTGACCCTCCTGCCACAGGAACTCGGCTGTACGCAGGAACAGACGCGGACGCATCTCCCAACGCATTACGTTAGCCCACTGGTTGCACAGTATAGGCAGGTCACGATATGACTTGATCCAGTTCTTGTATGTTGCCCAGATGATTGTCTCTGATGTAGGACGGACTATCAGTTCCTCTTCAAGTTTAGCAGCGGGATCCACAATGACTCCACTACCGTCCTCAGCGTTCTTGAGACGGTAGTGTGTCACTACGGCACACTCCTTTGCAAAGCCTTCAACGTGCTCGGCTTCGCGGCTAAGATATGACTTTGGGATAAGCAACGGGAAGTAAGCGTTCACGTGACCGGTCTCCTTGAACTTGTCGTCAAGGGTACGCTGTATCTTCTCCCAGATTGCATAACCATAGGGCTTGATGACCATGCAACCGCGGACAGGAGCCTGCTCGGCAAGGTCAGCCTTAACTACCAGTTCATTATACCACTGCGAGTAGTTCTCGCTTCTTTTGGTAAGATCTTTAAGTTCTTTTGCCATATCCTAAGATTTTTCGGAGTGCAAAGGTACTCTTTTTTTGGCTACTTGAACAACAGTTGTGCAAATGTATTTAAGTAAAGGCGCCAGTTGGCCCACACATGACCTCCGTCTGACTTGTAGAATGTATGTTCAAGACCGCAGTCTGTCATGGTCTTGTCCAGTGTAACCGATGTTTCCCAAAGAAAATCACTTGTACCGCAGGCCAGGAAATAGAGCTTTACGCCAGCCTTCTTGAGGGCGGTAATCTGCTCAGGGGTAGAACTGCCAGCAGCTGACAGCGGGCATATCCAGTCAAACATAGCGGGATACAGGTTCGTAGCGGTGATGGTGTGGCCGCCACCCATTGAGAGTCCTGCAATGGCGCGTGACTCGGGCTTTGCAATGACGCGGAAGTTCTTCTCTATGAACGGCACAATCTCAGTGCAGAGGCTCTTTACGTATGCATCGGCCATGGCGGGATCCCTGCGGTCAATCTGTTTCTCGGGCAGGCCCAGAGGCTGTGCTGCCTGCTGACCGGGGTTACCGTTGGGCATTACGACTATCATAGGCTGTGCAAGCCCCTTCTCAATAAGGTTGTCCAGAATCTGTGCGGTGCGGCCCATTGATGTCCAGGCCTCCTCATCACCGCCTGCTCCGTGAAGCAGGTAGAGAACGGGATATTTCTTGCCGCTGGTCTCATAGCCGTAAGGAGTATATACGGTCACACGGCGGTTTATGCCCAGAATCTCGCTGTCATACCAGCGATATGTTACGGTACCGCGCTGATTGGCCTCAAAATAGTTCTCCGAGCGTTCTCCGGGTACCATGAGCATATTCAGATAGCGGGTTCCGTCACGCTGTACCATATAGTTCTGGGGATCGTTTACAGACACTCCGTCTACCACAAAGTTATATGTGTAAATCTCGGGTGAAGGGATATCCAATGTTACCTCCCATACGCCGTTCTGTCCCTTCTGCATGGGTATGCTGCCCTCCAGCCAGTTGCCCTGAAGGTTGACCACTGTGGCATAGTTGGCGTTAAGGCGGAATGTCACCTTTTCACCGTTGATTTCAGGTGATTTCACCTGCTGACGTCCTCTTGAAAAATTGTTGAGTTCCTGGGCCGATACCGATACGGCCAATACGGATAGCAATACTACTGTAAGAAATCTTTTCATAAGTCTTTATTGATAAGGTTAGTATTTGGCAGTTTTAACTTATCTGCAAATATAGCATTATATACAATAACCAGCATATTCACAACGTTTAATATGCAGACATGGCTATGAACGCTCACATAAGAAAACTGTTATCGGCCGTATTGATTATGGCGCCGATGATGCTCCACGCCCAGTGGTTCGGCTCCAGGACCGATATGATAAACACGCTCAGAGCTATATCAAACGGTGATTGGGAACGAGCACAGATCATCACGTTGGACAGTGACGAGACGATAGAGTTCTCGTTTGACGAGATGTCACACCAATACCACCGGTTCACTTACCACATCACCCACTGCGACGCCCAGTGGAAACCTTCAAACCTGATTGAATCGGAATATATGGAGGGGTTCAACGACCAGCCCATCGACAATTGGGAGAACTCGCTGAACACCACCTTTGACTACACCCACTACTCCCTGACTCTGCCCAACGATGACGTAAAGCTGAGACTGTCCGGCAACTACCTTCTTTCAATCCGGGAGGACGACCGGGAGGTTGCATGGTTCAGGTTCATGATTGCCGAGAACATGCACAACCTGTCGGCTACGGTCGATGAAAACACCGACATAGACGCCCGCAAATCGCACCAGCAGCTTGGTATGACAGTCAGCCTGAACGGTCTGAACGTGACCAATCCCGACAGGGAGATATACACCATGGTTATGCAGAACCGCCGTTTTGACAACGCGGTAATCAACCCCAAGCCCACCTACAACGCAGGCAACAGGCTCACCTATGAGCATTGCCGCGATCTGATATTCCCCGCCGGCAACGAGTTCCGCCGTTTTGAGATAGTCAACATGTACGACTACTTCAGGAACGTGGACCGCGTAAGGTTCCACGATCCCTACTACCACGCAACCCTTCTGGAGGATACACGACACCACGCCTACACGTTTGACAATGATCATAACGGCCGATATCTGATCCGATACAACCAGGCCGATGACAGCGACACCGAGGCCGATTACCTGTTCGTCCATTTCACGTTGGCGAGCGAACCCATGACCGGAGGAAAGATGTACGTATCAGGCCATTTCACCGGAGGCAACCTCACTTCCCGGTATGAGATGGAGTACAACAGCCAGGAAAAGGCATACCAGGCCACCATATTGCTCAAAATGGGTGCATATGATTACCAGTACCTGTGGGTTCCTGACGGCGAAACCGTAGGTCAGACCAAGCCCAGCGAGGGTGACTGGTACGAGACCAAGAACGATTATCTGATTCTTCTTTATTACCGTCAGCGCGGATCGCGCTACGACCGGCTCATTTCTTCCATAGAGTGTCCATCCGCTCCTTGATGCGCTGTTCCTGAGCGTTATCCTGAGCCTGCCAGAACTGTGTTCCCTTTATTTCATCGGGCAGATACTGCTGGTTTACAAAGTTGCCCGCATAATCGTGTGCATACTTATAGTCTTCACCGTATCCAAGGTCCTTCATCAATGATGTAGGTGCATTCCTCAGATGCAGGGGCACCGGAAGATTACCGGTCTCTCCCACCTTGGCCAGCGCATTGGCAATACCCATGTAGGCCGAATTGCTCTTGGGGCTGGTAGCCAGATATACGGTAGCCTCGGCCAGCGGAATACGTCCTTCAGGCCAACCTATCTTCATCACGGCGTCAAATGCCGCATTGGCGATAAGCAGCGCGTTCGGATTGGCCAGGCCCACATCCTCGGAGGCCGATATCACCAGACGGCGTGCAATGAAAGCGGGATCCTCACCCGCCTGCACCATACGTGCCAGCCAGTACAGCGCAGCATCGGGATCACTGCCGCGTATGGATTTGATGAAAGCCGATATGATATCATAGTGCATTTCACCGTCCTTGTCATAGGCCAAAGGATTCTGCTGCAGGCGTTCGTTCACGATTTCATCGGTGATTACCACCTTATCGGAACTGTCTGCCTCGACCACCAGTTCCAGGATGTTGAGCAGTTTGCGTGCATCACCGCCAGAGAAACGCAGTATGGAGGTTGTTTCCTTTAGTTCTATGTCACGCTCCTTGAGAATGACATCGGTCTTAATGGCACGGTCCAGCAGTTTGAGCAGGTCATCTTTCTCAAGCGAGTTGAGCACGTAAACCTGCATTCGTGACAGCAGCGGGCGTATCACCTCGAATGAAGGATTCTCGGTCGTAGCGCCAATCAGGGTAATATCTCCACGCTCAACTGCACCCAGCAGAGAATCCTGCTGTGCCTTGTTGAAACGGTGTATCTCGTCAATGAAAAGTATGGGGCTGCCCTTGGTGCGGAACAAAGGGTTGCTGCGTGCGCGGTCTATCACCTCACGCACCTCCTTGACGCCTGCGGTGACGGCGCTCAGCGTGCTGAACGGAAGTTCCAGTTTGGTGGCCACAATCTGTGCCAGTGTGGTCTTTCCTGTACCCGGAGGGCCCCAGAGTATGAATGATGAAAGCCTGCCGGAATCAATCATGCGACGCAGCACGGCACCCGGACCGACCAGATGGGTCTGTCCTACATATTCGTCAAGAGACCGGGGTCTCATTCTTTCGGCTAACGGCTGCATGGCTTAAAGGACACAGATGTAACAGAGTTTATATAGCGAGAAAATTCGCAACTTAGGTTTAGGACCCAGAAGGTTCTTCTCCATGCTTTTCTGGAAGAAGGCCCAAATTATTCTAAAAGCCCATCTCATATGGAACTTGAGCACCTTGCGGTAATGAGTAAGCAGTTTGGAGCTCGCTCCTATATCGTCCTTATGGTCAAATGCATTCTGAACTGCCTGACGGGTCTTGTTCAGATACGATGCACTGTCATCCAGCCCGATATGAGCCAAAGGGTTGTCAATATGCAGTATGCTCACGCCATTCTCTTCAAGTTCATGCCCGAACTGCACATCCTCATATCCGTAACGGACATAAGACTCATCAAACCTGATTTTCATGAACGCCTCCCTTTCAATCAGGAAGGAGAACGATGTAAACCTGAGATACGGATTCTGGCTGCGGAAACCTGCAGAGCGCTCGAATGCCGCGTTTTTCTCATACAGATAACGGAGTTCCTGGCCTTTTTGGGGTATCTCATCCGGATGTGTCAGACCGCCGCATACGACCGATGCCTTATGGGAGGCATCCATGTATTTCTTGAGAAACTGTTTGTCCTTAACCTCGGCATCGCAATCCAGAAACAGCAGTTTTTCATATTGGGACTGGTCTGCCATGAAATTACGTATGGCAGAACGTCCTATGTTATGCGGGAGAGCAAAATAGCGGCAGTTCTCATGAGTCTCGGCCACCAGACGGCTCTTCTGCTGAAGATCCTTGTCGGTCGAGCAGTCATCGGCTACGATAATCTCATAGGGAATTCCCAGTGTCAGGCCCTGAAAATGCAAGTCCTTGATCAGCTGGGTGCAATCCCAGTTGTAAACCGGAATAAGTATCGATAATGCTTCCATTAAAGTGCACGTCGTTTTGCAAAAGTAATTATTTTTGTGACGTGTAAAACAAATAGCGCAATGAATATTGGGCAAGACGAAAACGAAAGACAGAAAAATATTTACAGAACGACACTGATTGGCGGTGCTGTCAATGTCATTCTGCTGGCATTCAAGTTCGTAGCCGGAATACTGGGACACAGTGCCGCCATGATAGCCGATGCCGTCCACTCGCTGTCGGATTTCGTGACCGATGTGATTGTGCTCATATTCGTGCATATAAGCGGTAAGCCGCAGGACAAGTCACATGACTACGGACACGGCAAGTATGAGACTCTTGCGCTTACCATAATCGGAATCGCGCTGCTGATCGTAGCGGTCGGCATATTCACCAACGGTGCCCAGCGCATAATTGACTGGTTCAACGGTGAGCAGTTGGAAACTCCGGGCATGCTCGCGCTCTGGGCCGCCCTCATATCGATACTGCTAAAGGAACTCACATACCGCTACACCATACGCAAAGCCAGACAAACCGAATCTCCCGCCCTCGAGGCCAACGCCTGGCACCACCGCAGTGACGCACTTTCATCAATAGGAACAGCCGTCGGAATAGGCGGCGCCGTTCTGCTAGGCAAGCGCTGGGCCGTGCTTGATCCCATAGCATCGATCGTAGTCGGCGCGTTCATCGTCAAGGTTGCTGTCGAGCTTATCCTTCAGGGAATGAGGGATCTGCTGGAGCACTCCCTGCCCGATGAGGTCGAGGATGAAATCATGCGGATCGCACAGTCCGAGCCCGACGTCATCGCCCCGCATGACCTGCGCACCCGCCGTATCGGCAACCGCTACGCCATAGAACTCCACATACTCATGAACGGAGACATAACCCTGGCCAAAGCGCATGACCACGCCGATTCAATAGAAAACCAACTGAAAGAAAAATTCGGACAAAACACCCATGTGGCCATTCACATGGAGCCTAAGGAAACCGAGAATCCTACATAACCTGGCTGCCGTACAGCGCAAAGTCGCCGCGTGCGGGGTCATCGGGCCAGATACGGGCCATTTCACCGGTAATTTCAATGCTTGTCCTAAGGTCTGCACTGCTTCTTACGGTCAGCCCCAGATCCTTGGCTACCGCATAGACATGGGTATCGACCGGAACCAGCAACTGAGCGGGACTTATTCGGTTCCAGATACCGAAATCAACCGGACTCCCCTTGCGTACCATCCACCTAAGGAACATGTAAAGCCTCTTGTTGGCCGATGTGCTGCCAGCCACGGGAATACCGTTCACGCCATCAAATTCACGACAAAGGGCAAGCACCCCGTCTGAAAGCGGCTTGCCCGGCACGAACAGCTCCTCAAGGCTGTTCATTCGCGAATATACGCCTGCCAGCCTCTGACACAGCGCGGTAAAATCGGCCCACTTGTAAAACCTGTACAGGCAGCCCTCATTGCTCAGATAACGCCAGGATTCCGATACGATGAACCGGTACGGGCCACCCGCCGCATCCATTATTCCGTGCAATCTTTCAAGCACACCAAGGAAAACCTTACGGCTTCCGTAAGCCATCCATGCCGAAATGAATGCAGACACCTCGATATCCTGAGCACCAGAGTATCTGTGAGGGAAACGGACAGGATCCCCCTCTATGAAAGACGGACATTCATACCTGTCGGCAGCCGCTCTGAGCCTTGCTATAACCTTGTCATCCATAGGGGTATTGATTACAGTCACAAATATACTTACCTTTGCTGTATAAAACAGCCTGTATGAAAAAGATTCTGCCAATTATCGCCATCGTTTCCGTCATGTTTTCATGTCAGGAACCGAATCTGGAACCTGTCATAGACCAGGAACCCGTATATGAAATACTCAAGCTCACGGACGGCAGTGCCATAACCTGCACTTACTCATACCCGTCGGTCGACGAAAACGGGAATCCCATCACGCTTTCATCGGTACTGGTAGCATGGAAGCCTACCGATAAGGATACTGCCACAACCATCAAATCCCTGGTTGTAGGTTGTCACATCACCATCACGTCAAACAGGGAATGCCCCTCATCGGCTATCGGCACCATGCAGAGCGGGGATGCATCGATAATGGCGTCACTCCCCACCCAGTCAGCAATTCCGGAACTCAGACGCAGCATCGTAATCCTGCCTGATTATGAGGGTTATGGTCTGTCAAGAGACCGCATCCACCCCTATCTGATCCAGGAACTGACCGCCCGTCAGGTAGTTGATGCGGTAAAGTACGGACTGCAGCTGTACAAGGACCTTGACAACGCCCAACCGTTTGCCGACGACTGGAAATCCATAAGCTTCGGCTACTCACAGGGAGGAGCCGTCGCTCTGGCAACGCACAAGTACATTGAGCAGCACAATCTGGACGACGAGTTGCATTTTGCCGGCAGCTTCTGTGCGGACGGCCCTTATGACCTGTATTCCACATTGCGCTATTATTTTGAGGACGACGGCCAGTCATTCGGCATAACGACCAAGCACAGGAGCAGAACCGCTCCCGAGCCGCTTGTCATCCCGCTTCTGATAAAAGGCATGATTGACGCCGATCCGGATATGAAAGGACACAGCGTCGGTCAATATCTTAGCAAACAGTTCCTTGATACGGGTATCATGGATTGGATTTCAGGCAAGGAGATGACAACCGTCCAGATAAGGAAAGCGCTGTACGACATGTGCGACAACGGTCTTACCGCCAAGGACGGAACCGTTTATTCTGCCGATCAGATGCAGGCCCTTTTCCCTGTACGTCGCAAGAGTCAAAGCATCATCCGGACCAATTATGAGGTTACGGCCGATCTCACTCATATGTTCACCCCCGAAGTTCTCCAATACCTGGACGTCACGTCACAAGAAGAGGCATCGCCCGATAACTTTGAAATCATCCGCGACCTCGGGCTGGCTCTTTCAAGAAACTCGCTTGCCAACGGATGGGACGAATGGCAGGTTAAGCACAAAATAGTCTTCCTGCATTCAGAATACGACACGACAGTACCGCTGTGCAATTATGTTTCATTTTTTGAGCATCACCAGGAAGCCCCGATAAGATTCGTCCCTTATGGCAAGGATGATCATGAAACTACAGGAACGAAACTCTTTTTATCACTTACGGGCACAACATTCCTTGATGACTTCACGTGGCTTTTTGCCGAAAAATAGTAATTTTGCAACCCGTTAATAAAAAGTTATTATATGGCAGAAAGCACCATAGCTGAAAACAGTGAGAAAAAGAGCCTGAACTTCATTGAGGAGATGATCCAGAAGGACCTGGCAGAGGGTAAGAACGGAGGCCGGATACAGACCCGTTTCCCGCCGGAACCAAACGGTTACCTCCATATTGGTCACGCCAAGGCCATCTGCATGGACTTTGGAATGGCACAGAAGTACGGAGGAGTCTGCAACCTGCGTTTTGATGACACCAACCCCACCAAGGAGGATACCGAGTACGTTGATGCCATCAAGGAGGATATCCAGTGGCTTGGATTCCAGTGGGCAAACGAGTTCTACGCATCGGACTATTTCCAGCAGTTATGGGATTTTGCCATCGACCTCATAAAAGAGGGCAAGGCCTACGTTGACGAGCAGGATCAGGAGACCATCCTTTCACAGAAGGGAACCCCCACCCAGCCCGGTATCAACAGCCCCTACCGCGACCGTCCCGTTCAGGAGAGCCTGGACCTGTTCTACAAGATGAACAGCGGCGAACTTGAAGAGGGCTCAATGGTGCTGCGCGCCAAGATTGACATGGCACACAACAACATGCTGTTCCGCGATCCCATCATTTACCGCATAGTAAAGACTCCGCATCACCGCACCGGCACCAAGTGGAAGGCATACCCCATGTATGACTTTGCACACGGCCAGAGCGACTTCTTTGAGGGTGTCACCCACTCTCTCTGCACACTGGAGTTCGTACCTCACCGTCCTCTCTATGACCTGTTCATAGACTGGCTCAAAAAGGGACAGGACCTGGACGACAACCGTCCCCGTCAGACAGAGTTCAACAAGCTTAATCTGAACTACACCCTTCTGAGCAAGCGCAACCTGCTGGCTTTGGTTCAGAACGGCATGGTATCAGGATGGGATGATCCCCGCATGCCGACCATCTGCGGTTACCGCCGCCGCGGCTACACACCGGAATCCATCCGTATGTTCGTGGACCGCATCGGCTACACCAAGTTCGATGCCCTTAATGACATGGCCCTGATGGAGTCAGCCATCCGCGAGGACTTGAACCGCCGCGCAACACGCGTATCGGCCGTAATCAACCCCGTAAAACTGATCGTAACCAACTACCCCGAGGGCAAGACCGAGGAGTTCGAGGCCATCAACAATCCCGAGGATCCCGAGGCAGGAAGCCACAAGATAACCTTCAGCCGCGAGCTCTGGATTGAGCGCGAGGACTTCATGGAGGATGCTCCCGCCAAGTATTTCCGCCTGTCACAGGGTCGTGAGGTTCGTCTTAAGAGCGCATACATAGTACTCTGCACCGGCTGCAAGAAGGCTGCCGACGGCACCATCGAGGAGGTTTACTGCGAATACATACCCAACACCAAGACCGGCGAATCAGACTGTAACCGCAAAGTCAAGGGTACCATCCACTGGGTTAGTGCAGCCCACGCCGTCAAGGCCGAGGTCCGTCTGTATGACCGTCTGTGGAAGGTTGAGAATCCCCGCGACGAGCTTGCCCGTCTGCGCGAGGAAGGCATGGACGTGATCGACGCTCTGAAGGAGATGAAGAACCCCGATTCACTTGAGGTCCGCGAGAACTGCTATGTCGAGCAGTTCCTGGCCGATACCAAGCCAATGGATCATTTCCAGTTCCAGCGCATCGGCTACTTCTGCACCGACAAGGATTCCACACCGGAGCACCTCATATTCAACCGTACAGTATCACTTAAGGATACCTGGAGCAAGGTCAAGGACAAAGCCTGATGAAAGACGACTCGGCATCATACTATGACAGTCGGGAATTCACCGAACTCCTGACCTCGTATGAGAACATGCTGTCTGATGGAGGTTCCGTCTATTTTGACAGCATGGATATAGCCAATATTGCCGAGTATTACTCCATGAACGGCGATCTGGACAAGTCGGACACGGCCATCGAGTATGGTCTCAAACTGCATCCGTCCGATTCCGATATCCTTATATCCAAGGCCAACAACCTGTTGCGCCGCGGTCTCAAGGATGAGGCCCGTGTACTGACCGAGTCCATATCGGACCCCGACAACCAGGAGCTGCTATACCTTAAAGGCGAGATTGAGCTGGCGTTTGACCGTCCCGATGATGCCGACACCTATTTCACGCAGGCCGTCCAGCTTAGCGACGACGACCCCGGAATGCTCAACGACATCATAGTCAAGTACATGGACAACCGCAACTATGACCTGTGCCAGAAATGGCTGGACATGGCGCTGGTCCTGTCACCCGACTCCCGCAACTTCATTGAACTGCAGGCCGACCTGTACTTTGACACAGGTCAGGCTGACACCGCCATCGAGTGGTACAACCATCTGCTTGACGAATTTGCCTACGACACCTACTATTGGGACCAGTTGGGACGCATCTACTACGAGAAAAACGATTACGCCAAGGCCCGCGAGTGCTTTGAGTTCATCGAAGCCATCGAGCCCGAGGACAAATCGGCCCGCATGATGAAAGCCAGCTGCATATTCAACATGGAGGACTGGAAAGGTGCCTATGACATCTACAAAGCCCTGCTTGACGAAGACCAGTCATCATATACCCTCCTCTACTACTGCGCCCGCTGTCTCTACGAGATGGAGCAGTTTGAGGATGCCTATGACAAGTTCATGGACACGCTGGCCATGCTCATGCTTGACGAGGATGTCCCCGTCGAGATGTACGTAGAGCTCTACTACTATCTGGCCGACACATCCCAAAAGACCCAACGCAACGACCAGGCCGAAAGGTTCCTGCGTGACGGACTCTCGCTTGATCCCAATGACGAGGACCTTAAGAAACTGGCAGAAACGATACTACCCAACGACTTATGAAAAAATATCTGATCGTCTTCCTCATATCCATGGTTCCGCTCATTGAACTGCGCGGTGCCATTCCCTATGCAGTAGGCTATGATTTGCCCATAGTACCATCCATCATCGTGGCTATGGTTGGCAATATGCTTCCTGTACCGTTTATTTTCCTCTTTGCACGCAGGATACTTAACTGGGGTCAGGACAAGAAATACATTGGCGGTTTCTGCCGCTGGTGTCTTGAAAAGGGAGAGAAAGGCGGACGTAAACTTGAAGAGAAAGCCGGTATGGGGCTCTATGTGGCATTGCTGCTGTTCGTTGGCATTCCTCTGCCCGGCACCGGCGCATGGACAGGAACCCTGGCCGCCAGCCTGCTTGACCTGGACTTCAAGAAGAGCATCCTCTATATACTGTTGGGCCTCCTGCTCGCCGCCGCCATCATGCTGGCAGTAAGTCTTGGCGTATTCGGAGCCATCTCTCTGGTAAAGTAAATTATTCCTTGAAATAGAGCGCAAAGCTCTCGGCCGATATCTTTGACTTGAGGCGGGACTTGATGCTGCGCATATTGGAGCGCGAAGTACACATTATATCGGCAATCAGCTCCTGGTCAAATCCAAGCAACGTGCAGAATATAAGGTTGATATCCTGCTGACCCAGCTTGCCGGCCTCAGCACGCAGAGCAGCAATGGGATTGGCAAAGTACAGGTTGATATCATGTACCACCACATCCCTCTCCTCCTGACGGAAAGAGCGTTTCTGCAGAGATACGTCATTCACCAGATTGAACGCGATACCGGTACGGAAAGCCTCGCACGCCTCCATAAGACGGTTGCCCTCGGAGTTTGCCTTCTCCTCAATCTGCTTCTGAATAAGGTCATCGTATTTCTTCAGGTAGTATGCCTCCCTCTTGCGGTCACGCTGGATACTGTATATGACAAGCGCCGCAATCAGGATAATCACAAGCGACGTGGTAATCCAGATTACCCTTGCCACCCTTGTATAGTATCTCTGATTCTGCATCTCGTCATTGTGCTGCAGCTGAATCTGGGTTATATCCGACTGGTTGGACTTCTGGTTCAGCCTCTCCCTGTAATCCTTGTTCAGAATCTCGGCGTTCCAAGCAGCCTGATACTGTCTCATCTGGGTCGCCACCCACTCCAGTCCCGTCATTGCCAGGATCTTTATATTCAGGTCATCCGACAGAAGGTGAGCCTTCCTCAGGCAGACAAATGCCGAATCATTCTCATGCAGATAGTACAGAGCTATTCCCTTTATCGCATATCCGGGAGCCCTGGAGGTCTCGTCAGCGCAACCTGCCAGAAACCTGTCGGCCAGATCAAGCACACGGTCCGCAGCCTCCATATGGAACATATCGTTCTCAATATAAGCCATATACAGATAGCAGGAGTTCCTGTTGGCATCATCCAGACTACCGTTATTCAGAAGACCCTCAAAAATACCACGACTCCTGGCATACTCCTTGTTGCCGAAATATGACACGCCAAGATTGTAATCGGTCAAAGCGACCATATAGCCGTCACCGCTCTGTTCATACAGCCTGCGACATTCCGAGAAAGTGTTGATGGCGTCTTCGTACAGGCCTCGGTTGTCATAATGCCGTCCCAGAAGATATACGGCCGATACATACTCGACCGAAAGGGTATCGGAAAACATTTCACGCGCTTTCAGGAGTGAATAAATGGCCTCCGGATCGCGGTTCATTGCTGAGTACGCCTTTCCCACTTCATACCATCCCATGGCAAGGCGGAATTTCTTGTTGTGGCCCTTGCGGTATACTGAATTGATACTGTCCAGATTTACACCCGCCTCGACCGATTTCTCAAGCAAGGACTGTTCCGAGGACTTAAGGCTATACGTTCCTTTCCCGCTGCAACCGGTCAGGAGAGCCAAAACAATTATATAAAGGCAACACTTTTTCATATATTGCCAAAAGTAGCCATTTATCGGGAATAATGGTTATATTTACGGCACTTAAATATTTCGGACTATGATATTTCTACAAGCTACAACCGTTGATCCCAATGCAGTCATCAACGTCAATGATTCAATCAAAGCGGTTACCAGTAACCTGATTTCACAAGTTAAGGAAGATCCCAACACATTGTTGCAGGACCTGTTACAGAGCGCCATTGATTTCGGCTTGAAACTGCTTGCCGCAATCGCTATTTATATAATCGGTGCATGGCTGATCAAGAGAGTCAAAATCTGGCTTGGCAAGTTCTTCGCAAAGCGTAAGACTGAGACCACCCTCACAACGTTCATTACATCGCTGGTATCCATAACGCTTACCGTACTGCTCATCATAGTAACCATAGGCGCCTTGGGCATAAACACCACATCATTGGCCGCCCTTCTGGCTGCCGGAGGTATGGCCATAGGTATGGCACTGAGCGGCACCGTTTCAAACTTTGCCGGCGGACTTATGATTCTGGTCTTCAAGCCCTTCAAGGCAGGTGATTTCATCAGTGCACAAGGTTTCAGCGGAACAGTCAAGGAGGTATCGATAGTAAACACAAAAATGGTCACCCCCGATAACCGCGAGATCATAATTCCAAACGGAGCCCTCTCAAACGGTAATATCGACAACTATTCCGCCAAACCCATACGCCGTCTGGACATAGAGCTCCACATGGCTTACGAGACCGATGCCGACAAGTGCATCGAGGCCATCCTCAAGATACTCCATGCCGATGCCCGCGTGCTGGACACCAAGACCAAGGGTGCATCTGATCCCATGTCGGTAGTAAGTGCCCTGAATGACAGCACCGTAACCTTCCTGGCACGTGTATGGGTAAAGGCATCCGATTTCTGGCCGCTCAAGTTTGACCTGAACAAGGCCCTGTACACCGAACTGCCCAAGCAGGGATTCCAGTTCGAGTACCCGCACATGAACATTACGCTGAACAAGTGATATGGTCATATTAATCACGGGCATAACCTCAGGATTCGGCCGTGCAATGGCCCGTCAGCTCAGTGTTGACGGTCATAAGGTCTATGGAACATACCGACGTGATTCCGACCCCCTGCCCGGCGTAACCTACCTCAAGGCCGATGTCCGTGACCAGGAGTCACTCAAAAATGCAGTTGACCATGTCATGAAGGCCGAAGGCCGTATAGACACGGTTATAAGCAATGCCGGAATGGGCATAGGCGGACCGCTTGAGTTCACCTCAATTGAGGATGCCCAACGTCAGATGGACGTGAACTTCATGGGTATGGTAAGGCTCATCAGTCTGGTTGTACCCATCATGCGTCAGCAGCGTCACGGCCACATAATCTGCGTTAGTTCCATAGGAGGACTCATGGGACTACCCTATCAGGGAATGTACTCAGCCAGCAAGTTTGCCATTGAGGGCTATTGCGAGGCCCTGCGCCTTGAGGTCCGTCAGTTCGGAATAAACGTCACGGTCATCAACCCCGGAGATTTCTCCACCGGATTCACCGCCCAGCGTGACAAGGTTGACAACCCCGATGCTCTTGCCGCCTACCCCGGCTACGCGCAGTCCATGCAAAGCATAGAGCACGATGAGAACTCGGGCCTCCAGCCCGACCGTCTGGCCCGCCGTATCAGCCGCATCGTCCGTAAGCGCCATCCCCGCAACCGCTACATCATAGCGACGCTGGTCCAGAAAGCCTCAGTCTTCCTAAAGGCAATTCTCCCCGCCAAATGGTTTGACTGCATACTAGGCTCCTACTACAAACTATAAATAAAAAAGGTCCGGAATCAAATCCGGACCTTTTTTTATATTGCTTAAAGCTGATTAAGCGTACATAGCAACGATAGCCTCGTACAGCTCCTGCTTGCCGCTGGTCTGCTTGGGCTCGTCAACCTTCTTGCCGTACTCGTAAGCCTCCTCGAAGGTCATCTTGCCCTCCTCGAACTTCTTACCCATACCGCTGTCGAATGAAGCGTAACGCTCAGCCTTCATCTTCTTGTAGGGTGACTCCTCAAGCAGCTTTGCAGCTGACTCAAGAGCGCGAGCCATAGCATCCATACCGCTGATGTGAGCGATAGCGATGTCCTCAAGATCAGTTGAGTTACGACGTGTCTTAGCATCGAAGTTTGTACCACCTGTGCCCAGACCACCGTTGCGGATGATCTCCATCCAAGCCTGTACGAGCTCGTACTGGTCGATGGGGAACTGGTCGGTATCCCAACCGTTCTGATAGTCACCGCGGTTAGCGTCGATTGAACCAAGCATGCCAGCGTCAACTGCGCAAGCCAGCTCGTGCTCGAATGTGTGACCAGCCAGAGTAGCGTGGTTAACCTCGATATTTACCTTGAAGTCCTTATCCAGCTTGTGAGCCTTGAGGAAACCGATAACGGTCTCGGTGTCAACATCATACTGATGCTTTGAAGGCTCGCACGGTTTGGGCTCGATCAGGAATGTACCCTTGAATCCCTTGCTGCGTGCATAGTCACGAGCCATGGTCAGCATTGTAGCCATGTGCTCTTTCTCACGCTTCTGGTCAGTGTTGAGAAGGCTCATGTAACCCTCGCGACCGCCCCAGAATACATAGTTCTCAGCGCCCAGCTCGATACCAGCGTCGATAGCGTTCTTGATCTGAACGATAGCGCGAGCTACAACGTCAAAGTCAGGATTGGTAGAAGCACCGTTCATGTAACGCTTGTTACCGAATACGTTAGCGGTTGACCAAAGCAGCTTGGCACCGGTCTCTTTCTGCTTCTCCTTGATGTAAGCTACGATAGCCTTCATGTTAGCCTCATACTCTGCAACGTTCTTGCCCTCTGAGATGAGGTCAACATCGTGGAAGCAGAAATAAGGAATACCCAGCTTCTGCATGAACTCGAAGCCAGCGTCTACCTTGTTCTTAGCGGTCTGAAGAGGATCAGCGTCCATCCAGGGGAATGACTTTGTGCCACCACCGAACTGGTCAGCACCCTCTGCGCACAGTGTGTGCCACCATGCCATTGCAAAACGCAGCCAATCCTTCATGGTCTTGCCCATGATAACCTTGT
>Ga0310786_10003680_pt1 | contig 22047 bp, 32 predicted proteins | sample AusTroGonzalo_MG_FD_203881 | JGI IMG/M metagenome (GOLD analysis project Ga0310786, IMG submission 203881) | Bovine rumen microbial communities from tropical cattle in Woodstock, Queensland, Australia - Gonzalo_03 (v2) (version 2) | ecosystem: Host-associated > Mammals > Digestive system >...
ACTACGGCAAGATGACCTGGTACGGCAAGACCTACCAGCTGCTCAAGACCGTGTCCCAGATCACCGGCGTGCCCTTCGCCGGCCTCTCCCGCGAGATGCAGAGCGTGTGGAACAACATGTTCTATCCGGGGCTGAAGGCGGCGGGCGTGAACGACGTGCAGCGCCTGAAGACCTACAACGAGAGCGCCAAGAACGTGGGCATCCCGAAGCTGTACGACGCCATCGTTGAGGGCGACGACAAGACGGCGCTGAAGCTGCGCACCGAGATGCTGTACAACGGCGTGGACGACGAGACCGTGGTGAAGGGGCTGCGTGAGCAGATCAAGGAGCATTACCTCTCCGGGGACATCGACGACGAGGAGGCGACGCGGCTGCTTGTGGAATACTGCGGGGCGGACCCGACGGCCACCGGCGGCAAGAGCGTCAACTACAAGCTGGATCAGTGGCGCTACGGCAGCGAGTTCAAGATGTCCGACAACCTCCAGGCGGCCTTTGAGAGTGGCAGCGCGGAGGAGATCCGGGCGGCGGTGCAGGAACAGCGCACCCGCTACTTCCGGGCAAACAAGGACATCAAGGAGGACTGCACCAGCTACTGGAAGGAAAGGTATCAGGCGGGCGCGGCCAACGAGCGGACGGTGCGGCAGATGCTGATGGCCACCGGGCTGTATACCAGCGAGGACATCGACAAGCTCCTGAAAAAGTGGAAAAACGGCTGATTTCACAACCGCCTTGAAACCCTTGTAACGCAAGGGATTCAAGACAGGGGGGTGGGGGTTAGAGACTCCCGCCCCTTTTGTGTTATTGTGCAGGCATCCTAAGGACTCGTGGGCCTAACTCACTGTATAGGAGCTTTATGAATACCTCTATCATCTGGGACCTGCAGCTGCTGGGCGAGGGCGGAGACGCCGGAGCCGGAGAGGGCGGCGCGGGGACCGCAACGGGCGTAACTTCAGGCGACGCCGGCCTGACGGACCGACTTGCGCAGCTGGGTGTGCCGCAGGATCGGATCGAAAAAAGACGCAAGGCCCTGGAGCGCAGGGAGGCCGCGGCGAAGCGCACGACGCAGGCAGCTCCCGCACAGCAGGACCCCACACCCGAAACGGCGGAGGCAAAGCCCCAGCCGGAAGCCCAGGCCACCGACCAGCCCGCACCGGCGGCAGAGCAGGCGGCGCAGCCTGCCCAGAACGCGCAGGAGCAGAAGGCGATGACCAGGGAGCAGATGGAAGCGGACCCGGCCATGAAGAAGATCCTGGACGACTACGCCAACGAGCGCGTCCGGGCGCGCCTCAAGGACCGGGGAGACCTGCAGGCGGTGCTGGATCAGCTCACCCCGGCGCTGGAGCTGGCCTCCAGCTACTACGGGCTGGACACCAGCAACGGACTCAACTACGCGGAGATCAGCCGCCGCATGGTGGAGGACAACCTCTACTACGAGGACCGGGCCATACGCAACGGCACCAGCGTGGACGATGAGCGGGAAAAGAGCATGAACGCCATTCGGAAGCATCAGCAGGAGGAGCTGGCCACACGCCAGAAATTCGACCGGCTGATGAGTGAGGTCCCAGCGCTGAAGGAGAAGTTCCCTAACTTCGATTTCGCTACGGAGCTGCGCAATCCCGACTTCAAGATCCTTACCGGCCCCGGCATGCCCTTCTCCCTGGAGGACGCCTACTACCACGTCCACAGGAAAGAGATCGAGGCGGCCATGCAGGAGCAGGCCAAGAAGGCGGCGATGGAGGCCGCTTCCAGAAGCATTCAGGCAGGACAGGCCCGTCCCGTGGAGAACGGCGCGACGCCGCAGGCAGCCCCTCCGGCAGCCGTCAACGTGCGGGACAAGAGCTACCGCGAGGCCCTCAAGAGGGAGATCCGAGCGGCGGCGGCCCGCGGGGAGTACGTGCCCCTGCGGGGAGGAACGTAAAAAATCAACGAAAAGGAGAAACGAAAATGAGAGAGATCCTCTGGAATCTCCAGCTGCTGGCCGACGCCGGCACGCTGGTCAACTACATCGGCTCTATTCCCGGCAACGCCACCTATGCCTCCGGCTACGTGAACGCCGGCACCGGGGTCAACAGCGTAAACTACAACCTGGACCCCGAGCTGAAGACCTTCTACGATACGGAGATGCTGGAGAACGCCCGCGTGGACATGGTCTACGCGCAGTTCGCCAAGAAGCAGAATCTGCCGAAGGGCCGCGGCAAGACCGTCGAGTGGCGCAAGTGGAACACCTTTGCGAAGGCTTCCCAGCTGACCGAGGGCGTCATCCCCACCGGCCAGACCTTCGGCGTCAGCACCGTCACCGGCTCCATCAGCCAGTACGGCACCTACGCCTCCCTCACCGACCAGCTGGAGCTGCACGCCTACGATGACATCATCCTGGGCGCCACCGAGGAGATGGGCGCGTCCCTGGCCGAGACCCAGGAGTACCTGATCCGTCAGGCCCTGCTCACCGGCTCCAACATCCTCTACGCCGACGTGCTGGACGTCAACGGCGCGTATGTCAGCACCCCCACCGGCGCTGCCAGCATGTACAACGACAGCACCAACGGCTTCTCTTACCTCACCCCGGACGTCATCGCCCAGGCCGTGAACAAGATGAAGAAGAACAAGGCGCCCACCATTAATGGGAAGTATTACGCCGTGGTGCATCCCGACGTGGCTTACGACCTGCGCAAGAGCGACGAGTGGATCGAGGCCCACAAGTACGCCTCCCCGGAGGAGATCTTCAACGGCGAGATCGGTGAGCTGCACGGCGTCCGCTTCCTGGAGAGCAACTTCGCCCCCATCACCGCCGGCACCGCGTCCGGCACCCACAGCGGCAGCTACAGCTCCGGCACCAACAACGGCGCCATCTATGACGTGTTCATGTTCGGCAAGGACGCCTTCGGCATCATCGACCCCGAAGGCGGCGCTGCGGAGATGATCATCCACGACAAGCGCGAGATCGGCGGCCCGCTGAATCAGTTCAGCACCATCGGCTACAAGCTGGAGACCAACGGCGCGACCATCCTGTACGCCACCCGGCTGCTGGACATCCGCTGCACCTCCAGCTTCTCCGCCACCGCCACCGCGAACTGATTGATCCGCGCCGTGAGGCGCAGGTAGGCATTTGACTCCTCTCCCTTTCCCCGGACCCCGGTCCGGGGATCGGGGGGAGCGGGACAGAAAGGAGTGAACAGTATGGGCGCATTCCCCAGCAAAAACCAGGCGAAGAAGATCTGGATCAAGAAGGCGATGGCCGCACAGCCCACCGGCAAGGAGCTGCCCACCGTCACCACCAACGAAAACGGCAAGGTGCTGAAGGTGGACGCCGGCCAGTGGGCCGTCGGCACGGATGCCACCTGATCCGGGCGAATAAATTGAGAGGAGAAGAACAATGGCAACCAGCAAGCAGCAGGCCGCAGCGCCTGCGGATGAGACCGTGAAGAAGCCGGAGTACGACCCCAACGAGCGCGTGGAGGTATACATCCCCCGCGGCGAGAAGAACGGCGACCCCAACTTCTTCATCTCCATCAACCAGTACAGCGCCCTGCTGCCCCGCGGGCAGAAAAGCCTGGTCCCCCGCTATGTGGCGGAGGAGATCGAGCGCGAGCAGATGGCGCACAACGCCCTCCTGGACTACGCGGAGACGCGGGAGATCAAAGAGTAATCGCTGCGAGGACGGGGGGCATCATGCTCCCCGTTTTTCGCACTTGAGGAGAATGCATGGCAACCTTTGAATTCACACGGAGCGATAGCAACAATGGAACACAAAAGCTCCGTTTCACATGGAACGAAACGATCAGCGGCACGACGGCTACTGTCCATATCACAAAGGTTGAGCTGTGGTCATCTGCATGGGGCGGCTTCGACTGCGCCTGCAAATGGGCGCTTGAGGTTGACGGCAGCACCATCCTCACCGTGAATCAGGACAGCTCGTCCGTCAGGATGGGGCTGAACACATATAAAGAGATCACCATCCCGGCGCTGCCGGTGACAAAGGCCGTCACGTCGTTCAACGCCGACGGTACCAGGACGCCCGTTGTGAAGCTGAAAAAGCTGTCCGGGCAGTCCAATCCGCTCGTCCATATGTTCGGCGGGTATCTCTCGCCGGATGAGTACGTCCTTGACCGCAACTTTGAGTGGACGGACAACGATTCGACGACCATTACGCTGACCAAGGTATCCGTCGCCAACTTGAGCGTGACGGCGACCAACAGCACCGTTGAGGTCAAACGTGGCGGCTCCACCATCTCAAGCGGCACGGCGCTGTACTACGGCGACGTCCTGACCATCACCGCCACGCCTGCCAGCGGCTATCGCCTGACGGCGGTAAAGGTCAACGGAGACGCGATCACCAACGGCGGCACCTACACCGTCACCGGCGCCTGCGCCGTCACGACGACCGTCGAGGCGTACACAGCTTCGACCATGTCCATCGCCGGTGCGACAATCGGCAGTCAGATGACGTTCACCATCAACCGGGCGAACAGCAGCTTCACGCATACCTTACAATACAGATTCCATTCGGACAGCGGCAGCTGGACGACCATCGGCACAGCGAAGTTCACCGGCACGACCGTGACATTTACACCGGCGCTGTCGACCTTTGGCGCCAAGATCCCATCGTCCAAGACGGGCAAATGGGATTTCTGCTTGTACACCTACTCCGGCAACACGCAAGTCGGCTCCGTCCAGACGACGTCCGAATATACGCTGACCATGCCGTCCAGCGCAGCGCCAACCATTGCCAGCGGCATGGCGCATCTTGGCTTTGACAACACCGGCACGGCTGCGCACGACATCAATGCTTCGGCGAAAGGATATTCCAAAGTCACGCTTGTCGTGGACGACGTGACCAAAATAACTACGAATTACAGCGCGACGCTGGCGTCCATCAAGGCGACCTACGGCGGCGTGACCGCTACCTTGACGGACAACGGTGAGGCGGCAATGGGCGTGGCGACAACGACGTCTGTAAGCGTCGTTGTAACCGTCACGGACACCCGTGGCTACACGGCGACCACAACGCTGACAGAGTCCATCAACGACTATTTCCGGCCAAAGATTACCAACGTCACCATCAAGCGGCTCAAGTATGTGGCGCCCAACTATACCGAAGACGACACCGGCTCCTACATCGGCGTAAAGGCGACCGGCACGATTGCAAGTCTTGCCGGACAGAACGCCATCTACGGGAGCAACATCTCCGTCTACATCAAGCCGGTTGGCGGCAGCTACGGCTCACCCACGCCCGTTAGCCCAGCCGGAACGGAAACACGCTGGAATGCAGGGCTTGACCCAACCAAGAGCTATGTCGTCCGTTTTGAAATGCTGGACACCGTAGGGCGGCAGTCCAGCCCGTCCGTCGTATCGTCCCTGGAAGTCACTATCCCAACGGCGTCCGTGGCGTTCAATATCCGTGACGGCGGCAACGGGGCCGCTTTCGGCAAGTACGCAGAAGCAGACGGCGTCCTTGACATCGGCAGCTGGAGCGCCGTTGGGCGGGTGCTTGGCCTTGGACAAGCGAGAGCGTCGATCCCGTCAAACGCGCATTTCAGCGGTTACGTCGAACCGGGCGTATATGGAGTTTCGACCAACGAGATCGCCGGGACTATCGACGATTCACCGTCCGGCACGGCGGGCGTCCTGCGCGTCTGGATCTCCAATGGGCGAAATAAGAATCCAGGAGATGGATCTTACTACATTATCCAGGAGTACACCAACACCTACGGAAACGCATGGCGGCGCAGAGGCTACGCAGTAGATGAGGATGACCCGGTCACGTTCGTTGATTGGGTGGGCTACGGTACGAAATCTGCGATTGGCCTTGGGTCGCTTACTTATGACGCTCCAACGTCCATCTCTAACGGCTCCAGCGCCAGCATCACTCTTGCGTCTTCTTCCCGTGGGATGATCGCCGTCTGCGGCGTGGATGATTCTGGGCGAGACATCATTCTCTATGCTGTCAACAGCAGCGGCGTTGTCTACTACACAGCCGTCCGGGGAGCGTCCGGCCTTTCGCTTTCAAAGTCCACGAACACGCTGACCATCACCAACTCAAGCGGGTACGCGGTTTATCCCATGCAGTTTATTCGTTAAGGGGGAAACACCATGTATATCATCATCGAAATGCAGACCAGCGGCGGCGTGACCGCCGTGGTCACGCCCGTGGTAAAGGACACGCTGGCGGAGGCGCAGCAGGCGTTTTACGGGACTTGCAGCTATGCCGCCGTATCTGCGGTGCAGTTGCACGTTGTTCTCCTGCTACACGCCTCCGGCAACGTGATCGACAGCAAGGCATTCAGGCATGGGGGTGACGAATAATGGGCATTACCAGAGGGACGACGCCGACCAACGTCTTTGACGTGGACGCCGATCTGACGAGTGCTACGCTCATCTATATCACCTACGCCCAGGACGGGCGTGTGGTGATCGAAAAGACGGGCAGCGACATCTCCGTGACCAGCACAAAGCTGACCGTCACGCTGACTCAGGAAGAAACGCTGAAGCTGCATGAGGGCATCGTCGAAGTCCAATGGCGCTACATCGTCGGCGGCGTAGCCGGTGCGTCCGGGGTCAAGAAGATCCCTGTTAAAAAAATACTCAAGGACGGAGTGATCGGACTGTCATGACTATCAGAGAAGCTATCGTCGCATTGGACACTTTGCGACCGAATATGTTCACGGTGCCGGAGAAGCTGGCGTGGCTGTCCGAGCTGGACGGCCTTATCTGGCAGGACGTCCTGCGGATGCGACAGCGGCCCGCCGTGCCGGACTTTTCTCCCTTCCCGAATCCGCTGGACGCGGACGGGAATTTCGTGTTCCCGCCGGCGGTGCCGGAAGCGGACGACGGCGTGTGGAACGGAGAGGACACCGGCGAGCAGGGGCACGTCGTCTACACCGACTTCACGGACGAAAACGGCGACGAGCTGCTGCTCCTCGTCCCCTTCCCCTACGACCGGGAGATCTACGTCAATTACCTGATGATGCAGGTGGACCAGGCCAACGGCGAGACGGAGAAGTACAACCAGAGCAGCCGGCTGTTCAACACGGGCCTGCTGAACTACCGCAACTACGTAAACCGCCAGCGGACGCCGACGCCTACGCCCGGTACGGCAAGATTCTGGTGGTAAGGGAGGCGCTGTCATGGCCTTTTATCCTCAACTGACGCCCACGGCGAAAAGCCGTGCGATGACCAGCGTCTTTTTGGGCTACCAGCGGGCGCTGCGCATCCCCGCCGGCGAGCAGCCAAAAAGCGGCAGCAGCACAATGGCGTGGTACGATATGCGCAACATGAGCGGCGAAAACTATCCGCTCATAACGACCAGGCACAAGCGGAGCATCGCCGATGAGCTTGACAATGAGCCAATGGGAATGATCGCCAAGAGCGCCCTGGCCTACATTGACGGCACCACGCTGTACTACAACAACTATGCCACCAGTCTGACGCTGTCGTCGCCGACCATTAAGACGGACGCTACGGCGCCCACGTCCATTGTCGGCGACTACTGGCTGTCGCCGGACGGCGTGACCTATAAGTGTATTCAGAGCTACACCGCCGGGACGTCCACGCCCTTTGAGGATTATTGGGCAGAAACGACCTACCCCCACAAGCAGCTGGTGAGCATGGGCGCCTATCTGTGCATCTTCCCTGACAAGAAATACCTGAACACGACGAACATTAATGACTATGGCAGCATGGAGGCGCATTGGAACGGGACGAGCGGCACAGTCTACTATAAGCTCTGCACCCAAGAGGCCGCTGACATCACAGCAGCCGTCGGCGCTTCGCCGCCGGTGACGCCTGCCAACGGCGACTACTGGATCGACACAAGCGGCAACTTTGACGTCCTGAACCGCTACAGCGCCTTGTCCGATACCTGGGCGCAAGTCCCTACCACCTACGTCAAGATCAGCTGCACCGGCATCGGCGCCGGATTCAACGAGGGCGACGGCGTCGTGATCTCCGGCTGCGCCGCAGGCAGCGGCACCGTTGCCGCGCAGATCTCCGCTCTGAACGGCAGCTTTACCCTTGTAGCCGTCGGCTCCGATTACATCGTGGTAGAGGGCATCCTGGACGACAATACGCAGACGCAAACGTTGTCGTCCTCTGCCGCCGTCAGCGTGGACAGAAACATCCCCGACATGGATTTCGTCTGCGAGGCCGGGAACCGCCTGTGGGGCTGCAAGTACGGCAGAGTGGGCGGCGAAACCGTCAACGAGCTTTACGCCTGCGCCCTTGGCGATTTCCGCAACTGGAGCCAATACAAGGGGCTGTCTACAGACAGCTGGGCGGCGACGTGCGGCACGGATGGAATGTGGACGGGCGCCGTCAACTATTTTGGCAGTCCGACCTTTTTCAAAGAGGATCATATCCACATCATCAGCATCAGCGCTACCGGCGCCCACAGCGTCACGGACTACGCCTTTGAGGGATGCGCCAAGGGCTGTTGGGAATCACTCAAGGTTGTAGGATCTACGCTGTTCTACAAGTCCAAGCGCCACGTCTGCGCCTACCAGGGCGGTATGCCGTCCGTGGTGAGCGACGACCTTGGTGAGCTTCTGGACTACACCGAGGCGGCAGGCGGCGGTTGGGGCAACCTATATTATCTGTCCATGCGATGCCGGACGGGCGATGACGCCGGATGGCATCTGTTCGTCTTTGATTCGGCAAAGGGGCTGTGGCACCGTGAGGACGAGCTGCATTGCGTCTGCTTTGCCGAGGCCGATGGCGACCTTTTCACCCTGACCGTCACGCAGGACGGCAGCAATCTCATTGCGCTGCGGGGGACGCAGGGTACGCAGGAAACCGATATAGGCGGCTGGTATCTGCGCAGCGGGCTGATGACGCTGGAGTATCCTGATCAGAAATACGTCACCCGCTACGACCTACGCTGCTTCGGCACCGGGACTCTGACCGTCAAGGTCATCTACGGCGGCTTGTACACCGGCACGATGGAGCAGGAATACTCGCTTGACTTTGGCGATGACGGCTCCGTGAAGAACCGCACGATCCCGGTGCGCCTGCATCGCTGCGACACCGTAACGCTTGAGCTGTCAGGCGATGGCGAGTTCGGCTTGTACAGCATCGCCCGTATCCTGGAGCAGGGGAGTGACTACAACAGATGAGCAACATCCTGACGCCGCCGATCCTCAAGGGGACTGAACGTGAGCAGCTGACGCAGATGCGGGACTATCTGTTCCAGCTTCAGCGCCAGCTGCAAACGGCGCTCACCGCCGTTGAAGACGGCAATTTTTCCGCAGCCGGTACGGAGATGATCGTTAAGACAGCGGCCATTGCAGCGAAACAGACCGGGGCAGGAACAGCGGATTCCATCTCTCAACAAGCCGCTACTCTGAAAAGTCTTATCATCAAGACCGCTGACCGTGTTAAAGCAACAGAGGAAAGCATTTCTGCGATTCTGGAAAGCGATTATGTTGCTAACAGCGATTTTGGCGACTACAAAGAAACCGTTAAGACGCAGATCAACGCAACGGCATCCGGCATCGAACAGCAGATCCAATATGCCGCAGATATTGCCGCAATCGCCAACAACGCAACGAACCTGGCATTAAACGATTATATTGTCAAAACCAACGGATTCATCCGGCAGGGCATCGTTGGCTACGACGGCGCAACTCCCATCCTTGGCATCGCCATCGGCCAGAGCATCTCGCCGGTGAAAGTGGGCGACGTAGAGCAATGGGACGACGTGGACGGAGTCAGCTATCCCATAATCGACAAGTCCACGGAGTTTCTGTCCATCCATTCGGCGACCGGCCTTTCCTTTTATCTGTGGGGGCAGGAAGTCGCTTACATCAACAACAACAAGCTGTTCATCACCGAGGCGAACATCACCAACAAGCTGATCGTAGGCGATTGGGAGATCAACCATACCAGCGGCTTCACCATCAAGTGGGTGGGCGCGTGAATTATTGGGGGGTGGGGGTTAGAGAGATTCCTGCCCCCTGTGTTATGGTGCAGGCAACATGGAAATAGATCTGGGAAAAGTGACGGAGAAGCAGCGGCTGTTCCTCCAGGACCGGCATCGCTACGTGGCCTTCGGCGGCGCGAGAGGCGGCGGCAAGAGCCACGCCGTGCGCCTGAAGGCAATCCTCCTGGCCTTCCGCTGGCCGGGGATCAAGATGCTGATTGTCCGAAACACGTACAAAGAACTCATGAACAACCACATCACGCCTTTGCTGGGAATTTTGAAGGGCACGGCGAGGTACAACCGGCAGGAGCATGAGTTCCTGTTCAACAACGGGTCCCGGCTCAGCTTCGGCTACTGCAATTCCGACCGTGATCTCGACCGCTATCAGGGCGCCGAGTACGACGTCATCTTTCTGGACGAGGCGGCGCTGCTGCAGGAGGAGTGGATCAAAAAGATCTCCGTCTGCTGCCGCGGCGTCAACGAGTTCCCCAAGCGGGTGTACTACACCCTCAACCCCGGCGGACCCAGCCACGGCTACTTCAAGCGGCTGTTCATCGACCGGGAGTACGTGGACGGCGAGCGGGCGGAGGACTACTCCTTCATCCAGTCCTTGGTGACGGACAACCCCTACCTGCTGGAGAGCCAGCCGGAATACCTGTCCACCCTGGAGGCGCTGCCCACCAAGCTGCGCAAGGCGTGGCTGGAGGGGAGCTGGGACATCTTCTCCGGGCAGTTCTTTGAGGACTTCGTCCCGAATCCGCCGCAGTCCGTGGCGGAGGAGGAGGGCTGCACCGTGGAGGAGCTGCGGCAGCAGCGGCGCTGGTGCCACGTGATCGAGCCGTTTGAGCCGCCGAAGGGCTGGACCATCCTGCGCAGCTACGACTTCGGCTACGGAAAGCCCTTCTCCGTGGGCTGGTGGGCCGTGGATTACGACGGCACCCTGTACCGCATCATGGAGCTGTACGGATGCGCCAGGGACCAGAAGACGGGCATTGACGACCCCAACGTGGGCGTCAAGTGGTCCCCGGACGAGCAGGCCCGGAAGGTGGCGGAGATGGAGCGGGAGCATCCCTGGCTGCGCGGGCGCCGGATCACCGGCGTGGCGGACCCGGCCATCTGGGACGCAAGCCGCGGCGAGGCCATCGAGGAGACCTTCCGAAAGCACGGCGTGTACTTCAGCCCCGGCGACCACGCCCGCATCCCCGGCTGGATGCAGGTACACTACCGCCTCCAGTTCGACGAACAGGGCTTCCCGCGGATGTACGTGTTCAACAACTGCCGCGCCTTCATCCGCACCATCCCGCTGCTGCTGTACGACGAGACGCACGTGGAGGATATCGACACGGACCTGGAGGACCACGTGGCCGACGAGGTGCGCTACATGTGCATGAGCCGCCCGATCAAACCGCTGGCCCCGGTGAAGCAGCAGGAGATTTTCTTTGATCCTCTTGACCAGATGAAGAAGGAGCAACGCATATGGATGAGATCATGAGCCGGCAGAGACCGGCCACGCAGCCCTCCGCGCTGGCGGAGACGCTGCGGCAGGAGCAGAGCGCCGTACAGGCGCCGCAGGAGGCCGCAGGCGCTCCTGTGGGCCGCGATCAGCTCCAGGAATGGAATAAGACCCTCCGGGACTACAAGGCCGCCAAAAGCGACCTGGACCGCCGCGTACAGGCGGCGGAGGACTGGTGGCGGCTGCGCAACACCCGGCAGGAGATGAAGAACGGCGACACGGGCGGGGACCCGGTCCAGTTCCACAGCGTGTCCGGCTGGCTGCACAATGTCATCGTCTCCAAGCACGCGGACGCGATGGACAGCTACCCCAGTCCCAGCATCCTTCCGCGGGAGATGGGCGACCGGGCCGAGGCCGAGATGCTGTCCTCCATCATCCCCGCCGTGCTGGAGCAGAATCGTTTCGAGAGTGTCTACAGCGACGCCACGTGGCAGAAACTGAAGACCGGCACCGGGTGCTACAAGGTCATGTGGGACGCGAAGAAGCTGCGCGGCCTGGGCGACATCAACATCCAGCGGGTGAACATCCTCAACCTCTACTGGACGCCCAACATCTACAACCTGCAGGACAGCCGCATGGTCTTCCACGTGGAGCCTGTGGACGTGGAACTGCTGGAGGCGGCGTACCCGCAGGTGCGCGGCAAGATCAAGGGCGCGGACTTCGTGCAGGCCCGGATGCCGGACGAGCATAAGGGCGACGACGCGAAGAAGGCCAACGTGGTGGAGGTCTACTACAAGAAGTTCGACGGGATGAAGGACGTCCTCCACTACTGCAAGTACGTGGGCGACGAGGTCCTGTACGCCACGGAGAACGACCCGCAGGCGAGGGAGCGCGGACTGTACGACCACGGGCGCTTCCCCTTCGTCTTCGACCGCCTGTATCCCGTGGAGGGCAGTCCCTGCGGCTACGGTTTCGTGGATCTGTGCCGCAACCCGCAGACGGAAATCGACCTGCTGAAGACGGCCTTCGTGAAGAACAGCCTTGCCGGCGCGACGCCGCGCTACTTCGTCCGTGAGGACGGCGAAGTCAGCGTGCAGGACCTGCTGAATCTCAACAATCCGGTGATCAAGGTAAGCGGCAATCTGGGGCAGGACAGCATCCGGGTGCTGGACCACAACGGGCTGGACGGGAACTATGAGAATTTCCTCCAGATGACCATCCAGGAGCTGCGGGAGACCAGCGGCAACACCGAGACGGCCACCGGCTCCAGCCACGGCGGCGCCACCGCCGCGTCGGCCATCGCCGCGCTGCAGGAGGCCGCCGGCAAGGGCAGCCGGGACGCGACGCAGGCCAGCTACCGCTGCTTCAGCGAGATCGTGGACATGGTGATCGAGCTGATCCGGCAGTTCTACGACATGCCGCGTCAGTTCCGCATCCTGGGCGAGTACGGGACGCAGAAGTTTGTGTCCTACTCCAACGCGGGACTCAAGCCGCAGAGCCTGGACCCCGGCGGGTACCGCCTGCCCGTGTTCGACATCAAGGTGGAGCCGCAGCGAAAGAGTGCTTATAGCCAAGTGACGCAGAACGAGCTGGCGCTCCAGTTCTACCACGAGGGCTTTTTCAACCCGCAGATGACCGACCAGGCGCTGGCGTGTCTGGATATGATGGACTTCGACGGGAAGGACGACGTGGTGCAGAAGATCGCGCAGAACGGCACCCTGGCGCAGAAGCTCATCCAGTGGCAGCAGATGGCGCTGCAGCTGGCGGCGCGGATCTCGCCGGAGCTGGTGCAGGGGCTGGCTATGCAGATCCAGCAGGACCAGGGCGGCGCGCCGATGGCGGCCCCCGCCGGCGGGATCGCGGACATAAACCTGGAGGAGCCGCTGGGCGAGGCGTCCAACGTGCGCAGGGCGCGGGCCATGAGTCAGGCCGCGTCCAGACCGAGAGGTGAAGCGTGATCGAAGTCAGGTATCATATGAAGCGGCACGAGCTGTCCGCCACCGGCCACGCGGGTTTCGCGGAGGAAGGGCAGGGGGACATCGTCTGCAGCGCCGTCACCGCGCTGATGCTCACCGCGGCGGAGTTCGCAAGGCATAACGGCGACGCGGAGATCCGGGAGGAGAAGGGCGACATCTACGTGCGTTGCCTATGCCTCCCCCGCTGGGACGCGCCGGTGAGCCTGGTGTTCAACGCCATCGCAGCGGGGCTGTTGCGGGTGGCGCAGGCGCACCCGGACAACGTGAAGTTTGAGAGGTATGCGTGATGGGACAGATCAGCGAGCTTTTGAGGATCGCCGCTTCGTGGATCGGCACCGCTGAGGACCCGCGTGGCAGCAACAACGTCATCTTCAATACCAACTACTACGGCCACCGCGTGAGCGGCTCCGCTTATCCGTGGTGCATGACCTTCCAGTGGGACATCTTCCGGCAGGCGGGGCTGTCCAAGCTGTTCTACGACGGCGGCAAGACGGCCTCCTGCACGACCCTGATGAATTGGGCCAAGCAGAAGGGCCAGTGGGTGACCAGCGGATTCAAGCCCGGTGACGTGATCCTGTTCCAGTTTGACGAGGACGAGAAGGCGGACCACGTCGGCCTGCTGGAGCGCGTCGAAGGCGACCGATACATCTGTATTGAGGGCAATACCAACGACGAGGTCCGACGCGTCGCCCGGTACAAGGCCGTCATCATGGGCGCATGGCGCCCCGCCTACGACGACGACGAGCCGGAGACCGGCTGCACCGTGGAGCTGCCGCTGGTCAACTACGGCGACGTGGGGTCCACGGTGATGGCGATGCAGATCCTGCTCGTCGGCTGGGGCTACAAGCTGCCGAAGTACGGTGCGGACGGGGAGTTCGGAGACGAGACCGACGCGGCGCTGCGCAGATTCCAGCGCGGGGCAGGGCTTGCCGACGACGGCGTCTGCGGAACACTGACCTGGAAAGAATTGCTGGGGGTTGGATGACATGGCGGACGATCTTTTTGTACGGTTGGAAAAGCGCGTGACCAAACTGGAGGAGCGCATGGCGGAAAAGGACACCCAATATGCGGTGATCAATACCAAGCTGTCCGCCATCCTATGGGGCGTTGGCGTGATCGGCACAGCCCTGGTTGGCGTGCTGGTAAAAATACTCTTTGGAGGATGAAAACATGAGCGATTACAAATCTTCTATTCTACAGCTCCTGGCAGAGCTGGGCGGGACGGCGCCGACGGACATCGTGCTGTCGGACGCCGAGTGGAAAGCTGCCGTGCTGACGATGCTTGGTGAGATCGCAGACGGCGGCGGCGGCGGAGGTGGCGGCGGTGGCGGCGCGAGTGTGCTTGTGGTGAATGTCACCGAGGTTGACGGCACTTACACTTGCGACAAAACTGCGGCTGAGATGTGGGCGGCTGTTCCGCTTGTGTGCTTCAAGTACCAAGAGGATGATGCCGATTACATCCGTTGCTTGTTTGAGGCCGGGCATGATGAGGAAAACGGTTATCAGTTTACCGATTCTTCTGGCAATCGGTTCGAGGCGGCAAGCGGCACGGATTATCCGACCTACGGCGGCATCTCGTAATCCCACCACACCCACACACTTGAAAGGAGCATACCATCATGAAGAAGATCTTTACCAAAGAGTGGCTCCGCGCCGCTGGTATCCGCGCCATCCGCACGGTGGCCCAGACTGCCCTGTCTCTCGTCGCTGTGGGCGCCGCTATGGAGGACGTGGACTGGCTTCGCGTGGGCAGCGTCTCGCTGCTGGCAGGTATCCTGTCCCTGCTGACCAGCTTGGCTGGCCTGCCGGAAGTCCCGGACAGCGTTGACGATGCCGAGGACAAGTGATACAATAAGCCCAAACGAACAGGAGGGCGAGATCATGGAGGAGAAGGAGAAGCAGGCCAGCGTGCCGTACTTTATCCACGAGGGGGCGATGGCAAGGATGGAGCGGATCATCAAGATTTTGACCCGGACAATCGTTGCGGTCCTTCTTGTCGCCGTCATCCTTTTCATCATCAACAACGTGATCTGGATGAGGTACACGGACAAGCTGCGTCAGGAAACGCAGAACATCGAGGTGAGCGATGGAGTACAGCAACAGCCAGATGGAGGCGCTGATTGACGAGTGGATTCACTCCGAGCGCGACCGGGCGCTGCTGAAACGCCGGCTGATCGACGGCATCTGCTTTGAGCCGCTGGCGGAGGAGTTCGACATGAGTCCGCGCCAGGTGAAGCGCGTGATCTACGCCGCCCAGGACAAGCTGTTCCGGCACGTCCGAGTATGACACAAAAATGACATTATACTGACCTGAAAGAGGCCCTTTGGCGACATCGCCAGAGGGCCTCTTTTTTTGTACCCTTTTTGCAGAAAGAGGGTGATCGCAATGTGGGAATACTTCCAGAACAATCCTGTTGGCCGCCGCGTCGGAGACTGCGCCGTGCGGGCGATCTCCGCGGCGCTGGGCATAAGCTGGGAGGCCGCGTATCTGCGCCTTGCCGCCGCCGGGATGGCGATGGGCGACATGCCCAACGCTGACAGCGTGTGGGGCGCCGTGCTGCGCCAGGAGGGCTTCTACCGGGCTGCCCTGCCCAACGATTGCCCGGACTGCTACACGGCGGAGGATTTTGCCAGGGAGCATCCGCAGGGCACCTTCGTCCTGGGTTTCGGCGGTCACGTCGCCACGGTCCGGGACGGTAAGATCATGGACACCTGGGATTCCTCGCAGGAGGTCCCCGTGTACTACTGGTACCAGAAGAGAAAGGACGATGAGTGATGGCGTACAACAACGGTTTTCCCGTGGGCTACCCCTACTACCAGGTGCAGCCCTATCAGCAGCAGATGATCCAGCAGCAGGCGATGACGCCGCCGACGATCCACGCGGAGATCCTGCAAGTGGAAGATGAAGCGGCAGCATCCCGCTATCCCGTCGCCGCAGGCGCGTCGCAGATGATGATCGCCAGGGACGACAGCGCGATCTATGTGAAGACGGCCTACGCCAACGGACAGGGCGCGGAGCTTACGGTCTACACCAGGAGGCCGCCAGCGCCTCCCAAACCGGCTTTTGATCCGGAGGCATACGTGACCAGGGATGAGCTGGAGGCGCGTCTGAAAGCGCTCCAGCAGCGCGGAAAGGAGAAGAAAGAATGGGCATCTTCGACCAGCTCGGAGGAAGAGGACAGCAGCAGCCGCAGATGACTCCGGCACAGATGCTGCAGCAGCTCCGGCAGGACCCGGCAGGCGTGCTGAAGCAGGCGGGGCTGCAGATCCCAGCCGGAATGACCAGCCCGCAACAGATGGTCAACTATCTGCTGCAGTCCGGCCAAGTAGGCCAGAACCGCTTGATGCAGGCCATGCAGCAGGTCGGAATGAGACGGTGAGTATATTCTCCGGCGGGTGCACACGGCGGCGGATATAAATAAATTACCGAAAGGAATCAAGTAAAAATGGCATTTGATGAAACCAACGGCTCCGGGATGTATATGCCCGTGGCCCCCGCCTACGGCGGGAACGGCGGCTTCGGCGGCTTCGGAGACGGCGGCTGGTGGATCATCCTGCTGTTCCTCGTCCTTGGCGGGGGCATGTGGGGCGGCATGGGCGGCTACGGCGGCATGGGCGGTATGTACGGCCTGTACCCCTGGCTGAACAACTCCCAGAACATCAACGACGGCTTCCGGGACCAGATGCTGGGCACCCAGGTGGCGTCCATCGGCGACAAGATCACCAGCGGCTTCGGCGACGTGGCCACGCAGCTGTGCGGCGGCTTTGCCGGAGTCAACGCCAACATCACCAACGCGTCCATCAACGACATGCAGCAGACCTTCGCTCTCCAGAGCGCCCTGCAGCAGTGTTGCTGCGACAACAGAGCCGCCACCGCGGACCTGAAGTACACCGTGGCGACCGAGGCCTGCGCCGACCGCGCTGCCGTCAGCGACGCCCTCCGGGACGTGATCGCCGCCAACACGGCCAGCACCCAGCGTATCCTTGACCAGCTCTGCCAGGACAAGATCGAGCAGAAGAACGACACCATCGCGCAGCTTCGCAGCGAACTGATGTATGCCCGCGGCCAGGCCAGCCAGGATGTTCAGACCGCCGCGATCCAGGCCGGGCAGCGTGCCCTGGCCAACGAGGTGGAGCAGTACGTGCTGCCCACTCCCCGTCCGGCCTACATCGTCCAGAACCCCAACTGCTGCAGCCAGTTCACCGGCTGCGGCTGCGGCGTAGCGTAAGGAGGGGTCCCGATGGCTGAATATCTTGCCAACGCGGTCCAGGCCGTCGGCCTGAATCAGCCCGCGATCTTCACGGCATCCATCCCCTGCCCCCGTGGCTATGTGTACCACGAGGACGAAACCGGGATCTTTATTCTCCGCGGGATCACCTCCAACTGCTTTGCCAGATACCAGGTGACCTTCAACGGCAACATCGCGCTGCCCACCGGCGGCACGCCCGGCCCCATCGCCGTGGCCATCGCCGTCAACGGGGAGCCGAGGCTCACCAGCCGGGCCATTATCACCCCGGCAGCGGTAGAGGAATACGGCAACGTCACCAGCACGGCGATCATCACCGTGCCCAAGGGCTGCTGCTTCTCCCTCTCCGTCCGGCACGTCCCCGCGTCCGATGACGCGACCGTAACCCCGGCGCCGGTGATCGAGCTGCAGAACGCCAACCTGGTCATCAACCGCATCGCGTAAGGAAAGGAGTACGACTATGCACGCAATCCACGAACTGAAAGACCGGCTCTGCGAGGAGCTGGAGAACGTGGCCCGTTCCGGCAAGATGGACATGTCCACCCTGGAAAAGGTGGACAAGATCGCCGGTGCGGCCTACCATCTGACCAAGCTGGCCAACGCAGAGGACGAGTATTCCGAGCGCGGCAGCTATCGCGGCGGCTCTTACCGCGGCGGCAGCTACCGGGGCAGCTATGACGGCGGCAGCTACGACGGCGGTAGCTACGACGGATACTCCAGCCGCCGCCGGGACAGCATGGGCAGATATGCTCGTGACGGGTACAGCCGCGACGAGGATCTGACCGAGCGCCTGGAGCGGTTGGCTGGCACCGGAACGGACCAGGAGCGCGACTTCGCCCGGAAAATGCTGGGCGATATGAGGCGCTGATCCGTTGGCATTTTCATTGGCATTTTCTGTGAAAAAATGCCAATGAAATAGAAAGTATTCTTTCACAAAAGAAAAAATATTTGCCGAGGTAATTGGCAGAAAACCCGCACTGCAAAAGAGAAAGCCGCCTACCCAAAGGGTAAGCGGCTTTCTTCTGTTCTGGAGCAGGGTACGGGAGTCGAACATATACCGATTTGTCCAAAGCACGCTTATTACTTGGCCTTTGCGGATTCATTGGCATTTTCATTGGCATTTTTATAAAATGCTGCCATCTTGTTTTCTGCCTTCAGGCGCTCCGCTGCGGCGATGTGGGTGTAGATCCTGTGCATGGTGCCTGGGTCCTCCCAGCCGCCGATGAGCATGGCGTCCTCCTCCGGCAGACTCAGGTGGTGGGCAAGGGAGGCGAAGCTGTGGCGCAGGCCGTGGACGCCGATCTTCGGCAGGCCGTTTTCCTCGCACACGGCATTGATCCGATCCCACCATTTGTTGGAGCTGGCGACGATGACGGCGCCGGTCTTTTCTTTTTCCGGGACGGCGGCGAGGATCTCGTTGAGCCGGGGGATCATGATGGGCACCACGCGTCGGCTGTTGCGGGTCTTGTTTGTCTCTTTATAGACAAACCCCTTCCCCTCGTGCCGGACCATGCTCCCCTCCACGGAGATCTGCCCCATGTCCCCCGCCTTCAAGTCCACCTTGTCCCAGGTGAGGGCGAATATCTCCGAGCGCCGGAGACTGTGAAGGCCCAGGAGGGCGACCAGCTCGCAGTCCGTTCCCTTCACCGCCCGGAGGAACACCGGGATCTGCTGCGCGTCCAGCCAGGGCCGCTCCTTCTCCACGATCTGCGGCAGCGTCACCTGTGGTACATGGACGCCCGCCGCGTTGAACGCCGACACGCACAGGCGCCAGGAGTTCGTGATGGTCTTGGCGCTGATCCCGGCGGCGACCTCATCGTCAATGACCTGCTGCCAGTTCTTCACGCTGCCGACCGGCAGCTTCATGTAGTTCTTGAAGCGCGTTTTGCGGACGCTCTCATAGCCCCGCACAGTGGACGGGGACAGCACCTGGCGCCGCTCGTTAATGTAGGACTTGAGGATCTGGTCCATCGTCCGCTCGTCCGCTTTCTTTACCACGCGCTTTCCTGCGAGATATTCCGCTTTTATCAGCGCCGCCTGTCTCTTTGCCTCCTTCGCCGTCGGAGCCGTCACAGGCACGCTGACGCCGCCCAGACGCATCCTGACAAACCAGGACCCGCTGGGCAGCTTAATTGGCTCCGGGATCTTCATTTACTCCTCCTCAATCGTAGTGCGGCATGGGCAGGCGCTTGGGAAGCATGACCCGGCCCAGCAGCTTCAGCTCCTCCGCCTGGTCCGCGGGGATCTGCTTGTTGGCGTCCTCCCTGGCGGGATTGGCGGACAGCAGGTGGATGGTGCCGCGGATGTCCTCCACGGCCTGCTTCACATAGGTCTCGCCCTGCCAGCTCCAGACGCCGACCTCGCCCTCCTCTATGCTGGCCACGCGCTGCACGTAGACCAGTTGGCCGTCCTGGATGAACGGCTCCATACTGTCGCCCCGGACGGTGATGGCGTAGTCCGCGCCGGCGGGCATGGCGTCGGTGCGCTGGATCTCGATGTAGTCCTCCGTCAGCACCGGGTTGGTGTAGCCGGCGGCGGCGGGGTTGAGGAACAGCGGGATCACGTTGTCCGGCTGCTCCTCTTTTTTCTCCAGCTCCGGGAACGCCGGATACCGTGTGAGCAGGAAGTCCATGTAGTCCACCGCCATGAGCTGCCCCTGGTCATTGAGGCGGTAGTATTTCTCCCGGATCGGGTCCTCCGCAAGCAGCTGCAAGTTCCAGGTGGGCGCGGGGGCGGCTTCTTTTTCCTTTGGCACGTCGAAGCCCATGAGCCACGCCTCGTTCACGTTGAACACAAGGCCGAGTATGAACAGCTTGTCCTGACTTGGCTCAAACTTTCCGCTCATGTACTGGCTCAACGTGCTGCGGGAGAATTTGATGTCATACTTCTGGCAGAACGGCTGCGCACGGTCTACGACGTCAATCTGCCGCATGTTCTTTTCCTTCATGATCTGCATCAGTCTGTCTTTTGCCGGGACCTTTGCTGTCATCTGCATCACCTCTTTCGATAGCTTCACCAATACCACCATACCACCGCATGAACAAAAGTTCAAGACGAAAAACAAAAAATTCTGAAAAATTGAATTTTTCTATTGACAGCAAAAACAGGTGGTGTTATGATGGGCACAGTTCAGGATGCTGAACAAACCGAGAGGGGGTGAGGACGTGACTTACAACTACTCCAAGCTCAAAGGCAGAATGGCAGAGCTGAATTATACCCAGGAGAAACTGGCAGCGGAGATGGGAATTTCCGCGAGATCTCTATCGTTGAAGCTCAACGGCATACGGACCTATACGCAGCGTGACATCGTTTCCGCTTGTGAGGCCCTGGAGATCCCGCACGAGGAGATTCCCATCTATTTTTTTACCCCGCTTGTTCAGGGTAACAATGCCGTACATCAAGAAGGCGGAGCCGCCCTTTGTGCGGGTGGCGCGGCTGCTGAAGGGCTACGGACTGCAGGGCAAGGCGCTGGCGGCGGTGCTGGGCTGCTCCCCTCCGACGGCGAGGAGCAGGTTGGAGAAGCCGGAGACGCTGACCCTGGCGGAGCTGGCAATGATCAGCAGCAGAGGCCACGTCCCGATGGACGAGATCCGGGACGCCATCATCAAGTGAGGAGGACGGGAGATGACACCACTGAAAGCGATTCGGGCAAAATGCCTGGATTGCTGCATCTGGCAAGCGCAGGAGGTCCGCATGTGCCCTGCAAAGGACTGCTCACTGTGGGATTATCGCATGGGGCACAACCCGGCAAGGCAGGGACAAGGGGGCAAGGGCCTCATCCAGAAAAACCCCAACTCACTGAACGAAAACGGGCAAAAATGCCTACGTGATGAAGAACAGGAGGATGACCGATGAAGAAGCGAATCTATGACACCGCTGGCGAGAACGAGGCCTTCATGCAGGGCTTTGTCTCCGGCAGGCGGGCGGACGGCGAGGATTGGGTCCGGGTCCGGTTGGAGATCGACGACGAGAAGGCCCAGAAGGAGCAGGCCTGGGCGGAGATGCTGCTGATTTCCGGCGCGGCGCAGAAGAAGATCCAGCTGCTGGAGGCGGAGAACGAGGCCCTGCGGAGCAGGCTCCGCGCATACCAGGTGGCGATGCAGAACCTGGTGCAGGAGGATCTGCGGGTATGAGGTTCAGCGACTACAACGACGTAGAGTTCACGCCCCGCGTTGCAAACGTCCTTGACTTCCTGGGCGCAGGTTTCATCCTGCTGAAGGTCTCGCACGTGATCGAATGGTCGTGGCTGTGGGTGGTCGCTCCGCTCTGGATCCAGCACGCCGTTAGAGCAATCAGTTGGATCCTGCTGCGGATAGCGTCAAGAATGGAGGCGAGACGATGATCGCTGTAATCAACACCCTGGCAGCGCTGCTGCTGGGCGGCCCGGTGGCGATGGTGCTGCTGGCGGTCATGGCCGTGATCGCGGAGGAGGGAAGATGATGGACAACGAGTTCCTGC
>Ga0310786_10003681_pt1 | contig 22043 bp, 18 predicted proteins | sample AusTroGonzalo_MG_FD_203881 | JGI IMG/M metagenome (GOLD analysis project Ga0310786, IMG submission 203881) | Bovine rumen microbial communities from tropical cattle in Woodstock, Queensland, Australia - Gonzalo_03 (v2) (version 2) | ecosystem: Host-associated > Mammals > Digestive system >...
GTCCTCCATGATGGCCATAATGGCAGCCACGCCGAGGCCATTGTCGGCGCCGAGGGTCGTGCCCTTGGCCTTCACCCACTCACCGTCAATCCACGGCTGGATGGGGTCGGTCTCGAAGTTATGGGTGCTCTCAGGTGTCTTCTGCGGCACCATGTCCATGTGGGCCTGTAGGATGACGCCCTTGCGGTTCTCCATACCAGGAGAAGCGGGTTTTCGCATCACGATGTTGTCGGCAGGGTCCTTGAAAGCCTCGACGCCAACTTCCTTGGCGAAGTTGAGCAGGAACTGCTGGATTTTCTCTAAATGTCCGCTCGGACGCGGCACTTGTGTCAGTGCATAGAAGTTCTTCCAGATGCACACTGGGTTCAGATTCTTAATTTCACTCATAGTTATGTCGTTTTGGGGTTTAAGCGTTTTGTAAATGAGAGGACGGCCCAGGCATATACTCCTAAGAACACTACAAGCAATGTCTGTACAGTATGGACGATGAGTACGAACCAGAGGGCCTGTTCGTCGGCTACGCCATAGAGGATGAGCATCGTCTTGATGGCGAAATGCCAGGGACCGGCGCCGTTGGGCGTGGGCACGATGACGGCGAAGTTGGCCACCACGAAGGATACCAGTGCACAGCCGATACCGAGGTTGGCGGTGAAGTCGAAACAGAAGAAGGTGAGGTAGTAATGCAGGAAATACATCACCCAGATGCCGATGGAGAAGAACAGGTAGAGCGGCAGGTTCTGGATGCCTTGCAGTGAGAGCACACCCTCCCAGATACCGCTCAGCGTCATTTTCACCTTATTATATATAGAGACGTTCTTCAGCAACAACAGCAGCAGGATCAGGGCTGCGATACCGCAGATGGCCGTCACCAGCCAGCCTGTCAGCGAAAAACTCTCCAGGATACGATCGAGTGAAGTGCCCGTCTTTTTGAAGAACGTGCCGAACACACTCATTTCTATCAGCAGGATGATGCCAGAATAAAGCATCACCAGCAGCGTGTCGACGGCCCGTTCTGTCACCACCGTGCCCAACGCCTTACTAAACGACACTCCGTCGTACCGCTTAAGTACAGCACATCGTGAGAACTCACCGATGCGCGGAATCACTAGACTGGCGGCATAAGAGATGAATACGGCATGTATGCAAGTAGCGCTGCGGGCTTGGATCTTTATATCGGGAGACGGTTGCTTGACAGTGCTTGGCGACAGGTCGTCGATGGGATCGAGCGTCTGCTTCCATCGCCAGCCACGGAACATCTGTGCCAGGATGCCGAAGGGAAAGCTGAGCAGCATCCATGTCCAGTTCATCTCTTCCGTCAACACACGGCTGATGGTAGAGAGGTCTTCACCTCGGTACATCCACCACAATATCGCACCGCCCAAGATGAAAGGCAGCACGATTTTCGTGATATTTCCAACGACGCTTTTCGTTTCCATCGGTGCAAAGGTACATATTTTAATTGATAATTGACAATTGACAATTGACAATTTTTACTGGCGGTAGCAAATTTTTCACTATTCACTATTCACTTTTCACTTTTTTTATTACCTTTGTCCCGCAATGAAGCAAGTAAGACCGAAAAAGAACTTAGGCCAGCACTTTCTGACTGACCTGAATATTGCCAAGCGCATCGCCGATACGGTGGATGAGCCGTATGCTGACCTGCCAGTACTCGAAGTGGGGCCTGGCATGGGCGTGATGACGCAGTTCCTCGTTGAGAAGCCCCGTCCGTTGAAAGTCGTCGAGATTGACCGTGAGAGTGTGGCATATCTGCGAGAGAACTTCCCCCGTCTTAATAATAATATAATAGGTGGCGATTTCCTTCGCATGGATCTCCGTGAGGTGTTCGACGGTCAGCAGTTCGTCCTCACAGGCAACTACCCTTACGACATCTCCTCACAGATCTTTTTCAAGATGCTCGACAATAAGGACCTGATTCCTTGTTGCACGGGTATGATCCAGCATGAGGTGTCCGTCCGTATGGCTGCGCAGCCAGGCAACAAGCAGTATGGCATTCTCTCGGTCTTGATTCAGGCCTGGTATCACGTCGAGTATCTCTTCACAGTCGAGCCTTCTGTCTTCAATCCTCCTCCCAAGGTGCAGAGTGCAGTCATCCGTATGACCCGTAATGCCGTCACTGACCTCGGCTGCGACGAGCAGCTCTTCCGTCGTGTTGTCAAGGCCACCTTCAATCAGCGCCGAAAGATGCTCCGTGTCTCCCTCCGTCAGCTCCTCCCGGCGGATTCTTCATTCTTCACCCTTCACTCCTCACTCCTTACCCTTCGTCCTGAGCAGCTCTCCATCCCTGAGTTCATCGAACTCACCAACAAAATTGCCGCTGAGTTATGATGAAGCATCTGAGACATATCTACCGCATCCTATATCTCACTATCCGTTTCTTCACGGCAAAACGGGTGATGGCGCAGGCGTCGGCACTCACTTACTCCACGCTGTTAGCCATCGTGCCGATTCTTGCCGTGGTCTTCGCCATCGCCAGAGGATTCGGTTTCAGCAAATATATTGAGCTGTGGTTTCGCGATACGATGGAGTCCCAGCCACAAGTGGCAGATCTGATGATAGGTTTTGTGGACGGCTATCTGGAACATACCCAAAGTGGTATTTTCTTAGGGATAGGACTGATCTTCATGCTTTATACCGTACTGATGCTGATGAACAATGTGGAGGAAACATTCAATCAGATTTGGCAAGTAAGCAATTCGCGCCCCATCATCCGCTCGTTCACCAACTATCTGGCCTTCTTCCTGCTGCTCCCCATCCTGGCCATCGTGTCGACAGGCATCTCCATCTTCATGAAAACCATTGTCGAATCGCTGCCAGGGTCTATGGCTGTGGGAACGGCGATGCAGCAGGTACTCGACCTCTCGACCTACATCCTGATGTCGTTGCTGTTCATCGCTCTTTATGTCTATATGCCCAATACCAAGGTTCGTTTTTCTTCCGCCATCATCCCTGGCATCCTTGCCGGCGTGTCCATGCAACTGCTACAGCTCTTCTATATCCACTCGCAGATTTGGGTGACGGGCTACAATGCCATCTACGGCTCTTTCGCGGCACTGCCGCTGTTCATGCTTTGGGTGCAGATCTCATGGACCATCTGCCTGTTCGGTGCCCAGCTGACCTACACGAACCAGAACATGAACCGTTTCGGTATCAATCTGGAGCCGGAGACCGACTGGCATCCGATGATCGACATGACCGACGATGAACGCGGCCCCGAAGCAACGGCCCTCTATTCCGACTGTCTGGATTCCTTGTAAAATCTGCTGTTAATGATTACGCAATCTTCCAATCGTCGATGCGTCGAGTCTTTGACGAGAAATTGACACCTATTTTATATAGAAAACGGCTATCACATTCAAAAGGCTTGGCGTACAGCTTGTCCTCTATCTGCTGAAGAGCCTCTTCTGCACTCTTGTCAAGTTTGAATTCGATGATGTAAATATAATCCGCAGTCTTGACAATCATGTCCATCCGCCCGTCTGTTGTATGGCGTTCCACCTCTGTGTAAAAGCCCATCATCTTGAAGATGACATAAACGACATTCTGGAAATACAGTTCTTCGTCGCCTACAACCTGATAGTCGCCACTGGCAAAAAGCGTTTCAAGGCGTCGCATGAACTGCTTTACTTGTCCGGCTCTGACATCCTTTACGAAATTTGCAATGAACAACTGCCCCTGATTTGACTTTAGCGGAGTATAATATGGTATGAGGAAACGTGTAAACCCACGTTCAACCTCCTCGTTGGGAAATCCGAGAGTGTACATCTGGAATTCCTTGTCATAGCCCTTTAGGGTCAAGTAACCGCTCTGATAGATCAGAGGTATGGGATTCTGGTCAATCGTATCAATGTTGCCTAACGTATCGGCCGTAGCCTCTTCCTTATCCAGGTTGTCAAGTGGATAATTATTCTGCCTGAGCAATTCTATGAGGTAAGAAGGGGTGCCTGTCTCAAACCAGTAGTCCCTGAAGGTCCTGCTGTCAAGTGCTCGGAGGAGACTGTATGGATTATACATACCAGGTGATTCATCCTCAAAGTGATAGCCATCGTAGTTTTTCCTCAACAGCTCGTAACACTCTTCCTTGCTGATCGCCTGCTGTGTGGCCATCTCACCGACCTCATCGTCCAGATTATCCCTGATTTCCTGTTCGGTAATGCCGCAGATCTCCGCATAGCGTTTGTCGAGGGAAATGTCTGTGAGATTGTTCAAGTCGCTGAATACACTGACTTTCGAGAACTTGGTGACTCCTGTGAAAAAGGCCAGACGGATGCAGGCTCCCATCGACTTCTCCACTCCATAGAAGGCTTTAAGCGTAGCGCGATAGTCTTCCTGCAGATCCTTATTACCGATGGCCTGCAACAGGGGCTTATCGTATTCGTCCACAAGAATCACCACCTGTTGGCCTGTCTGTTCATAGGCTCGTTGGATTACACCTTTAAACCTTTCAGACAATGTGTTCTCGCTTTCTTTTGCCCCATAGATATCTTCCCATCGGCTCAGCTGTCCGCCAAGAATTGCATCCAGTGCTTCAGGTGTGGTATATTTCTCGGCATTCAGATCAAGATGTAGCACGGGGTGCTTCTGCCATTCGTGCTCCAAACGGCTTAGGGCGAGACCGTCAAACAAATCACGTTTGCCAAGAAAATAGGCTTCAAGTGTGGAGATGAGCAGACTCTTACCAAAACGGCGGGGACGGCTTAAGAAATAGTATTGTCCTTCCTGCGCCAGTTTGTAAATGAGCGCTGTCTTGTCGACATAGAGAAATCCGTTTCTACGGATGTTCTCAAAGTTCTGCATACCTAAAGGATATTTCATGAGCCGAAAATTTTCCGCAAAGATAATCAAAAATCCGATATCCTGCAAATGATTTCTCCGATTTATTGCAAAATAATCATTTTTCCGTAAGCATTTGGCTGAATACTTACCATAAATTATCAGGCGAGGCTTTACTTCTCAGTATGGGAGTTTGAAAGCCAGCCCTTCCCATTTCTTCGAAGTAAAACCTGCCTGATATGCGCTTGGCGAGATGCCTAATCACTTTATATTATGGCTTCACAACAGCCTTCTTGCCATTGATGATATAGACACCCTTGGCAGTATTAATCAGTTGCTGGAAAATATGTACATTGTTAGTGGCTAATCTATTTATTGCTTCAGTTTTCTTTGCTTGATTCATAACTACATTTTTGTCTTTACCAATTAACACCCCAAAATCGGCAGTTAATAATTGTTTTCAGGTTAGCTTATGATACAAAAAAGGCGTAGGTGTCTGTTTCTCTGCCCATCCTGGAACAACAGGCCTTCGCATTGCCTCGCCACACAGGATAGACAACGCAGTTAGCCCACGCCAGCACGAACTATATATTGAATAAGGTATATAGAAACGCACCACGTGACGCTTCGGTTGTCATCTGTCTGTTGTGGCTTTGGAATTTGCGAAGTTCGTGCTCTACAACGACAGACGTTCGAAAACGTCTTACTCATATATAAGACCGCCCGCCGCCCATTGCTGGGCTAACTGAGCGATGCTGCAAAGATAATAAAAAAATCAAACGATGTTCATTGTAATCCGCTTTTTTTGCAAAAATAGTTCTTTTTTCTTAATTATTGCCATTTCGTATCGATTTTTTCCTCATTTATCGTCGTTATTTGTTCATAATACACTCATTCTGGCTGCGAGGCTGCGATTAACAAATTGCTGGCGCTAAGATACAAACATTGAATATGTGCCAACATCCACCCCAATCTCTTGGAAAGCCTTTAAACACTGGTGATGCGTTGGGGTGAGTGTTGTTTGGACACTCACCCCAGCATACACCCTAACACCCAACCTGACACCTACCCCAGAAGCTGAGGCTGAAGATCTCGATCAATTCGGTTCGCGAATCTCATGGAGTCCTGTGCATAGAGTTCTTTGGGTGGGTGTTGGGTGAGTGTGCGGTTGAGTGTTGGGGTGGGTGTTCAGGTATGACCCACCCCAGCGAGAACCCTTTATTTATCAGCGCTCCGAGAAATATGGGTGAATATAGCACACTGCCTTCGTGAATATAGCATCGTTGCCTCGTGAATATAGCATCGATGCCTTGGGAATATAGCATCGATGTCTCGATATTACTGCTCTTAGCCATCGATGTTGCTGCAGAAATTCCGCTCGGCGATGACTGGGGCTGGGGTGAAAGATCGGAAATTGTGCTGTTTTCGCGCACAAAATGGGTGTGTTCGCGCACAACTAGTTGATTTAAATCAAAAGAAATGCGGTTTTTATGCAAAAATGGGTGATAATCCATTGCGGATTGAAAAAATCGCCGTACCTTTGCATCGTCGAAAGGAAACAAGTAGACATCTTCAATAGAAAGATAGTTTTAGGTAATAGAGATTGCATTAATTAGTTAGAGTTAGTAATTGTTAGTAAATAGTTAGTAATAAGTTAAGGTTTTAAGTTGATAATAGGTATTACAGTGGTAATAAAGATTTGTTAGTAAGGATAGCATGAAAATGCAACGACGTCGTGATGACGGAATTGCTTACTTAGAAAAAAGGTTTTTAGTTATTCATAGATTGTTGGTGCCGCTCCTGAGTCGTTGATGACCCAAGAGCGGTTTTTTCTTTGCGTTACTTCTTGTCGATGTCCTTGACAACGGTGGCCTTCAGGATGCGGATGTCCTCTACGGGACGGTTGCGCCTGTCGGTTTTCGTTTGTTGGATCATATCGACGACCTCCATGCCCTCAACGACTTCGCCGAAGACGGTGTACTGGCCGTCGAGATGGGGTGTGCCTCCCTCCGTCTTATAGACCTCCTTCATCTCCTTTGTCAGTTCCACGCTGCCGTCGGTAGCGGCATCGAGACGTTCCTCTGCCTTGGCAAGCGAAGTGCTGCTCTGGATGCGTCCCCAGACAATATAGAACTGGGCGGCAGAAGAGCGCATTTCCGGATTGACGTTGTTGCCTTCGCGGGCCATTGCCACGGCCCCGCGACGATGGAAGAGCTTAGGAAGTCGGAATTCTGGGGCAAGGGTGTAGTCGAAATCGCCCGTGCCGAGAGCTTCGCCAGGTTTGGCATGTTTACTGTTGATGTCGCCGCTCTGAATCATAAAGTCCTTGATGACGCGATGGAAGAGCAGCGAGTCATAGACGTGCATCTTGGTGAGTTTCAAAAAGTTGTCACGGTGGATGGGCGTCTCGTCGTAAAGGGCGATGCGGATATTGCCCGCCGTGGTCTCAAAGAGCACCTCAGCCGTCTTGGTCTGCGACCAAGCAGTGGATAGTGAACACTGAATAGTGAATAGTAAAAAAAGAATCCTACGCATAATTATCAATTGTCAATTATCAATTATCAATTTTCAATTTTAGTTTCTCGGCCCAGCCGCCTTTGAAGAGACGGATGAGGAAGATGCTGCCACGGAAGCTGAGCTCGATGGCCATCGCAGTCCACACACCCTTCAGACCGTATTTTGGGGCGAGGGTGGCGGCCATTGTCAGACGGACGGCCCACATGGAGCTGAGGCTCATGATGGCAGGTATCAACGTATCACCGGCGCCGATGAACACACCATTGCTGACGATGGCAGCTGCGAACATCGGTTCTGCCCAGGCCTCGATACGGAGGACCTGGATGCCTTGGGCGATCACTTCCTCTACAGGTGACATCAGCGCCATCAGTTCTGGTGCGAAGGTCCACATCAGCACGCCCATCAAGGTCATCACGCTGATGCCCAATCCGACTGACATGAAGGCAAATGAGCGCGTCAGCATCCTCTGGCCGGCGCCGATGCCCTGTCCTACGAGTGTCGTGGCGGCCTCGGCGATGCCGAAACCTGGCATGTAACAGAGGCTCTCGACGGTAATCGCCAATGAGTGGGCGGCGATGGCTATCGTCCCCAAAGGGGCAACAATCATGGTGCTTACGACATAGGCCCCTCCCATCAGAAGATGCTGGAGTCCCATTGGTGCACCGATCTTAAAGGCTGTGCCGACGGTGTCCGACTTGGGCTTGAACGACCCAGGACGCCCTACGAGTGAGAGCATCTTCGACTTGACGAGCAGGAAATACATCATGAGGACGGCGGTTATCAGCATGGCGACTCCCGTACCGATGGCGGCGCCCATCACGCCCATGTCGAGGATATAGATAAAAAGGTAGTTAAAGCAGACATCCATGACGCACATGCCGATGTTCAGGATGCTGGGGATCTTCATGTTGCCAGAGCACTTCAGCATCGAACCCGCCAGTCCTTCCATCTGGAAGAAGATGCCGCAGAATCCGAAGATGGCAAAGTAGAGCGAGGCATCGTGGGCAATCTCCTCGCTGCCGCCCATCCAATAGGGCAGGGAAGGAGCGATGATAATCGAGACCAGCGAGATGATCACGGCCCAGACCATGCAACAGACCATCGACTGTCGCAGTACCCTGCGGGCTGCCTCGAAGTCGTTGGCGCCGATGAAATGGGCCACCTGAACGGAGAAACCCATATTCGCCGCTGAGGCAAGACCGCCCATCAGCCACCCCGTGGTCTCTACCAGTCCGATGGCGGCAGAGGCTTCGGCACCGAGGTGTCCTACCATTGACGCATCGATGAAGAACATCACCGTGGCGGAGATCTGGGCTAAGATGGAGGGAATACTCAGGCTGACGATGAGCCAGAGCTTCTCGCGCTGGCTCATCGGTCGTCCCTCACGGATATAGGAGAGGAGCAGTTCGCTGTTCTTAACCCCCTTCACTTAAAATAGTAATGTCCTTTCAAGCCAATAGATGATGATACCGGCGAGGTAGCCTGCGAAGGCTATCCACGTGATCTTCTTCATATACCATCCGAAGGTGATCTTCTCCAGACCCATAACGACGACACCGGCAGCAGAGCCGATGATCAGCATGGATCCGCCGACGCCGGCGCAGTAGGCCAACAGTTGCCAGAAGATGCCGTCGACGGCCATGTCACCAGTGGGAGCGACGGGATACATACCCATACAGCCGGCCACGAGCGGCACATTATCGACAATGGACGAGAGCACACCGATGATGCCGGTGACGAGGTAGTGGTTTCCCTCGAAGGTGGCATCGAGCGTCTTGCCGAGCATAGTGAGGACACCTACTTCCTGCAGGACGGCTACAGCCATCAGGATGCCGAGGAAGAACATGATGGTGGAGAGGTCAATCTTCGAGAGCAGGTCGCTGACGCGTTTGGCCATCGTGTCGTCTTCAGCGGTATGGTTGCTGTGGTGGAAGATCTCCGTTGTAGTCCAGAGGATACCAAGCACGAGCAGGATACCCATGAACGGCGGCAGGTGGGTGAGGGTCTTGAAGATGGGCACGAAGCAGAGACCGCCCACACCCAACCAGAAAATGACGTCGCGCTGGGCCTTAGTGAACGTGCTCACCTCGGCTTTCGGCAGGTTCTGCCCCTTGTCGAACTTACCCTTAAGCTGGTATTGCAGGATGAATGCCGGCACGAGCATCGACATGAGCGACGGGATGAAAATCTCTGTGATGACGCCTTGTGTGGTGATGACACCTTTGATCCAGAGCATGATGGTGGTCACGTCGCCAATCGGTGAGAAGGCACCGCCGGAGTTGGCGGAGATGACCACAAGGGCGGCGTAGATGAGACGGTCGCCACGGCTCTGGACGAGTTTGCGTAGCACCATGATCATCACGATCGACGTGGTCAGGTTGTCGAGGATGGCCGAGAGGAAGAAGGTCATAAAGGCCATGCGCCACATCAGCTTACGCTTGGAGCGCGTCTTCATGGCATCACGGACGAAGTTGAAACCACCGTTCGAGTCAACTATCTCGACGATGGTCATGGCACCCATCAGGAAGAAAAGGGTACCAGCGGCATCACCAAGGTGGTGCTCGATGACCTCAGCGATATGATGAATCACATCGTCGGGGGCCACAGAGGGATAATAAGGAGCAGGACCAGTCATCAGGAGGGTCCAACAGCACACACACATCAGCAGGGCGATGGCTGCCTTGTTGATTTTCGTCACGCTCTCTAAGGCTATGCAGAGATAGCCGATGCAGAAGACGATGACAATAAGCAAAGTTAATGTTGACATACGCGATAATTTTGTTTTAGTCTTTTATGGTGCAAAGATACGAACATATTCTCAACTGACAAAATTTTCAAGGCATATTATTTATTAAATAAGGTACGCAATGACGGATATCCACGGGGATGGCCTCTGTCGTCATGTCGTCACGGCTGATTTGCAGCCTGACAATACAGGCCCTGCTGTTGATGGGCTTCGACTGGTCGAAGATGAAATTGCCGATGCTATAGAAAATCTTGTGGCCGTGGAAGTCCTCGACGGTCTGGAGACTGTGGGTATGGTGGCAGACGAGGATGTCGGCTCCGGCAAGGATGAGCTGGTGGGCCTCGTGACGCTGAAGGGGCACAGGTTGGAGCGTGTGCTCGCCACCCCAGTGGAGTGAGACGATGATGACGGCGGTGGAGTCGGCACGGCGCAGCCGGAATACGCGTTCCAACAGGGAGTCCATCAACTCCTGGCTGACGCAGGGCTTGTCCGGCAGGTAGGCATAGTTCTCGAGGGCAAGGCGCAGGGAAGGCACGAGCCAGACAGGGCGGGGCTCGGAGGCCAAGAGCACGGGTTGGGCGGCTTCGGTCATCGTTTCTCCGGCACCGATGGGCACCATTCCCGCCTTCTCGACATTCCTCTTAGTATCGATAAGCCCTTCACGCCCCTGGTCGATGGTGTGGTTGTTGGCGAGGTTCAGGTGGGTGATGCCATGTTGGCGGAGGGTGTCGAGCCATTCCGGTTCGGCACGAAAGATGAAGCGCTTGAAGACGGGAGCCTCAATCTTCGTGGCCGGACATTCGAGATTGCCCACGACAACCTGGGCAGAACGGAACACGGAGTCGATACCATCCGAGAAGAGATGGCCGACTCCGTGACGGTTGATGACCTGGCGCACCCCACGGTCGAGGAGGATGTCGCCGGTAAGGACGATGTTGAGTGTATCGGCGTGGCGCGCCGATATGCTAAACGAGAGGCTAACAGCCAGAGCTATAGAAAATCTCCTCATTGGCCTCCGGCTGCTTGTTGAGCGGCACGATGATGGATTTCATCCACTCGGGCATACCCTTGCGTGGATTCTTCTCCAATTGTTGCTGCCATTCCTCATCGGTGAGGCGCGGCTCGTTGATGGGCTGGATGAACTCACGGTAGCTGAGCACGGCACCACGTGTCAGATAGAGGTATCCGCCAATCTCCACGATCACATAGATCTCGTCGGCAGCACCCACGGCCTCGAAGAGGATGGACTTATCGGGGTTGTTGTCGGCATTGGCCGTATAGACATCAGCCACAAGTGCCACCTTCTTGTCGGCACCCTGCACATCGCTCCAGCCCATCAGGTATTGGTCAGGTTCGCGCAGCAGGTCGAGACTGATATTCTCGAATGTGGAGCCGATGATCTCTATCTGGTCGAACTCCTCGTCGGAAAGCAACTTGCCATCCAGCTCCTTCTCGCTGACGTTGAGCAGGAATTGTGCCTCCTCACGGATGCGCTCGGTGGCATCCTTGATTTTCTCCGTCATCATGTTCTGCTCATTCAGTACCTTGGCGGTGTTGTCGAGCAGTTCGATGGCTTTCTTCCAGAAACCGATGTTGGGCTCCACATAGCCTCTGACGACAGGCTCAGGGGGACCGCCACCGCCGCACTCGGCACCCATCGGCTGTTTGGCATAGAGGATGGCGTCGTGCTTCAGCTCTGCCCACGAGGCGAGGGCGGCATTCAGGTCTTTCTTCGACCACTCGGGATTCAGCATGAAGTAGGGTGGCTTGGCGCTCGGTGATTCCAGATTCCCGACAACGGCAGAGGTGGTGAGCACCTTGAGTGCCTTCATCCACTGGGTGGCGATGGTCTCGTTCCAGTCGATCTCGTTCATACGGGTGGTCATCTTCTTGAGTTGCGAGTCGAAGTCCTTCCACTCCGTCTGCTCGTCCTTCAGGATCTGCTCGGCAGCCGTGACGCCCATTGCGGCGAAGAAGTCGAGCCCCTTGGGTGTGGCGCGCTTCGTCGGGTTGTTGTCGTAATCGACCATCTCCTGCAGCACTTCTGCATCGGGCTGGTAGCGTTGCGGCATCACGTTGATCTTGTTGTGGCTGGTCTTCTCGAACTTCGGACGGATGCGGGTCTGCTTGTTGCCAATCTCCTCAAGCGTGGCGGTTATCTTGGCGATGACCTGGTCGTTATGGATGAGGTCTTCCATCTGCAGGCCGGTCTTCTCGACCTCGGCCATCACCTGCATCAGACTGAGATTGTCAGACTTGCCCATGAGGTAGGTGATGAGCTGGTTGAGCTGCTCGTAATTTTTCTGCGATTGTTTATCGAGCTTCAGCGCACAGGCCTGCATCACGGCGGCCTGTACCTCGTCTTTGTGATTCATGCCGAAGGGGACTGTCTGGAGCCACATCATACCTCGGAAGTAACGCTGGAGTTTTTCGCTGCGGGTGTAATGGCCGCGAGGCCTGAAAAGACTGTAGGCGAAGAGAATCTCCTTGTAGTCCTGCATGAAGTTGCTGGTCGAGTTGACGGCGTTCATCACTTTCTCGACCTCATCCGCATCAATGGTACCTTCCTCACGGTCGAAGATGTAATCGCCCGTGAAGAGCTTGTAGGCGATGTTGTAGAACGTGGCATTGTGATGGGCAATCTTTTCTATCGTCTCGTCGCTGCCCGACCATCTTTCCATGTTATAGAGCAACTCGTGCATATCACGAGTGAAGCTGATCATCAGCGGCAACAGGCGGTTCTCCTCCAGTTCGCGCAGCATACAGTCGATGTAATGATGATAGAGCTGCAGGTAGAGGTCGGTGGTGACGAAGTTGGGGAACTCGTAGTAGTCGTTCTGCTCGTAGAGTTGGAACAGCTGGTCGTGGTTGGCGGGCACGATGGCAAAGCCCTCCTGTGCCAGATGACGGCTCAGTTGCTCGTCGAAATCCTTGAGCTGGGTGGGGTTTGAGAGATTGGCGATGTTTACTCGCAGGCCATTCTCCACCTCGAAGTTCTGTTTCGCCAACGAGTCCTCACGGGCTTTCAGGCGTTTCATGAAATCAAGCTCCTGCTGCGAATAGTTCATCAGATTCTTTTCTTCGATGATGCGGTAGTAGAAGTCGCGCCAAGGCTCGTCTTCTTTCGACTCGATGCCTGACGATTCAATCTTCTCGTCCATAGCCCACATTAGTGAGTCGTACCAGGTGGTCGTTCTGAAGACACCTCTCAGATAGGCATCCTTGAAGGGATAGCCGCGCTGGGCGGCAGGGGCATTGCGCAACGTACGGACATCGGCTAACGAGAGGCTGTTGATGTCCATGTTGTAGTCAATACTGTCAATCAGCTTCTCCACGTTGATCTGCGACGGGGGCACTGATACCACACTCTGTTTCTGGCTGCAGGCGGTCAGCAAGCCTGCCAGACAGACGGTTAATAATACATTCTTTTTCATTGGCTGAAGGTTTTTATTGCTGTTTCTTTGTTTACACCTTTTATTATATAATGGTCGAACTTCATACCGAAGCCTTCCCACACATAGTCGGAGACGACATAGAGACTGTCGGTTGTCGATTCTAAGACACGTAGCTTTCCGCCGAAATAGCGGAAATCCTCAAGGATACCTCCCAGCTTCGAACCCATCCACAGGGGACGGGCCTTGCCGTTGACCTGCTTGAAGATAAACAGCCTGCGCCCCTTCTCTGGATAGAAACGGGTGCCTTTCACAACACCTACCATCGCATCGGCACTGCCGTCACCATCGATGTCACCCGTCTGGAACTGATAGACGGGGTAGGGCAGTCGCCAGTCATTGAGCCAATAGAGGCTGTCGTGCTCCTTTCGGAGCGAGAAACCGTTCTCCTGGCGCAACTCGAACCCCTGACTCACACTGTCGTATGCGAAGATCCAGAGGGTGAGGATAGCAGTAACTAATCTCTTATTCATAACGATTCCGATGCAAATATACGCAAATTTATGATAAGTCCAAACATTTTTCGAATAAAAAGTCATAGGGTTTAGCAAAAATTGATGGTATAAAATCATTTTTTGGAGTTACGATTGTTACTTTTTGTCTACTTTTGCAGCAGATTTATTAAAAAACTACTAAAGCATGACCAACAAACAATATTTCTTTGCCGTCGACCTGGGTGCTACCAGCGGCAGGACGATCATAGGCAACATCCATGACGGGAAGTTCGACTTAGAGGAAGTGACCCGCTTCCCCAACAACCTCATTGAGCAGGGTGGACATTTCTATTGGGACATCTACGCCCTCTACTTCGAAATCATCAAGGGCCTGAAGGAAGTGGCCCGCCGTGGACTGGAGATTACCAGCATCGGCATCGATACTTGGGGCGTGGATTTTGTCTTCATCGGTGAGGACAATGCCATTCTGAGGAATCCGCGAGCCTATCGTGATCCGATTACATTCGACGCGATGGACGACTATCTGCAGCACGTCATCTCGAAGAAAGAGGTTTACGACGTGACGGGCATCCAGTTTATGAACTTCAACAGCATCTTCCAGCTATACGCCATGAAGCGCGAGCAGAATTCGGCCTTCCTCAACGCCAAGAAGATTCTGTTCGTGCCCGATGCCCTCAGTTGGATGCTGACAGGCAACGAGGTTTGCGAATATACCATCGCCTCGACGTCGCAGCTGTTGGATCCTCGTACCAAGCAGCTCGACGAGCGACTGCTGGCCTCGTTAGGGCTGAGCCGTTCGAAGTTCGGCAAGATGGTGAACCCAGGCACTGTGATTGGTGTGCTGACCGATGAGGTACAGCGACTGACGGGCTTAGGGGCCGTTCCCGTGATTGCTGTGGCTGGCCATGATACAGGCTCTGCCGTAGCTGCCGTGCCTGCCAAGGATGAGAAGTTTGCCTATCTGTCGAGCGGCACTTGGAGCCTGATGGGAATCGAGACGAAGGACGCCATCATCAACGACCTGAGTTATGAGCGTAACTTCACCAACGAGGGTGGCATCGAGGGTACGACCCGTTTCCTGAAGAATATCTGTGGCATGTGGCTCTATGAGCGTTGTCGTCAGGAATGGCCTGAAGAGGTTCGGAAACTGGGCCATCCCGAGTTACAGGGCTCTGCCATGCAGGTGGAGGCTTTCCGAAGCATAATCAACCCCGATGATCAGGTGTTTGCTGCCCCATCAAGTATGATTGATGCTATCCAGCAGTATTGCCGTCGTACTAATCAGCCTGTGCCGGAGACACCCGCAGAGATCTGCCGTTGCATCTTCGACTCCCTGGCCCTGCGCTATAAGCAGGTGTTCCAGTGGATGCAGGAATTTGCGCCCTTCAAGCTTGAGGTGCTCCACATTATCGGTGGTGGCTCATTGAACAAATATCTGAACCAGTTTACCGCTAATGCCACGGGTGCCACCGTCCTTGCTGGCCCACAGGAGTGTACCGCCATCGGTAACATCATGCTCCAGGCCAAGACTGCCGGACTGGTAAAGAACATCTGGGAGATGCGTGCCATCATCGCCGACAGCATCGAACTCGTGAAGTACGAACCCGCCGACAAACCCGCCTGGGATCAGGCATTCGATAAGTATCTTACAATTATTAATAAATAAAAGCAAAAATACAAATGAAAGCAGAACTGATTGAAAAAGCTTATGCCGTAGCAAAAGACCGCTACGCAGCTGTGGGTGTCGATACCGACGCAGTACTTGACCAGCTCCAGAAGCAGCAGATTTCCCTGCACTGCTGGCAGACCGACGATGTCGTCGGTTTCGAGCGTAATGAAGCCCTCTCTGGTGGTATCCAGACCACAGGTAACTATCCGGGTCGTGCCCGTAATATCGACGAGGTACGTCAGGACATTGAATTCGTAAAGACCCTGCTGGGCGGTAACCACCGTCTGAACCTCCATGAGATCTATGGAGATTTCGGTGGAAAGTTCGTTGACCGCGACCAGGTGGAGGTGAAGCATTTCCAGAGTTGGATCGACTGGGCAAAGGAGAACAACATGAAGCTCGACTTCAACTCTACCTCGTTCTCGCATCCTAAGAGCGGTGACCTCTCGCTGTCGAATCCCGACAAGGGCATCCGTGACTTCTGGATCGAGCACACCAAGCGTTGCCGCCGTATTGCCGATGCGATGGGTAAGGCTCAGAACGACCCCTGTATCATGAACATCTGGGTACACGACGGTTCGAAGGACATGCCTGTACAGCGTAAGAAGTACCGTGAACTGCTGGCTGCCTCGCTCGATGAGATTATGGAAGAGAAACTCGATGGCGTGAAGAATTGTTTCGAGGCCAAGCTGTTCGGTATCGGACTGGAGAGCTACACCGTAGGTTCTCACGATTTCTACACCGCCTATTGCGCCACCCGTAAGGTGATGTACACCATTGATACAGGCCACTACGAGCAGACTGAGAATGTCTCTGACTTTGTCAGCACCCTGCTGATGTATGTGCCAGAGTTGATGCTCCACGTCTCTCGTCCTGTACGTTGGGACTCTGATCATGTAACCATTATGAACGACCAGACCCTCGACCTCTTCAAGGAACTGGTTCGCTGTGATGCCCTCGATCGTGCCCATGTCGGTCTCGACTATTTCGATGCCAGCATCAACCGTATCGGTGCATATATTATAGGTACACGCGCGACCCAGAAGTGCATCCTCCAGGCTCTGCTCGAACCAAAGCAGAAGCTGCGTGAGTACGAAGATAAGGGACAGTTCTTCGAGCGCCTCGCCCTGATGGAAGAGGCCAAGAGCCTGCCCTTCGGAGCCGTGTTCGACTACTTCAATCTGAAGAATAACGTGCCTGTCGGCGAAGAGTTTATCGCAGCCATCCAGCAATACGAAAAAGACGTAACAAGTAAGCGCTAATGGAAATCGTATTAGGATTATTGATCATTGCCGTCGGTGCCTTCTGCCAGTCGAGCTGCTACGTACCCATCAACAAGATCAAGGACTGGTCGTGGGAGTCGTACTGGATTGTGCAGGGTGTGTTTGCCTGGCTGATCCTGCCCTTCTTGGGAGCGTTGCTGGCTGTGCCGGCAGGGCATTCCCTGTGTGAGCTCTTCACCGCCGAACAGTCGTTCAACATCTGGATGACCATCTTCTTCGGTGTGCTCTGGGGTGTGGGTGGTCTGACCTTCGGTCTCTCTATGCGTTACCTCGGTGTGGCCCTCGGGCAGTCGATTGCTCTTGGCACCTGTGCCGGACTGGGCACCATTTTGGGACCAGTGCTGCTCAACATCTTCTTCCCTGAGCTGAATGCTTTGGAATCGCTCACCTTTGCTGTCATCCTCGGTGTGGTCGTCACGCTCATTGGTATTGCCATCATCGGTGTGGCTGGCTCTATGAAGGCTGCCTCGCTGTCAGAGGAGGAGAAGAAGGCTGCCATCAAGGACTTCAACTTCCCCAAGGGCCTGGCCATCGCATTGTTGTGCGGTTTCATGAGCGGATGCTTCAACGTCGGTCTGGAGTTCGGCAAGGGTATCAACTTCGGTGAACTCACTGACCCGATGTTCCGCACCCTGCCCGCAACCTTCCTTGTGACACTCGGTGGCTTTATCACTAATGCCATCTACTGTTTCTATCAGAACCAGAAGAATAAGACCTGGGGTGACTACAAGAAGACTGCTGTCTGGGGCAACAACCTGCTCTTCTGTCTGTTGGCTGGTGCCTTATGGTACAGTCAGTTCTTTGGGCTGTCGCTGGGTCGCAGCTTCTTTGAAGCTGGGGGCACGATGGATACGCTCTCGTTCTGCATCCTGATGGCGCTCAACGTGGTGTTCTCCAATGTATGGGGCATCATCCTCAAGGAGTGGAAGGGCTGTTCTCAGAAGACCATCACGGTGCTGATCGTGGGCATTGTGGTGCTGATTGTGTCCAGTTTCTTGCCGCAGTTGATATAAGCCACAGATTGCACAGATAGACACTGATTAATAGGAAATTTGAAAAAAATCCCTGAATCTCTTGGAGGTTTCGGGATTTTTTCTTACCTTTGCCGACGTAACTTATTGTTAAACCCTTTAATATGGAAAACAAAATGAAAAAGTATTTTGTGTATTCTGTTGCTGCAATGTGCGGCATGATGGCTCTTTGTGGCTGTCAGAGTGATGTGTTGAATGTCGGTGAGCAGGAGTTAGCAGAGCCGACAAGTGTGCTGAATGTGTCAACCCGTGGCGATGCCGACGGACTGACCATCGAGGTGCCGGAGCCAGTGAGGCTTTACCTCTTTAAAGGTGACAACTGCACGGCCGTCGTGCCTGATGTCAGCCAGACGCCTACCATCCGTCTGCAGGGGGGGACCTACGATGTCTATGCCATCGCTGGGGCTGATCCTACTCGTTACGACTGTCCTGAGGAGGATGTCGAAAAGACCAGTCTGATGACACTCTTAGATGGAAAGACGCTTGGTGACCTGATGGTGGCAGATGCTCAGGTGACGGTGGCTGATGCCGCGAGGTACAATCTGACACTTAGCATGAATCGTGTGGTGATGGGTGTCAAGCAGATGACAATAAAGAAAGTGCCCGACGGGATGACGGCAGTAACTGTGACGATCTCTCCACTCTATGAGAGTCTGGCAGTGAATGGCTCTACCAGCGGTACAGGTGGTAGTTACACGGCGTCGCTGACAAAGAATGCCGATAACACCACTTGGACATTATTCGACGAGCCTGCGGAGGATATCAGTGTGTTCCTGTTCCCGTCTGTAGGCTGTCCTACCATCACCGTCGGCTTCACGTCATCCGAAGGAACCGTCAACTACTCTTATTCCACTACAGAGCCGCTGACGGCCAACCACAAGATCGACATCGAAGGTACCTACACCGAACAGGCCACCCTTCAGCTCATAGGCACCATCACCGGCTCCGAATGGGACACCGACCAAACCATCACCTTCGATTTCAATGAAACCAACGCCAGCAGTGGTGAAACCGGCGGTGACAACACAGGTGGGGATAACACAGGTGGAGACAACACTGGCGGCGACCAAGGTGGAGATGGTGGTAATACGTCTCAGGCCGTCACATTGCCAGCCGTTGGAAGTGTATATAGAACTTGTTATGTACTTAGTCATGTTGATGATACTCATGTGCTACTTATGGCACCAAAGCGTGATGAGAATGTTGTTGCGTCAGGCGATTCCCAAACTACTGTTACTACCAAAATTGCAGGAGCATTTTCGGGATGGAATGTTGATGGCATTACGTTATGGGGACTGCCAAATAGAAATCAAGCAGAATTAATGTGTTCTAAAGATACAGATATTAATTCTAAAATAGGCATAAATGTTCGTTCTTCATCTACTCCTAATTATCTGTTTACAGATACAGATGGTAATATTAGAAGATTTAATTCTGGGTCAGGAGGTATAAAAGTTGGTGAGACCTTTTCTGCACAAACCTATCTCATTGGCGTTTCAACTGTTGAGGTAACTAATGAATGATTAAGTGATCTGCTTGGTATGTAAAAGAACTGTTAAAAGACCTCCCCTAACCCCTCCTGTAGGAGGGGAATGGAGGCTTCCGGTAATTGTCCCCCTCCTACAGGAGGGGTTAGGGGAGGTCTCCACTCTTTATCTTTTCCAAAGAATACGCTTTAGCGAAATGGTTATATATGTGAATTGGACTATTAGTTAAATCGATGGATAATAAGACTTCAAATTATGGTGACAAGGTGAAAGCACGTCATTTGCGTCGGGAAATGACCGCTGCAGAAGTTTCTTTATGGAAATATCTTAAAAACAAAGCAGTTGGATATAAGTTTCGCAGGCAACATCCGATTGGTCCTTATGTTCTCGATTTTTATTGCTATGAACTAAACCTTTCCATCGAATTAGATGGAGAGGTGCATAATCAGCCAATGGCAGATTATAGAGACCAGATTCGTACGGACTATTTGAATCAACAGGGAATAACTGTCTTGAGATATTCTAATGACGTTGTCTTCAGAAATGTAGAAAGCGTTTTGAAAAGCATTGAACGTTATGCAGCGAACCCTGTTTTAATGAGTGGATGGCATAAAGATGAAGTGATTTAATCCGTGCTATGAAGAAAAATTTCCTTTGGATTATTTGTATAATTACCAAAAGAATATTATCTTTGCAGCGCAAATGTCTAATCTTAATAATGCAACAGTTATGACAGATAAGGAATTTGCAATGGAACAATATGAACAACTCAAGCGCTATGCAGAGTATGTTTGGCATAATCTTCCTGATGGTCCAGAAAGGGACAATATTATTGAGGAGATCCTCATAGGAATGAGTGAAGCAAAAAGAAGGTATAATGAATTAAGTGATGAGTTATGAAACAGGTAATAGAATTGATTACAGACCCGCAGATGCGGAATGAATTCGAGAAATATTACAAGGCGACTTCTTCTGAAGAACGCCAGCAGATTGTAAACGAGCATAAACGTTGGTATGACAGCCTGTCTGAAGAAGAACAAAAATCTGTAGTTGCTCGACAATTGGATAGTATTCATGCTGTACTCGATGGAGTCAGGGCAAACAATGAGGAACTTGATGCCAGGATTATTAGGAAAAAGTTGGGAAATGTGCCTGATGCCATATCTATGAGTTACATCGCAAAGAACTATTTCGGAAAGACCAAGACTTGGCTCTATCAGCGTTTGAACGGTAATAAGGTCAATGGTAAGGAAGCCCGCTTTACAGAAACTGAGGCCCGTCAATTGCAGGATGCACTTCACGATCTGGGGCATCGACTCTCTACTATTGTACTGATATAAAAATATCGTCCGACTCCAGTTAACAGATTGGTTGACGGGGAGTCGGACGATGATAATTATATATGTAGCAGTAGTTTGTTATGCTTATCTGGGCAGGTTGAAGGCGAGGGTCATCTCGGCCAGTTGCTCGTCGTTCATGCCTTCTGGCTCAAAACCCATGCACTTGGCATTGATATATATCTTGGCACTCTTGGAGAGCACGTCGATCTGATCGAAGGCATCCATCACGTCTGTACCCTTGGCGAAGACACCATGCTTCTCCCACATCACCACATCATACTCCTCCAGTTGCTTCAGCGTGGCCTCGGCCAACCTGTTGGAGCCAGGCAGCTCGTAAGGTACGATGCCTAATCCTAACGGGCAGAAAGCCTTCGTCTCTGGGATCATCGACCACAGGATCTTCGTCAGCACATCCTTGCCGAGGAATTCACGCTTGTGGCTCATGGCGACAAGCTCGATTGGGTGGGTGTGTACAGTAGCCTTATAGCCTGAACCAGTCTCTATCTGACGGGCATGGACGGTCAGATGACTGGGCAGCTCACTCGTCGGCATCACGGGATTGTCGGCGATGATGACGTACGATGCACAGTCGTCGAGGATCCGGATGACGCTGCCGTTGTCCATCGGCCAGCGGGCCAGGTCGCGCATCCGCTTGCCCGTACCCTTGCAGTAGAAATAACAGCCCTTCAGCGTCGGCAGTGTCACGCCGATCTGCTTCACGTCGCTGATGGCAGGCAACTGACGGATCTCGTCATCAATATACTCCGTGATGTTGACCGTGATGTTACCACCGTTGCGCTCGGCCCAGCCGTTCTGCCAGAGGTAGCCTGCCACCTCAGCAATCTTCTCAATCTCAGCCCTCAGGGCCTGACGTCCTTCCAAAATACTCTTCATCTTTTTCTGATTGTTTTGATTTCTGCTGCAAAGGTAATCCTAATTCCTGACATCAGACTCTAATATTTGATTTTTCTCCCCCAAAATTTGGTCATATTGCGGGAAATTATTATCTTTGCAGACGATATGAATAACAATCTACAAGACGTCAGATGGAGCGAAAATGTGATACTGGTCGATGCGGACTACGTCGATAAGGTTGCGTTTAACCTCATTGTGAACTTCGAGCGGATGATAGGCCGGAAGATTCCACAGGCCGACTTCGCCAAATGGGTGGACTGCGTGGCACTCGACGGTGGCATCCGCGAGGGTGAACATGAGACTCTGGTAGTGTTGGTTCATCAGAAGGAGAAGGCCGGACTAGAGAACTTCACC
>Ga0310786_10003682_pt1 | contig 22040 bp, 18 predicted proteins | sample AusTroGonzalo_MG_FD_203881 | JGI IMG/M metagenome (GOLD analysis project Ga0310786, IMG submission 203881) | Bovine rumen microbial communities from tropical cattle in Woodstock, Queensland, Australia - Gonzalo_03 (v2) (version 2) | ecosystem: Host-associated > Mammals > Digestive system >...
TTTTCCTTCTTCATGTTGTCCATGATTTCGGCCGAGGCGTTTGCGATGGCGTTATTGCGTTCATCTTCTTCGAGAGCTTTTTCGAATTTTTCCTTACTGAATATGCGGTTTACATCGAACAGCGTGATTTCGGATACCGATTTCTTGCCTTCGAATAGGGCCAGGAATTTCGGGTATACCGGCATCTGCTTGATAAGGTAGTCCCTGCCGTTTTCTGGAGGGTCCAGTTTCACTTTGTAATTGATGACCTTGGTGAACTGGGTCAATTCATCGGAAGCGCCCATCTTGCCATGGAGGCAATCGAAGTCATCAAAGTCCGGGAACGTCTTTTCCAGGGCTTCTTCGTAGGACGGAAGTTCGAGCTTGTCATAGGTGAGTTCCGGCTTTGGCTCGACAGGTGCTCTGTTTTGGTAATTACTGTCGTGGGGATCGCGGGTTTTTGCTGTTGCATTGATTTGGAGTTCTTCGTTTGGTTCCATTAAAAAATCCTCGGATATTTCCGAGGACTAAACTATATCCAAAAGTCGGCATGCTTATCGGCGGAATGCCCAGTAATCGACTCCAGAAACAGCCTTGAACATCTTCAACGTGCTTTCCACGGCTGCTGCGGCCGTTGCGATGAGGTTTTCGCGAACCGGATCGACCGGATCGCCATTGCCTACGCTCTGGTAACCATCGGCACCAGCATATAGGCCCATGTTGGTCTGCCCCTGTCGGGCCCGGTTGAAGATATCGGCCATCTGGTCGGCAATGGGGCTTTCAATCTGGTTTCGCACTGCTTCGAGACAGGAATTGAACGAGTCGAGGTCGATTGCCTCGCCGGCAGCAGGTGCACCACCGTCACATCCACCCGAGGTCGCATATCCGACATCGGCAGCGGCATTGGCCTCGTTACCGGGAATGTCGCTCATAGCGCTTCCCATGGCATATCCGTAAAAACCGGCACGTCTGCGCTTGGGACCGTTGGATTCGATTGGATGGGTAATTCCACCGGACTTCTTGCCGGCATTTACGACATTGTTCACGAAAGTATCCTTGTTGGACATATAAAATCACCTCTTGGTAATAGTTTATAACGCATGAAGGATGCATACGCAGTTATAGGTGTACCCAGGAAGGCGACCGATGAGGAAATCCAGTTGGCCTACAAGAAGCGTGCCAGGGACCTGCACCCGGACCACGGGGGCAGTCCCGAACAGATGGCCGAACTTAATGAGGCATATGCCAAGATAAAGACCCCCGAGAAGCGGCGCAAGTATGATGCCTCCCATTCATTTTCCAGTACCATGGCCACCTGGAGTGCGGCCATGGGCAAGTCGGATGTGGCCAAGAACTTTGGTAATACCCCCGTGTCCAGTGACCCTAGGAAGCAGGATGGTACCGATGTGCAGTTGAACGTCGAGGTTACTATGGAAACCTTCATGAAGGGTACCCCACTGATGACGGTGAACTATATGGTGGAACATGAGTGCCTGGAATGCTCGGGGACCGGTGGTGACCATATGGAAACGTGTCCCAATTGTCATGGCGAACGCCTTGTCCGCACGGTGACCAACGAGGGTGACTGTATCCTCAAATGCAAGGCATGTAACGGTACGGGCATGGTCCCGGTGGGACAATGTGCGGTATGTGGGGGAACAGGTGTGACATCCAAGCAAGTTGGCCACTCCTTCCATTACAAGAAGGGTACGGTGGACATGGAAGTTCCAGGTAAGGGAAATGGTGGGCGATATGGTGGCATAAACGGAAAGCTTGTAATGGAGTTCCACCCTAAGGCTACCGAGCATCTGTCATTTGACGGGGACCGGTTCGTCTATATCCACCGGATTCCGGTAGAGGGCTTCATTCTGGGGCATTCGGTTGAAATCGACTATCCCGGGCCATTGCTTGTAAAAAAGATACCTCCAGGAACGGCATATTCGTACCGGGAAACCGTGGAAAACTTTATGGGTTTGCCCTATCCGTGCGATTTTGAATTCCTTCCCGAGGCTGAAACTGATCCGGAAAGGATGAAAGAACAGTTTGAATCACTTTCGAACGCAAGAAAGGATGTAGTTTCCAACTAAACAAGGACTTAAAAATATGAGCAAGAAAATCAGTCTCACAATTGCCGAAAGGTACGACATTGTCAAGTACGCCCACCAGATTCCATCCACTACGGTGACTTATTTCGCCTTCCCGGAATTTCTCAACGTAATCCAGATTACCGACGAGGAATCCAAGGAATTTGATGTGAAGGTGGTCGACGGTAAGGTTGAATGCAACTGCCCTGACCGCAAGTTTGAATATGACACGGCCCTTTTCCCGGCCCCGATCATCAATACAATTGCCCAGTACGTCAAGGACGTGCAGGAACAGATTGACGAGGAAAAGAAGAACACCCCGGATCACAGTGCTTCCCCGCTGTACGAAAAGATTGTCGCAGCACTTTCCAAGATTCTCTAATTAGCTAAAACGGAGATAAGTTTCGGATGGTTCCGGTTCCATGCCAGTTAGGTCTATCTTCATGCTTCGAGCAGTACAGCGTCATCATTTCCGATGAGGACGGTGAAGACATTGTACAGCTGTTTAAGGATGAAATCGACGGGATGATGGGCAATCCCGAGCTATATTACACCCCGGTCCCGTTCTACATCACGACCGGGACGGTAGGCGATATCCATGCCGAAACTGTGATAGTGTTCCTATATGCGGGCATTCCGTTTATCCTGTCATCGGCTTTCGCCATTGATGGCGCGGGTCTCCGTGATGCGATGGTCACCAATGGCGGTGGACGCCTGGTATCCCGGGTGTACGGACAGAACAACAGACACGTATTTTCTCTTGGTTTTATTGAACACAGTGAGAATCCGCTCGAATACGCCAAGAACTACCTGATGAACAATCCACCGATACCATCACCGGACATTGATGAGGCCGTTACGGAAGAGCATCTGGTTACCGCCAAGATTAATGACCGTATCGGCGTCATATCCAAGGATGGTGGAACCCGTCTCGAAATATATGCACTGGATACCGACGAAAGCCGCATGATCCGGTTGAACAAGGATTTCGGTGATGACCCGTACCGGGAAAGGGGCATTCCTGCCGGAATGACGGAAGTCGTTGCCTATGGCGGCCTTCCGGACATCATCTGCATAGGGAGTATATGTTCTACTGACGGTAGCCTCTTTGATGTATGGGTTCCGAATGCGCCTGGGTTGACCCGTGTTGCCAGGGGAATATTCGAAGATGAGCTGCTTCCCCTGGATGCGTTTACCCTGGATACGCAGTCCGTGGAGGAATGTTATGCCAGGTTCCATGCGAAATTGAAGGCGATGGAGGACGAGGCGATTGCCAAGGAAATCGAGGCTGAAAGCGATGAAGGAACTCCACCGGATATCCCGGAAGATTATTCCGAATTATGAATCCAATCCACCATTTAAAACCCGCCATAAAAGATGGACGGGTTTCGTTTTTGCTATAAACTGTACTCGTACAGTAACCGGAAGTTTCACTTATGGCCGCTAGAATAACAGAAACCGATATTAGTCCGAAGAAAGCAATTGAAACCATATGGAGCCGGCTGCATGAGGCGGTCGAAAAGGCAAAACGCAATTCCGAAAATGAGGCAAAGACCGAAGCCGTCATGGAAAGTACGCTCGATGCCGATGATGAATATGGTGACGACATTTCCTTTGACGATGCGGTCACCGTGGCGGCTGATGATGAGTATGGTGACGACCTGTCGTTTGAAACTGGGGATAATGTCGCGGCTGCCAAGGACGGCGACAAGGACACCTCCGTACAGAATCAGAAGACATTTGCGAAGAAGCCGAAATCCAGGGATGAACGGGAACTGTTGCGGCAACAGGCTGACGAGTTCCTGAGACAGCGGAATGCTGAATGGACATACTCGGTAGCTGAGATTCGTGATGAGTTCAAGCGTATGTTTGCATATGCGGATGAGAATCGAGAATACTTGAAGAATGCCGGACATATTATTACCGAACCCGAATTTCGTGCCATATTTAATGCAGAATACAAGAATTACCAGGGCAAGGAATTGTCCCATGACACCATGGTGGCAATGGAATACATCCCGGATATAATTCGTAACAAGATGAAATTGTTCGTGGAAAAGCTCGATGAGCGACTGCATGGACAGGGCGATTTCCTCAGGGATGGCTCGATCATGGGATACTTGCTTGCAATGTCACGCAGGGCGAACGTGGTACATGTCCCGCTGATCAGAGAACGCGAGCGCCTTGTAATAAAGGATGCCGTTAGCGATGAACAAAAGAAAGGTGGTGTAAGCCAGTTTATCCTGGTCGGCGATCTTGAAGAGTGCGAGGAGTGGCTCAAGGATAGATTCGACGGGTATGACCTGAGCGATGAAAAGATTGCCAGTCTTGCCATCGATATTCTGGCGAACGGTACCAATAATGACAAAATCGTGCAACAGCTTGGTGGGCGTACAGACATACCGAAAAAGTATCAGAATCCGATGTATTTTAGTATTGAACGCGAGGGGAATGATGTTGCGGTAATAGGTCCGAAGACTGGATTGGAACGGTTCAACATATTGTTTGACAAGTATATGGACCGGGAAGACAAGTCTGGAGAGCATCTAGGTGCCGATATAGTTCCCGCACCAATGGTGGGGTTAAAGAAGTTTCATGGTAACGTGTATGTTTCCAAGTATGACGAACGCAAGTATCTTCCCCGTATTAACCAGCTTGTCAGTGATAGATTAGTTATTCCAATTACTTTTGGTGCGGGTAAACTATCAATTGAGGGTATGGGTTCCGGCAAGGGTGATGGCAAGGAAGGCAATGAATCCCGTGCGGGCGAGAATCTCTTGCAGCATAGGGCCGGGGACGGCATGTCGGTCATTGATTCGGGTGTAGGCGAAAGATATGCGGCAAATGGCGTAATGACACAGCTACGTGAGAATATGCCGGGTGTATCTAAGATTGCCAGTTTGGCGGATGCGAAAGATGAACTTGATGACGTGAAGAAGAAAGTTGATACGGGTACATTGACCAGCCTGAGTGCGAAGGTGATGAAGTGGATAGGCGATGGGGCAGGAATCCCGTACAGTATTGAAGTGCGAAATGGGATACCTTATGTAGTGTTTGATACTGAGACATCGATTGTTGCCAAGGCAAGTAAGGAGCTGCATCTTGACAAGACGACCCGTCCGGTAATTAGAGCATTGAATCTATTCAATAAGGCCATTGAGAACCGGTTTACTGGAATCAAGGATGGAAAGGATATCAGTGATATAGCTAGCATGACTCCTGTGGATATACGGAAGAATGCAATGCCGGTAATCCATTTGGGTAATTTGGCTGAACAGTGTTACTGGGCTCTTTACCGCAAGGCAATTGGTTCGCCTGATTCGGAAGTAGATAACAATGACCCATTGTTGGCATTTGGCAAGGGATATCTGGAATATTCGATGGGTGCTATGTTTGATCTGAATACCGATTCGCCTTCGCTGATATCTAGCGCCGGGATGTTTTCAAAGATAATGTCGGTACCGAACATGAGTGTGTCGATGATCCATAGTAAGATACTTGGAATGAATATCCTTAACACAGTGAACATGGCAAATCGCCTTGATGAAGTGGCAGGTGATATAGAGGTGGGACAGGAAAATGGTTCTGTAGTTTCGGGAGAATTCTATAGAGATAATTCAGTACCGCTTGACAAGCTTGATAAATCGGGCATCCTTAGCGCAGTAGCCCGCATTGTTGATACTGATGATGCTGGAATTGTGCTGAAAACTATTTATGATACTGTGGAAATCTTAACCGGTCTCAAGCCGGGTACCATTGGTACATACATGGACGCAATCAACGAATGCTCGGATAAGAAGGTAATTGAACAACTGGCTAGTGCAATCAAGTCCGGTGGTCAGGGTCTGGTTGATATACCAATGACCGATTCCAGGAAGGATGTGGTGAAGGAAGTTAAACCAACTGTGACCCCCAAAATAAATAAGGTGCCATCTCGCATGAGGATGGTTGGACGAAATCGTTTCTAGGATATAGAAATGTCCAGTATTAACCCGACATATGACACTTACTTTGCGGTAGGAAATGACGGAGTTACCCATAGCTCCGAGCAGAACCTTCCGGTTTCGGAGTCATCCTTTGTCGCCTTCAAGTTTCCGGCCGCTGAATTGTCAGAACTGATAAAACCGAGCATTACCGTAAGCGTGCACATAACCGGGACCAACTTGCTAGGGAACGCGATAGGGATGCTTGGCCTGTATGAGATGAGCGATTCCAACTGGATTGGTAGCGACATGTACAGCGAGGTCGATTCCAAGGTTGATGTCAGCCCGATTGCGGTGAGCAATCCCATCGCTGACTTTAATTGTGATGGATACCCTGATGATACCGAGCCGGTAAAATTCATTATACCCGAGACGGTTATCAAGCGATGGAAGCGCAGGAATCTTTCCCAGGTGTCCCTGGCCCTGGCAACATATGGCGAATTTGAATGTGAAGGCTACTTGACGATAGGATCAAATGAATCTGACAATCCTATTGAAATCGAGATTAAGGAAAGCGGGGCTCCGACCGAAGAACCGTTTGACGTGGCGGTGAACCCGATTACTCTGATTCCGACCGGACGTGCGACCGTCACCATTTCGAGCCAGGATCGCGTGTTCGAGAACGATATCCAGGATATCGTAGTAACACTGGATGGTGAACCTGCCGAAATCGTGTCTGGCAACGATTGCTCGTTGAAGATTGTTGTGCCGAATCTTCCCGATACGATTGAGGGGATGGTCGAACTGCTTATCAGCGATTCAGGTGGAAGCCAGTTGAGCAACCCGACCAAGGTGTACTACGATGCCAGCTCTACTAGGCGTAACAAGATATTTGCCGCTCCTAGTCGCCCTGGTCGAGAAAATGAACGTGCCAGTCATTCGGCGGTTTACAACAGGGATATCGGGTTCAATAATTTTGCCGAAATTACCGACGAGAACAGTTTAGTTCAAAACATATACAATATCCTTTTAACCAGGAAGGGCGAACGACTTTTCAACCCGGATTTCGGCACGACCATTGAAGAACGTGTATTCAGCATCATGAACGAGGATGACGAGACCAGCATTCTGCAGGAATGCTTCACGGCAATCCATGACTATGAGCCGAGGGTGTCCGTCGACTACGAGGAAAGCAAGGTTGATATCGACTACGACGCCAACACCATCCGTATTATCATCGCGGTTGTGTTGCCAAATGGAAATTCGGAGTACATAGTTCTCCCATTTAAAAGTAGGGGTACTCTCGTCAGATGATGCTAGGGCAGCAGGTCGCCACTAATACCCACCTGGTCTATGTGGACGACTACAAGACAGGGTGGAAAGAAGTGGGCCTTAGGCTCGGCATCTGTCGCGAGGACGGCATCCCGAATGACGGTAATTACATCATGGGGGCCCGGTACCATAATTCCAACGGTGTCTCCATGCCGGCCATGAAGCTGGATGGCAAGAGCATCGAGGTGTATGTGGTCGACGGGATAGTGGAAGGTGTCAAGGATGCGGCTTCACTGGCAGCCGCACTCAACCATTTCCATGTTCCGGCAATGGATTTTGGAACATACAGGTTTTCGGGAAAATTCAATTCACCGCCAGACAAAGTGACCATGGTATATGACAAGATGAAGCGTGGTATCACGTTCAATGATTCCAGGTTGAAGGATGTAAGGGGCATATACGACCTGATGGCCAGGCTTGACTTCGATGACGGAAAGTTCATGGAGCCGCTTCTGAGCCGCTACATATATACCGTGCAGCAAATGCCCAACAAGAGGAACCGGGGAATACCGGTCATTGGGTACTTTGATCTTGAGGAATACTTATCGATTCTCCGTGACCCGCGAGTGACCATGTTCCACCCGGCCGGAAGCACTAACGCATTGATGTATATCGAGGTGGGTTCGACACCCGGGCGAGTAATATTGAAGGATATTGCGGAGAACGGCTCGGCGATGCTGACACTCGAAGGTTTCAAGTCCATACTGGATGTGAAGAAGGTGAACAGTTTCAGGCCGATTGTAGTCATGACCATGGCGCCGTTTAAGCTGCCCGATACATCCAATTTTCCCTGGCACAAGGTGACCTTTGGAAAATTTAAGGTATTCTGTACGCCCATGATGGGGAAGATGGACATGTGGGAACGTGTGCAGGGAGGGGTGAACCTACTGTCCAGGATGACATAGATGTTGATAAGTTGTTGATAGTGTGGATATTTTTGATATTTAGTAGTTGACGGATTGAAAATAAGTAGTTAAATTTCAGTTGAAAAGAGAGGTATATCATGGCAAAGAAAGCAGCAACAGCAGTATCAGGTGTACAGGTAGCCCCGGATTTCGGATTCTTCCACATGTTGAAGACCGGGGACAAGTATCTTGACCATAACAAGAAACGTCCCGAATACGGGTTCATCCCGAGTGGTTCATACGCGTTCAACGCGGCACTGTCCGGTGACGTGTACCAGGGCTTCAACATGAACAAGTTCTTCATGGCGGTCGGTTTCTACGGAACCGGTAAGTCCCTCATTGCCAAGCTGAACTTTGCCCTCGAACTCATGAAGAAGGGATACTTCATTTTCTGGTATGATACCGAAAATGAAACTACGGAAGAAAGCCTCATCAATGATTTCGGCTTTATTGAAGGACAGTTTGAAATTGTCAGGATGCACACTGTCGAACAGTTGCACCACAGTTTGTCCACCCTCGTTACTCAGTTGGAGGAAGATAAGGGTGAAGGTTTTGAAAACAAGCGTAAGTGCGCTATCGTCATCGACTCCCTCGGTGGCCTGTTCACCAACAAGGGCGTGGATGATGCCCAGAAGGGTGCTGACAGTGCCGACATGACCAAGGCAAAGAAGCTGAAGGCCCTCTTCACGGACATGACGTTCCGTTGTGGTGAACTCGGTGTCCCGGCCTACTTCACCAACCACAAGTACCTTAAGCCGACCAGCTACGGCAACCCGGAAGAAATCGCCGGTGGCGAAGGTGCCAAGTATTTTGCCCGTATAATCTTTGATCTTACGGTCGGATTTGAAGTTGTTTCTGCAAACGACAAGACCAAGCTGGGTCTTATCCTGAATGTGAATATCAAGAAGAGCTGCTTTGTCCACGTAGGTACCAAAGTCAAGATGTACCTTGACTGGAAGACCGGCCTGAACCCGTATTATGGCCTTCATGAAATCGCCAAGGAAGCCGACCTCATTGAAGCCTACGCGGCCAACAAGTTCCCGGATGTCCCTCCCCCGGCTGGCCGCGTCGGCAACGCCGGGGCCTGGGTCATCAAGGACCCGCGCAAGCCCCGTTCCGAATGGATTACCTGCTTGAACAAGGACCTTCACAAGGCCGAAACCATCGGTACCATACTTGATCCAATTAACGACTATGTCCACGAGAAATTCAAGAACAAGTCCCTTGCGGACAAGCTCGGGCAGAACGGTATCGATGACAGCGTGAGCCTCGAAGTGAACGAAGAAGAAGTCGACCGCAACCTGAAGAAGGCCGAGAAGGAAAACAAGAAGAAGGCGGCAAGCATGGCCAAGGCCCTCGGTGAGGAAGAGCCTGGGGAACAGCCGGAACCGCAGGTCGACGAGGCCTAAGTGTCGAAGAGTCGGGAAGTTCCCGACTTTTTCTTTTTCTTTTCATAAATTTGTAAGTTTTTTTGCTATATTTTCGTCATAACGTCTAAGCTCCCGTGTGTCGTAGTTGAATTATGTCCGAAACTTTTCCCGAAGCCACATTGCCACCGCCTTTCCAGCCAGCCCAGCCGGTATTGAATCAAGCACCGCAGGCGGTGTTGTCGATACAGAGCCAGGGTGACCTGGCTGCCGCCATTCCACCATCATGGGATCCAACCGCGGTAAATTCCCGGCCGGTGCCGGTTATCCAGTTGAGCAAGGAAGACCTGGTCCTTAGGACATTTTTCAACGATTCCACTATAGGACCGAAGCTAAAACCGTACCTGAGCACCAAGATGTTCGTGGACCCGGTGAACCAGGCGCTTGTCAAGGTAATCAACAAGTTCGAGCAGAAATATCACCGGAGCCCAAATGCCCAGGAAATGATGCTTGAGATGGCGACTACCGGTTTTTCCGAGCAGCTTGTCCAGAAACTCGGGTACATCTGCAATACGCCTATGGCCGGTGTCAGGCAGGAATTCCTGATTGACATCATCGAGGGACATTTTCGCGAGAGGATGGCGGAAAATATCCTCATCAGCGCGGCAGAGAACATCCATGACAAGCATGTCGACGGAATCAACAACCTGATCCCGAAACTTAAGGAAGCTGTAAACTTCTCTTTACACACGAACCTGGGCCTAAATGCATACAATGATATCGGGGTGGCACTCAACCTACTGAAAGAGCGCAAGGAGTGCATCCCGTCCAGTATAAACGAGATTCGTGCGAAGACCGGTACCGTAGAGAAGGATGGCAGCATTCGGAGTGGCGGATACTACCGCAAGACATTGACCCTTTATGTCGGCCAGCCCAATGTTGGCAAGAGCTTGATTCTGGTCAACGAGGCCACGTTCGCCTATTCCCAGGGGTACAACGTACTGTACATCTCACTGGAACTCTCCGAAGACTACGTATGGCAGCGACTTGCCGCCAACCTGTGCGATATCCCGATGCCGGACATTATCCAGTTGAGCGAAGAGGAATGCCGTACCAAGTTCGAGGAGAAACTTTCCGCCAACCGTGCCAACGGTTCGATTGGAAACTTCCAGGTAAAACGCCTGAAGACCACGACTACCCCGACCGACATTGAAATGTACGTTGACCAGTTCGAGGCCACGTACGGCAAGCTTGACCTATTGGTGATCGACTACATCGGCATCATGAAACCCGGGCTTTCCGCCGCGGAACAGCGCAGCATGTACCTTGACGGCGTGGCAAAGGCCGAGCAGATCCGCGACTTCCTCATCGAACGCAACATTGCAGGCGTTTCTGCCGTGCAGTTCAACCGTACCGGTTACAATGCGCTGGATGCCGGTATCGAGTCGGTCCAGGGTTCATCCGGCTATTCCGAGACATCCGACGTCATGATTTCTATTGCGTCCGATTCAGTTTTGCGTGAATGCGGCATGTTCTTCCACAAGTTCCTGAAGAACCGTTTTGGAAGAAACTCCGACACCTTCCAGACGCGGTGCGACTACATGAAGATGCAATGGTTCGATGCGACACCGGAAGAACTCCAGCATTATCAGGAACTCCGAACTGAACAGGATGCGCTCATGGTATCACAGATGACCGGGCGCGGTCCGGGCCCGAGACCACCAAGGAAACAGGCCGACAATACACAGCCACCGAAGGCCCCTCCGCAGGAACAGTTGCCTTCAAGGCCGGGTGAACGGGTTGCCAGCATGATATAGTTTCCCGGCATGAAGATTGCCGGGATAGATCCATCCATGAATTCGTCGGGCAAGGTCATAATGGACCTTGACGACACCACGCTGGACATCAAGACCGTGGATTACTACGGGTACAGTTCCAAGCTGTGCTATCTTCATGACGAGGAACATGTCCATATCTACGCTCTGGGCACAAATTACACCAAGTTGCCCATGATGGCCAGAATGGAACGTGCCTATACCCTCCTTGACAAGGACATGGAGGATGTCAGGTATGTATCGTTCGAAGACTATGCATATGGCGAGGCTGAACAGCAGGGCAGCAATGCCATATTCCAGATTGGTGAGTTCTGTGGTGGGGTCAGGTATCATTTCTTCATGCAGGGAAAGGGAATCATAACTTATGGTATCCCTCAGATCAAGCATTTCGCCACCGGTAACGGAAGTGCCCAGAAGCCGGCGATGTGCCAGGCGGTCAAGGACTTCTACCCGCAATTCTACTATCCGTTTTTCGACACGTTGAAGCAGTATGAAAGTCCGCATTCCGACTTCTGTGACGCATTCTGGATGTGCGAGATTCTCCGTAACCACATCAAGTTCGATGTTCTTGGACCATCGTCGCTTCCACCGGATATTCTGGCCCTGATGCGGTATACCGCAAAGACTGGTGGGAAGAAAAAGAAGTCCCGTAGTCTCCTCGATTACGAGCTCGCGCTCCGGTCGGACATGATGTTCGACCAGGAGGCTGCTGCGAAACGCAGGAAGGCCGCCAGGAAGACAAAGGAACCTGCACAAATGGAGTAGTTTTTCACATGAAATGAACATGTGAATATTTCTATGATCCACGTAAATAACGAAAATAACGAGGGTTCCAGCACCCTCAACCTGACCAAGGAAGCCGAGACTGAACTCCTTGTTTCCGAAATCAACAAGTTTCTCAGTGCACCTCCGCGATTCGAGGGCGATCTGGCCGTGGTGCTTACCATGCCGGAATCCTACTTGAAGAAGGCACGCGCAAAGCTAAACGAGGCGATCCATGTCGTTTACGACCGCTACAAGGATTACGGTGTCACGATGCTCACCATCCTGTGTTCCATAGAGAGCGTGGTCGAGTCCGAGAAACTTGGACCGCTTATCGACAACGACATCAAGCTGATGATAGCCGCTGAAAAGGGAATCGACATCTCGGTCGAGGAACTTGAGCGCGTGAACGAACAGGTCAAGCGTGGCGAACTGAACTTCGATGCGCCGAAGCCCCAGCAGGCCGAAGCTGTAGATGAAGACGAGGACGCCAAGTTCAACACGATGATGGACATGGTCGGTGATGACGAGGAGGATGAATGAGCCATTACCATTTCCCGGGACATGGGTCCGTAGTCAAGGAACTGCAGGAAACTCTGGAACGCGAGGCCGAAGAACGCAACAGGGAAATCAAGAGTACCAGCCTCATGCTCCTGAATGCCCAGGACGGCGTATACGGTAGCCACCAGAATCTACCGACAGTTTACAGGGAGAAGTGGCTCGCCAAGTTGCGCGAGGAAAGAGACAACCCGATGCTCGGCAAGAGCTACATTTCCCGTGCGCCGGAGTACGAAACCGATGCCGATGTTGTAACCGAGGCCCACGAGCTTACCGACCAGGAGACGAAGGATATGTTCGTCACCGACGAGAACGGCAACAAGTACATTCCCGAGACATACAACCCGAACGTCGACGATTCCCAGACATCCGACACGGACGACGATGCCAAGAAGGTCATCGACATGTGCATCATCCAGAGGGTGGCAAACAAGTGCATCGGCTGGGAGTTCGAGGATGTGATGAAGGAATGCGCCATGGCCTTCGAGGATGAATATGGCGAGGACTTCACGTTGCCGGACAACATGGATGAAATCGTAACGGCCGCCATCGACGAGGCGGAAACCAATGCCCGCCTCACATACGAAAAAATGACAGAAGAAAAGTAAAATTTCGTTTACATTTAAAATTTTTCTCAAAAGCGGTCTACAAACCGCTTTTTCTTTTGCTACATTTTAATTCGGATGCGAGAAAGTGCACCAAGATATAAACTGTGAATAGTAGATATTTAGCAGATAATAGTAGATCTTAGCAGCATTCAGCAGCATCAAGAACTAGATAACAAAGGATCCATTATGGAACAAATGACAAATCAGCAGCAATTTGGCGTAGCTCCCAACCAGTTTGGCCAGCCTGGCGCCGCAGGACAGTTTAACTCCATGTTCGCCAATATGGGCATGCCGGAGACACCGATCGGTGGCCAGGTTATGACGGACCCGAACGAATGGCAGCTCCAGTGCGACGCACAGCACGAAAATGTCGAGGCGATCATTAGAGTCCTCCCGAGAGGGCTTGAAGGGGTACAGGGAAATCTCTGGCCCCACGTAAACTGCAAAAAACATTATCTCAAGACACGCGATGGACAGCGTTGGGGCCAGGGTCCCATTGTTTGCCGTGGAAACATCCCCGATCCGACATCGAAATACGGAAAGTCCTATTGTCCTACCTGTAAGGAAACATGGGACCGATATTACAAGATCAAAAGTCAGTGGGGGGACCAGGCGGCCAAGGATTCCGGCTTGTCCAGTAATCTCCCGGTAGATGACATTTATGTCAACGTCCTGGTCATCAGTGACTTTGTCCACCCGGAAAACAATGGCCAGATCAAGATATGGCATGCCAAGACAAAGCAATGGGAAAAGATCATGGCAGCATTGCCGGAACGCAATGTCAACAAGAACGGACAGGCCAAGCAGCAATATACTTCTACACAGAAGTATGTAGGAATTCCGTGGCATGTGCTCAGTGGATCCAATTTCCATCTAAGGGGTACCTGGGATTCCACCAAGTCGTGGGGACAGCACAGGGGTGCCGCAGTATGGGATGCATCCGACTTTGACCCGACACCGACCCCGATCGGAAACAGTGACGATGCCATCATGCAGATTCTCGGACAGTGTCATGACCTGTCTAAATATGAGATTGCCCCGAAGAGCGTGGAGGAACTCGAAGCCGATACCCGCGCATTCTATGCCGCATATGATGGCGCTGTAGCATCACCGGACAATCATAATAACATCGCCCAGAACGGATACGCTACTTTCCAGCAGCAATCCCCATATGGCCAACCGGCTGCCCCTGCACAGGGCGGGATGATGCCTGCTTCCCAGCCGAGCCAATATGTTCCTCCGCAGCCGAAGACCACTGTCGGGAACGCGGGTGCATTCTTCAACAACCCGGCAGCTCCTAACTATGGCATGGCAGCCCCTGCACAGCAGAACGCATTCGTTCAGCCCGCGGCCCCGGCTGCAACCCCGGCACAACAGAGTGTATTTGCCCAGCCTGCAGCCCCGGCACAACCGGCTAGCCAGTTTGCCGCCCCTGCTCAGCCTGCAGCAGCTCCCCAGGCATCCTATGTGCCACCTGCTGCCCCGGCACCGCAGCCGAACCAGTTTGCAGCTCCCGCAGCTCCCGCAACACCGGCAGGACAGCCCGGACAACCAGGTGCACCCATTGTCCAGATGGATGATGACTCGGATCTTCCTTTCTAACGTATATCTGGTTCGAACGGCATCGTCCACGGACGGTGCCGTTTTTTGATGGTTTTTCATAATGGCTATTGATTATTCCGAAATTCCGGACAGTGTCTATGACCAGGTCATACACGAGCTCTACGGTGCGCAGAACCTGAAAGAGAGGAGCGACCATTACGAGTTCGTGTGTCCTGTATGTGGCGACATGCGCTTCCCTAACAAGAGGAAGGCCTGGATCTACAAGGACACGTGGAAATACATCTGCTTCAAGTGCCCTTGTTCCATGCCGTTTGCCGCATATCTGAAGCAGACCGAACCGGAGACGTATTCCAAGCTGATTTATTCCGCATTCGTGTCGATGCCTAATGAGCGGAAACGGAAGGAAGTGGTCGACGACGACCGACTGAAACTTCCGATCAACTCACCGTTTAAGGAAGGTGAGCTTATTCCGATTACTGCAAACCATCCGCTGGCAAGGGCCGGGCTGGACGTGTGCAGGTCCAGGAAGATTCGACCCGAGGTGTTCGAGAAGTGGTTCGTGTGCCTTGAAGGTGACCAGTTCAAGAATCGTGATGCGAACGGTAACTACGTTGTAGACCCAAATACCGGAAGGCCGACAGGTAACGAATACAAGAACAGGATTATCATTCCTTTTTATCGGTTCGGTGGCAAATGGACCCAGTTCGATGCTCGGGCAATCGACCCGAACAACCCGATGCGCTACATGAATCTCAAAAATGTCCGTCGAGAAGCCTACAATATCGACTTTATCCGATTTGATCAGCCGTTCTACATTCTCGAAGGGACCATCGACTCCACGTTTATTCCAAACGCGATTGGGATCGGCGGTGTCCAGCACCTTGGCGAAGTCCTCATGGATAACCCGAAGATAGCCGAACACAAGGAAAATTGTGTGTTCATATGGGATAACGACGAGGCCGGGCGGACCGGGCGAACTGCAACTTGCCGCGATGGGTATAAATGGTTTGACTGGGATGGCATAATGGAGAAGGATGTCAACGGGGAAGTTCTCCATGGCACCCAGTTACCGCTTGATGAGGACGGCTTTGTACGGCAGGAATGCCTTGATGCCAGGACGCGCCTGCCTGGCGGTTCAGCCATCCTGTTCATGTTGAAATACGGCAATGTGGCCAAGGAGAAATACAAGGCCACCATGAGGTCCAGACGCGAGGCGAACGCAAGACGTCAGGCTGCCATGACTCCAGAGGTGTATTTTTAATGCTGGATCATCTAGTCAAGAAACTTAACGAACCTGAACCGGAGTTCGTAAACGAGAAGTGGATTGCCAAGCTCATCAAGAAGGATGTCGCTTACGTGCAGAAGATCCATCTGGTCGATATGGTGCCTTTTCGGCTGGATAAGTATGGACACAAGATTTACAAGACATCGGTAATCAAGAACCGTATCCAGCGTTACCGGCTGATGCCCGCGTCCACGGATCACCCCCTCCACGAGATGAGCCAGGAAGAGGCTATGGTATACCTGAATATTCATAGCCCGGCCAAGTATCTAAAACACGTGAGGGAAGGGCACATCAAGGTGCATTTGAATTCCGAAGGTAAAAAACGGATCTACCGTGAGGATGCCGATGAGTTCTTGCGCACATTTGACAGGATGTACCTGTTGAAGTATATCCGGGAACCGCTACTGTACACCGATGCGGGCATATTGCTTGGCAATGCAAGGAAGTATACCCGTAAGATGGTTGACCGCAACTATTTCGACATAGAGCCGAGGAAGAAGGGTGAAGTTCGCCGTATCGGCCAGGCTACGTTGATCAAGCATGTCCAGAAAATGGTGGAGACTGGACACAAGTTCAGGCCGAATCCTATTCCAGAGTACATGCCGCGCTCAATTGCAGATATCTATTGTGGACCGGTGCAGGAGGCGCGAAATGCACTCAGGGCCAGGATGATAGTATGCGAGAAGTATACCGGAGAGGATGGCAAGGTACGTTGGGGAATCAGTAAGGCCAAGCTGGATGAACTGATTAGCAAGTGCTGGAGGTCCCGCTGCTACGGGAGTCCCAAACGGGCGTTCTATAATTCGACCAACGTCGAGTTCATCTTCGGCAAGAGCCAGGCATGGATAGACAAGTGCCTCCGTGGCAAGTGTCCTCTGGTGGACAGGAACGGCGACCCTGTTGACAGGAAGGATGCGTGGAAAGTCGGGTGCGGATGGGACAAGAAGGCCGTGGCGGAAATAGTGGCATCCGGGGTTGAGTATTATCCTGACATACGCCTTCCTAAGAAAATATACAAGCCCGAACCAAAGAAATATACTACGCCAAAACCGCATACGTTCCTGGTGCGGAGTGTCACGGACACAATCGAGTCTGCACTGGACAATGCGTATTCGGAGCGCGAACTCGCGAAGGAACAGCATGCCAGGGAGTCGATACGTAAGGCGAAGGAGAAAACTAGGGCCAAGGATGCCCTCCGTATCGAACTTGGGATGGAACCCGGCCCCATGCCGGCGCTTACCCGGGCCAATATGCTACGGAACTCGGAATCCCGGGAAATTATCACCCTGGTATACAACCACAAGAACTGTAGCATATTCAAGGACCGTTCGCTATCCAAGTATGATCTGGCCGTCTTTGTCCATGACCAGGATTTCCGAATTAGGCGTCGGGTGGTCAACAATTCAATCACCCGGCTGGTACTTCGGGGCCTGGTAAATTGCATCATGGCAAAGGTACAGGTGCTCCCGGAGTGGATAATCATAGTTCCCGGGTCATCCATCATCAATGATATCAACCTGTACGAAACCCTGCGCCAGGTTCCGCCCGAAATAATGGCGGTGGCCCCGTTCGGTTACGAGTTTACGCAGTTTGACGGGACTTGGACCCGATGCAGCAGTACTTACGGATATTACCAGAAGTACCGGCTTTCCCCTCCGTCTAGCGAGATGGTCCTTGGTACCGCCGGCGTTAACGGTATGCACCGGGTTGCCGTGCTGGATGGACCGTTCGTAGCAATCCGCGGCGAAATGGTTGACAAGTTCAAGGAAATTCACTATTTTAATGTACTGGGAGAATGTCGCAGCGCAATGGGTCCCATAGTTTCTGCAGTGTGCAGGAGGTACGGACTCGGGATGATGCAGATACCCGTGAGTTCATCATGTTCTGATGAGTACAGTATTCCGTTCGACACCCCCAAGTGGCATGAAATCGAGGATAGGATTATAACATATGTGTCGGCAACCCAGCAGGCGATCACATATAACCGCAAGAAGGAATCATACTGATGCAGGAAATAAAGTTTAGTGTGCCGTTTTTCAGTGTCATCAAGCAGGTGTGCATGGTGACCAAGGCGAAGACGGTCAAGTTCTTCCATGATGGCGAGAAGTCTTGCCTCAATATCCACAACGAGAACAGTTTCATCCATATCAGCGCAGGTCCGGGTGATTTCTCGTTTGATGGACTCGAAGTGAACTCCTCGTCCTTCATCGAATTTATCCGGTTTGCCGAGTTAATAGGGTTCCCCGCCACCGGTACAATCGTTGTTGACAACGAAGAGACTATTTCCGGACACGTATACGAGTTCATCAAGTTCAGTAACGGCAGCGAAACTGCACGAAGCCTCACTGCAGAACCGGCATTCTTCAACGAGGATGATACCAAGGTGCCGAGTACCCGCGAAGCCGACCCGATGAGTCTCCTGGCCACTATCAAGCTCACCAAGAAGGATCTTGAAAAGTATGTCCAGAAGCTCAAGCTGGTGCCCGGTTGCCAGTTCTTTTCGGTTAACGTGACCGAGAAGGGTGAAGTCAAGTTCTACTTCAAGGGGCGCGTGGGGCAGCAGATTACCAGCAAGGTGGATTATACCATGACCCTTCCTGGCGACTCCAAGGCTATAGCCGTTGCATACGGAAAGGACTCCAAGCAGCGATACCGCAAGATTCCTACTAGCATCTTTACTGTCTTGAAGGGTCTCGGCTGCGAGGAATACGACATGGAAATCCGATACGTCGCTGCGGATTATGACTCCATCGCATTGAAGGCCTTTGCCAACTTGCAGGGTCTGGACCAGACGCATCCGATTGGCATATATGCGATGATTGTCGAATGCTCCGGTGCGGAAGAGAACGCTGAAGAACTTGTTGATTGATTTTTCGACAATCAAATAGCATTCAAGGCTTGCCGTTCCGGCAAGCTTTTTTCGTTTTGCTATAAACTTCTCCCGAAGAATAATTTTTAGAGGTCAACCGTGCCGACTATCATATCTCGTCAGGAACTCCTGGAAAAACTGGGCAAGCTGGGTATTGTCAAGACTCAGAGCGGCCCCGTCGTTCCGGCCAAGAAAGAACTAATCGACGTTATCTCCAAGGGTACCCCGAAGCCGGTTGGTGACCAGACCAAGGCCAAGTGGGATCATCGTACATATGACAATGACCCTCTAACCCTCAATAAGAACTATTTGAACATGAGGGACATTGGCATCAAGATTATGACCGAGTCACGTATCCATGCACTCAACGAGGCCAGCGATATGACTTTCCATATCGATCTCCCGGTCATGAACCAGCAGACGACTTCCGGTAAGTTCAAGTGCCTCGGACACGATATTTCGTTCCAGCTCATGGCGCCGAATGACGAGGGTGAAATCACAATGCGCCTTGAAGACCAGAATACCGGCAAGAGCACGCAGCGCAACCTGTCCCCGGAATCCGACGAATTGAAAGGCCGTCTCGACATGGTTATCAAGCGCCTTGCCATGGACCTCGTGAAGAACGGTGACAATGCCGAAAACTATGAACAGATGATGTCCGGTGTCGGTGCGGCTACCGGTTTCGTCGGGAATGACAATTTCGGTACGTTCGATGATCTTAACGTGGCCGAGATGACACCAAGTACCTTGGTCAAGAACGAATCCGTCGACTGGCAGCTTGAAGCGCTGCGCGGTCTCTGTGACAAGGCCGTTATGGAAGCTGATGATTTCGGTGCGGAAGACTTCGCGGCACCCGAGGAAGGTGGTGCCGACGCGGCTGCAGACCCTGCATCCGATGCACCACAGGATGCCGGTGATGTCAACGCCAATGCCGGCGGTACGGCGGAAGGTGCGGAAGACAAGATTGAATTCATCAAGTTCTGTGATCCGGGTGTCGGTGACGAAGGTGCCGGCCTGTCCCAGAAGGCCGTGGATACTCTCAACCAGATTATTGCACAGGCCGAGACAAAGGCCATCGAGAACGACAGCTCGGGCGTCAAGCCGGATGCCGACGAAATCTTCAATGGCTGGGCAGGAACCAAGGCGTTACCTCGTTGCGAGGCTGTCCCGACATTCCTGAAGTTCAAGCAGTATGCAGCTCTCGGGGACCAACCGCTCCCCAAGGACGGATTGGTGAAGATGGCCCAGGCTCTCCAGGACGGTATTGACTACAAGACGTTCAACCAGCGTCTTGGCCAGTGGTTCCCGGAAGTCTACAACGAAGATGGCACCAGCATCAACGACGTGGATGCGCAGGCTGCCGCCATGCGTCTGCCGGGCGATGATCCGACCGGCGTAGGTGTCGGCTTTGATCCGAATGCCCCGATTGGTGACCCCCAGGGCGGTATGGGTGGCACTGCCGACATGATGGGCATGGCTGACGACATGTTCGGCGAACCGGGTACGGAAATGCACGAAGGCGAAGGTGATGATGGCCTTGACAATGTGGATTTCGACCTCGCCGCGCTGGACAACATCTAGTTCAAATCTCAACTGAAACAAGGCGCCTAATGGCGCCTTTTTTGATGTAGTTTTAGGGCGAGGTTTAAAATGTCCGAAGAAAACAAAGAAGCAACAGAAGAAGTCCAGGAACCGTCCACCGAAAAGTGTCCGTCCCTGGTAATGTTCAATACGGCAACCAGGTTCCGTTCAGCTATTTCATTCCTGTATTCATCCACCCGCGATGACAACATGCGTGCACATGTGTGGACCGACAAGGACGCGGAAGGAATCGTTACTCTACATGTACAGACGGAACATGGCGTCTATGTGAACTCGGACTCCACCTTGAAGTCCGAGCTCCTTGACGGTGATGCCTGGGTGAACCTGCGTGATTTCTGCGTACTCTGCCGCGAAGTCTCCCAGGAAAACAACGTCACCCTCTGGGTTGACAATGGTCGGCTCTATGTCGCGTCTTCGTTCAATGACGACATTGAAGGTTTTGAACTGGAATGCTATTGTGATCCCGTTGAACCGTTCAATTATGAAGAAATTGGACAATCCGACTTCAACGAGACCATCAAGATTGAACAGGGTTCGTTCTCCATCGTGACAGACAGTTCATTTGATTTCGAGTGGATGGAAATTCATCGCCACGAAGGCCTGCTTTCCTACCGTTCCGGAAATGATCGCGTGGTTCTTGCCACCATCGTTTCTTCACTCGAAACACCGAAGGGGCTTGGTACCGATGACAAGTTACCTGATTTCGCCATCAGGATTCCATGTGACATATTCCGCATCATACCGATGCTCGAAATTGCACAGGAATGTACACTGAATATCGACTACACCAACAAGCGTATCCGTATTGCTGGTGAGGTGATGAAGATTGACTATTCATACAAGGATGCCGAGTTCCCCGCAATGTCCTCCGAAGGGTTCACCGATTATATGAAGTTCGATACCGCGGCCATGGTTGCCACCATTGACACGATTTACCGAGTGAACTACAAGAACCCGGTGGGCAATGTGAAGATTACCCCGGTTGACGTGGGCCACGCTTCCATCGAGTTCTCAGTCGATGGACGATATGGCGCGACTGTCACGATGGGTGAAGTGCATATGCTGGCCCTGGAACGCGAAATTACCCTCCCGATGGATGTCATCACGATGATGATCCGGAACGCCAACTGCAAGACACTGCTGTTGAAGGTAGCGGATGACGGAAAACTGATGCTCTGTTTCAGCAACCAGCTGTTTGCCCGAAAGACATATTGGTTAGGAAATTAGGCAATATATTGCAGAAAACTGCAATATATTGCAGTTTTCGATAAGAAAAGAGGCCGGATAATTCCGGCCTTTTTGTATTTTATTTCATGCTAGAACATAATGTAATACAGTGCATACTTTTAGGTTCAAAATTTTCGGCCA
>Ga0310786_10003683_pt1 | contig 22040 bp, 10 predicted proteins | sample AusTroGonzalo_MG_FD_203881 | JGI IMG/M metagenome (GOLD analysis project Ga0310786, IMG submission 203881) | Bovine rumen microbial communities from tropical cattle in Woodstock, Queensland, Australia - Gonzalo_03 (v2) (version 2) | ecosystem: Host-associated > Mammals > Digestive system >...
CGTCACCGACATCTTTGCCTGTGCCGTCAGCCACGCCGGCATCGCCAACCACACCAGCTACTGGGGCGAGGGCTACTGGGGCTACAACTACAGCGAGGTGTCGATGGCCAACAGCTACCCCTGGAGCCACCGAGAACTCTACGTAGACCAGAGTCCGCTCTTCAATGCCGACAAGATTCACACGCCGCTGCTGCTCCTCCACGGCAATGCCGACACCAACGTGCCCCTCATCGAGAGCCTTCAGATGTTCACCGCCCTGAAACTGTTAGGTCGGGAAGTGGCTCTCATAGAAGTGGAAGGGCAGAACCATCACATCCTTGACTATGCCAAACGTGAACGCTGGCTATCCACCCAGATGGCCTGGTTCCAGCGCTGGCTCAAGGACGACTCCACATGGTGGGATACGCTCTATCCGAAGAAAAGCCTGTAAACAGATTACTTAACCACCACCTTCTGGCTGCGGCCGTTGGCCGTCTTGATGATGTAGATGCCGGGACGGTTCATGTTGTTGACTTGGCGTCCACGGATGTCGAAGATGACAGCGGCTTTCTGCGTATTGACAGTGTTGGCAAATTCAATACCTTGGGTACCGCCTACCGTGTAGACATTAGAGGGGCTTGACTCCGTTCCGTCCTCAAAGACGGCAGTGACATAGAATGTGTCGCCGTTCATGACCTTTTCGGGCGTGTAAGTGGTAGTACCTGCGGAAACCTCCTCCAGCATCTTACCATTATAATAAATGCGATAGGCTGTGATGTTGCCTCCGACGTTGAACTCAATGTCGTCAATCATCAGCACGAATCCTTCCTGACTGCAGCACTGAAGGGCGAAATGCCTGACTCCGGCGGGAATGTCGGCTGTGTACTGTGTCCAGGCAGTATTGTCAACAACAAAGGTGTCGCGCACTATCGTCCAGTCTGCGATGTTCATATCATCGGCACTCTTGTATTCTGCCTCGGTGGCGAGGACACGCATCTGCTCAACGAAGTTCATTTCTGTCACGTAGCCAGGGCTTTCAGCACCCTTATAACCTTTTGCCCAGAACGAGATGGTTTGAGCCTGGCCATTGAGGCGGGGCGAAATCATCCAGTCGTCATTGGGCACTTGGCTTCCACCAGCCTCAGAGTCATCAGGCATGGCTGTCCACCATGCTGCGAAATACTGCTTTCCACTATACGCATTGAATTTCTCGCCGCCAACGGCAAGGTCGAAGCCGGCCTTTTGGGGATCCATGACAATATATGCTTTGGGAGTACTCCAATTGCTGTAGTTGATAGAGGAGTTCCAGTTGTTGGCTTTCTGCGTGTAGCCTTTGTCGCCGTCATACATAATCCATGCTCCGAGGTTGTCGTAGCTGAAGGGAACGTAGGTTTCCACATTTTCAACGATGTGTCCGTCAGGCTCATTCCATGAGAGGATGAGGGCATTACCTTTTATCTTACCATTAAGGGTGATACCCGAATCCACCTGATTAGATATGGCACGCACGATGGCTTCTGCAGTATTGTTCTCTGTCCGTTCGTCAGCAGCGTAGCTCACCTCCACGCGTAGCTTATGGTCGCCAGTAGTGGCAGGTGCCGGATAGCTGAAAGTGTAGGTGTAGCTTTTTCCTGCATCAAGGTCGTGGGTATACTGTTCCTCACCGTCGTTGTCAATGGTGCCGACAAGCTGGTTGCCGTCATAGAGGCTGACACTGTACTTGCTGCCACGCACATTATTGGTGCCGATGTTCTTGACTTTGACGACCACATTGTCAGTGTCATCCTGGCCAACGGTCATTTGCTGTGGCCATGTCGTGAAGGATGCCAACAGGTCGTAGTTGTTTTTTTGAATACTGCCTTCCACATAGATACCTGTGAGCTGCATCTTGCCGTATTTGTTGGTCTTGGCATCAACTACAGCACCATTGTCATCATAAATCAGCTCCACGTCAATAAAGTCGGTCTTGCCGATGAGTGTGGCCTCGCCCGTTTCCACGTTAATCTCATAGAGGCCGGTGTCGCGTCCGCCTTGAGCTACTGTAAGAGTGGTGTTGGTGCCGTCGGTAGAGGCAGAGTTTTTACCATTATTCATATACCCCAGCCAATAGAGCTTGTCGGTACGGTAGTCGAAGGTGGCCGACATCATGCGCTGCTGGCTCTTGAAGCCAAGGTTGCCAATTAAGGTCAGGGTTCCGTCTTCGGTGCTGACACGGTAGAAGTTGCCGCTCTTGTCGGTGCCGTAGAGCTCACCCTTGGAGTTGATGGCGATAGTACGCAGCTCGCCTGTAAGTGGCATGGCCTCCCGTGAAATCCATGTAATCTTAAAGGTCTCCATGTCGAGTGTGCCTAACTTGTAGCCGTCGCCACCCCCAATATTGAACACGCCGTAGACGATATCGTTCACAGGGTCGTAGGTGAGGTCAGTAGGCTGGTTGTAGAGCTTGCCCACCTGCTGGTATTTTACGTTAGAGTAGGAGCCGTCAGGGTTCTCTCCCTCCCAGGTCCATTTGCGCACCAGTATTTCATAACTTTCCGATCCGTATTCACCTTCCATATTGTCACCAAAGCCGGCTTCGTGACCGAAGAAAGAGTAGTATTCGTTACCCCCCATATAAAGTCCGCCACAGTTGCTGTAAAGCACGGTGTTACGGATGAGAAACAGTGGGAGCAGGGGTTTGGGCTGGCCGGGGTTGAGAGTCAATGAAAGCAGGCCTAAGTTGGCAGCACCTGTAGGGTGTGTCACGTATGTGCCATCGTCGAACCATTCTATCCAGGCACCGCCACCTGCTGGTTGCTGGTTCCAGCCTTCTCCACTGGTTCCGCCAGTATAGTCTTTTCCATAGTAATACCAGTCTATGATTGAGCCGTTAATCACTACGGGGTTTTCTTGTGCAAAGGTTGGTAAGGCCATCATGGCAATCATGGCCGAAACAAAAAATGTGGATTTCTTCATTAGTTATATTATTGTCTTAGATTTCGGGCTGCAAAATTAGTGATTAAATCATGGAATCAGGTAACAATTAAAAGAAACATGCCCGCTGTTTAGCGTTTTTAACTAAAAGGCAGGCAAGTTTTAAATTTATTGTCTTCAAAAATGTCAGTCGGCGAGAATAAAGTCAAGCTGGCGTTTCTCTATGTTGGCTCTTGCTACCTTGATGCGGATAGGGTCTCCTAACTGATACTTGCCATGATGGCGACGCCCTACGAGGCAGTAGTTGCGTTCATCGAACTCATAGTAGTCTCCGTCGAGGTCGTGCATTCCCACCAAACCCTCGCAGTGGTTCTCGTCAATCTCACAGTAGATGCCGTAACTCTGTATGCCACTAATGTGGGCATCGAACACTTGACCGACTTTGTCGGACATGAACTCCACCATCTTGTATTTGATGGAGTCGCGCTCAGCGTTTTGGGCTGTCTGCTCCATGTCGCTGGAGTGTTCGCAAAGTTCCTCGTAATGCTCCTGGTTGGCTGACCGCCCTCCTTCCTGATAGCGGGTCAGCAGACGGTGCACCATGGTGTCAGGATAACGGCGGATTGGTGAGGTGAAGTGGGTGTAGTAGTCGAAGGCCAGACCGTAATGGCCGATGTTGTGAGTTGAGTATTTGGCTTTCATCATGGCGCGCAGGGTCAGTGTCTCAACCAGTTTTTCCTCACGGCTTCCCTTGGCCTCCTCCAGAAGGTTGTTAATGCCACGTGACAAGGCACCACGGGTGCCGCTGGTCTTCACCTTGTAGCCCAAGGGAGAGAGCACATGTCGCAGGCTCTCTAACTTCTGAGGATCTGGCTGGTCGTGAATACGGTAAACAAAGGTCTTGGCGGATTTGCTGTTTGACGATTTGCTGTTTACGGTTTTGGCTGCGCCGATGGATTCTGCTACTGTCCTGTTGGCCAGTAGCATGAATTCCTCAATAAGCTGTGTAGCAAGGGTGGAGTGGTGGAAGTAGCAGCGTGTGGGATGCCCTTGCTCGTCAATATCGAAGTGCAGCTCCTCCCGGTCGAAGCGGACTGCACCGCTTTGGAACCGGCGGTCACGCAACTCCTGTGCCATATTGCTCAGCATCTTGAGTGCGGTGTGCAGTTCCTTTGATGAGTCATCCTTTACTTTTCCTTCCAGGATGTCTTGCACTTCCTCGTAGCAGTAGCGTTGGTTACTGCGGATGACGGTATGGGCCAGGTGCCAGTCTTTGATATTGGCTTTTTCGTCCATCACGAAGATCACACTATAGCACAGTTTCTCCTCGTTTGGCCGCAACGAGCAGATGTAGTTGCACAGACGCTCAGGCAGCATGGGGATGGTGCGGTCAACTAAGTAGACACTCGTGGCGCGCTGTTGGGCTTCACGGTCAATGATGCTGCCTTCCGTGACATAGTGAGACACGTCGGCGATGTGTACACCCACCTCGAAAAGATTTGAGATGGCACGAAAACTTAGTGCGTCATCGAAATCCTTGGCATCGGCGGGGTCGATGGTGAAGGTCAGCACTTCGCGGAAGTCCTCGCGGCGGGCAATCTCCTCAGGAGTGATGTCCGGATTAATTTTGTTGGCAGCATCCTCTACCCGTTTTGGATATTTGTAGGGCAGGCCATACTGTGCTAAGATGGCGTGCATCTCCACGTCGTTCTGCCCCTGCTCGCCTAAGATGTCAATCACCTCGCCTACCAGATTCTTCGATTCCTCCGACGGCCACTGTGTGATTTTCACCACAGCTTTCTCGCCGGTCTTGCCGCCTTTGAGCTTCTTTTTGGGAATCAGGATGTCTTGAGCGAAGATATGGCCCTCGGTGTTGAGGAAGGCGAAGTCCCTTTCTACCTTCAGGATGCCGACGGCCTGGTCGTGCTTGCGCTCAAGAATCTCGGTGACTATAGCCTCCTTGATATGGTTCTGCCGACGTGCCATAAGGGCAACACGTACACGGTCGCCGCCCATAGCCCACATTGAATTGCGCTCAGAGACGAAGATAGGCTTGCCGCCGTCGTCAGGCAAGAACGAGTTCTTTCCATTAGGTTTTCGTACAAAAGTGCCTTCCTGCACCTGCGTCTTCAGGTTGAGTTTGTAGCTGGTGTCCGAAACCTTTGACAGCCAGTCGTCCCAGGCCAGCTCGTCCATTACGTCCACGGCCAGCATCTTGGCAGGATGGGTGTTAAGGCGAAGCGCCTTGAACACTTGTTTGAAAGTCAGCGTCTCACCAGGATGAGCCTGGAAGAGTGCCTGCAAGGCGTTTGAAACGTCTTTCTTGTTGAGTCGTTTTCCTCCTTTTGCCATAGTAAAAAGTATTGTTTTAAGGTTAGTAATTATCTTGTTTATGATAGCCGATGCAAAGATAAGCTAAATTTCTCATACAGCCAAACGTTATTCTTTTTTCTTTTCTTTTTTCTTTCTTGTCTCTTTTCTCTATTTTTTTTGCTAAATCTTTCGTTCCAATGGTTCTTTTTAGTATATTTGCGGCGTCTAAAATCCTAAAAACATGAAAAAGCTATTATTCTTTTTTTCTTGTGCCCTATGTTCGTCGCTGACGCTGACAGCTCAGCCAGCAGGCGGATTTGGCGGTTTTCAACAACAAGTCCAGTTAGAAACCTCCCAACAGTGGAAGGATGTGAACTATGCCGGCGATGACCAGGCCTATCACACCTGCGACATCTATTTGCCCAAGCAGCAGAAAGACACTTACCCAGTAGTCATCCACATCTATGGCAGTGCCTGGTTTAGCAACAACAGCAAGGGAATGGCCGATCTTGGTACCATCGTCCGCTCTCTGCTTGATGCAGGCTATGCCGTGGTGTGTCCCAACCATCGTTCCAGCATGGATGCCAAGTGGCCTGCCCAGCTGCATGACATCAAGGCTGTGGTGCGCTTTGTGCGTGGCGAGGCCAAGAAGTACAGCTTCGACCCATCGTTCATTGCTACCAGCGGTTTCTCCTCTGGTGGCCATCTGTCGTCAGTGACAGCCATGACCAGTGGTACCCGCCAGACGACTGTCGGCTCCATCGACATTGACCTTGAAGGCACATTAGGCAACTATACTTCTGAGAGCAGTGCCGTCAATGCTGCCTGTGACTGGTCCGGCCCCATCGACCTGACGGCTATGGATTGTGGTGAGCACATGACTATGGGTAACGACAGTCCAGAGGACGTACTGTTAGCCTCAAAGCTCGACAAAGAGCCTGACAAGTATGTCAGCCTGAGTGCCACAACATACGTGGATCCCAACGACCCGCCCGTCATCATCTTCCACGGTGAGAAGGACAATGTGGTGCCTTGTTGTCAGGGGCGTAAGTTCTTTGAGGTGCTTCAGGCCAAGGGTATTAAGTCTGAGGCAACGTTTGTGCCAGAGGGTGGCCACGGCATGGGTATGTACAGCGAGGAGAACCTGCAGAAGATGGTGAATTTCCTCAACGCGGTCAGGACTCAGCCCAAGTCGCGCATCATTGAAGAGGGTGGTACTGGCCAGTACAAAGCCATCATGCGCGAAGAGCCAGACTTGTCCGAGCATACTGTCATTGTGCCACAGGATCTTACGCCCTTCAGTTCAGCGAAGCCTCTGCCTGTGTTGGTTTGGGGCAACGGAGCCTGTGCCAACTCTCCTTTCGAACACATTAATTTCCTCAATGAGATTGCCTCACACGGCTACATCGTGCTGGCCACGGGTAATATTCCCATGACCGATGAGTGGTACAGAGGCCCGATGTCGAGGTCTGAGCAGCAGATAGAATCAATAGAGTGGGCTTTCAAGCAGAATGAAGACCCCTCGTCGCCTTACTATCAGAAGATTGACACCAAGAACATCTGCGTGGCTGGTATGTCGTGTGGCGGTTTGCAGACACTTTTCAACTGTGCTGACCCCCGCATCAAGACACTCATGATTTGCAACAGTGGTTTATTCAACCAGCAGAATGCCAATCAGGCTGTGGGTGGAATGCCTATGCCGAGTAAGGACAAACTGAAGGAGATTCACACGCCCATCATTTACATTCTTGGAGGTAAGGAGGACATCGCCTATGGCAATGGCATGGATGACTTCAGTCGCATTGACCATGTGCCCGCTTGTGCCGCCAACTTCCCCGTTGGTCATGGCGGAACCTACCGTCAGCCTCATGGGGGAGAGTTCACCGTTGTTGCCTTGGCTTGGCTCGACTGGCAGCTGAAGAACGACGCCCAGGCCGCCCGTATGTTCAAGGGCAAGGAGTGCGACCTCTCCAAACGTAAAGACTGGACTATCGAAAAGAATACCATCTTCGAAGCCCTCAAGTAATCTGCATAATCCTATAGAAAGCCTCTTAAAGACCTTCAGAAGGTGGGATGTCAGGACAGAAAGCTGTGTCCACAACATCACCTCCTTCTGAAGGTCTTTAAGAGGCTTTCGATGCAGAATTAGCGACTAAACTGCCACCAGTCTAAGTGAGTGTCGCCCGATGCCTGGCTGAAGCAGAGGTAGAGGTCGTGGACACCTGTCACTTTCTGGACGTTAGCGGTGAAGGCTTTGTAGCTGTCGGTAGAGCCGGTGTTGGTGATGGTGATGCTACCGATGACGGGTCCGTCCTTACTGTCGAGGCGCAGGGTAAGGGTGCAATGGCCTGTTGAAGCGGCGGTAGCAGCGAACGAAGAGGCACCGGTGCCAAAGTCCACGCCGCGAAGTTTGATGTATTCACTGTCATTGATGTCGTAGATGTACATGTTTCTGCGGCCTGTCGAAGCTGGCATCTCGCTGATGACACCAGTGTTCTTGATGCCCATCTTCGCACTCTTCAGCCCATAGCCCCAGGCCATTGTCTCAGCCTCCACACGGCGGTAGGGGTCAAGGCATTGCAACTGCTTCATGGGTTTGTGGTCCAGCCAGTAGGGCACCTCCTCGATGGTGCCGTCAGTGCGGTAGTTCATCTCAGCTACTGATACTGAGCGGCGCTCGTGGTGCTCGTAGGTGTCAAGGTGCATCAGGTCGTAGTTCTGTCCGAAGACGTAGGTGTGACCCTTATAATCCACAATACCGGGATGGTTGCCACGGTCGCGGGGTGTAGGGCGCATGATGTGACCCATGCTCTGCCAAGGGCCGGTGGGCGAGTCACTCATGGCATAACCAAGGCCTTCTGGGCAGCAGGTGCTGGCGAAGCCCAAGTAGTACTTGTCGCCGCGCTTGTAAAACCACGGTCCCTCCTGATAGTTCTCGATATGAGGCAACTGGGTGATGCCGCCTTTCAGGCTTACCATGTCGTCGTTCAGCTTGGCCCAGTAGGTGTGGGGATTGCCCCAGTACATATAGGCCTGACCGTCGTCATCTGTGAAGACAGAAGGGTCGATGTCGTTCCAATGCTCTTTCTGCCAGACGAGAGGCTCGCCTAAGGGGTCGCGGAAAGGACCGTAGGGCGAGTCGCTGACCAACACGCCGATGCCGTGACCGTGAAGCGGGGCATAGAGGTAGTACTTACCGTTGCGCTCCACCGTCTGTATGGCCCATGCACCGTTGTCACGACTGCGCCAGGTAAAGTCCTTCAGCGAGGCTACGGCGCCGTGCTCCGTCCAGTTCACCATGTCGGTAGTGCTCCACAGTAGCCAGTCGTACATGAAGAAGCCTGCTGAGTTCTTCTCGTTGGCATCGGGAATGTCCTCCGGCGAGGCATCATGCGACGTATATAAGAATAAGGTGTCACCCACCACCAACGGCGAGGGGTCGGCGGTGTACTTCGTCTGGAACAGCGGCATGTTCACCTGCTCGTGGTCGAGGCAGCTCTCCATCGAGGGGATGGTGACGGTGAGACGCTTCAAGTCCTTGTCGGCGGAGCTGGTGCCATAGAGCACTTCATACTTGCCGCCCTTGGTGCGCATGGTGTTGGTCTGAGCATCCCAGAACTCAAAGCTCTTGCGGGTCAGGGGAATCGTGACCGTAGCGGTCTGTCCGGCCTTCACGTCCACACGGGCAAAGCCTCGCAGGCTCTTTAGCGGGCCGTCGGCATCCTGTGGGTTACGGATGTAAAGCTGTACGGTCTCGGATCCGTCACGAAGTCCGGTGTTCCTCACATCAACGGTAAATTCGACAGACCCGTTGATGACAATAGCCTCATTAGGGTCGGACTTGCCGGCGATGCTTCCCTCGCCTACCTCAAACGTGGTGTAGCTCAGGCCATAGCCGAAGGGGAACAGGGCATCGTTGAAGTAACGATAGGTGCGCCCCTTCATGGAGTAGTCCTCGTAGTCGGGCAGCTGACTGCTGTTCTTGTAGAACGTCACAGGCAGCTTGCCGCTTGGGTTCACGTCGCCAAACAGGATGTCGGCCACGGCGGTGCCGCCTTCCTGACCAGGATACCAAGCCTGAACGATGGCATCACAGGTCTTTGTCTCAGGTTCCAACGCGATGCACGAGCCGGAGCAGCAAACGAAGATGACCGTCTTGCCGGCCTCCTTCAGTGCTTTCAGGAAATTGCGCTGCACAGCAGGCAGCTCGATATGCGTGCGGTCACCACCCTTGAAACCGTCAATGTCGACAGGCATCTCCTCGCCCTCCAAGGCAGGCGAGATGCCACCCACGAAGATGACCTTGTCGATGCCCTTCAGTTGGCCGATGGTCTGCTGATAGTCAATCGGCAGCTCCTTGGCAATGTTGATTTTCAAGTTGGCATTGTAGGTGTGGATGTGCGAGAAACGCACCTCGATATTGTAGCTCTTGCCCTTCTCAGCCTGAATGGACACGCGGTTGGGTGTGGTGCGCCAGATGTGGTGACGGAACTTCTGCTCGCCGTCGATGTAGAGTTCAAAGTGTCCGCAGCCTTCCACGTTCACCACATACTCGCCGGCTTCCTTAGGCGTAAAGACTGTCTCGTATTTCGCTGAGAAGTCCTCCAACTGTACGCCGGGCGCGAAGTTGTGCATACCGGCCGTAGTGACGGCCAACGGCGTGGTGTAATACTGTGTCGTAACGGGCTTTCCTTCCATCTTACGGTTGTTCCAGAAGGTACCTTTCATGCCCTTCTTGCCCTCAAAGCTGCATTGCGAGGCCATCAGGCAGTCCATCACCTTGTCGTAGGTGAGATCGCAGCCAGGGAAATATTTGAGCTTAGAGCTTTTTATTTTTAGTTTCTTACAGATGCCGTCAAGAATGGTGACGGTATGGTCAGGCATACCGTTGTAGTTGCCCCACATCATCGGGGCGTTGTCAGCGTTGGGGCCGATGACGGCAAGCTTCTCGGCATTCTTCTTTAATGGCAGTACTGGCTCTAACGCCCCTCCTTTTGAGGGGTCGGGAAGGCTTTCGTTCTTCAGCAGTACAATCGTCTGCCGTGCCATCTCAAGCGACAGCTGTGCCGATTCTTTGGACGACATGGCCGAATAGGGAATCTTCGACCACTCCACCAGTGACGGGTCGTCCATCTCGCCTAAGTCGAAACGGCCTTCCAACAGTCGGACAACATGTTTGTCGACCTCGGCCTCAGTGATAAGTCCGCGCTTCACAGCCTCAGGAATACTGCGGTAGGCATAGCCGTAGCCACACTCCACATCAGTACCTGCGATGGTGGCCTTGGCAGAGGCGTGGATGGGATCAGTCGACGATTTGTGCGACTCGTAGAAATCGCTCACGGCACCGCAGTCGCTCACCACCAAGTATTCGAATCCCCATTCGTCGCGCAAGATAGTTTGCAACAGCCGCTGCGAACCACAGCAAGGGTCATCATCCAGCCGCTGATAGGCACACATCACCTCACGCACTTTCGCATCCTGCACTAAGGTCTTGAAAGCTGGCATGTAGGTCTCCCACAAGTCACGCTGCGACACATTGGTAAGGTTAGCCGAGTGGCGGGTGTATTCCGGACCGCTGTGCACGGCATAGTGCTTGGCGCAGGCCCACAGCTTACGGTATTTCGCATCCTCAGGCCCTTGCAGGCCGCGCACCACCTGTGTTCCCATGACACTTGTGAGATAGGGGTCTTCGCCGTAGGTTTCTTGTCCCCGGCCCCAACGCGGGTCGCGGAAGATGTTTACATTCGGTGTCCATACGGAGAGACTGTGGAACTTCTCGTCCTCACCATTCAGGTCGTGCATACGGTGGTTGTACTGGGCGCGGAACTCAGTAGAGGCCACGTCGAAGCATTTATATACCTGTCCTGGATTGAACGAGGCGGCCATGGCGATAGGCTCAGGGAACACCGTCACATGATCCATGTTGGCGGCGCCATGCAGAGCCTCGCTCCACCAGAAGAATTTCTTGATACCCAAACGGGGGATGGCCGGACTCTCATCAAGCATGAGCTGGGCCTTCTCTTCCAGCGTCAGACGGGAACAGAGGTCAACAGCACGCTCACGGGCGGTCAGGTTGGGGTTCTGATAAGGGAGGATACCCACCTCTTCCGAAGGAGAGCGGCTGCCTGCCGACAGGTTGACTGGCCAGAACATAGCAATAGCACAGAATGTGATAGTAACAAAATGGGTTGTTTTCATGTTATTGGGTTATTGATGATTGCAATGAGGGGACAAAGATAGTTATTTCCGATGGAACGGGCAAGAAAAGAAACAAAAAAGTTCGTCGCATCAGAACTTTTAATGTGATACAAGTTACTTTTAGAAATGAATGGTCCTGACTGCCAGCAGTCAGGACCATTCATTTCTAAAAAAAGATGTGTGTTATTTCATGATTAGCTTTTTGCCATTGGTGATAACGAGGCCGCGGTAGTTGCTGTGGATGCGCTGTCCACTAAGATTGTAGCGGGGTTGCTGCTGGGTGGGGTTGTAGGCAATGCCATAAATGCCGCTGGTACCCTCAGCAACAGAAAGCGTCCAGCCCTGGTAGATGTCCTTGCCTCCGGCGAAGGTCAGCGTGAACAGGAGTGACTTGACGTTGGCACCCTCCTCGCTGAGGTCAATACCGATATTGCCACCACCTAAGCCGGCGTCTTCTTCCATCCACTCGTTGGGGTCTACACGGGTCATACCCTCGGTGTACCAGTCGAGGTAAGCCGAGCTGTTGACCATAATCTTAAAGCGGAAGTACTCTTCGATGGTCTCGAGCTGCTCGTCTGTGAAAGACTGGATGAAGATGTAACGGGCGTTCTTCTCTACTTCGGTGAATTTATCTACTGAAGCATCCCAGGCGTTCAGCTCAGAGATAAGCGCCACATCCTGAATCTCTACATCAGGAATCTCCACACCGAAGTCTTCTGTGATGTCGGTGTACTTGGTCTTTCCGTCGTAGGTGAAATAGCGGTCGGAAGAGATGTTGGCAATGTTGCCTGTCTGCTGCATCACTGCGGTGTTACCGTTGTTGAAGATGATGCTGAAAGATGGTTCGTCGGCAACATCGAAATCCTGATACCAGAATTCGATGGCCTCACCGTCCTTGTTGGTCTTCGTAACGGTCTGTGTCATCTGCTTGCCAGGCCATGCACCATTGAGCTGCTTACCGTTGGACAGCCATGCGTATAGGAAAGGCGCAGTCTCGGCTTGCACATAGATGGTGGCTGTGACGGCCTTGGCAGCAATGACTGCCACGGCCATGATGAATGTAAGTAATAGTTTTTTCATAAGCGTTTATTGTTTTTATGATAAGTTTTATTATGGAGCATAAATGGCTCATGGGGCACCTATAGGACTTAAAAGTCCCAAAGCCCCATGAGCCTCATGGTATTATCTGACGATAAGCTTGCGGCCTTGCTTGACAACGATGCCACGGTAGTTGCCGCTGACGCGCTGACCCTGCAGGTTGTAGGTCTGTTGCGATGGAATCACAACAAACGGAACAGAGATACCCTGTGTGGCGTCGTTCACGTTGCCGAGGAGACCGGTAGCGTCGTAGTAACCGCCGTTCTGGAATTTGAAGTCTGCAGTCTTCGGGTCTTCACCACCGTTGTTGAAGAGGATGTTAGTTGGGAACAGTGCCTCGTCGGGCGTGTAAGTGTCAAAGAGGTCTACGAAGTCGCCGCCATCCCAAAGCCATACGAGGTGTCCGTTGCCGTCATCACCTACGCGGGTCAGCCTTGTGCCAGGAAACTCGCCGCAGAAGCTGTTTTCGCCGAGCCATGCGTATGCACGTGGGCTGTCATAGTCCTTGTTGCCCTGGAAGTAGCAGTAGAGGTGGTCTGGAATGGGCTTTGCGCAGGCAGGAAGTTGTACTGGATCCGGCGTGTAGTAGTTGCTGGTGATGTCGGTCCAGTTGGTCTCCTTGTCGGTGTTCGTCGGGTCGAAGGTGAAGTAGCTGTCGTGAGTCAAGCCCTTGATGTCAGCTGTCTGTACGGCGTTGTTGCCTGTAGCGACGACCTCACCGTCTTCGTTTGTTTCCTTGTCGCCACCGTTGTTGATGATGATGTTGGCAGGAGAGGTAGAGAACTCACGTACCCAGAAAGTCTTGCCGTCTTCCTTGGTGACGGTGGTGGTGAGTTGTGTGCCGGGCCATGCGCCGTTGGTGGGCTGGCCGCTGCCGTTCCAAGAGTAGATGTAAGGTGCATCCTGGCTCTCTACATAGACGGTGAAGTCCTTCGGCTCCTCATTGTCGTCGCCCTCACGGAGTCCCTCGACGGTGATGTTGTCGGAGACGAAGTAGGCGTAGTTCTCGCCGCTGGAGATGAGCGTGAAGCCGGATGTGTCAGTCTGTACGAATCCGGCGATGCAGAGCACGGTACCCTTCTCGCCCTGCACCTTGAGAACATAGCCGCCGTCTGCGGTATGGCCCTCGACGATGGGACTCTGGTTGGTGATGCCAGCAGCCTTACGGGCAAGAATCATGTTGCCGATGGCAATGGGGTAGCGCTGCCAGTGCTTGAGGAAGACGCATGGTGTGCCAGGCATGGCGAGCATGAAGGCGTTGGCGGCGAGCACGTTGTGCACGTGCTTGCTCTCGTTCTCGTAGGTGTCGTGGTTGTCGATGAAGGTCACGGCGTAGCGCTGCCAGTAAGTATCCTCAGCGATGCCTTTCCAGTCGAGTGCGCTCCAGTTGCCGTTGCTGAAGGCATCCTTCACTTGGTATTTGAAGGGGAAGTCGAATGCAGCACTGGTGTTGCCCGTGCCTGCAATCCAGTTGGTGATAGCCTCTTTGCCATCCCAGTACTCGCCTACACAGAACTCAGGCTGTGTGGCCTCATTGTAGATACGGGTGTAGTAAGCCGAGTAGCCCTTCACCATGTCAAGACGATAGCCGCTGTAGCCCAGTTCCTTCTGCAAGTAGTTGAGATAGGTGATACAATTCTTCTGCACGTTGGCACCAGTATGGTCGAGGTCACGTCCGCCGCTGAAGTCATCGCCAGTATCATCGGCGCCGGTGCACTCCCAGCCACCATTCAGTTCCTTCATTTCTTCAGAAGCACCTACAGTGTTGGTGTAGCCGCCGTCGTCGTTACGGCAGATGTCAGCAGGTGTCCAGTTGATTTCCTCGGTGATGCCGTCGTGTGTCCACTTCTCATTGACGAAGTCCACCCATGAGTCGTTAGCACCCTTCGGGGCTTTGTGGTTGAGCACTACGTCTTCGATGACTTTGGTACCCTTGGCATTGAAAGCTGTGATGAGCTTCTTCAAGGTGTTCTGACGACCGAAGTTGCTGTTGTGGTTCAACCAGTAGACAGGCAGATAACCCATGCCCTGACCGCCAGTAGCGCCAGTATTCGGCAGCCAAACAAGGTCAAAGTAAGTCGAGATCTCGTCCACCTGCTTCTGCAGCTCAGTGAGCTTGGTGTCCTCGAACGAGTTCCAGTAGAAGCCCTGCAGCATCACACCGGCGTAGTTGGCAGGCCATCCCTCTCCCTTCGGAACGTAGATGACTTCCTTGCCGTCCTGCATCAGTTTCGAGGCTGCATTGTGCTGTGTTTCGTCGTAGGTGAAGATGAGGTCGTAAGTACCGTCCTCGGGCACGATAACACTCAGGTTGCCACCGTCGGGAATCCATGTGTTGCCGTTCTTCACGACCTTCCACTCAATCATGCCTGCTGAGAGAATAACGTTGGTATAAGTCTTCTCCCAGATACCGTTAGCGTTCTTCGTCATCTTGTTGGCCTCGGCCTCACCATCCCATGTTACACCGAAGAGCGTCTCACTGCTGCCGGCGACAATGTAGGTGGTCGTGATAACGGCATCGCCCTTCTTCTCGGCGCTGGCCGTCATTTCTTCCTTTGCGACATCGTAGGTAAAGGTAACGTCGTATTTGCCATCCTCGGGGATGGTGATAACGTTGTTATTGCCCTCGCCATCAGGAATCCATGTGGAGCCGTTCTGCACAATCTTCCATTGGATGTCGCCAGAAGGCAGCACCACGTCGGTGTATGTCTTCGTATAGACACCGTCGGCGCCCTTCTCCATCTTGTTGGCTTCGTTGGAGCCGTCCCAAGTGGTGCCAAAGAGCTCGTCACTGCTGCCGGCAAGAATGTAGATGACATCAATATTGGCTTCGCCTTTCTTCTCGACTATGCAGTTCACTTCCTTCGTCGCAGGATTGAAAGTAAAGGTGAGGTCGTAGGTCCCGTCCCCTTCAATGGTCACAACGAAGTTGTTGGAGGGATAGGCCTGCCCCCAGGCATGATCAACCACAACTTTGAACTCCACTTTTGAGCCGTCACCTAAAGCTACTCCATTGGCTTTCCACCAGTAGAGGCCATCTGTGCCGAGCTGCATGTCGGTGGCGGTGTTGGTTTCTGACCATGCTGCACCAAAGACACTTGCAGGCGAGCCAGCCACACTATAAGTATGCGTCACTTCGCCAGCAGTTCCCGTCTTAATCACATTCTCGCCGACGTCGTGGGTGGTGGCGTCAAAAGAGTACTCTACTGTGTAGATGGCCGTCTCAGGGACTGTAAACGTTTTGTTCTGGCTTGGATAAGCCTCAGTCCATTCGTGGTTCTTCACTACTTTGTACTGGTAGGTGACACCTTTCTCCAGCGTACATCCTGTGACGGTAAGCTTGAAGAGATTGCCGTCTGTCGAGGTCATGTCGTTTTCGGCATTGTCCTGCTTCCAGTCGGCAGTACCGTTCAGGGCTGCCGCTGTTCCGGCCACTGTCCATGTGTCTTGCGCCAAGCTCACTGCCGCAGAGGCAACGAGCATCATCAGCAGGGTAAATAGTTTTTTCATATCGTTCAATTTTAGAGTTAGTTAGTTGCGGTTTTTCTGCGCGGCAAAATTAATTATTATATAAATAGGTTGTATGTTTTCAGTAAAAGAAATAAGGTGGCGACGATGTGCAAACGGTTTTGCGCAAGTACCGGAATGCTGCATTGCACGATTTAAGTCAAAATGTGCAGTTGTTTGGTTAATAAAGGCTAATAAACTTTTGCGGGCAATGGTAATTGTCTTACCTTTGCAGCCGGTTTTTTAAAAGATTTGTTTAAAAGGATGAAAAATTGTAAGGCAATGATGGTCGGCCTTTTGCTGGCCGCCGCAGCAAGCACCCAAGCTGGTGGTTTGCTGACCAACACCAACCAGAGTATTGACTTCTTACGTAACCCCGCCCGTGATGCCGCCATCGGCCTCGACGGTGTTTACTCCAATCCCGCCGGTGTGGCTTTCCTACCAGAGGGCTTCCACTTAGGTCTGAACTGGCAGTATGCCCATCAGACACGCACAATCACCTCTGCCAACCCAGTCTTCGCCTTAGGCCGCAAAAACAACGGCACCAGCACGAAGCAGTATGAAGGCGTGGCCGATGCCCCCGTCATTCCCTCCATCCAGATGGCCTGGAACAAGAACAACTGGAGCCTTCAGTTCAATTTCTCCGTCCCCGGCGGTGGCGGCGCCTGTGAGTTCAGCGACGGCTTAGGCTCGTTTGAGAGTGTGGTGGGCAGTATTGCCCAAGGTCTGATGACCCTTGACGGCGCCGCCACCACCATCAACGGACTGCTGACCCAGCAAGGGATTTCGGGCGAGCTGCCCGTCTATGGCGTCACAGGCTACGATATGGACGGCTACATGCAGGGCCGCCAGTATTACTTCGGCTTCCAGCTCGGCTCAGCCTATAAGGTGAACGACGACCTGAGTGTCTATGGCGGCCTGCGCCTGCTTTACGGCACGGCCACATATAAGGCACGCATCAGTAACATCCAGGTCGGCACGTCTGGTGGCTACATCAGCTTTGGTGACTTCCTGCCTAAAACAGTCACTCAGGCCCAGAGTTGCATCAACACCCTCAATGGTCTTATAGACCGTGTGGCTGCTGGCATGGCACAGATGGAGGCTGCCGGTATGGCCAGTACCCCGCAGTATGCTGCCTTGGCCGCCCAGAAGACACAGTTGGAAGGCAGCCGTGAGACCTTGCAGTCCAGCGGTGCCCGCCTGTCGCAGTTGTCGAAGTATTCGGAGGGTGTCAACTTGTTGTGCAACCAGTCGAGCGTAGGCATTGCCCCTGTTGTGGGTATCGACTACCGCATGGGGCGTCTGAATTTTGCCGCCAAGTATGAGTTCAACACGCAGATCCGCATGAAGAACGAGTCTACCGTGTTCGAGGCCAGTGAGATTGATGCCGTGAACAAGTTCCGCGACGGAGAGAAGGTGAACGAAGACCAGCCTGCCCTTCTGACTGTGGGTGCCCAATGGAACCCCATCGACCCCATCCGCATCAATGCCGGCTGGCACTATTACTTTGACAAGGATGCCTCGTGGTATAACGATAACCAGGAACTGCTTGACCACAACACCAATGAGTTCCTGTTGGGAGCCGAATGGGACCTGAATAACCGGATGATGGTCTCTATCGGCAGTCAGTTAACACGTTACGGATTGACCGACCGGTACATGAACGACATGTCGTTTGTGGTGAACAGCTACAGCATCGGTTTCGGCTGTAACTATCAGTTCAACGAGCACGTGACACTAAAGGGTGGGTATTTCCAGACCAACTACGGCCACTACAAGCGCACCGACTATCCCCAGCAGGGCATCAGCGACAACTTCACCCGCACCAACCGCGTGTTAGGTTTAGGTTGTGACATCACGCTGTAGCCTTAGCGGGGTTGGCCATCATGCGCAGCCATTTACGGTAGCCGAAGACGGCAAAGACCGTGTAGATTCCGTAGATGATTGCCTTGAAGGGAATACCTTTATAAATATATAGGGCGCAGCAGATAGCATCGACCACCAACCACATCAGCCACTGCTCAGCAAACTTCCGCGCCAAGGCCCAAAGGGCCACGATGCTGAGGGCTGTGGTAAAGGCATCTGTCAATGGCACGGTGCTGTCGGTATGGCGTGAGAGAAACCAGTAGATGGCTATCCACAGGGCAACACCCATCCCCAACGTAGGCAAAAGCAGCCGTTTCGGGAAGTGGGAGATACGTCTCTCCCTGGCCTCCGACCTCCCCCCGGTTCCCTCCAAGGTGAGGGGGTATGAAGAGGTAGTAGTTCCCCCTCTCTTGGAGGGGGATAGGGGGAGGCTCCAGGCCAGCCAGCCGTAGATGGAGGCCAGACAATAGTAGATGGCCATACCGAAGTCAGCATAAAGGCCGGCCTTGAAATAAAGCATCATGTCAATGGCAGGCATGATGATGCTCACCAACCACAGCCAGATGTTGGCACGGTACTCTAAATAGAGGTAGGCCAGTCCAACCGCAAAGCCCAGGATGTCAAGAAACCGTAGCGTATCCACCTTTAAAATTTCAGATTAACACTACCCATGACGGTACGTCCTGCCATGGGGATGAAGCCTATCTGGTAGTAGCGGTTCTCGTTGGGATGACCATAATCGTCGAGGATGCTGGAGTAAACCCATCCGCTGGCGGCATAGTGAGCATCAAAGACGTTACCAATGTTCAAACCGAGGATGGCCTCACGGATACAGAGCTTGGACAGATGGAGGGTGTAGCTGACATGGATGTCACTGGCCGAGTAAGAAGGCAGCGAACGGTCTTTGTTCTCTGTATTGTCAAGATACTGGCGAGAGACGAAATTGGTATGCCATGTTGCCTTCAATCCTCGCCAATGAAAGTCGATGAAACCGTTCAAAATGGCCGATGGCGAAAATGCCAATGTGGCATCGTCGTAGTGGATTGGACGGAACGAACTGTCCCAATCCACCGAGGCCATCTCAGTAAAGTCCTTCAGCTTGTTCTGGCTCAATGTGGCGTTGCCTTCGAGAGTGAACAATGGACAAACGTCCCAGGCGGCAGTCAGCTCCATACCCATACGATAGCTATCCTTGATGTTGGTGGTCAGTGCCTCGCCAATCTCACTCAGTTCGCCCGTCTGCACAAACTGGTCGCAGAAGTCCATGTAATATAGGTTCACACCGGCACGAATCTGACGCGAAGAGAAATTGTAGCCTAACTCATAGTCCTTCAGGCTTTCTGCCTTGGGGAATGGGTACTTGTAGTTGTCAGTGAAGTTGTCACGTTGCGGTTCGCGGTGGCTCATGGCAACGGATGCGTAAGCGTGGTGAGGGCCACTGATCCATGAAACACCCGCCTTGGGATTGAAGAAATTGTATTGCTCGTCGATGTCGAGCAACTGGTTATAATAGCGTCCGCTCTCCTCGTAGAACTTGTCATTGATGCCCTTGCTCTTATAATCCACATAGCGGTATTGCACATCTATGAATCCCTTCCAGTTGGTGGCGAAGCTGCGGGCAGCCTTCACATAGACACTGGCATCAATCTTCTCTGCACCGCAGTCATAGTATTTGTATGCCTTGCCGATACGTTGAGCCAGCGAAGGCTCTGCGGCATAGTTAAGGTAGCCGAAGTGGTCGCCCCAGAAATCCTGTGCTGCCACTCCGCCGACAACATCCCAAAAATCATCATGGTAATTGAGGTGGCCCACTATGCCAGCCACATCCTGCAGCAAGCCCTTCTTACGCACGAAATCGGTTTTCTTCACACTCGTGTCGTTCAGTCCGAACTTCTTTGGCTTGTTCTGCGGGCGGAACTCCTCGTAGTAGCCATAGCCGTGGGTATAATGGAACGTTGCGGAGCCTTTGAGGTGCTCATTAAAGTCGCCCACCACGTTCAGCAGACTGTGATTCTGCCAAAAGTTGTCAGTGGTACGCGACCAAAACGACCCGTTGGCCAGCTGGTAGCGCTCCGTCTGGTAGTTGCCGTTGGCATCGGTCACAAATAGTCCGGTTTCATCGGTTTTAATCCGCTCATAGAGGGAGTTGTATCTGCCCAATCCACGGTCGTAGAGATCCTTGTACTCCTTAATGCCCGTTGCTGTCTGATAGCCCCAGGAGCCATCGTCGTAGTTACCATCCATCAGCGAGTAGTCGTTATTGCCTGCCGTCACACCGTTCCAGGCCTGACCCGTCTTCTCGAAGTTGCCGATGTTCTTGTAACTGATCTGAAAACCTGGCTTCATCCATATCAGCCCGCCATAGTAACTGCCGGAACGGCCATTGGTGCCATGGATAAAGCCATCGGTAGAGGTCTGATGGTATGCGCCGTCAAACACGAAGCTGCCCACGCCGGCCTTCATGGCTCCTGTGGAAAAGGCACCGCCTGCGTTGATCGTGTTGTAGGAACCGTATGAGAAGTTCACTTCTGCTGAAGGCCGCACCATGGGTGTCTTCACCGACAGGACAACAGCACCGGCAAAGCTGCCGTCGCCGTTGGTGGTCGTGCCGACTCCGCGCTGTATCTGAGCCGAGCTGAACAGGAATCCATAGGAGTTCATATTGGCCCAGAAGACGCATTGGTCTTCAGGTGAGTTGAGCGGTACCCCGTCGAGAGTGATATTGATGCGCGAATCGCCGCTGCCACGAACACGCATATAAACGGTTCCCGTGCCTAAGCTGTTCTCACTCCATGCCGTCACACCTGGTGAACGTGAAAAGAGCATGGGCAGTTCCTGCCCTGTCAGACTGTGGTCAACCAGTTCCTGCCGCTTGAAGTTGGTTGTGGCGAAGGGGGCGTCCTGATGGGAGCGTACACCGCTGATTACCACTTCCTGCAGTCGCTCCATCATCAGGGAGTCGGACTCCTGTGCAGTACTCAATGATGACAGACCAATCACCAATGATAACGTTAATGCCAGTTTTTTCATACTGTGTTTATTAATTTGTTTATTCCATCCCTACGGCGGCATGATCCGCTTCAGGTCTTGTTGAGGGTATTATCTCAGCCCGCCAAAAGACGGACACCCCTTGAATATCGGCTGCAAAGGTACGAAGAAAAAGCGAAACACCAAAGAAAAATCCCTTTTCTTGCAGGCAAGTGAAAAAAAAACATTATCTTTGCACGCTGAAAAGAGAACTGCACACAACGATAACATAAAGCAAACATAACGATGATACAATCTATGACGGGCTACGGCAAGGCTGTCGTGGTCTACAAAGACAAGAAAATCAACGCAGAGGTGAAGTCGCTCAACTCAAAACAGCTGGATCTGCAGACGCGCATCGCTCCGCTCTACCGTGAGAAAGAGATGGAAATCAGGCAGACGATAGCTTCGGTGATAGAGCGTGGCAAGGTGGACTTCTCGCTCTGGATAGAGAAGGATACTGGCGTAGACCCCACGCCAGTTAATGCCGCTTTGGTGGAGAATTACTACCATCAGCTGAAGGACATCGCCGTCAAAACGGGCATCCCTGAGCCTCAGGACTGGATGTACACCCTGACACGTATGCCGGACGTGCTGACGCGAACCGACCAGGAAGTGCTGACCGACGAGGAGTGGGCCGCTGCCCGTCAGGCCGTGAATCAGGCCATCGAGGCGTTGGTGAGTTTCCGCAAGCAGGAGGGTGCCGCCTTGGAACAGAAGTTCGCTGAGAAAATCGACAACATCGAGCGTCTGCTGGCCGAGATAGAGGTCTACGAGAAACAGCGCGTGGAGAAAATCCGGCAGCGCATCGTGGACGGCCTGCAGCAGATTCCTGGTGTGGATTACGACAAGAACCGTCTGGAGCAGGAGCTGATTTATTACATTGAGAAGCTTGACATCAGTGAGGAAAAACAGCGTCTGACCAACCACCTGCGCTACTTCCGCGAGACCATGCGCGACGGCCACGGTCAGGGCAAGAAGCTCGGTTTTATTGCCCAGGAGATGGGGCGTGAGATCAACACCACCGGCTCGAAGAGCAATCTGGCTGAGATGCAGAATATCGTGGTGCAGATGAAGGACGAGTTGGAGCAGATAAAAGAACAAGTACTAAATGCATTATGACCCCCCTCAATCCCCCC
>Ga0310786_10003684_pt1 | contig 22039 bp, 21 predicted proteins | sample AusTroGonzalo_MG_FD_203881 | JGI IMG/M metagenome (GOLD analysis project Ga0310786, IMG submission 203881) | Bovine rumen microbial communities from tropical cattle in Woodstock, Queensland, Australia - Gonzalo_03 (v2) (version 2) | ecosystem: Host-associated > Mammals > Digestive system >...
CAAGGGTTCTCTCGTCCCTCGCTACATGGGGAACCTCCAGCTGGCGCAGAGGACGCAGGAGCTGGCGTCGATGGACAACTCGCTGAACTTCGCGATGGGAATCGCGGGGAACGGGGCGAAGATGGGTCTTCCGGCGGCTTCGCAGGTTCTCGACAACTTCGACTTCGACAGGATTGTCAGGGCGCGTCACAGGCTTGTCGGCGCGAGCGACACCGGGATGCTGTCGAAGGACGACGTGCAGAAGACCCGCAACGCGCGTCAACAGCAGATGCAGGCGGAGCAGGAGGCGCAAGACCGCGAGCGTCAGGCCGCAATCGAACTCCAGCGCATGAAGTCCGCCGCGCAGGGCGGAAGGGCCATGGAGAGCCAGATGAAGGCCGGACAGATTGGCGGCAAGATGGCGGCTGTGATGGGAGGCTACGAGTGATGGAAATCGGCAAGGACAGGACAAGCCTTCTCGAAAGGGCCGACGCGCAGTTGAAGGCGGAGCAGGAGCGGACGCGGCTGAGAGACCGCGCCAACTCGCTTCTGTCGTACGAGCCGTTCGTCGATTGGATGGGCGAACTCATGGCGAAGGTCGGGTACTTCGGAGAGGGCCGCGAGCTTACGCCGTACCAGCAGGGATGTCGCGGACGAATCGTTCAGGAGGTCGAGAAGCTGTGCGAGCAGGGCGACAACGGAGCGGATTTCTTGGCGCGGGTCTTCAGGGAGAAGATACTCGCGTCAAGGTCACGGAAACAATAACAAAGCACGGAAAGGCAAACTAACATGAAATGGTTGATGGGATTCGGAGGTGGCTATGGCAGAGATTTCCTCATGGCCCCGGCTGGCGATGAAGGCGGCGCGGGCGGCGGCGGTGGTGGTGCTGGAGGCGGCACTGGCGGCGGCTCTGGTGCTGGCGGTGCTGGCGAAGGAGGCGGAGAAGGAGGCCAAGGCGGTGGCGGCTCTGGCGGAGGAGATGGCGGCGCAGGCGGCGGGATGTTCGCTGGACAGGGCGGCGGCGGAGGCCAAGGAACTGGCACTGAAGGCGGTGCGCTCGGTGGTGCAGGAGGTGCAGGAGGTGCCGGAGAAGGCGGAGCCGGAGGTGCCGGAACGGGTGCCGGAGAAGAGAACGCGATAGACTGGGAGAAGATTACCGACGACGAATACTTCGGCAAGGTTCAGGTTCCCACGGTCGAAGGCGTCAACATGAACATGGATTACGTCAAGAAGACGTATGGCGAGTTCATCCGCAAGCACCACATCTCGCCGGATGCCGTCGCGGAGTTCCTCCAGCTGGAGGGCGGCACCTTCAAGAAGGTGTACGACGAGACGATGGCGAAGCAGAAGGCCGAGACCGAGGAAATCAGCAAGAACTTCAAGGCGCAGGGAGAAGCCCTGAAGAAGGCGTACAACCCACAGCAGATTGACACCGCCGTGAAGGCCCTCGCCACGTTCTCTGACGACAAGGACTTCATGCAGGTCGCGACGACGAACCTGTCGAACAACTCCACGCTCGTCAAGCTCCTCCTGAACTGGGCGGAACACAATTCCGTGGACGACACGGCTGGCGCAGGAACGGGTGCCGGAGCGGGCGGCGCGCTCGCCGGATTCGCCGAGCGGTGGACTGGGAAGAAAATATGAAAAACTTTTGGAAAGGGTATTGCATCGTGAGACCGTCTCGTGATATAATACACACCAAAGCACGGAAAAGCGGAAATCGTCACCAGACCGCTTGTTCTTCTGGCGACAACAATGAAGGAAAGGTAAACCTATGGTAATCGACCAAGGTGCTTTTACGCTGCGGGATGTTGCCGCCCGAATGGACAAGTCGGGCGAGAAGTTCAACAGCGACATGGTGAACCTCGTCTATGAGACGAATCCGCTCTTGCAGGATTTGCCCGTAGTGGAGGCGAACGACGGCTCCTCGAACATCACGACCTATCGTGTTGCTCTGCCGGAGGCGAAGTTCACGGGCTACCGCGAAGGCGTCAAGCCCAGCAAGGGAGGCGTCACGAGCGTCCGCAACACGGCGGCTCACATGGACGCCATCATCGAAATGTCCCAGCGCGAGTGGGACGAGGCCCCCGACAAGAACGCGTTCCTCGCTGACGCGGCCCTCGACCAGATTGAGGCGATGAACCAGAAGCAGTCCCGCGAGATGCTCTACGGCTCCTTGAGCAAGAACGTCCGTGGCTACAACGGCTTCTTCGCCCATCAGGAGAAGTGCGGCTTCACCATCGGCGGGACTGTCATCGAGACGGACGACAAGAAGCCAAGCTTCTACGTCTTCAACGCTGGCGGCAACTTCACGCTCGGCACGCTTGACGCGCAGGGCCACGCCACGTCAATCACCCCGCAGGACGTGGCTTCGATGAGCGCGACCAACCTCCGCTCCATCGGTCTTGTCGGCGTCGGCACCCGTACCGTTCGCGGCTTCTACCCGCGCGGCACGACCGCTGGCATCAAGAAGGGCCAGTGGAAGGAGCATGAGACGCTCCTCGACGAGAACGGCGGCAAGTACGAGGGTTGCTCGCAGTTCCTCTCTTGGGACTTCGGCCTCGACATCCGCGACTGGCGTTATGTCGGCTGGATTCGCAACCTTGACGTGACCGCTCTGGAGAAGCGCGGTGCGGAGCATTACATCAAGGAGATGCTCCGTCGTCTCGTCACCCGCGTCGGCGGCGGCAAGCAGGACGGCGCGAAGTGGCAGTGGGTCATGCCTCTCATGGTGTTCGAGGGTCTCCAGACCGTCTTCGAGCGCATGACGATGAGCAACGCCATCCAGTACACGCAGATTCAGGATGTCCTCCAGCCTGTCCTCTGGGGCAAGCGCGTGGTCATCATGGACTGCATGAACCGCGCTGAAGAGGCTCTGCCCGTTCAGACGGCCTAACTCGTTCCCTCCAAGGGGCGGGGCTGACGCTCCGCTCCAAGGAGGGGCAAAGTCAAGAAAGGATAGAAAATGAAAATCCATAAAGACCTTCTTACCCACGACAACGTGGCACCTACCACGACTGGCAAGGTCATCGACCTCGGCTTCAATGGCGATTTCGACCACAAGAAGTCCGACTGGAACATGCTCTTCGTCCAGTTTGCTGGCAAGGCAACTGGCACTGCGCTGACCGTCAAGGCGTACTCCGTGCAGGAGACCATCTCCGGCATCGTCGTCGACGGCAACGTCATCGGCCAGCTGGTGATTCCTGAAGCCGATGTCCGCAAGGGCGGCGTGTTCGGGATTCCCCTTCCTCGCGGCCTGAAGCGGTACTTCACTCTCGCCTTCACCGGGACGACCAAGCCCGACTACATCACGGCTGGCATCACGGACGAGGTGGACACCGACACCCGCTTCGACTGGACGAACTACAAGGCGGCCAACACTGGCTCGTCCGAAGTCCGCCAGCGTAGCCAGAACGTCGGCGAGGTCATCGACGGCACGGTTCACGCGCACGTCACGGCCTAACCGCCTTGCGGCACATAGCTTCCGCCGTGGCTTGGCTGTCGGTTTCCGTGCCAGCCCGGTCACGGCGGAACTGTTTTCACGAACTTGAACAACGAAAGGATTCTACCGATGAAGCGGATTTGGAAAGCAAAAATCTCCTGTCAGATGCCTTGGCGCGATTTCGAGAAGGGCGAGACCGTCGAGCTTGACGACGAACGGGTCAACGAACGCGTCAAGGCACTCTTCGACTGCATGACGCCTGACGGCGGAGCGGTCAAGGAGGAGAAGAGAGACCCCGACCTCGAAGTGATGGTTGCCCGTCTGAAGGCGGCGAAGATTCCGATGAAGAAGAACATCACCCCGAAGCAGATTCGGGAGCTGTTCGACCAGTTCCTCGGAAGCGGAGCCACGGCTGGCGCGGTGTCAGGCGAGGCGAGCGGCGAGGTTCAGGAGCCTCCGAAGGAAGAGAAGCCCAAGGAGGAGGCCAAGCCTACGGAGACGCAGGAGCCTCCGAAGGAAGACAAGTAAGGAGGTGTGCGCATGAACGGGATAACCGTTTCCATCAACGACAAGACCAAGAGGGCCGTCTGCAAGGAGACGGTGGCCCTTTGTGCGCAGTACCACATCAACGTGGAACCCGCCCTTGAAGGGGACGGGTTCCTCGTTCTCCACAGGCGGCACGTCGGTAGCGGTGCGCCCGACGGGAAGACCGTGTTCGTGGGCGGCGAGATTGCCGCAAGCCCAGTGTACAACTGGGACATGAACGAGGTCTATGCCGTGGTGAACCTCACCACGACGACGGGCCTGTCCGGCCAGAGGACTACGACCGGGACGCTCGACCTCCGCTACCAGAACCTTTGCAGAGACCTCATCCAGAGGTTCGGGACTGGCGCGGAGGCGTCGGTCGTGTTCGCGGTTTACGACACGGTGGCCGGAGGGCTTGCCGGAGACGGCGAGTTCAACGTCAAGGTCGTAGAGCCGTACTACGTTTCGGACGACCAGAACCTCGCGCTGTTCCGTGGCGAGAAGGGTTCGTCCGTGCAGAACATCGAACTCATCGGTAGCGATGCGGTCGGGAACTACGTTTACAAGTTCTCGTTCACGGACGACAAGTTCTTCTACGTCACGATGCCTCGCGGCCCGATGGGGAACTCATCGGCCGGCTCGTATGCGTACAACCAAGTGACGCACAAGTACCACATCCTGAAGGTGGTGACGAACGGCCTCGGCCAGCTGACGGTGAAGGTTGACCCCGATGGCGTTGACACTCCGCCTTCTGACGCGGCGTTCGTGACGATTGGCGACGTGCAGACGATAACTGGCAAGAAGACGTTCACCTCGCAGATTGAGGCGCAGGGCGGAGTTGCAGGAGACGTTGTTGGCGACGTGACGGGCAACGTCACAGGTAGCGTTGACGCGACTGGCGAAGGCAAGGAGATTGACGCGAAGACGAAGCCAGCGGGGACGAGCGACACCAAGGTCGCCACAACCGCGTTCGTAGAAAACGCCGTGTCGCCGGAGAGAAGCCATCTCTTCGACATAAGAATCGGCGTCGAGGACATGACTACGAAGAGTGGTGGCGTGTGGGTGGGACTGCCCACCACGGCAACCGCCGCAAACAGAAGGCTTGCGAAGACCGACTATCCAGAGCTGTACAACGAACTCGTAGCGAGGTACAACGCGAACGTCACCACAAGCACTGGCTACAGGCTGATGAACGGGCTTCGGTTCAACACCGATTCCGAAATCGACCTGTCGGAGTTCTTCGGTTCCGGCAATCCCGTCATAATCTCGACTGGACAGATGCTCTATACCGACACCCTTGTCGTGCCCAACGTCGAGCAGGGCGACGAATGGACTGTATCGCTGAAAATCAACGCCAACGGGAACGGATGGAACAACACGTATCGCGGCCTCATGTCGGCACGCGAATACTGGCACGTAAAGGGCGAGCAGTACGTCGATTCGAGCGGCAACATGAAGCAGTACATGACCGACACGCTGTTCGCCGCCGCAGACTATGAAGGCTCGATTCTTCCGAGATACCTCTGTCCGTCGGTTGAGATAAACCAGACCTACGTGAAGGTGTTCGCCGCGTATGCGAACGGAACGACGTGGAACATGTACAACGGAGTGCAGACCGTACACGGCATGCCGATGTCGTCCTATCCGAACAACGACTACTTGGTTTCGTTCGGAGTGGATTCGTCTGGATTCTGGTTCACAGTCACAGACCTCGACAGGAGCGCGACGAGCGGACGCAAGGCCGTTGGCGCGAACAAGCCGCAGTTGATGGGCGAAAAGGTATTCGGGAACAGCGTGAGCGGCGGGACATACGGATTGCCGATGCCGAAGATTTACACGTCCGAGACCGTGGTGATGGATGGCGACACCGTGTACTTCGACGGCGCGACGATGAACCAGTACACCACCACGAGGCACTTCCTCACGTCGGCGAAGTCGAGCTACGCGCTAATCGCGAACGGAACCGATACTGAGTCGGCGACCCAGAGGACATTCAAGATTGCCCCGAACTACATCATCCTTCCTCACGCTCCGCGCAAATACTTCCAAGACCTCGGACTTGAAGCCATTTACAACATGAGGGTGAAACCATGAGAAAGACCGTTCTGATACTTGCGGCTCTCGCCGCCGTCATCTGCCGTGCAGAACCTGACGACATGGCCACGGAGGCCTATGCGCACTTCGAGGCCACCAACGAGGTTGAGAAGGCGAAGGCGCAGATTGCCACGTCAATCAACGCGAAGAGCGCACAGGACAGGGCGTATGCCTCGTCAGTCGCGTCGAACGCGCTGACATCAGCAAAGTCCTACGCGGACAGCCTCGTGGTCAGCGTGGATTCGGACGGCATCATATCGAACGCCGTTGAGACCGCCATCCTGATTGTTGACGGACGCGGGTATCTTCTGCCGTCCGCGACGAACGGACTTGCGAAGGCGTCGTATGTAGATGCGAAGGTGATGGAGCAGATTGACCTGTGGAAGGCGGAGCTTGGCACGACGAACTACGCGCAGAAGTCTTGGGTGTTGAGCCTCGACTACACGACGCTCGGAGCGGTGCAGTCCTACTTGGCCTCGATGGACTACGCGTCGAAGGGCCATGTGTCGGACAACTACGTGTCGAAGGCACAGCTGAACGCCGCAGACTACGCGTCGAAGACGTGGGTTGATTCGTATGTGGGCGAGCATGTGGCTGGCGCGGGAAGTCTCGCTCCAGCGACGAACTACACAGATTCGGTGGCACAGTCAATCAGGACGAACGCGATGATGCGCTCGTTTGTCAGAGACAACGGAGACGTGTACTACTGGATTACGAATGGCATCTGGAGTACGGACAGGGACGACTACATCAATGGTGCGCGTCTCTACCTGTGGGCTGAAACATTTGACTTGCCTTATCAAACGAACTGGACGTGGTATATACGAGGCGGAACGTCGTCTGGGTACAGGACGATACAGGCTCCAGTCGATGCGGCAGTCCTTCGGTTCCAATACTCTCCGGGCGTGACAAACACTTTCATCCGTGGCGGAACCATGATGTACGCGGAGGATGTCGGAGCCATGATTGCGAACAAGACTTCAGGCATGTCGTCAGGCGGAGTTGACGCGCAGACGGTGACGAACATAGTCCGCTCCGCGAACGGCGGACTGTGGGACGCCGGACTTGAAGTGTGGTGGACGCCTGTGGTGACAAACGGTTGCCTCATCTACAAGGCGACGACGAACGTGAACATGAACGCGGAGGCGACGCCGTGAAGGACTACATTCTATCGTTTGCGCTGATTGCGTCAAGCCTGATGCTGTTTGGCGCGGGCGAGATTACCCGCACGCCGCTGATGGTTGACGAGAACCAGAACCTCAACGCTGAAGGCGTGGCGAGCGTGGAGGACGTGGCCACCAACGCGGTCAAGGTTCAGATTGCGGTGGCAAAGGCGGAGGCCGTCGAGCAGACGGCGATTGAAGTCAAGGGCGACATCGACACGGTGGTGGACAACATCATGTCGAACAACGTTGTCGTGTACCGCAAGGGCTTCGCGGATTCGTTCGCGGCCTACGTCGTGTTCACGGAGAACGACAAGCTTCTGATTACAGACGTTGTGTTCAGGCGCACAGGGGCGAATCTTGAAGTTGACTTGGAGTACGTCTGCACGGCTGATGTCGGCGCGTCAAAGCCGAAGGTGATGCACCACAACACGCTTCAGGGCGGCAAGGCGAACTTCGACGAGCTGGCCGATTCGAGCGTCACCTCTCCCGTGTTCCACGCCGGAACGCAGATAGTGGAGAACGACCAAGGCGAATCATTCACGGTGTCCGGCTACTACACGCTCACTGCCACCGTGGCCGGGGCTGGTTCGGAGAACTCGTACTTCATCTGGATAAAGATTGACGCGGACGTTCCGAGCGGTCAAGGCATGACGCTCGACCTCGTGAACGGCGTGACTGGCGGAAAGACGCATGACGCCCACTGGGGCGGGTATGTCCTCGGCTTCGTAGGCGGGGTGCTGAAGGAGGTCTCCGATGAGTGAGTTCGTCCAGCAGTTCCAGTCGGTTCTTATGGTCGCGTGCGGAATCGCGCTCGCCGTCTGCCTGTTCTGCCTGTTCCTGTTCGCCGCCGCGCCAACCGTGTGTGATGCTGTGCGAAGATTCCTGTCGCTGTCGGCGGTCCAGCGCATCGTCGTGGCAATCGTGATTGTCGGCTTTGCGCAATATGGGGCAACGAAAGGCCTCGGCAGGGTTCGGAACGAAGGGTCTGACGAAGGGCTTCAGGTCGTTGGCGTGTACACAGGAGCCACGAACATCGTTGACGCGGTGAGCGGAGAGACTAATAGGTACACCGCTGTCGAGGTCTGGTATCTCGGCTCCGGCGTGACGACCACTACACCCGTCAGCGTACGCGACGCAATCGACGAGGATTGGACGGAGCTTGCGAAGACAGACGCTGGCTACGGCACGGAGGGGACGACGAACAAGATGACCTTCATCGCCGCAGGGGACTATGCGTCAAAGATGTTCTGGTGGATTGGAACGGACACTCCGGCGAAGATTGTCGAATCGGTAGGCATCACAATCACGGAGTTCACCGTGGCGTCGAAGTTCGTCAAGATTTCGTGGACGTGCGACACTCCCGGCATCAGCACGTTCACGGTGCAGAGGCGTCTTGCCGGAACGCAAGCGTGGGAGAGCGTGGCCACGACTTCCGACAGCACGTTCATCTACATGGGCTTCACGGTGGACAGGACTTGGGAGTGGCGCGTCGTAGGAGGTGACGTGGAATGAGCTTCGTGTTTCCAGTTCTTCTCGCCGCAGGGCTTCTCGGCGCGACCGACACGCAGACCAACGTGGTGTCGGAGGTTCGCATCGCTACCGCTTGGCACAGGCGCGTCGTCATGCGCGACGAGCAGGGTGTCATCATGAACGACGACGGACAGGTGGCCGACAAGGCGGCGACTGCGGCCATCGACGAGGCGGCTGACGCGGCGTCGGAGATTGCCGACGCGGCCCTCGATTCCCTCAACGAGACGAGGCAGACGCTTCGGAACGCCAGCGGTAGCGCGGCAACGAACGCGCACATGTTCGCGTTGCACATCGCCCCGTCAACCACGTCAAGCAACATGGTAGGCTACGTAGTGAAGACGGAGACGGTCGGCGGCATCGACAGGCAGTGGGTGTGGTACTCGCACGTAATGTCAGTCGCGCCGAACCGATACGTGTCCTACGAGACCTACGGGCTTGCCAGCACGAACAAGTGCGAATGGGTGGACTGGAACTCCAGCACCAACGTGACGGTGAACGGCACGACGTGGACTGGTTGCAAGGTATGCACGGTGCAGAGGCCGTCGTGGGCCATAGGCAAGACGTGCGTGGACTGCCCGAACGACAGGTGGGGCGGCGCGAACGGCATGGACTTCGGGGACATCACCGTCCTCATCAAGGGTGAGCCTACCTTCTCCGGCGCGTTGACGAACAAGTACGATTCGTCGGACGTAATCTACTTCGACAACGGCTTCTACAAGCCAACACCAGAAAACGAGGAATGACATGAAGACACTGACCAAGACCCTGTTCCTGATAGCCGTCGCATGCACGGCTCTGACGATGTTCGCCGCCGTCAAGCAGAAGCCGAAGGTGGACGTGAAGAAGAAGGACTTCATCAAGTACCGCTCGTATGTCCTGTCGCGCGACGCGAAGACGCTTCCGGGCTACGTCATCACGACTTGGCGCAGGGACGGCAAGGTCGTCGTGGAGACCAATGCCGTGAAGCGGCTCATAGGCGTCAGGCAGACTTCGCCTGACGAGGTTATCATCGACGCCCTGAAGAAGGAGCGCGACACCCTGAAGGCCGACAAGGAGGCGTTAAAGGCGGAGAGGGACGCGGCGAAGGCGGAGGCGAAGGCCGCGAAGGAAGAGCTGAAGGCCGAAAAGCAGAAGAAAAACGGCAAGTAGGCATTGTTCCGCGAACCGATAAATGGTATAATACACGGGCAAAGGAGACCTATGACCACGGACGAACTCTGGATGAAGATTGACGCAAAGTTCACGAACCTTGACGACAAGCTTGACAAGGTGGCGACGACCGTTCAGCTTCACGAGCAGACGCTCATGCAGATACGGGCCGAGGCCGATGCCGTCGAGAAGCGTCACGACAAGGAGATTGCGGCAATAAAGAGCGACGCGAGGAACGAGCATGACAAGATGCAGAACAGGATTACGAAGCTCGAAAGGTGGATGTGGTTCTCCCTTGGCGCGGGCGGTGCGGCAGGGGCCGGAGTAATGAAACTGTTAGGCGGTTGAAATGATGGGAGCGATAGGGAACATACTTGGCGGCATAGCCGAGGCGGTCGGGGGAATCTTCAAGTGGAAGGCTTCTCCGCACAAGCAGTATTCGGATGCGGAGGAAATCGTCGAGAAGAAGGAGGCTGAAATGAAGAGCGAAAAGAAGCGTCTGGAGGACGCGGTGTACGGCGGCGACGAGAAGGCCGTCAACGGATTCCTGAACGAGTGCCTCGCGCTCGCTTGCGGACTTGGAGTGTTCACGTGCGGATGCTTCTCTACGCCACAGCCGGAGGTGACGAGGGTTCCGGCTGACAGGTACGTGTCCGCAGTGACCAACGATGTAGGTCAGGTGCAGTATTGGAAGGTTCCGCCACTTGTGATGACGGAGCTTCTCGATGCCAAGCTTGAACTCATGGAGTACAAAAAGAAAGACAAAATCAACGAAAGGCTGATGAAATGAAAAAACTCTGGAACTGGATATGCTCCTTCTTCACGAGGGAGAACATCGGTATCATCTGGCGCGTGCTGTTCACGCAGACCAAGGAAAGCGTGAAGAACACGATACACGACCCTGCGATTCAGCAGAAGGCGTTCGACCTTGCGCTGTCGCTCCTGAAGAAGGACTTGACTGGCGAGCAGAAGAAGGACGTGTTCAACGATGCGATGAAGGAGTATCTGAAGGGTATTGGCGCGGAGATTGGAACGTCCACGCTGAACACCATCAGAGAGCTTGCACTTGACGCGGTGAAGAAGTCGAGCGGAGAGGGATGCTCCGACGGTTCTTGCTGTGTGAAGTCTGTCATCCTGTTCCTTGCGGCTGGCCTTATGGCGTTTGGCGCGTCTGCGGCTGACAACATCATCCAGCTGAAGGCCGGAAGGAACTACGGAATCGAGGGCGTGATACATTCGTGGCACGCCTACTCCACGAACCTGACGGCGACGATTCAGGCAGACAGGGTTCTCGACCTGTACGTCAAGGAGACTGGAACAGCCGTAATCACCAACATAAAGGAACAGGTGACTTACGAGCCGAGGGCGGTCATCGTGACGAACGGTGTGTCGTACACGTATTCCAACGCCGTGGCCGTGGCTTCCGTCGTGACCAACGGCGGTTTCACCGTGTGGACGAACGGACAGTTGAGCGTGGTTGGCGAATCGGTGACAACGAACTACGTGTACGGAACGACGAACGCGGTGTATGCAATCTCTACGAACTGGGTTCCGAGCATGGTTGTGGCGCAGGTTCCAGTCACGAACACCGCCACAATCGTAAGGATGCGCCTCGCGATGTCCGTGACCAACAACGTCATAGCGGCAAAGTCGCTCTCCGGCGGAGCGGCTGGAGGTACTGGGTTGAACAAGGCCATGACCAAAGACGAGTATCTCGTCGTCTCCGGCACGATAGCGAACGACCCCGAAATGAAGCTGTATATCTACTTCAACGGCCACGAATCGACCGCGCTTGACGCATCGGCAGACGATTCCGACGCAACCCCGTAAGGAGAGGCAACATGGGAAAGGTTCTTCACGAGAGCGCGCTTGACGTGTGCCAGAGGGCGATGGCGATTCTCCGTCAGGAGAACCGCCTCACCTCCATCACGCCGGACGCGCCGACCAAGGTAGAGAGAGCGTGCTACGACGCCTACGAGGCTTCGCGGCTTGAAGTCCTGTCGTCCTACGGATGGTCGTTCGTGAAGGCCGACAAGCTCGTTCGCGGCGTTGGCGTGCAGGAGGAGGACGGGCGGTACTCCATCGCCTATCCGGGCGACGCCCTGAAGATTCTGAACTGCTACGACGAGGACGGACACAAGATTCCGTACACCCTTCGCGGCAACCAGAAGATTTACTCTCTCCAGCCTATCTATAGGATAACCTACATCTTTGACGAGGAGGACATCACGCTGTGGCCCTCTCTCGTTCAGGATGCGCTGGTGAAGACGCTCGCCAAGAACCTCTGCACCGAGGTGACTGGCCGCGCCAACGACCTTCAGTTGCTGGAAGTCCAGTGCAAGGCGGCGGTTCAGACCGCGCGGACGGACGACGCGAGGCGTTCATCGACTGGCTCCGAGGTGTATGGAAAGAACCACATCTACGAGTGCATGTGCGGACGGCGCAACCCGTTCGGGAGAAGGGGGCTGTAAGTGGTAAGGCTCGTCCAGAACAGCTTCTTCGGCGGTCAGCTCGACTTCGAGATGATGGGCCGTCAGGACTACCAGAGGTACGCCAAGGGCGCGACGAAGCTGTGCAACTTCAACGTGATGAAGCGCGGAGGGCTGGACAAGCGCAGGGGGTTCGACAGGGTGATGAACCTCGTGGCGGAGCTTGGCGTGTCGGCCAGCACGAAGTTCAGGGCGATACCGTTCGCGTACAAGAAGACGCAGGGGTTCGTGCTTCTGATGAGTTCCTCGCGTTGCATCGTGGCCGGGACGAACCAGAACAACCAGTTCAAGTATTACACTGTGGACGACCTCGAAGGTGTGTATCAGGCCGACGAGATTGACGAGATTGACTACCAGCAGTGCGGCGACATCCTGTTCATCGCGCACCAGAACCACAAGCCAGCGAGGATTGTGCATGACATCGACGCGCTTGGCGAGCATGGGTTCCACTACGAGACGATTGACCTTGAAAACACGAAGAGGGGAATACCGTCGATAGTCAGCGCGTATGGTACGAGAATTTCCGTCACGACCGATGACGACAGCGTAAACCACGGCACGTCGCAGAACCCGTCGTATGGCACGTCACAGGCGTCGCTAAAGACGGAGTATTACAAGGTGACGGCGGTATTTGACGGCGTGGAGACGCGGCCATCCACTGCGTTTAGCGGCAACTCCAACCCAAGCACGAAGGCTTCGGCTTGGAACGGAACCACGTATCGAATGCCGTGGACTGAAAGCCAGAAGATTAGCCTGACAATCAATCCCGCCACGCGGACTGACGAACATGGAATCCTCGTCTATCCAGAGGAAATCAGAATCTACAAGAAGGCGTTCAACTACTATGGTCTCATCGGAACGAAGAAGATTGACGCGACGGCTACGGTCAAGACTGGCGCGACTTCGACGAACGCAACTACTTTTGCCGCACTGAAGAACAGCGACGATTCGTCCATAACGGACAAGTTTCTCGAAAGCGACGCGGCCTACCAAGTGCCGGAACACGGAAAGGACTTGCTGGGACGGCTCGTCACCGACGGCAACCACCTGAACGTGACATTCACTGGAAACATCGCCTCCGGCTTCGTCCGCATCTGCCTCGGCAACTGCCGCTACACGGTGGGCGAAGGGACGGTGACGTTCTACTACACTGGCTACGCCGCGAGCGAAGATGGCGAGAGCGTCAAGGTCAAGATTTACAATGCGACCACAATCTCCGACGCCAACAAGGTCGGCGAGGCTACTCTGTGGGCATCGGCTGGAAACAAGTCGAAGACGGTTGAGCGGTTGGAAGGCGAGACCGACGACGAGTTCGCGGCACGATGGGCGGACGAGTATGTTCGGTTCTGCAACTCAATCACCGACAGGAGCGTAATCAACGTGCCGTTCTCCGCGTCAAACGCCGCACAGGTGAACATCGTGTTCGACGGCGGCGATGTGGCGGTGGCAAACGTCAAGGTGTTCGACACCCCGGCAATCGGTTCGCTCACGTTCGACGACACATACATCACGCCTGACGCGAGCATCACGCCGATAGACGACAGCGACGACATCCCGATGTCCGCCGCCGGAGACTACCCCGCGTCCGTCTCGCTGTCTCAACAGCGGCTCATCTGGGCCTCGTCGAAGAACGACCCGCAGAGAATCTGGATGTCCGCCATCGGAGACTTCTACTCCTACGAAGTCCACGAGATAATGGTTCCAGACGACGCCATCGACTTCCAGTTGCCCGTGACGCGCTTCGGAAAGATAAACCACATCTGCGAGATGAGGAAGCTTCTGCTCTTCAACTCCGCATGCGAGTGGCTCGTCGATTCCGCGTCAACGGTTCAGGGCCTGACCTACGAGACCATTCAGGCGTACCCGCAGTCGTACTCCGGCAGTTCGGAGCGTCTGAAGCCGATAATCTGCAACAACTCCCTGATATTCTGCGAGCGCACGGGGCAGACCGTGAGGCGGTTTGCATACGACATCAGCAACGACGGGTTCGCCGGACGCGACGTGAGCATCCTGTCGTCGAGCATCTTCGAGTTCAACAGCATCGTGGACTGGACTTACCAGCAGTTCCCGTACTCCACGCTGTGGTGCGCCATGAAGGACGGCACGATGGCGTCGTTCGAGTACATGGAGGAACAGGACATCATGGCGTGGCTGACGCACAGGCTTGGCGGGAACGGAGAGGTCGTCTGCCTTGCCACGTCGTATGCCGTATCTCCCGCGCTCGACGAGGTGACGAACGCCGACGAGTACGAGTACGCCACGCACGAGGAGATATTCGCCGTCGTGAGGCGCGGAAACCAGCTGTGGCTGGAGCGCATGAGGCCGAGGACGAAGACGCCGACGGACAACATGTCTCCTTGCGAGGACACGCTGTACCACTCTCTATGCCTTGACGGCATGAGGGTTCTGAACAGCCTCAACCACTTCACGCCAACAACGGAGACCGGGGCGGTCTGGATTCCGGCGGACACTACCGACGGCGCGACAATCACGCGAGACGATGCGTTGGCGAAACTTGCATTGGGCGTCGAAGTGTACGAGGGATTCCCGTTTGACGCGGTGTACACGTCCGTCTATCCGCACATCAGCAACGGCATCGTTGGCAACGGGCAGTTCGACATCAAGCACGTTCAGGGTTGCGGGCTTCGGCTCATGCACTCCTTCGGCGGAAAGATTACGCCTGTCGGTGCCGACCTGTCGGAGCCTATCCAGTATTTCTACAACGACCCGCAGAACGACCACAGGGCGCAGTTCTATGTGGACGAGACGGACGAAAAGAAGCACGTCAGGCTGTTCAACCACAACACTCCGATAATCGCGTTGCCCGGAGTAAACAACAGGGACGGGCGCGTCACGATAAGTCAGGACGACCCGTACCCGTTCTCGTTGCTGTCGTATGAGCTTGACTTCGAGCCGGAGACAGGAGGGTTCAGATGAGCGAAGAGCAGAAGACACCCCCGGTGATGCGTCAAGAAGTCGTCCCGTTGAGCGGCGGCTGGTACATGGTGCGTCACGTCTCGAAGGAGATGTGCCTTCACATGTGGAACGTCATGGACGAGCATCAGAGGGACGAACTCCGTTCGCTGTACGGAGAGGACGACGAGGACGCAAAGCAGGGGATGTGGAACGAGTGTTCCGACAGCGAGCATCAGGCGGCGTTCTTCGACGGGGCCACGCTCGTCTGCGTCATGTGGGCCGACTGGGTTACGGTCAGGTTCAAGGAGGACGGCGGACGGCAGACGAAGAGGGTGATAGGTTGCTTCTGCAACTCCGAATACGCGCTGAACCACACGATGTCGTTCGCCAAGAAGACGCCGGAGTGCCGCGACGCCTTCGAGCTTTACGAGCCTTCCGACGTGTCGGAGCTTTACGTGTTCATCGCCAAGGGCTACGAGAAGTCGAAGAAGTGGGCTGTCATGTTCGGCGGCATGGAGAAGGTGTGCGACGCGTGGGCCGGAGAGCATGAGTTCGTCTGCTACAAGAGACCGATAGGAGGGCGGTAAGATGTTCAACTGGACTGCATTTGGACTTGCTGGTTCCGGCGCGTGCCTACAGGCTGGCGCGGATGTCGTGAAGATTGGCGTGCAGAACCTCGACTTCGCCGCGAAGAACGTAGGCGCGGCTGGTAGCATGGTTCAGTCCATCGCCGCCGCCGCGACGTACCAGAGCCAAGCCAAGAGCTTCAGACAGGCGGCTGACGACGCGATGAAGGCGGCTGGCCGTGCGCAAGAGCAGGGGAGACAGGCGAGGGAGCAGAGGCTTGTCATGCTCGGACAGCAGAAGGGCGCGATTATCGCAAGCGCGTCCGGCTCCGGCATCGACGTGTCGTCGAAGGTTGTTGACAAGGTGATGTCCGACACCATCAAGAGCGCGTACAACGACGCTGAGGTTCTGTCGCAGAACGAGAAACAGGCGGCAGACCAGAAGGTGAACGAATCGGTTGCCTACAGGATAAACGCCGTCCGTGCGGAGGCGAACGCGGAGATGGAGGCGGTCAACCAGAACCTGATTGCAGAGCAGATAAAGCTGAACAATAAGGCGGCGAAGCACGCCATGATTGGCGGAATCCTGTCAGCTTCCGCGAATCTCGTAGGCGGTCTTGCCGGAGCGTACTACATGGGCAACCAAGGGAACGCAACGAGGTAAGGAGGCACCTATGGGAATGAAGAGAGGAAGCTTTGAGAGTGCTGGCCTTGGCGCGTTGGCGCAGGGCGTGAACCCGACCTACCACCAGCACAACTCCGTCGCGGCTGGCCTTGGCGCGTTGGCGCAGGGCATCAAGAGCTACGCGGAGGGATGGGGCGCAATCTCCGACGGGCTGAAGGCGTGGGGCAAGGTGTTCCACAAGTGGGGAGAGTACGCCGTAGAGGCCGACAAGCAACAGAAGGAATCTGAGCGCATGGCCGATGTCGCCCTCGAACACATGAAGGATGTCGTGAAGGCGGAAGGCTTGACTGAAAACGACCCGAAATACTGGCAACTCTTTGACGAGGCAAACCGCTACAAGGACATGGCCAAGCATCAAGGCCTGTTCGGAATCTACAGTTCGCCACAGCCAGTTAGACAGCTCACGCCTCAACAGCGTAGCAAGCGTGCCGCAATCATGGGCGTCAAGGAGGACGACAAGCGTGCGGGCTACGGCTATGGCGGAATAGAGAGCTGGGACGGCGAGCTTGACATGAAGTGAGGAGACCGACATGAAAAACAACGGCAATCCAGAACAGAAGGTTGAGCCTGAAAAGAAAATCGAGGACATGACCTTCTCCGATGTAGAGGCTCTTCAGGCCGCGCAGTCTCCTGAAGCACAGCAGATGGCCTTGCAGAGTATTCAGAACGAGGTGAAGAAGTACAATCTCGTCGGGGAGGGTCTTGACGCGAAGAAGAACCTCGACGTGTACGACGAGCGTTGCCGTCAGGCCGACAAGATTGCGCGCGAGTTCTACAAGGACAATCCGGCTGGCTACAACAGGCACTGCGCAAGGGTCGCGCTGAAGGAGGCGAACGAGCGCAAGGCGATGGTTCAGGCGGTTCAGGCCGAAATGAAGCACGGCGTTAACGTCGCCATGAAGAACGACACGGAGAGACGCGCACAGGCCATAGCCGACAAGGACATGCTTGATGCCGCTGGCGTGCTTGCGAACACTGCGGCTGACGCCGAAGTTGCGACGGACGCGACAAACAGCTCCTACGAGCGCGTGGACGGAGAGCATGAGTTCGCCCTCGACAAGCTGAAACAGCAGTACGACGCGGAGCTTGCGGCGGCGAAGACGGACGCCGACAAGAAGGCGGCGGAGGAAAGGTTTAAGGCCCGCAAGGCCGGAATCGACACGGCGAGCGTTGCGGCGCGTGCGGCGATAGGTGCCGAATCAATCAACACGCTGACGGGAATATCGAAGCGTGGCGAGAATTGGGCGCGCCAAAGGGCCGAATCGTTGCGTGCCGATTTCCGCAACATCTTCATGCAGAGGTACAAGGCGCATCGCGCCATGAACCAGAGCCACGAGATTGCGTATGCCAACTCCGTTGCGGCCACGAGAGGCGCGGTGATGAACTACTTCAAGACCAGAATCGAATCTGGTCAGGTGAGTTCCGTGCTGTACACTCTCGACGAGCTGGAGAAGAGCGGTGACGCGGCGTTCAAGGAGACGGTTACGGAGCAGAATCCGACTGGCACGTTCAACCCGTCGTACTATTCCTTCTGCTGGAAGAGCGACATAGCCGCACTGCGCAAGGCGGCGATAGCGCAAATTGAAGAGCAGAGGGTTCTGCGCAACCGTCAGCTCATAGAATCGCAGAGGGGTGTCAAGCTGAAGGAACAGGCCTTGCTCGACGACATCACGCGCCATGCAATCGGCGTGGCGGAAGACGGCTCCACTCCGCTCTACAAGAACGAAGAGGAGCGCATCAAGGCGCAGAGGGAACTGTATGACCGTGCGGCGGCATTGAAGAAGGAGGCTGACGCGGTAGGCTACAGCACGCGCAACGTGTTCAAGGCACTCTCCAATGAGCCGCGCAAGTACCTCGCCATGAAGGAGCGGAGCGAGCGAATCGCGAAGAAGGCACTCGGCCAGCAGTACGTGCGCGAGCAGGAGCGGATGGTCGAGGAAGAGCTTGACAGGATGCTGAAGGCCGCCACGACGGGTGGGGAGGTCGAGATAGATGTTCCCGTGCGAGACGAGCAGAGCGGCAAGGACGGCACGGTCAAGATGCGCGTTGACGTGCATCGCGCAATCGTTGACGCCATCGACTGCGCACGCGCCAACGGCCTGTGCAAGGGCGAGTATTTCACGAGAGTTCGGAACGAACACCTCAACAACAAGCGGTACATGGAAATCATCGAGAACGCCGCCAACGAGTTCTTCGACTTCGGCACGGATGGTACGGTTCTCGTGGACGGGAAGTGGGGCGACAGACCAAAAGGCTCCACGACGAGGATATTCCTTTCGGAGGGAGAAGGCGGTTCGTTCAAGGCGGACAACGTTCGCTCCAACATGCGCGTCAAGGTGCATCTGAAGGGCAGGAAGGCCGACACGGACGAGAGCTTCTTTGACACGACCGACAGGTATGTGAACGCCGACACGCTGAACCAGATTATCAGGGCTGGCAAGGAGTATCTCGATTCCAAGCTGAACCCGACTGCGGAGGACTTCAGACAGGTGTTCGGCAACGCGATACGCGAAGCCATCGACAAGGAGAACATCCAGTCGTTTCAGGGAGACACTCTCGACACGGTGCGCAGGCACTTCAACCAAGTGTTCCAAGACCACGAGGAGACGTTTGGCGTGTGGCGCAACGGGCCAAGCACCACGTTCTTCGGTGCGCCTGTCGGCGCGTGGAACCAAGGCGGACAGACGCAGAGGATTACCGTTGCGGGCGAGCGTCGTTGGCAGGATGTCAGGCAGATTATCCCGCTCGCGCAGAAACTTCGCAACGAGAAGCTGAAAAATGCTATAATAGACGCCCAGTACGACGAATCACAAGGACGAGGCGTTGACGAGCAGATTCGCGATTTGCTCGACGACGGCGATACCGACGAATAGCAAGAGGAGTTTCACACATGGAGAACAACGTTCTGCCGAGCATGAAGGTTGTCGAAGGCACTGGCAACAAGGGCGCGTCTTTCGACGACGCCATGATTCAGGCTTCGATGCGTCAGCAGGGCAAGGGAATCTTTGCGCCAAACCCGACGCAGGATGCCGTGTTGCAGTCGTTCAAGGAGGTGAACGAAGAGTTCGAGAAGGGACTGCGCGCCAAGCTCGAAGAGGACGAGGCGATATACGGCGACAACAACTTCGACGAGAAGTCGCTCGACGTGCCGCTTGAAGACTGGGCCGTGTTCTACCGTTGGCGCAACGGCGACTTCGACATGAACGACACAATCGCGCCGCTCGTGCTGAAGTCCCTTACATCTGTTGCGTCGAACGGTGCGATACAGAACGACACCACCGCCGATTCGTTCATGCAGTTCCAGTCCAGAACTGACAACATGACGCACAGCCTGAAGAAGGGCTTTGACGAAGAGCATGACCCTGTTGACGGGAAGATGATTCGCAAGTGGACGAACGAGGCGAAGTTCAACGCCTTCAAGACGCACTTCGACCTTCTTGACGCGGGCGAGGCCGGAGCCAAGCTGTTCGCCAACAACAACCTCCGCAAGATGTCCGTCGGGCTGAAGGAGAACGAGGACTTCTTCGAGTTGCCTCACGAGCGGCAGATGGAGATTGTGCGCAACGCCTCTCCGCTGTACTACGGCGACAGATGGCAGACGGAGCTTGACGGGATGCTGAAGCGTCTCGGAACTGGAAACGTGCCGATTGATTCAACCGATGCAGGACAGTGGCTTCTGGAGCGTGCGCTGAACGGAGGCGGCGGAGCGGAATGGGCCGACCCGTCGAACATCGTTCTGTTCAGGAAGAGCGAGTACCCGAAGACGGAAGAGGGCTTGGCGCAGTGGCTCGTAGCCAACCCGATGAAGCCGCAGTACGAGTACACGGGGAACGCCGACGCTGACGCTGGCGTGGCCATGATGAACGGCCTCGACAAGGACTGGCTGTATGGCGTCAAGGGCGAGGACGGGAAGTACCATGTGATGTACGGCGCGGGCGGACGCGCCGACAGGGACTTCCTGCTGAAGCACAAGGTCATCGACGACCTGACGGACACGGACGGACGCTACTCTGCGGCCCGCGCAATCACGGAGCTGAACAAGAATCCAGAGGCGTGGTCGTTCTTCAAGCGGTTCACGGAGGACGTAAACAGGCGGAACAAGACAATCATAGAGGAAGCCGGAGGATTCCAGAAGGCGTCGTTCTTCGACAGGTTCGCCTATGCGCTGTCGCAAGCTCCGGCTGGCGGTGCTGGTATGCTCCCCGCCAATCCTCAACAGGTGGACACGGTGGCCGGACAGCGGCTCAACTTCCACGGCACGCTGGAGCAGATGCTCGGCTACGTCTTCGGGACGGAGGACAAGACGGAGCGTGCGAGACGGTGGAGCGTGTGCGAATCGTTCATGCGTGCCGCGTCGCAGATTGACAGGCGCGTCGGCTCGTACTGGAGCAACGACTGGGGCGGTAGCACTGGCAACGCAGTCGGCAGAACCCTCGTTGGCGCGATGAACGTGGCGGACGAGGGCATCTTGGAGTTCTGGCGCAAGACGTTCGGGTTCACGACAAGCAAGCTGTTCGGCGACGAGCGCACGTTCGCGGCTGACTGGGTGTCGAAGCACGTCTCGGCGGATGACGCGGACGCGGCGCAACAGGCGAAGAGCATGGGTGACGCGATGATGATGCTCCAGCAGAGGGAGTTCTTCAGCGACAACACGCTCATCGGCGGAGGCGCGGAGTTCTTGGCGTCGCTCGAAGCGATGGGGCCGCTGTTCGGACTTGGCGCGAAGGCTGTCGGCAAGGGCGTACAGCTCGTTGGCAAGGGAGCGACAAAGCTCGGCAAGGCGGAGAAGATGCTCGCCGCAGGGATGAAGGCGGCTGGCGCGTCGAAGCGCGAGATGTGGATGATTGACACCCTGTCGAAGATTGGCGTGTGGAGCCAGAAGGCGGGAGTGTGGGGTCAGCGTTGGGGTGGTTCGATGATGGCCCCCGGCAAGATTCTGACCGCATCGCAGAAGAAGGCGAAGGCCGCTCTGGAGAAGGTGGAGAAGATGCGGACGGAATGGACTGCGCTCGCCAAGACCAGAGGCACTGAGGCGTACACGGAGGAAATCGGTCGCCGCATGTCTGCAATCGAGGAGGCGTTCGCTGGTATGCCGCAGGCTGACAGGCTTATCAAGTTCTCCGATTCGCTGGCGCAGTTCATAGCGAAGATTCCCGCCGGAGCGTTCCTTGGCGCGGAGGCGACGGACGAGGCGAGACAGCAGTTCTCGCTCCAGTACATGCAGGAGGGCCGTCCTCTTGACGCGGAGGAGCTGAAGGTTCTGGAGAACTGGGCGCGTGGCCGTGGCATAATCGAAGGCACGATGATGGCTGGCCTCATCAGCCTGAAGGACGCTCCGATGGCGAGAATCCTGTCGAGGAGCCAAGGCTTGCAGAGGGAGGCGTCGCTCCTTGAAAAGGAGTTTGACGCGATTCTGACTGGCATGAAGATACCGAAGGGCGACGACGCCACGAAGTACCTGTTCGCCAGACTGTGCCTGACACGTGGGTTCGAGGCCG
>Ga0310786_10003685_pt1 | contig 22039 bp, 25 predicted proteins | sample AusTroGonzalo_MG_FD_203881 | JGI IMG/M metagenome (GOLD analysis project Ga0310786, IMG submission 203881) | Bovine rumen microbial communities from tropical cattle in Woodstock, Queensland, Australia - Gonzalo_03 (v2) (version 2) | ecosystem: Host-associated > Mammals > Digestive system >...
TGACAGAATGGCTTCGTTGATGTTTGTTCGCCAATAGTAATATTAAAAAAAAATAAAAAATCAAGACTTTTTTTATTAGTTTAAAACTAATAAATCTAAAATGTCAAAAAAATGTTGCATTTTGTCAAAAAAGGGTTGACTTTGTCAATGAAAAAAATATTATGACATTGTAAATGATAAGATTTCCTAATTTTTAACTATTAATTATTTCATCATGGCTGTTAGAAAAAGAGTAGACTTAGATGATGTACAGAGAGCATTGATAGCTTTCTTCAAAAAAAACACAGGAGAGGAGTGAGTTACTCTTAGAGAAATTGCTGCTGCAATCGGAGTAAACCATCCACAAACAGTTTTAAACAAACTTAATCAACTTATTCTAAAGGGGTATTTTGTAAAAGATAGCCACTGATACAGATTGATTAGAGAATCAGTTACAGACAAGGTAGACGATATTGTTCAAATTCCTGTTTTTGGTTTCGCTCAATGCGGACACAATGGGAAAAGAGTAATTGACGAATATACTCAGGAAAATATTCCAGTTACTATGGCATTTATTGGTACAAGTGATGTCCAAAATTGTTTCTTTGTTAGAGCAAAATGAGATAGTATGGAACCAAAAATTCAAGATTGAGATTTAGTTCTTATCCGTCAACAACCAACTTACGATCCAAACGATTTTGTTTTCATCGTTCACAATAATCTTCCAAAATTGAAAAAGATAGTAAAGCATGATAATAAATTCTATCTCGAATCAGTAAACAGATTCTTTGAAGATGTAGAATTGTCAGAGTACGATGAAAGTAAAGTAGTTTGAGTAGTAAAGAAAATTATAAAGAATATGTAACATTTTTTTCTATATAATAAAAACAGTTTGCTAGAAGGTAGGCTGTTTTTTTCTTTTTATAATTTTTTCATAAAATTTTCAATATTTTTCACAAAATTTGTTTTTATAATATTAACAGCAAAATAAAGAAATTGTATTTATATTATTATCAAATCACAATGACAAAAACAGAGTGTGAACATTTCAATCTACGTTATACACATCCAGAACGAAGAGAGGCAAAAAGGACCTGGAAAGAACAGAGTTATAGAAATGACCTTGCTCATGAATTGATGAAATTAAGAAAAGGTTGAGATGCCTGAAGAGAACAGGCAAAAGATTTGCTTAAAACTGCAAAATATTTGGAATCTATCAAAGAGTCGTTCAGGCAAAATGCGTGAATAGAATTAGCCAAACAATTAATTAATGAATGACAGTGGAAAATTGTATTATATCACATAAAGAGTTTTAAGTGACTTGACATTGAAATTGCAAAGGAATTGATTGAACATGATAAATGATACGAGGTTTGTAGTGATATAAATAGTTTTAAAAACTCAGATCACAAACTAATAGCAGAAAAATTACTTGAGATTTGATGACATTCTGAATTGGCATGATTGGTGCGATATTTACAATATTTTGAATGATTAGATGATGATTTTAGTACAAGGCTACTAGAAAAAATGGTTAAATCAAGATTTATAAAATCAGTAGACGAGTATATATTAGAAAAAAATAAACGAAAATTTAAAAAGTGAGATATCAATAGTGTCGAAACATGGATAAAAAATATGGATATGGAAACAGCTACTGTCTTAATTGATGAATGAAAAAAATATATTGATAAAGAATATTGGGAGTCACGGGAAGATTGTATAAATCACCAGAAGAATTGGTATGGTCTATCTTGTGCAAAATTTGCGTTAAAACTGATAAAAATGTTGAAAGAATGAAATTCTATGGAGGATATACGAACGGAAATATATAATCGATGAGATTCATATAATGCTTTTTGCTTTTGGATAGCACCTGTAGTTGTTAAATACTCCAGAAGAGGTAAAGAATTTAGCGATTATATAGAATCTAAGTTATAATATGGAAAAAATTCTCTTTTCAAAAATTTGACAAAAGAAAAGGTTTTGGTTATAATGATATCGTTTATAAAATTATTTTTTCATGAATAATCAAAGAAAATTACATTGCACATACAAAAACAATTGGGAGATTATCCAATGAATAATACCTGTAATTTTTTCTGCACCTCATGCAGCACCGCAAACGAGGGAATGAGAGAGAAAACCTTGTGATGAGCTTACATGAGAAATAGTCAGAAAATTATGCAAAAAAACTTGAGCTTACGGAATCATTAGGATAGAAAATTTTGATGATGATCCAAATTATTACAATGAATGACTTAGTTTGGATTTTAAAAATGAGATTGTTGATTTGATGAAAAAAAATTGAATCAAATATTGATTTGATATTCACGGTTGTAAGGATGATTTGTGATTCTCAATTGATATTGGGACTAATTATGGAGAAAATATTAATCAGAATTTAGATTTTTTGATTAATATACAAAAAAGCTTATCAAATAATTTTGGAAGGGTAGCTGTTGATGAAATATTCGATGCTGGAAAATCTGAAATTGTTTCAACATATATTTCAAAACAAGTGAAATGCCCATATATACAATTAGAATTATGTAGAGCATTGAGAGAAGAAACTGAATATTTGATATCACTATTATCTCATACTGTATGAGATGGTTTGAATTTACGAAATTAATTTAAATTATGGAGGACAACTTGAATTTGCAAGATAAAGAAAATAATAAGCAAAAAAATTTGAGTTATATCGATAGATTTTCTGATGATATTTGAAAAATTTTATCATCTCCAAATGAAAACATGATTCAAGAACTCAATTATGTTTTTGAAAAATTCTTGAGATTAGTTTCGATATCTGATTTAAATAATGAAGAGATTCAAAAAACAATATTCCAAAATGTATTTGATTTTTTAAATAAATTATTCGAAAAAATTGATATTAAAAAATTCTATAATAATATTCCTAAAACCAATATTAAACAATATAGTGAAAATAGTGTATGAGAAATGTTTTTGCACAATATTTATTGAAAGGAGCGGAAATTGTTTTATAGGGACGAAATCGAGTGATGAAGTTGTTCATATTGGACAATTTTATTTAAACGCTTTTTCGATGAATTGGAGAAAAAATGATTAAAAATAAAGAGTGATATATTCTTTTATCCAAATAACGATCTTGAAGGTTGATGGTGACATTCATGATTAATAATAACATTTCAATGAAAAGATTACCTTGTAGATTTTTGATGATTTAATTCTATGCAAGATAATCCAATTATGGAAAATATTGATGTTTTAAATGAAAAATATGAATCAACAGTGTTTGATGCATTAAAAAGGAAAAATATTGAGAAGTACTATAGACAAAAAAATAAAGATAAATCACTATCATTTTTTAATGATATCGAAAGTTTTACAGCTAGATGGATGCAAAGAGGCTGGGATAATGCTACTATAGAATTAAGACCGAATATTGAATGAGATTGATCAAAAGATGTAAAAATTAGTTTTTACTTTGATAGAATTATTTTAAATGTATGAAATGATTCAAATACGTTTTTCCTTGATACAAGACTTATAAAGAAAAACGCATCTTTGCCAGACGAAAAAATATTTGATTTATTGTTGACTAGTATAGTAAAACAAAAATCTGCAACAACTTTACTTGAGTATAAAAAAAATAAACAAGTTCTAGAGAAATATTTAAAATTAGTATGGGAAAAAATAAATATTCAAAATTTGCGTAAAATCTACTGAATCTACGATGAATCAGTAAATTAAAATACAGCTATTTTATAAACAAACAAAAATCTAATTATATTGACATAATATAATAAATATTTATAATATTGTTGATTGTATTAAATATTTATTCTTTACTATCTCCTATGGATAAACTTGAATTACGTGGTCCAAAAGATTTATTAGCAAAAAGAAAAAAGGTTTTTTCTACATTGAATTTAGAAGAAGTAGCAGCTTTAAAAGCATCAGAAAATGCAGAGCAGGTGGCTCAAGATTTTGATAGAATTTTTCTAAAACTTTTAAGATTGATAAAGTATTCTACAGCTAAAAATAAGGCAGAAAAATCAGAAATTGAGACACAGACAAATAATTTGATTAAAAAACTTCTTAATTACTTACGCAAAAAACCACTCGAAAATAAAATGAGGTATGAGCAAAAAGCATTTTTTCAAGATATTTGTTCTTTTATAAATTTTTTTGTTGATGATACGTATTTGAGTGAGGTCCACAACAGTATTCCCAAAACATCATTAGAAGATTACAGTAAACAATCTGTTTGAAACCAGTTATTCCAAAATATGTATGCTAGAAATCGATGAGTCGATTGAATATCACAAGGGTGAAGTTGTTCATATTGGACAATTTTGCTATATAATTTTTTTAACAAACTAAAAGAAGCATGATTAGATCTGAAAATAAAGCTTTTTAGATTCAAGAATTTAGATGATTATATACTATGACAATTTCCATCACAGAGACATTCTTGATTAATTATCAATTTTCAGTGAGAAGATTATATGATTGATCATGATGGAATTATATATGACAGAGAAAAATCAATAGCTAGACCACTTACTCCATACATTGATATGCCTGCTACGAATAATAATCCCAAAGATGTACATTTTTTTGAAAATTTTAGGCATTCAAATATGCAAGAGAATGATAAAGTAAAATTCTTTGATAATATTGATGAATTTATTCAACATTGCGTGCAATATCCAGAACATTACAAATTATCATTTTATGTCAAATTTCCAGAAAAAGAAAAAACAGAAAAAGTTACTTACGAATTTTGAAAATACAATTTTTGATTATGAATTGATTGAACTATGCATGAATTTTATTTGAAAGATAATGCACTACAACCAAATAATTTTTTGAAAAATTTGATTAAAAAATCATTTATAAAAAGAGTAGGTGATAATTTTATCCCAATTACACAAGAGGATACTGAAATGTTAAAAAAATATTTTAGTTTAGCCAAAAGTAAATTAAACACAGATTTGTTGTACAAAAATTATACCTCTTGAAATACTCGAGAGACTGAGTTAGTTGAATGGAATTGAAAAGCCAGGATAGCATTAATGGAAAAATAGCCTTACATTTTTTCAATTAATCCAGCAATAGCCCTTCATCTATGTGAAACTGAATTTTTTTCATTAGCAGTAGCTTCTCAAAAAGATTTTTGTAAGTCATCAGAAAAGAAAAGACAATCGTAACCAAATGATTTGTCTCAAATTTCTTCAGTTAATATTTTTCAGAATGTCTTTCATTCACTGTAAATGTAATTTCAATCTGGGAACATTCCAACAATACAGCATAGGAAATAGGCAGATCTATCTTCTTTTCATTCCAATTCTTTCAATAATTTAGCTCTATTTGCCACATTATCTCCGTGTCATCATGCATATCTAGCACTATATACTCACGGAGCTCAATTTAGTGCATTTACACAAAGTCAGCTATCATCAGCGATAATTTCAGCTTCAATTCATTTGTTCTTCAAAAATTCATGTACAGCTTTGCATTTTATTAATGCATTTTCTAAAAATGTTTCTCAATTTTCTACAATATCATCAAAAAATCAAATATCATTTAATGATAATATCTCATAATCATTAAATATTTCCCTGAATTCCTTAATTTTATGGTCATTGTTTGATGCAAGTATTATCTTTTTCATATATGAATATATATTATAAATAGCGTTCCCATACTAATCAAACGGATACAATAATCAACAAGAAAAAACAACTTGACTTATTGTGTTAAAAATATACAATCTTGGTTGTAAATAAAAACACATAGATATGAAAAAAGAAGATATCAAAAAAGGTCAAAAAGTCATCCTACTCATAGGGAAAGATCAGCTTATGACTGGAGAATCATGCTATGTTACAAAAATCCATGCTGATGACTTCGTAGATTTGAGTAACAAATCTGATGCATATTGTCCTCAAGACGATTGCATAGCTTTCAGAGAAGCCCGCAGAGTACCTATCTGTACTATCGAATCCGAACATTAATAAATAAGTCGAACATAACTAAATTTTAAAGCAATGAACAAGTACTATGTGAATGGCGGCTCGTTTCAAGGCGAAACAGTAGCTGTAGAAGAAAACCTCGAAGGAAAAACTTCCGAAGAAACCGTCATGGCCATCTTGATAGACGACCATGGTAAAAACATTACCGATGAATCATTTCCCATTCCAGTTGGGTTTCTCGAGCCGATGTAAAAATCGGCACAACGAAAAAAGAGAGTCTAGTTTCCTAGCTCTCCTTTTTTTATATAAAATTTATTTAATTATTACTTACTCATTATTAATTAATTGATTTATAATTTCAGGCTCAACATTGTCATTAATATATCTTTCGATAGGTCTTGCTCCATATTGTGGATCGTATATTTCATCAATTATTTTTGCAATTTGTTTTTTGCTATATTCTGGTAATTTAACTTGAGAATTAACCTTTCGAGAGTATAAGAATTCGTTCAAATTCTTTTCAAATATATTAGCTAAAACTTCTTTCGATAATGGTTTGAATACTATTTTGTGATCAATTCTATTTAAAAGTTCAGGAGTCATGTAGTCTTTCAATTCATCCATGATTTTTCATTGAATTTTTTCAAAAGATTGTGTACTTACTTCATCTTTATCTTTCTTGGTTGCGTCAAATCAGATTACTCAGCTATTTTTGCTAAAGTTCTCACTTCCAATATTTGAAGTCATGACTACGATGCAGCTTTTGAAGTCAATCCATCTTCATTTACTATCTTTTAGTTTTCATTCATCTAATATTTGTAATAAGATATTTAATACATCAGGAGATGCTTTTTCGATTTCATCCAAAAGTAGTACAGAATAAGGTTTTCTTCTTACTGATTCAGTCAACTGACCTCACTCATCATAACCTACATATCCTGCTGGACTTCAAATCAATTTACTTACAGAAAATTTCTCCATATATTCTGACATATCTAATCTTACTACTGCATTTTCATCTCAGAAGTAATTTTTTGCAATTTGCTTTGCCAAAAATGTCTTTCCAACTCCACTTGGTCATAGGAATAAGAATGATCAAATTGGCTTATTTTTTTCAATAACTGATAATCTATTTCTTGTAAGTGTCTTTACTACAGCATTTACTGCATCTTCTTGACCAAATACATTTCATTTCAAGTTTTTGTCCAAAGCCCTTAATTTCTCGATTTCGCTTTGATTTACTATATTTGCTGGTACTCAAGTTTTGTCAGCCAAAACTTCACCAATATCTTTTTTATCAATCAAAGGTCTCAAATTCATTGGAATATTCTTCTTTCATCTAATCTTAATTAATTCGTTTTTTAATCTATCTTCTTCTTCCTTTAATTCAGCAGCCTGGAAATAATCTTGATTTTCTATTGCAGATTCAATCTGTTCTTTTACTTTTTTAATCTTTTTTTCAACTTTCTTGTACTCATCATCATTTTCTAATTTTGCTTGCATTGTAGATTTTCTAGCACAAGCTTCATCAATGATATCCAAAGCCTTATCTGGTAGGTGCTTGTTCAAAATGTATCTTTGAGTCAATTTTACACTGGCTTTGATTGCTTCGTCTGTAATTTGAACTCCATGAAAATCTTCATAAGTTTGTCTTAATCATTCAATGATTTGTCTTGTAGTATCATAATCAGGCTCGTTTACTATTACTTCTTGGAATCTTCTTTTTAAAGCTGCATCTTTTTCAATATGTTTTTGATATTCATCAAAAGTAGTTGCTCAAATCAATTTGATTTTTCATCTTGCCAAAAGTGGCTTCAACATTTGAGCAGCATCATTATTGTCTTGTCATCCAGCTCCGATTATTGTATGTAATTCATCGATAAACAAAATTATATTATTCAAAGGATCTTGAGCTTCTTCCAAAATTGATTTCATTCTGGCTTCAAATTCTCATCTATACTTTGTTCAAGCCAAAAGTGTTCACATATCCAATAGATAAATTTTCTTATTTTTCAATTTCTCTGGAACTTCTCCAGCTACTATTTTTTGAGCTAATCACTCAACGATAGCTGTTTTTCAAACTCAAGCCTCTCAAATCAATAGAGGATTGTTCTTTGTCTTTCTAAGTAAAGTATATATTACTTGATTTATTTCATTTTCTCTTCAAATTACAGGATCAGTGAATCCATCTTTAGCTTCGTTTGTTAAATTAGTTCAGAAATAATCTACTGACATCTTCTTTTCTTCTTTTTTTCCTGGTTTTTGAGTTGTTCAAACTTCGCTAACAGAAGACTCTCCATCTTCAGCGACATCTGATCATAAAGAATCTAATACACCATCCATGTCGTCTATGTTATTAATGTTTTGTATATCCATAATTTTTACACTTTTAGGATCTAAATTCAGCTTACTGAAAAGTTTATCCAATATTTCTAAAAATGCAAATATTCAAGATTTGATAATTATTGGGTTGTTGAGTAATTTTTTACAGTTTTTAACTACATTTTCATAATTTATATTCGTTTTTTTTAAGCTCAAGAATTTTTTAAATTCAGTGGACAAATCAAAAAAAGATATATAAAATAGGACAATTAGGTCTAATTGATGTACTCAATCTTTCAAAATATCATCGATTTGCTTTTTAAGATTTTTATTTAATTCTAGGTCCTTCCAATCTTTTTTTTGTTCAAACTTTTCACTATATTTCATTTTCATAAAATATTCATCCAAAGCGTTAATATTTGTTAGTCACACTACATTACAAAATAATTCGAAATATTGGTGATTTCTGACATACAAATAAACCCCTTGAAACAAGGAATCTCAGTTAATTTTAGCAAGTTTTGATATTTCAGCAATAGAACTAGCAACATTTAAGCAGTCGGTCGCATAGAGATTAAATAATTTTATATTTTTTTCCATATTTCAAATCTCAAATAAATAGATACAACTATCACTTCTATGGTTTTCTAAATAATTTTCAACTTTATTTCTGTCGATTTCCTCTTATCTTGCAAAATTTATAAAATTCATTATCTTTTTCACAGTAAAATTTAGAAAATATGTTTTTAAAATGAAAAATATAAAAAGATTTATCTTGTCTTACATCCCAGCGTTATTATTGTCATTTTCTTTTGCAAGCAATGTTAGTTCTGCTAATAAAGCTAGAATTGATAGCATCATGACGGTAGTTGAAAGAGATTGGGGAAAAGAAACTATTGTGAGTCAGATATCTAAATATGAAAAATTTATTAATGCGTTTTGAAAAGCAAAGTTTAAAGATAATGAACAAAAGGAAATGATAATGTATTTGGTTGAATGTTTTCAAAAAAACCTTAATTCATTAAAATCTCAATTGAAAACCCAAGATGAAGTTATTACAAATATTGATCGAGATAGGGTAAAAAAAGAATGGTTATCTTGGCACAATGAAGAAAGAGCTAAAAAATGATTGAATCAGTATACATACAATGAAAATTTGAATTTTACTTCTTTAATTTGGGCACAACAGATAGCAAGCGAAAAAAGACAGACTTGAAGTACTCATGCTAGGAAATTAGGTGATTGATATCGAAATACAGATAGTATTAAACAACGATTCTCCAATTTATGAGTAAATGTAGTTTATTTCTCTGAAAGTAATGCTTATTGATACTATAATTGTAAAAAATCTGATTGTACACAAGAAATGATTGATGTATTAAAAAAATGTTTCAATAGGACTTTTTTGGACAGAAATCACTATTCTGCTGTAATAAGTAGTACTTTTGATCAAATATGATTGTGAGTAGCAACAAATTGAACATATGTCCGACTGACTACACATTATGCGAAAAATGTGAAATAGTTTATATCATATAATTTTTAATGAATATTTTTGAAATAATCGGTATAATTGCATGAATTTGTGCTGCAATACCATCTATTCCACAAATTGTACAAACAATTAAGACAAAAAGCGTGAAATGATTGTCTGCTTTTATGTATTATATTTGGATTTTGTGATGATGCTGCTGGATTGCATATTGATGGTATCTCCATTCTCGACAAATGCAAATTTTCAACACAATAACAGTCGTTTTGTCTATTATTATGCTTTTTCTTATCAGAAAATATAAAAATTAATACTTAATATTTTTTACTTTTTCTTTCCACTCATCAAAAACAATTTTAGCTTCGTCAAACATAATCTGTTCTTCTGGGACAGATCTTTTTCAAATTGGTAATCCTAATTCTTTATAAAAATTTCCATCATCAAATCATATTTCATCAGCTTCTTTTTGAGTATTTCAATAGTAGATTTTTCATATTCTAGCTCGATAAATAGCACCCAAACACATAGGACAAGGCTCGCACGAAGTATAAATTTCACATCCAGATAAATCAAACGTTCACAAGTTAGTACAAGCATCACGAATTGCCATTACTTCTCAGTGTGCTGTAGGATCATTGTTTTTTACTACATGATTATATCATCTTCATACAATTTCTCAATTCTTTACAATTACAGCTCAAAATGGTCATCCACATTGTTCATTGATGTTTTTCTTTGATAATTCAATAGCTTCTTGCATAAATTGGTTCATGACAAACATTTAATAATTAAAAGATTTAGTTTGTCATTTCGACCGTAGGGAGAAATCCAAATACAATAAAGTGGATTTCTCATTTCACTTTGTTCCATTCGAAATGACAGATTTACTGATTATTCTTAAATTCTTGGAATTCAGCTCGTTTTTCATTTAATTTATTTCTGGTTGATGGTCACATCCATCATCTTGCAGCACTAGTCTTGTCATCAGCTCTTAATATTCCAGCGGCGACCTGGAAATTATGAACAGCATTTACTGTTTTTTTGTCATAAATATTAGTGAGCTCTCATTCATAGAATCAATAATGTCTCAGCATATCCTGTAAATCTCATATTTTACTATTTTGTACACCATTATTGTATGGCTCAGTAAAATAATTAATTATTTTTTTATCATCCTGAACCGAAGTTGGAGTATCTATATTAAATTCTTCACTACTGCTAACAATGACATCAGATTTAAAACTATAATTATTTGAATAGTAAATTAAATCATCAATTGTAGTTGTCTCTGAAAAATCTGGTAAAAATCACTTTTTTTTCGCTTCATTTTTCATGTGATATCTAGTCTTACTTCAAAAAGTTCCACAATATTTTAAATTTGATAGTCACCTTGCTACTTGATATTTACACAAAGCATTTTTCGTTTCTCAACCAAAATATCACGTTTTTTTATCCATATAACCAAATTTTATCAAATATTCTTGTAATTTATACACCCAAACATCAGTTCTTCAATATTTTAGTTCCTGAAGAAATAATGTAGAGTCAAAGAAATATTTTTGTATGGGAATTAATTCTAAATTAAATCATACTTTAGTTTTAATCTTTTTGGCTTTTACAGTAGTAGCATCACAGTAATATCAAGTTATTGTCTGTTTCCCAAAAACTAATGCTTTCACAAGTCATAATTCTCCAGTTCACATCCATATATCGATACGATCATAGTTTTGTCATTGTTCTCATGCATGGACTATCGCTCATCATCTATCCGCAATCTCTCAAATTCAACCTAAAGTTGGGAAGTAGATGAGTCCACCAAAATCGTACGAACTTGGTGCAGCTAACATTCCATTGAAAACAGGCTTTCAACTTGCTCCATATAATCATTCTCAATTTAAGATTTTTTCTGCTTCGTATGTATCTTTATAATAAAAAGCTTGTCCTGATTTTGGCGAATAATAAGCTGTTACTACAAAAATCCTTTCTTCACAATTAGTTTGAAAGTCATAAGAATACACTTTGTTTATGATAAACAAAGTTAAAAACAGTACTATAATAATTTTGACTTTATTCATTATTTTATTTGAATATATATCAACAATCAATATAAGGACATCGCTATTTATTTCAAGAAATTTTAAAATGGAAAAATCAAATCATAAAAATTATGTTGAATGATTCGAAAGAAATCGATCAAAATTAGTAGAAGATGTGATATTACCAAATGAAAAAGCTATTTTTCAAATATTTAGCAAAAAATTTGAAGACGATGCAAATGCTGATATAAAAAGAGATAGAGTCCGTTTATGAGTGTGGTGACAGTGATGTGCCGATGCGTGTTTAGAAATCCACAACATATTGTCCTGAGAAGTAGTAAATGATCCAAAATTAAAAGAAATTGTCAGAAATATAGTAAATTTGGATTATGATAGCTTAAAAGAAGTATTTAGTGAAATTAAAAAAAAATATTCTAATCCAGAAATCCAAAAACAATTACAAGATATTTGTAATTATATGGATAAAATGCGACAAATTTCCAAAAAACACACAAATGTCATCTCAAAGTTAGAATAAATGCTTGAATTTATACTATAGTTTCGTAATTTTACTCTCGTTAACATCTTTGTTTTTTGAAATTAATTCAATGAAAATAACTACATTATTATTAAAGTTTATGATGTCCTGACGACCTTTCAAAGAAGATGATTTTCCAAAAAAAGAAAAAAAATCAAATAGTGTAGATGTTCCAAAATGATGAGTATATGAGACAAAGTCAGATTATATAGATAAAGTCACATGATTTCTAGAGGACGGAATTAAACAAATGAAAAAAGATCTTTCAATATAAGAGAAAAAGTATCCGTAGATTAAACTTGAGTAAACTCAGGTTTCGGATACTTTTTTTGATTGTCTTTTAGTAGGTTTGTACTTCCTAAAAACGACAAATACGTTCAAAAAGTACATTAAGATTCCATTTTCTATCACAGTTACCATCTTAGCAATATTCAGATCTACACCACTTCCTAGCAAGGAATCTAGCAATAGCTCTTGTATAACTAATCCGACAAAGTGTACAGCAATGGTTGATAATGTTCTCCTTGCTACATGATCTTTGACCTTAAAGACAAATTTTCTGCATAAGAAGAATGAAATCATTACGCCAGTAGCATACGAAATGATATTGGCAATGGTTTCGTCCATTATCATTGAGAGCAAATTCAGCGCTCCAATATCAGCAAGAGTGCCGATAGAGCAGTACATAATGAACAAAGCGTTTTGTTTCAAAAACTGTTTTAGCTTTTCCATAACTAACTTTTATTTTTGTTATTGCAAAAACTAAGTTTACTGTAAAAATACAAAAAGTCAAGATTTTGTGTTGAAATTCAAATATACAAAATTATAATCTAGTCAAACCTAAATACACAACATAATGGAAAACACATTGAATTATTTGACGACACATGCTGATATGCAGCATGTCACTATCATTGCTGAAGTGCAAATGTTTGGACACACATTCAAAAGAGTTAAGCCAATGGACTTTGTCGTCTGTGACAAGCACGATTCTGAGATTCACGCCTATCTGGAAGTCGGTGAGCACTGTGCCCTTCATGAGAATGAGCCCATGTTTCATGTGCTCCATGGCTATCAAAGCGATGGTCTTACGATTTCACTCATTGCACAAGAGCAGCATCTTCCACCAGGCATCTATGCACTGCGAGCAGAGTCTAACAAAAAATCTGGCGAATAAGCCAGATTTTTTTCTAAATATATTTATGTATTGTTATTTTCTCTCATAAACTCTAAAAGTGAATGGATATTCGTTTTTTTCATCTGCAGGATGTTCTTCTCATTGTGAAATTAATTTCCAAATCTCTTCTTTGATTTCAGGGAAAAACACATCAGCATCTTCAAATTTATGATGGATTAGTGTGATATAAAGTTTATCAGCTATATCAAAAAATGCTTTGTATATTGATGCTCATCAAATAACGAAAACCTCTTCTCAGTTTTTTACTTCATCAGAATTAAGACACTCATCTATAGATCAGCAATTTATACAATTTTCAAATTGGTCATTTGATTGACTAAGTACAATATTCTTGCGGTTTGGTAATGGTCAATTTGGCAATGACAAAAAAGTATTTCTTCACATTATCACTGTGTGTCAATCAGTCACTTTTTTGAAATATTTCAAATCGTCTGAAAGATGGCAGAGTAGATTGTTCTTTGATCAAATTCAGTTATTTTCATCTGTAGCTACGATTATTGATATTCACATTCAATTAAAAATTAGCAATTAAAAATTACACGGATATTTCTCATTTTATTGTTGGATGACATTCATAATTTTCCAAAGTGAAATCTTCATATTGGAAATCAAATATTGATTTTACATTTGGATTGATTTTCATTGTCGGTAAGTGATATGGAGTACGAGAAAGTTGTTCATGTACTTGGTCTAGATGATTCAAATATATATGAGCGTCTCATAAAGTATGGACAAAGTCACCCAATTCAAATCAACAAACTTGAGCCACCATCATTGTTAAAAGTGCATATGATGCAATATTAAATGGCACACCCAAGAAAGTATCTCAGCTACGTTGATATAGTTGGCAAGACAACTTGTTATTTGCTACATAAAATTGGAACATAGTATGACAAGGTGGCAAAGCCATATTATCCACATCAGCCACATTCCATGCGGATACTATGTGGCGGCGAGAATCTGGATTTTTTTTCAACTGTTCAATTAAATTTGAAATTTGATCTACTTCACGCCCATCTGGAGTTTTCCACCTACGCCATTGATATCAATACACCGGTCCAAGATCTCAATTTTCATCAGCTCGTTCATTCCAAATCCTTACTCCATGATCTTGCAGATATTTTACATTAGTATCTCAATTTAAAAACCATAATAGTTCGTATATTATTGATTTTAAATGCATTTTTTTTGTAGTCAAAAGAGGGAATCACTCAGCTAAATTAAATCTCATTTGATATCCAAAATAACTGATTGTTCCAGTTCCTGTACGATCAGATTTTTTCACTCATTTGTCCAAAATCGTCTGTAGCAAATCCAAATATTGTTTCATGTTAATTAAGAATTAATAAGTAAATATTAATAATTTCAAATATTCTCAAAATTATTCATTATACAAGTTCTCTTCTAATATTTCTATCAAATCAAACCAATAATTCATATGGAGATTTTCACGATGCTTTAGCAAGTTCCATTATGCTATTTTGTCCTCATAATCAAATAATCTCTATCTGATCAAATAGTTCTCATTTATCTATTTTTGCACAGCAAAGATTCATACAAACATTTCAGACTTGTCGTACATATTGTTTTTTGTAGTTAAATACTATTTTATTGCTTGCAGATTTTGGTAATCATTCGAAATATCCAAATGGTATTGTAGCAATCAATGCTTTATTATCAGTTTTCCAAGTTTTATCATAGCTTACTCCATCTCAATCTTGTATCTCACGAAGTGATATTATCCTAGAATTTACAGTTAATGCTGGTCTCAATCTCCTTGTAAGTTCAAATGCTTCATCATCATGAGCTAAATTACTATATCAGTATAAATACAATCCAGGCCTATATGCATTAAAAAATGGATCTTTCATTTTTACAAGTCAAGCACTACTTCATATGTGTTTCCATTTCGGAGTATATCAATAGTCCACTATTGTGTGATACATTTTTTTAAATTGTTCGATTTGCTTATCCATATTGTTTTTTACCCTATCAGCATCATAGAAATGTGATAAAACTCATTCAATTTCAATTTTTGGATAATCTCTCAAAAACTCCAAAACATTTATCAAATCTTCTTCAGTTAATCATTCTCTATGCATTCAAGTATCTAGGAATAGATGTATTTTTATATGCTTATTTTTTTTAGCTAAATAATTAATTGTCTCTATATTGTATACGCAGAACGTTGTCCTTGAATGATTAAATTTCCTATAATTTCTTTTCAATGTCTCTCACAAAAGTAAAATATTTTTACTTGAATATTTTTTCACAATCTGATATTCTGGAAAACTATCTACTACCAAATATGGAGCATCAGTTTTGTTTAAAATCTTAGTCACTAATTCCAATCAGTGTCCATAAGCATTAGATTTCAAGACAGGGAATATCGCTGCTCATGGCTGTAAGCTCCACAAATAATCATAATTGTGCAAGATATTTTTTGCACGGATATAAATCTTATTCATTGGCTCAACTCTTGGTTTGAATATGTTTTTTATTCGATTTCACATGTGAAAAAATTTTACACATATAAATATAAATCTCTTATACAAAATTTTATAATAGTTGCAATAGATGAAAAAAGTCTCTCAAAATTTGACAGAAAACTTTTTTTGATTATAATTAAGCGATGAAAGTATTTTTTTATATTTTAATATGTAAAAAATGGCAGCTTTAGACAAATTACCTTTACATGATGATATTCAAAATACATTACCAGACCAAAATTCATCACCAGATGTAGATTTTGATGGTGTGCTTGATTGGCTTTTTTGAGAAGATGAAAAAGTAAAAGAAGCAAGGAGAATTATAGAATCATGATGAAATATATGAGAGATTAAAAAATTAAATAAAGAATTGGCTGAACAATTAGTAAATAACTTAAAGAAAGACGAAACAACCTATGCATGATTATCTTGATTGGAAGAAATTGATTCTAAAGTAGCAGAACAGTTGGCAAAACATGTGTGAACATTAAATTTAAGTGGATTGAAAGAAATAAGTCATTCAGTAGCAGAGGAGTTATGAAAGCATAACTGAAAACTTCTATTGAATTGAATAGAAACTATGGATTGAAAAGCAGCACAAAATTTGTGAAATCATACTTGAATTCTAGTTTTGAATTGATTAAAAACAATAACTCCAGAAGTGGCTGAATGATTAGCAAAAAATGAGTGAAAACTTGATTTGTCATGATTGACTGAAATAAGTTTGTGAGCAGCAGCTAAATTAGCTAATCATGAATATGATCTTGATTTATCTTGATTAAAATCAATAAGTGATGATGTAGCGTGAGCTTTGTCGCGCCACGAACATAATCTTAATTTATCTGGAGTTGAATGAATAAGTTTAATTGCAGCTGAAAAATTGGCTAAATCAAAATGAAATATTAATTTATCATGATTAAAAGCCATAACTCCAGAAGTAGCTAAAGCATTAACTAATTCAAAATGACATATTAATTTGTCATGATTGACAGTAATGACTCCAGAAGTAGCAGCAGAAATAGTGAAATGGAAATGAGATATTGATCGATCACGAATGAAAGAAATTGACCAACAAATTGCATCAATTGTAGCAGGACATAAATGATGAGTTATTTTGAAGTGATTAGAGGAAATTTCTCCAGAAGTAGCTAAAGAACTTGGTAAACACGAATGAAAACTTGATTTAAGTTGATTGAAAAATATAGATCCAGTAATTGCCGCAGAACTAGCAAAACACGAGTGACTCGTTGATTTGACGTGATTAGAAGAAATAGATGAAGCAACAGCAGCAGAGTTAGTATCAAATAAATCTAATTTGAAAGTAAAGAAATGAGTAATGAAGAAAATAGAAGAAGTAGAAGCCAAAATGAAGAAATGAGAAAAAATGAATGATAATTTATGAACTTTGCAACAAAAAATAGAAGAGACCTGAAGTAAAATAGATTGGAGATGAAAAAGATGAAATATAGAATTTGATTGGAGTACTAATACAATAAAAAGCCGATGAAGATCAGTAGAGGTAGAAGAAGCGACAGAAAATAGTATGAAATTAAAATGATTAGACTTAGATTTAACATTAGAAGAATGAATGTGGTTAGCAAACTTCAAAAACTGGTTGAAATGTACATATTGAAATCAAGAGGTAGAACATACACGATGAATAAAATCACGTTTTTGGACATTTTATGTAGGTAGGACACAAATAATTGAAAGAAAAGTATTAGAAAAATTCTGCCCAATTTGCGAAAATGATGATGCAAGAGAAAAAATAGCAGAATGGTTAAATAGCTAATTATATAGTAATAAAATTTTATAATATAATTGTATAAAAATGGCACTAGATCAGATTAATACAGAAAGGAACACACAGGATTCTTATACAGGATGAGCAGATCTCACCAATACATTAAAACTTTTAGGAATATGAACAAAAACAGAGACAGAAAAACCAACAGAAACAGAGATACAAGAGCCAAGAGAGACAGCAACTGAGGATGAAACACTTGGTGAGGCACATGATGCACTAACAGAAGCTGAAATGGTAGAAGAGTTAGATGAACAAGATGGAAAAAGGGAAATTGAATTATGATTAGAATGAGTTGCAATAACACAAGATCTATACGACCTACAGAAGGAAATATTAAATAATAACAATATTGCATAATCACATTTTACATCAAATAAAAAACAAAAATGACAAAAACAGAACAAAAGTTAAAAGAATTTCAATCAAAATCATATGATGAAAAATTAAAAATTTCCATGAACATTATCACAAATTTAAAAGATCGTGGTAATGTACAAGCACAGCAAATTTATGATAGAATTTCTGTCATGGAAAAGATCCCTGAAAATGTACTTGATGCTATTTACAAAGATTTTTGTGATAGCGTAGAACGTATTCAACAAGAAAAAATTCAATGAGAATTACATAATTTTGATAAGGCAAAAGACTATATGCAAAAATTAAGAGAAAAGGAAGCATTAGAGAGACAAGAAGAAAATTGTGATTGTTTATTAGAATGATTAGATGATTTATAATACTACCAAAATAACTTAATAAATGTTGTCCAACTTTATGTTGAAACAATAAATTATTTCAATAAAAAAGACATTAGATATTTATCTGATGTTTTTTTGTTATGTTTGAATTTATAGGTCAAAGTATTTCAAATTATTTTTCACAAGGGATTAAACGAAATCCAATTTTCATACTGGCTGTAGTTTGATTTTCTATTCAAATTTTGAAAGTGATAATTGATTCAATTAAGATAAAATCAATTAGTTATACAAGCATATTCGCTGCTTGATGATTCCCTTCATTTCATTCATGACTAGCTACAAGTGTGACTACCATGGTTTGGCTAAGCGAATGATTTAATAGTGTGTTTTTTGCTGTATGTTTCGCTTTTTCTTTATTGTTTGCTTATGATGCTATGAATATCAGATTTGAATCATGAAAACAAGCTAAATGCATTAATGAAATACGTTCAAGTTTAAGTGCAGCTTTGTTATGAAGTTTAAATAGAGAAGAGAGATTACCATTAAAAGAGAGACTTTGACATACTCCAATTGAAGTAGCATGATGAATCCTGATATCATTCATTTTGACTTTTGTATTGTATTATTACTTAATTATAAAATAATTACATAATGTGAAATTATTTGGTCAGTCCAAGGCCATTCAAGAGATCAAATCACCACACAATAAAAAAGAATTTCAGGAGAGTGAAATTAATTTATCCACAAATAAATTTTTCATTAAAAACTTTTTGGATAGTCATATTGGTTATAATATTTTCTTATTGAATATTTTTTGTGATAAAAAATACTTTTTTCAAAAAAGAAAATTACATACAAAATCTATCATACAGTAAAGAAAGTGTAGAAAAATTTAATGATCCAAATTTATACAGTGCAATATCGAAAAATTTGAAATGAGAAAATTACTATATTGTCTGAAAATTAAAAAGGAAATCGATTTTAAGGACAATTCAAAGTGATTTTCCAATAGTAAGAAATCTAAAAATTGTTAAATCTGGACCATATTCAGCAGCTGTATGGATAGATTTTTATGATCCAGAAATCGTTATAAAATTGTGAGATAGACGTTTTGCCGTGATGTGAGATTATAATTATGAGATATTTAGTTGAAATACAATTTGAGATGACGTTTTTTATGCAGAATTACCGCAATATGCTAGTTGAATAGATACATTATTTTGATTATTCCATGAAATTAGCCAAAATCAGTTTATACACGATATGCGCTTTTTTGCTGAAGCTTTTCCTGATTACAACAGAATAGTATATTTACCTTGATCATCAATGACAGTAGTAATATTGAAATCATGATTGAGGATCTATATAAACAACCAGAACTCTCTCACAGGACAGGTAGAAAACTATAATTTGATAAAACAATATTACAAAGACTTTGATTCATTACAATCTATCGATCTTTGATCGCTGCAGTGAGATAAAATAATTGTAAATAAATAATATTTATTATTCCCAATTACCATGAATTACAAAAATGATTTCCCAATATTTCAAAACAATCCATGATTAATTTATTTGGATAATGGAGCAAGTACTCAAAAACCAAAATTGGTTATTGATTGAGTTTCCGATTTTGTTTCAAATTACTATGCAAATATCCATAGATGATCTTATGATTTATCCGAGAAATCTGAAGAATTTTATTTTGAATCTAAAAAAAAGTTAGGAGAATTTTTGAATTGTAAATCGTCTGAGATAATCTATTCATACAATTCAACATATTGAATTAATTTGATAGCACAAGCATTGTGTAAATCTAAATTTTTGTGAAAATGAGATTCTGTACTTTTATGAATTCGAGAGCACCATGCTAATGTTATGCCTTGGAAACTTTTGTCAGAGGAGTACTGATTTGATATAAAATACATTTCAATAAATGAAAATTATGAAATAGATTGGCAAGATTTTGATAAAAAATATGATAAAACTGTAAAAGTTGTATCTGTATGACATATATCAAACGTTACATGAAAAATTTATGACGTAGAAAAAGTAAAATCATTACTTAGACCAGAAACATTTTTTATGGTCGATTGATCTCAATCATTCCCAAATATGCCTATAGACGTACAGAAGATTTGATGTGATTGTTTTGCATTTACATGACACAAAGCCATGGCATATACGGGAATTTGATGAGTTTATCTAAAAAAGGATCGGATAAAAGAATTAACCCCAATGATTTCATGATGATGAGCAATCCAAGATTTAGATGTGGATTTTTACCAACTTCCAACGACAGTATCTAAATTTGAAGCTTGAACACCAAATATTATCTGAGCAGTTAGCCTTTTAAAAGCACTTGAATATATTGAATCCATTTGATGAATGAAAACCATACGAAATCATGAACAAGAAATAGTAAATTATTGTTTGCCAAAATTTGAAAAACTAGCTGATAAAGTACAATTAATATGACCAAAGACAAACGATAGAGTAGCAGTGTTTTCATTTTTTATACCACAAAATTCAAACTTCAACAATGTTTGAGAGATTTTTGCGGAACAAAATATAGCAATTCGTTGTGGATGACACTGTGCGTATCCTATCCACAAAAGCCTAAAAATTCCATGAACCTGCAGGATGAGTGCATATATTTACAATGATACTTCTGATATAGATAAGTTTTTTAGAATTCTATGTAAAATAGATTAACTAGGAATGAAAGATTAAATTTTAATAATTCATAATCAATCTTTAATTACTAAAAAAGTCAAGTATTATTTTCTGAAAAAAATCTAAATTTTTGCAATATATTTTTGTGTAAATATAATAATTTTATGAATTTTATATTTTTAAAAAACACAAAATGACAACAGAAACGACACCGGAAACTAGTCCTGAACTAACTCCAGATTCTTTATTAGCAAATCTTCAACGTACGAACCAAGAATTAGATGATTTAAAAAAAGAGACAATGACAGATGACAATGTTAGAAGATTGGAAGAAATTTGAAATAATATTGAATCATATAGGCAAGAATTAGAAAGATTAAAAAGTGAATTATCACCTGAACAACAACAGGAAATCGCAGAAGCAATTGATAGTGCAGAATTGCTTTTGAATGAAATTAAAGAAAGTATTACTCCTGTAGATGAAGACGATGAAGATGATGAAGATGATGAAGACGATGAAGACGATGAAGATGATGAAGATGATGAAGATGATGAAGATGATGAAGACGATGAAGATGATGAAGACGATGAAGATGATGAAGATGATGAAGACGATGAAGATAATGATGAAGAAAAGGATAATAATTGAGATGAACCAAAAGAAAATAATGTAATAGAGTGGTTTAAAAAACAGTGGAAAGCTATTTGGGATAAAAATGAATGGAGTGAACATAGCTGACAAAATGTCATTCGTACATTGTCTTTTAGCTGGGCAGCTTGATGAATTGTATCATTATTTGATAGAATTTTTAATTGAAAAAAAGATAGTAGCTAAGTGTGA
>Ga0310786_10003686_pt1 | contig 22038 bp, 23 predicted proteins | sample AusTroGonzalo_MG_FD_203881 | JGI IMG/M metagenome (GOLD analysis project Ga0310786, IMG submission 203881) | Bovine rumen microbial communities from tropical cattle in Woodstock, Queensland, Australia - Gonzalo_03 (v2) (version 2) | ecosystem: Host-associated > Mammals > Digestive system >...
ATTGCCGTTTCAGGTTCAAAGTCTGAAATCAAGCCTCCCATTGATGTTTTTAGCGAGGAGGTTTCTCCTTCGGTCAAGAAGTTTGTTGCGGGTTCAAATTCCGTTAGCAACAATTCGATGTACCGGTACAACAATGATTCCAGGAAGATTTCGAACGTTACGAACAACTACCAGTTCTATTCCAACACGAGAATCTCCGAAAGAAGGGATGACATTGTGAAAGGAGTGGAGGACGCGAACAAGAAGAGCCTTCTGCAGTTTATGGAGCGTACAGGTGGCTAATTTGATTTTGAATTCAAAAGGAAAGGTTCTTCTGGAAGTCAATGGAGACGACCAGGGAATCGTTATCTCCGAAACACACGGTTTCAAGTCGGACATTGCCGCACAGGTTCTTGAAAACGGATTAGAGTACAAAGACCACGTTGTTGAGAAACCGGATGAGCTTTCCATCACTTTGTATGTTTCGAATTCAAATTCAGAGGTTTTGCTTATTGTTTTCAAGTCACTCAGAAACATCTGCAAAAGTCGTGAGGTTTTGACAGTTATCACTTCCTTGGACGTTTATGAAAACGTTATTTTGACCGATGTTAGCGTTCCTGTTTCGGCCCCATTCAAGAATGCGTCTTCCATTTCTTTGACCTTTGAGCCTTTGAACATATCAAAGGAAAAGGCGTTTAGTACAAACAAATCAAAGAGGAAAGGAGTTAAAGGAGGTTCGAACGGAAATCCTGAAAGGGAAAAGCCGGAGTCCGATGAAATTCCTTCCATTCCTGGAATTCCTGCAACTCCTGCGGATTCTGCCTCCGGTGCCCCTGATGTTGGTTCAAGTGATGAAAACTTTTCAGTTTCACCTTCTGAACTGAAAAATGCTCTTCTTTATTACAATTCGAGTTCCAAGAGCATTGACCTGACAAAGGTTCCGTTCTCCTTGAAGAAGATTGCGAATGCGGAAAACATTTTCCTGAACGCAGTTTTCAAAACAGAGCAGAGTGAATCTGAAACAGTTGATTCCAATCTTGCATCGGAGGTTTTCTCGAATTTGAACGTTGTTTCGGGATTTCCCTCCCCTGTTGGTTCTTCGTTTTCGGTTTCAATTGGTGATTTAACTGTTTCAGGAAGGTTTGGGTTTGATTCGGTTGCCAATTCCTGGAAGATGGCGTTGCATAACATATCGGACAACACCGATGTTTCGGAAGGAATGTCCGTCGTAATGGGAGAGGACATTTTTAGCGGATTGAACTTAGCGGACAAACTTGGCTTGGAGTACGTTTCCTGCTATGTCGTTGGTTCTGATTCAGTTTCAAACTACGGACTCACTTCCGAACAGAGCGTTTACTGTTTTGACGTTTCCGAAATCACAGGAGTCTCCTCATCTGGAATTATTTTTGTTCTGGACAAGGACGTTTCAGACAAGTTTGCAAAGTCGCTTCAAACCGGATACAACGATTTTGACTTGAAATACGATTTTGATTCCCTGGACTACTCGGAATCTGTTTCTCCAGGAGAGTAGAATGGGAAGAGCCATAGAAATATTGTTCGAGCCCAAAAGAGGATTTGCCTCCTCCACTCCTACATACCGGTTCTATTCGGATGGAACTCTGAAAACCCTTAACATTAGCTTTAAGGTTTCCAAGAGCCTTTCGGGAAGTGATGGGAACAATGCATCGGTTTCCATCTACAATCTTTCTAGGGATACGATTTCCGCACTTTCCGAGAAGTTTACCGATTATTACTGCAGTATTCTTGTCGGTACCGAGGAGAGCAGGGAGTTGCTTTTTGGAGGAGGCATTAAAAGGGTCTGGTACTCCAAGGAGAATTTGGACAAAAAGGTTGAAATCACGCTTTACAAGGCAGAACTGGACAGATATTATCTTGCCTGGCTTTCACTGAGCGCAACCGAGTATGGAAGGCTTGTCTTTGTGGATTCGCTGAGGAAAAATTCACGCGAGGTTCAGGTCAAGAACTACAAGAACCTCGAAACAATGATTAACCTTATTGCACAGTGCTACAAGGAGTGCCAGTATCCAAACCTGAAGATTTCAGGGTTGAGAGGCCCCAAATGGAAAAACTATTACATTAGAAGGGAGAAGGTTCCGAAGTCTCTCTCATTTGTCAATCAAAATTTTAGCCAGATTTTGACAAAGGTCTGTTCAGAGTATGGTCTGACCTGGTCAATCGACAATGACGAGTTCTACTACGTTCCGGATGACTATTTTGATGAGTTCAAGAAAAAGGAAACGCAGAAGCCTAAAAACATAATTAAAGTTGGCAGGGACGTTATTATGAGTTCCCAGATTGTTCTTTCTGAAGGTTTTGGAACTTTTGTGCAGGGTGCTTCCATTGAGGCAATTATGAATCCTGCCGTTGTTCCTGGAACAATCATCGAGATGGATTCGAGTTTCTACAGCCAGTTCAACCAGCAGTATATGGTTCACGATGTTGAGTTTGAAGGAACGGCAAAAGGAAACAACTGGAAAATGAGCCTGGAATGCAAGAGGATGTTCTGATATGGATTACAGTTTTCTAAGAGAGAAAAATCCTCAGATGTTGCAGGAGTTCGTGAGAAGATGTCTGGCATCTTCAATGAACACCTGCATTCCTGGTGAAATTGTCGAGTTCGACCCGGAACTTCAAAGGGCGAAGGTCAAATGTTGCATTCGCTCCTCCTTCAATGGCATTGTTGTTGACCGTCCGGAAATTGAAAATGTTCCGGTTTGCTTTCCATATTCCTCAACCTCCGGATTTTGCCTTACTTTCCCTGTTAAGCAAGGAGACCAGTGCCTAATTTTGTTTTCGCAGGCTTCTTTGGACAAGTGGAAGGACGCCTCCTCCGTTCAAGACCCTGTTGGAAACGGAATTCCAAGAAACTTTGACTACAATGATGCCATCGCTTTGCTTGGACTCGCACCAAAGGACTTTGCCGTTCAGGACTACCAGCAGGAAATGGTGGAGCTAAGGAATAGAAGCAGAACTGCCAGGCTTTCCTTTTCCGATTCGCAGATTTACATTTCAATTGCAGGAGGAACCGGAAGCGACTATGTTCCAACCGAGATGGTTTTTTCCAAGGATTCAATGTCAATCCGTTGTAGAGACCTTTATTTGAAGTCAAACTTCTACCTTTCCGGAAACATTGCGGTTGACGGAAACATTATGGTAACAGGCTCCATTCGCGTTACGAAAAACATTGAGATGATGGGTTCCGTTAGAATCAAGGGGAGTTTGATGGCGGACAGAATAAACTGCGGGGACTATTATATTAGAAACGCCAAAGGATTCACAGGAGTTTGCGGCCCAACTCAGTTTGTTCGCTTTGTTGGCGGAATTGCAGTGGAGGTGAGTTGATATGTCATATACTTTTGATTTGGATTCTGCCAGTTGGGACTTGGTCATTAACAACAATTCCCTTCAGAGAATTTCAGGCGCGGACGAAGTCAGACAAAGAATATGCATTGCCCTTCGTCATATTCTGGGCGAGTATTTTTTGAATGTTGACCACGGTGTTCCGTACCAGCAGATTCTCGGCAGTAAGTTTGGGGAGGACACGGTTCTTATTCTCATAAGAAACGAGATAATGGAGGTTCCCGGAGTTCTCTCCATTAATAAAATTTCAGTGAATCTTGACAAGAGGCATATTTTTATTCAGGCAAATGTTCTTGTGCAGGATTCAAGCGAAAACAAAACCGTACTGATAAACGAGGTGCTCTAATGTCTGAATTTGGAATTAACTCAACAGGTTTTAGAACCAAAACCTTTTCTGAAATCCGCGACTCCTTGAAAGAGAAGCTTATTCTTGTCAAAGACCCGAAAACAAACGAGAACCTTCAGGTTGACTTTGACGAAAACGACCCGTTTGTTTTGATGGTGAATGCTTTTTGCGAGGAGCTTTCGACCTGTTGGGAAATTTTGGAAAAGGCGTATTCCCAGTACAATCCACAGGTTGCGGTTGGGGCCAGTCTTTCCTCCCTTGTACAGTTGAACGGAATTGTAAGAAAGAAAGGTTCCCCTTCAACGGTTGTTCTGACCTTTGCAGGGGATTCTGGAACGCTTGTACCCGAAGGAACCATCGTAACGGATGAGGAAAGTTCCGTTCTTTGGCAGACAACCGAGGATGCCACAATTGGCTCTTCCAAGTCTGTTGAGGTTTTGGCGGAGTCACAGGAAAACGGGGTTTTCGAGGCGGACCCAGGTACAATCAACACGGTGATTTCCTCCATTGCAGGAGTCAATTCCGTTGTCAACAGGGTTGCATCCACTCCTGGAAGCGTTGATGAAACGGATGCAGACCTGAGAGTTAGAAGAAGTTTTTCCACCCAGACTCCTGCCAGGGGAATTGCGGAATGTCTTTACTCCGCGATTATGAACATTGAAGGAGTCAAGGACTGCAAAATCTACTGTAACAGAAAGGCCATTACGGATTGCAGGGGAATTCCTCCGAAGAGCATTGCGGTGGTTGTTGACTGTGAGGAAACAGAGCAGTTGAACCTTGCCATTGCAAAGGAGATTTTCAACCGTGCCGGAATTGTGACGGGTTTTTATGGAGACACTAACGTTCTTTTCACGGATACGATTGGTGTTCAAACAGTGGTTCGGTTCTCCAGACCTACTCCCGTCGACATTGACGTTGCGGTGTCCGTTGTTCCTACAGAAAACGAAGTTCTTCCAAACGACTATGCTGAGAAAATAAAATCTGCGATTATCAACTACGCCAAAAATGGAGTTTATGGTCTTGGAATTGAAACGCCTTCTTTTGACCCGTATGGCTTCCCAATTGGCGAGAATGTTGTTGCATCCAAGCTCTACACGCCTGTCAATTCCGTTGGAGGAATGAAGATTACCTCCTTGAGAATTGCCAGACATGGCAGTGCATTGAGCACAAACGACATTGAAATCGGATGGAATGAAATCGCATCGTTTTCTGCGTCCAACATCTATGTTCAGGAGTCCAACGCATAATGAGTGAAGGTTCCCTTTTTTCGGTTGACGATTATTCGGTTAGTTTCCAGAAGTTCCTGAGGGACTTGAACAAGCGGGCGAGAGTTCGTTTGCTTTCGCAGTTCTTCTCGAATTTTCCTCTTCAAAAGTTCTTTACTGACTTTTTCAACGAGGAGTTTGTTCGCGACTTGGAAACGATGACTGCGGAGGAGGCCAAACAGGCCGCAAAAACCGCTTTACAGGCGAAGATAGACGAGATGGCGCATAAATACCCCCATCCTGTGATTTCGCAAATTGTAAACGCGGTTTCCGCCGAGTTTCAGGAGTTTTTCGATGCTAGCATTGACGTTCTGAAGTACAGGACGCTTGCGGAGTCCGATGGAGTGAACCTTGACGTTCTTTGGACGATTGTTGGGAAAGAGAAACTTGGGGTTCTTGACCTTGATGAAAATTACTTCACTCCAGATGCCTCCCATTCCGATGACTCGTTTTCGGAGGCTGGAAAAGGCCCCGACTTTGACGAATATCCTGCCTATGTTCCTTCTGGGCCTTCGTATATGTCCAATCCGGCGGATGACCTGAAGAGAAAGCTGATTGTTTGCAAGATTTTCAAAAACCACATGAATTATGCATCCGCTCCCGAAATCCTTTACTATTTGAAGGTTTTTGCAGGTTCTCAGAAAATTTCGCTTAAAGAATCGAACACAGGAAGGCTTCAGGAAGTCCAGCTGGTTGCGGAGGACTCCACAGTTGTTCCGTATGTTTTGTGGCTTTTGGAAATTTTGAGGGACGTTGCGGTTGACTGGCACTATTTTCTTCCTCTTCCGCCAGAGGTGAAACTCGATGTTTCCGGCTACTGGCTGAAAAACGGTGATGACTTTGATTTTATCCTGACAGGAGGTGACAATTCCGAGTATCAGGTTTGTACCGCCGAGCCTCCTTGTGTTTACGAGGAGTGTGAATGCGGATATAAGTCCCCGAAAAAGGTTTTTGCCTCAAAATTGAGGATTGTCAACTGCGAACCATACTGGGAGAAAACTCCGATTAAAATTGATTTTGCGGAAACAAAAGGAATTTGGACTTCATATCTGTCATTGAAGTACCAGCCTTATCCAGGTTCCAAGTTCATCACGGAGCCTGCGTTTGTTGTTCAAAGAGGATATATTGCAGGAGATAAGACCTGCCCAAAAATCAAGTATCCGGACTTGGAGTTCTACCTGACAAAGTGGCCTTTGCTTTTTGACGGGGAGTTTACGGTCTATGCTCAGTACTGCGAGGAGTGTCCGGAAAGTTCCAGTTCTTCAGAATCCAGTTCAAGTTCTGTTTCATCCAGCTCCTCCCCTGTACAGCCTTCTTGGTCTTGGTCTCAGCCAAGTTGGAGCTGGTCTCAACCTTCCTGGAGCTGGCCAACTCCTCCTGGCCCAGGCCCCAGTTCGAGTTCCAGTCCGTCTCCTGGGGATTCTTCCGTTGTTCCGCCAGAAAGTTCTTCTTCGGTTGTTCCTATCGAGTGCGATTGCGGCCCGGTTGCGTTTGTTTTCGCACTTATGGGCGTTGATGCCTGGTCTTCCTGTTCCTGTCCAAGTTGCGAAGGAGGGGTTACTTGCGACCTTGAAAATGGAACGAGAGTGGACAATCTTGCAACAGGAACCTATTACAAGATGATATATGGTCAGCTTTTTGGAACAAAGAATGGAGAACCTGTTGCCGCAACAGATGTTTTTGCTTGCGATACCAATGTTAAGTATGAGCACGTTAAAGGTGAACCACTAATGATTCCGGTTTATTCCCAAAAGCCTTCCGATATGTTCGGAGCCATTTCAGATATTGCAATACATAGAGGGATTTTTGATGTGGTTACCGGATGGGATATGCTTGGCGAAGGTCTTGGAACCTGCAACGCTTCAAATACCAAAAACACGAGGACAAATGAGCAAATCAAGGAGGACTTCGAATAATGGCGTGTTCCTGCCACAAAAAAGAAGCAAAGTCTGCATTTTCGACAAAACCGGATGACCAGTGCGTTTTCTGCGCGAGGAAGCACATCAAAAATGCCTGGACTGCCTGGGGTGAGTTCTGCTACGAGGACTTGAACCGTGACTACTGTTCCGGACAGTTGAGGGCGGCGGCAGACCATATGAAGTTTGACCACTACGACCTTGCCATACGTTGCAGGGACCTGGCCGTTATGATTGAGGAAGTTGGGGATACTTCAATTCTTGCCGTTAAAACGCAACTGGACAGGATTTTGGAGGACGTTAGAAATCTTGTTTACAAGGAGCATCCTGACATTCCAAGAAGGCTTTTTGACCTTGGATGTGAAATGGACGGAAAGGCCGATTTAATCATTCCTCTTGGAAATGGGTCAAGGAGCAACAACGATGAACTGAGAATTCTGCTCCGTTCCGCAGAGAAAAACCTCCAGAATCTTGGAAGGGTCATTGTTGTTTCCACCTTTGCGCCTTCCTGGCTTAGAAATGCACTTGTTCTCCCTGTCGAGGACACTTTGAAGGAGAACAAGGACGGCAACCTTATCCAAAAGGTTGTTGATGCAGTCAAGGCCTTTGACGTTAAAAGGTTTGTGCTTGCGGCAGATGACAATGTTTTCTGCCAGCCCGTTGACGCCTTGAGAATTCCCATTTTGTACCTGAACCAGCCCAAAAAGCACTACGAGGAATCCGATGGAAGATGGGCGAAAAGGATGGTGAACACCTATAATTATTGGGAGTCCAGAGGAATTGAGTTGAAGTACAATTACGAGGTTCATTGTCCGCAAACTTTTAGGTCAAGCGAGTTTATGGATGAAATTTCCAACGTTCCATATCGGGAGGGAATTGGGCTTTCACTTTACACCTGTCTTCGTCTTTGCGGCCCTGTTCGTTCCGGCTCCAATGTTGCAAACTGGAAAAACTGCTTTGAAAAGAAGCAGGATGACTATGTAATCGACAAGGTTTTCTGCGGATACAACGATGAGTCCTTTTTGAACGGTCTTAGGGAAAAGCTTTTCAAAATGTTCGACAAAAAGTCAAAATACGAAGGGTGATTTGCTTTGAATTATTCTGCAAAATAATTATATTACAAATAATGGAGAGTAGAGAATGGCGAACAGAGACGTAACACTTGGCGGAACCGTATTTGCCTCTTCCGCAAACACCACCATTCCTTCGGTTCCTGTTTCGGGAACCCCTTACAGGAACACGGGAGTGACTCCGGGGGTGGTTTCACAGGGATGGCCTTTTGAGGAAAAAGTCGATTCTGCCAATTTCAACCAGGTGCTGTACTTGTACTCGTCCTTGTTGAACTTGATTGAGAAAGACGGCGTTCTAAAGTGGAGCAACCAGACCGACTATTCCATCGGCTCACTTTGCTCGTATGTTTCCTCCGACGATTCCAACTATGGACTTTTCATTGCTTTGAAGGCAAGCGGTCCTTCTACTTCCGCGGTTGAGCCGTTGTCCGCAGGTTCCGATACATACTGGCAGAGCATCAATTCAAGTTTGAATTCGGTTCACAATGTTTTTGACGTGTTTATGTCCGTTTCGTCAAATCCTCCTCAGGGTGCTTTTGACCTTTCCCTTGGAACGCTGATTAGCAACTGTGAAACGTTGTACCCTGATTTTTGGAGCAAGTTGAACGATGCGGTGAGTTCGGGATATGTTCGCTCCGTTACGGAAGTTGAATGGCAGGACGAGGTTACGAAGAACGGTTCCTGTGGAGGGTTTGTAATTGATTCCGTGACGGGGGATGTTCGACTTCCGAAGATTTTGAACGTTTCCTTTGGTCAGGACAGCACAGTTGACAATGGGGAGTGGACAAATCCGAAACTTCCCAACTCAGTTGGTGATTTCACGGGTGCAGGACTTTATGGAGGAACTCAAACTGCGGCAGGTTCCGGTGCAGTTCAGCCTATCCCGGAGACGGATTTGACTATTGAACAGGATGCAGGTCGGCTTTCAGTTGACTTGACAGGCGGAACCGCAAATGCCTGGTACAAAATTGACTTGTCGGAGGGAGAAACGGAGAGATATGCAGGGGCACCTGCTATTTATGATGGCAACCAGGTTGTCACTCCTGGCGTCCGTTTGAGCCTCTATATTCAGGTTTATAACTCCGCAGTTGAGATTTCAAGGGCGGACACGGCCCAGCTTTGGATTCAGTATGAAAGACTTGAACGTCGGTTGTTCAGTCTTGACTACGTTGTTGACCAGGGCTCCAGGATTTTGAACGGAAACTACTGCTGGTGGAAGGTTTTCCGCAGTGGATGGTGCGAGCAAGGCGGAGATGTTATTGTTTCAACCGCAGGCTCCCAGTCCATTGACTTCCCTGTTTCCTTCAATGACACGAACTACCAGATTTTCAAAAATGTCAAGGCTATTTCCGATTCAAATGCAAGTTTGAAGGAGGTTTCGATTGTCCCACAGACAAGGGCATTGGCCTCAACATACTCCTCCGGAGGGAGCTTCCAGTGGTTTGCAAGGGGTTTGAAAACCGCCAGTTCCTATACCCCGATTGCCCCGTTCAATATGTCCGTTGCAGTGACCGGCACGAACTACGTTGAAGACACCTACGACTTCCTTGATGGAGTTTTTGTTGGAAATGCGGTTGACAGGTATGTTGGGGTGAACTTCGTAACCGGAAACCAGATGACAATTACATTGGTCTCTGCTTTGGTTCCGAATGCAAATTATTATGAATGCCAATGGGTGATTTCCGGAACAAACCATCCAGATGTCAAGAGCCAGGTGTTCAACTATTTTCCGGATTCCGGTCAGATTTATCCTTGGATGGCGGACTGGGGCGATGTTGTTGTTCGGAAGTTTGAACCGAATACGGTTGCTTATGTTTCTTCTGTTGATGCACAATTTTCTGGTGTTTATCTGATGAATGATGCCTGTAGAACAGGGGATTTAAACAATGCATTCTGGATGAAGAACGGTTCAACAAACCTTTTGAGAGATTTCTATTGCCGGAGAAGAACGCACGATTCTTTGAGAGCTTTTAATTATCAGTTGAATTGTGCATTTTTTGCCACCACTACCGAAGCGAATGTGACTTGGGGTTGTGCTCTTCCCGATTCAACGCAATACTACAACAAGACTGGCTCCGTGAATCTTTCGACAACCGTTGCTCCACTTCCACTTATTGTTGTTGATGGAATTCACTGCGGATATCCTTGGCAGTATTATTCAAATACCATTGTGGTAACGAGAGGCACAGACATTTAGGAGAATAAAAAATGAAAATTCTGAAAGTTAGAAAAATTGATGCGGATTTTGATTCTGATGTTCGTTGGTTGAAAAAGAATGGATTTAATGTTAAGGAAGATGGAAACAAAATAATCGCTCGAAAGAGAACTTCTTCTGTGAACATTACTATTGGAACAGATGGAAAGGATTTCTTTTGCACAATTTCCTGCTATGAATCTGGTCTTCCCTATGTAGATGAATATGCAAATTCTGCACCAAACGCTTATTCTAAGGCGGTTGATGTTTTTATGAAGGAAAGCTCTGTTAAGCTGGGAAAACTTGAAAAACAGGCGCAGGAAGAGGTTAGAAGAATCAACGCTGGATTGGAAAAAGCGCAAAGAAATGTTGAGACTGTTAAGTCCGATTTGAATTCTATTAGATGATTACAGTTACTAAAAAGTGGGCAATTGGGGAGTGGGAGAACAGATGCAAACTTTCCTATCTTCCTTTTGGAAGGTCAGTTGAGTTTGGATGCTCCCGTGTTTTTTGCGATGAATACGGCAGAATTACGACAATGCCTGTTCTGGTTTCGCAGAAGCGTCCGATTGTGGACTTCGACAGGCATAGTGAAACGGTTTGGTTCGCAAGGTTTGATTCCGGTTCAAACATTGTGGTTCTGAAATACATCATTTCCGAGAGGTAAGATAATTAAGTTTGTTTTTTTTGGAGAACTAGATGGCAAATCTTCCGGTTTACATTATGGATGGCAACCTTGGCGTGTGTTCCGTCACCGCCGAGGACTTGGGCATTTATTCGCCTCTTGTTTTCAGGGGAGTGGTCGAGACATATTCCGACCTTCCCACCGATGCATCTGTTGGAGACGTGTACTATGTAACGGAAGACCGAATGGAGTACGTTTGGGACGGCTCAGACTGGAAGCAGATTGAGTTTGCTTCTTCCAACATTTTGGAAACACTCACCTCCTTCCTTGTTTATCCGACTTCCGAACTTATTCCTGCCACATCAACTGCGGCTGACTTGGAGGATGGTTTAATTAAAATCATTTTTGGGAAGAGCAAGGAGGAACTGACACAGGAGGAACTTGCGTTCCATCCGATTTCCTTTGACATTCCTGCCATCAACACCCAGCATTTGAAAATTTCATCCACCTCCCCCAAAAACGAGATTGACGTTTTTATCGACTGGGGTGATGGAGAGAGGACAAAGTTGCAGGACATTGACCCTGAACTTGACAACGGAACCTTCATCTATCTTGTTTCACATACCTACGAGGAAACCAACGTTCCATACCGAGTTGGGGTTTATGGTTTCAACTATTTTGCCATTATGTCCGGATGGGGCAGCATAATCACTCATTTGTCGCAGGTTGGCTCCAACGTTACCGACATTTCCTGGCTTCTTTCCGATTCTCCTTTGCTTTTTAACGAGGACTTGAGAAGCCTTGTTCTGAATGACGGCATTAAGGCGGAAGGACTGCTTGAAGACTGCAAAAACCTGAAGAAGGCGTACTTGCCAAAGGTAAACTTCTCTTCCGTTGCATATATGTTTGACGGCGATGTTTCCTTGGAGAAGGTTGACATCCAGATGCCGTCCTTTGGAGTTGAAGGATTCATTGACTTCTGCTTCAATGATTGCATTAACCTTGAACAAGACATTTCAACGCTTCTTCCAAGTTCCGGATTCAGCGTGAAAATCGCCTCTGCAAACCGGCTTTTTAACGACTGTATCAAATTATACGGAACAGTTCCTGCGGACGTTCTGTGGCGTGACATAACGGTTTCCTGGGAGGACACGGAACATTGCTTCGAAGGGTGTTCCGAGGAGATTAGAATTCAGGTTCCGGTTTCCTGGGGTGGAACAAGTTCCGAGCCGATTGACAAAATTGCCACTGAAACCTTTGTCGAGCAAAAAATAGAGGAAATCGGCATTCCAACACCAACCATTGAGGATGACGGAAAGCTGATTGGAGTTGAAAATGGAACGTTTTCCCTTGTTGAACCGGAGGAGGACTTGGACTGCACTTCCTTCTTCGTATATGCGAATGCCGCTGAAATTCCCGTAGGTTCCACCCATTCCGTTCTCGGATACATTCAGGAGTCTCCTTACAACGGAGGAGCTTCTCTTCCTGCTCAGATGACGTGCAAATTTGCAATCAGGAGCGAAACTCCTAATTCAGAGTCCGACGTGGTTGTGGACTGGGGCGATGGAACGCAGACCATTGTTGCAACAGACACCCTGGACTGGACTCAGACGGATGCTGAAGGCGAGATTTGCAACGTTGTTTCTCACACCTATCTGAATGAAGGCAAGTACAAGGTTAAGATTTTCGGGCGCGACTACTTCAACATTAGCCACTGGCTTGGAGTTGCGACTCAGAATGCTGACTATGCGGATGATTCTCTGGACTACAATAAGGAATGCAACCTGCTGTGTGATTTGAACGGTTTGAAAATTGCACCGAATCTAACAAACCTTGCCAGCTTTGCCAGATGTTCACAGAGGTTGACAAAAGCACACGTTGACCCGTCCTCCGCGTTCTTCTACAACGTGGTGAATACGGCAAGTATGTTCCTATCGTGCTGGAATTTGTCGGTATTTGAAGGTGTTGGCGACAGGAAGACGGCAATTCGTTCCTGCTCAGAAATGTTCAGGGACTGCCACAATATGACGGGGTGCGACTTTGTCATTCCGTCCTCAAGCAACCGCACAAACTACTGCATAGGGACGTTCTACAACTGTCAAAAACTGTCCACTCCAATTACAAGCCTGCTTCCGAAGACAGGATTTTCTGCCGAGAAAATGGACTTTGCAGGAGTTTTCTACTGCTGTGCGGCATTGACTGGTGCGGTTCCTGCCTGGATGCTTTGGGAGAGTCCAATTGAATGGGAAAATACTGGCATTGCATTTGCAGGAAGCTCGCTTGCAGGAAACGTTCCGCAGTCCTGGGGAGGAAACACCCAACAATTAAATGATACCAGTGCAGACGTTGACGGGGAGGTTCTCAACATTTCCTTCATTGATTCGGCAAACGATTCCAAAGGGAATCAAATCAAGCTGATTCAGGACGCCTCCAATCCTCTTCAGTTTTCTAAGGAAGGAGGTAGAGGCTATGCTTACTTCTTCGGAAATGCGATGCTTGCCCTGAATGCTCCTGCCGGAGGTGATTTCGACTTCAAGGACAAGAACTTTTCAATTTGCTACTGGGTACTGCCAGCCCCAACTATCGGGACTCCGGAGTGGACTTCGGTTCTGAACAAAAGGGCAAACGCCGCAAGTGCGGACTACTATACAGGATTTAAGGACTACAATCCTACATTCTACACGGGTGGTTCCGCGGACGTTTCCCAGACGGACTGCTATGGATGGCACTTTGTCTGCTATTGCGTCAATGCATCCCAGCAGAAAACAACTCTTTATGTTGATGGGGAACAGAAGGAAACATTCACCAACTACTGCTCCAAAAACGACAGGAGCTACCTCTGCATTGGAGCCTGTTGCTACTCGGACAACCCGATGAATGCAGTCTATGGAAATCTTGTCGAGAATTTCTATGGTGGCTTGCACGATTTGAGAGTTTATTCGAAGGTTCTTTCTTGGAACGAAATCTACAGGATTATGATGCACACGAAGTACAACCTTTCGAAGCTTCCTTTCTATGCAAGTTTTATGCAGGTTGATACGCAAAGTTTTTCTTCCGGAAACATCACTGTTGATACCTTGAATGTTCGGAAAGTCGCATATTTTTACGGAAACGGAATCAGCACTACTAAAATTACTTCCTCCACCAGTTCGCTTGGAATTGCGACTGCAACATCGATTTCGGTTGGGACGGGAAGTTCCTGGAGTGCCAGCGGCCTGATGCTTTATGGTCAGACTGTCGGCCTTTATGGGGAATATGCGGACAGAACCCAGATAGAGGCGGGAGGCATTTTCCTGAGCGGAACTGCAGGAATCAACGTTTACCGCGATACAGGCGATGAGACTACGATTAAAGGCGGAACGGTAACGGCGGTTGAGGTAAAGGCTGGCACCGTGTCGCTGGCCGACGCAGTGACGGAGGTCAGGATTGCAGGTAGTACGAATTCTCTTGTCAGTAACGGTACTGCAAGTATTCCCAAAGGCGGTGATGGAGCGTCTAATATTGGTCTTGTTTATGGGTCTTCAACTTATGGCGTGAAACTTAACAACGGAAGGTTGGAGGTACTGATGGCATCTACGGCCAATATCACTGCTCGTACAAGTACCTATTTGCCAATCGTTCCAAACAACCTCAACTACGCCGTGACAGCCGCCCTCACCGATTCCAACCACATCACCCTTACCGCCGAGCAACAGGGCACCGTCCAATCCGTGATTGGTCTTCCACCTGCCAGCACAACTTCCAATGGCAAGTTCATTGGTGTGAACAATGGCACCTACTCGATAGTGGATGCAGTGACCGACGCATACATCGAGGGCTCCACGACATCGCTGGTGAGCGGAGGGACGGTCACGGTGCCAGTGGTTACTGACAGCAACCAGACTGGTGTCGTGCATATTGACTCAAACAAGGGGTTCGGGCTTGCGGCGAGTGCAGACAGATTGTATGTATTCGGTGCACAAAACAACGTGCTTGATTCTCGTACCAATAGCTGTGGCCCTGTTGTTTCGACCAATCTTGACTATGCAGTACGCTCTGTGCTGCCTAATGTCACAAAGATTCCTGCTAATACATCCCTGTATTCTCTCTTGGATGCAAGCGCGACAACTAATGAGCACAGTTGCAACTATTCACACGTCCCGGCTGCTACACCGACCTATGTGCTTCCAGACGTGCTTATGCGGATAAAGACCGATGCCAAGTGGTTTGTTCGCAACTCAGCCACGGACGGCACTGGCTACTATGGATGGATTAACGGTTCTACAAACCGCTATACCTCTACGGACGAGCCTACCATTTCTGATAAGACCTACACCGATACCGCACTTACACAGGGTGAAAAGACGATTACCGTGGCTGAAATCAACGTCCACGAAATCGTGCTCGAAGTCCGCTTCAGCTCTGCGGTCACCACCTACTCCTTCGAGGATTCCGCGAGCAACACCATCACGCCATTAAGCACGCCCACAATTAGCGACGGCACGGTTATCGACTTCCTCTGCAGGTGGAGTCCGCTATTGGGCAAGTGGACTGTGATGCCGGTTCCAGTGGGGACGTATTCGGCGTAGGGAGGGGAAGATGAGCAGTATCGGCAACAATCTGATGGCAAGCTGGTGGGAGCAGTCGGGGCAGTACCTCGAATGGGACATCGCGTACGACGTGCTCATCTCCGACCCGGTGACGGACATCTACGGGCTGACGTGGGCGGCTCCCGTTGGCGACACGCTGACCATCGACTGGGGGGACGGCAATGTAAGCACCTATACTGGTACCGGCACGAGCGGTTCGCAGTACGTCGTGCAGACGCATACCTATGCGAGTGCTGGTGGATATACGGTCAAGTTGAAGAACAGTGGAGGAAACTTTGCGTTCAGGATTGGGGAGTACATAAATGATTCGACAACTGACTCTAAGGCTCGACTGGTCAGAGGCGTGCACAAGGTCTCCAACGTCCTGCCAACCGGCAGAATGTTCCGACGCGCCACTTATCTGACCTTCGACACGGGAGTTGAAATGCCCACCTCGTGGGGCAACGAGATTCCTGCTGGAGCTTTTGGATACTGCGAGACGCTTGGATTCCTTAATATTCCCGCGAATGTTACCGAAATCAAGGCCAATGCATTCTGGGGTGCAACCAATTTCAACACGAACAGAATCCCGTCTGGAGTAACCGAGATTACATCTCAGTTGTTCCAGATTTGCCGCGAGCTTGCTATGGAGGAATTGCCAGACGGAATAACGACAATTGGCGTTTATGCGTTCTACCAGTGCTATAAGCTGACTTGGACTAAATTCCCGGCGTCGCTGACAAGCGTCGGAACGTATGCCTTTTATTCATGCCGTGAAATCACCGCGACTCTGCTACCATCTGGAATTACCTCCATTCCGAACTACTGCTTCTACGGATGCTTGAAACTTGCACTTACAAGCCTTCCAAGCGGACTGACCACAATCAGTAGCGGAGCCTTCGGCAACTGCCCGAAGCTGGAGATAGATGAGATACCCGCGTCCGTCACTACCATCGGCGTAAATGCCTTCCAAGTCTGCTGGCTGGCAGGCGCGAACCATACCATCCGCTTTATTGGCATTCCAACAAGCATCGATGCGGCGGCGTTTGCAGGGTGCGTTGGAATTACGGATATTTATGTGCCCTGGGACTCCACGGATGAAATAAATGCAAATGCACCTTGGGGTGCTACCAACGCTACCATTCACTATGAGAAACCGAATGCAAATGAAGTTTGGTACTGGGCTCCCTCCAAGGTGACGCTCTATTCCCAGACCAACGTGTCGTCCCATACTTTCAGCAACGGAAAGGGCGTTATCACCTACACTAGCAACCTCACCACGATGCCGAACTCGCTGAGAAACACGGCTACCACACGTGTAAGAATGCCAGGCGCGATTACGACAATCAGCGACGGAGCGTTCTACAGATGCACCAGCCTGGCAGACATCAAGTTTCCTGCATCCGTCACATCGATAGGGGGCAATGCGTTTAGCGGATGCACCGCGCTGACACTCACGGCGTTGCCTTCTAGTGTCACATCCATAGGCGCACAGGCGTTCCAGGACTGCAGCGGACTCGTGCTGACTGCGCTTCCCGCGGGTGTAACTACAATAGGCGCACTGGCATTCCAGGGTTGCAGCGCCATTACCATAGACGAGCTGCCGGACACGCTTGGAACGCTGGGAGACAACGCCTTCCGCTATTGCTGGAACACAGGTAGCAACCACACCATCACCTTTCTGGGCACACCCACCACAATCAGCAGCACCGCATTCCAGAATTGCTCGAAGCTCACCGACATCTACGTTCCGTGGTCATCCACCGACGCCATCAACGCCAATGCCCCCTGGGGTGCTACCAATGCGACGATACACTACAATTCCTCCCCCACCCCCACTGGCTTTACCGTCACCTTCTCAGGTAGTGACACGGCGGGTCTCGGAGGGCATTACACAAAGGATTCTGGCACGGTTACAAGCACCCTTCAGGGCTATGGATTCACGGTGCAGGACTGCTATGTGCAGGACACGCCGTCGAGCCTCTACGGTCAGCAGGCCATCTACCAGGACGGCAACAACTGCTGGAACATGGTGTCCTTCTCGACTTCTGGCGCGGCATCCACACCTAACCTGAGATTCGGGATGGCGACCTGGAGCGACACGCAGACGGGATACTCGGACTTGAGCGCACTCTTGACCGCTTACGCTACAGCCACGGATGCCTATGACGCGATGGGGATGCAGACTAGACAGGTTACACTTACAGGAGATTGATAGGAGAGCAATATGTACGCAAGAGAGATTGAAAATCAACTAATCGAACCAACGGCGGCAGAGTTTGCGGGAGTTCCAAACTGGCAGACAAATGAGCCGCTACTGCGCAAGAGAGGCTATCTCCCCGTGGTGGGGTCGGCGGAGCCGCGAGAGGGCTTTGTCGCCAAACCTTCGGAATGGCACACGGTGGAGCAGAGCGAGACTCGCATCGAACCGAGGCAGTTTGAAGAGGACGTGTACGAACCCGACCCAGAGACTGGAGAGCCTGTGAAGACGGGCACTCGGATGGTGATGCGCGACATGGAGGTGGAGTTCGACACATCCTATATTCAGATTGATGACTGGATTTATGAGCAGATTCCCACTCCAGAGCCACCAGACACCACGGAGCGCGACAATGCGGAGAGGGCGATTGTTCTTTCCATTGTGAAGCTTGCCCAAAAATATTATGCCTTGCAGGATTTGATTGCAATGGAAGACATCACTATTCCAAACTTGCAAGCATTGGCAACAGGCAAAGGAGTTTCATTGGAGGACTGGACTGCACTTATTTCCGAAATTACTCCGATGAAATGGCAACTTGAAGCGGTTGTCGGAGGAACCTGGGCGGAATGCTGGGATGGCTTGAAGAGCAGGTTCAAAAGTTATTTTGAGGAAATTCAAGCTTTGCTTTGAAGTTTCCGATAGTTCCATTATATTTGTAAATAGAATTTCAAATCAAAAACAAGGAGATGACAAAAAATGAAGAAACTTTTATTCGGTGTTTGTCTGGTTTGCTCGCTGGCGTTCTTTTGCGGCTGTTCTCACAACGCGGCAATTTTAACCTTTGGCAAAACTTTTAGAATTGCAGGAGGGGAGTACGGAGGGCTGATTTATGTTAATGGCATCTCTATCGTTGATGTTTCTCGCGAAAATTCTGAGTTGGAGCTTGAAATTGACGACGAAGCAGGAATCTCCTACAATGAAGACGAGAAGACACTGACAGGAGTGAAGAAAATCAAGTTCAAGGTTGGGAAGCAGGTTTCCGGATACCTTGTTGACCTGGCAAAGGTTGACCCGGATGCGGCAACGGAATATTTGAAGGACGAGGTTGCACCTGAGGTTCCTGAACAGAAATAACGGTTTTTGGGAGCTTGCAGAGTTTGTGAAAAAAACAGAAAATGAAGAAACGTTGAAAAATTGAGGTCGAGCCTTGCAAGCTCCCTTTTCCTTTTAATGAACATGGACTGGTCGGAAAAAAGAAGAATTGCCTGCGAGGCAGGTTTGGATGACTGCGAACTTTTGGCACTTCCAAATGAATACCTAGACCAAATTTGCAACGGGATTGGAGCGGAGTGGATGGGCGAAAAGCTTCGCAATGCACTGAGCAAGCTTCATCCTTCCCTTGTCATTGTTGCAGACCTGCATGATTTAAGGTGGTTTTTAGGAAAAGGAACACAGGAGGACTTCCTGGATTCAAACTCCAAGTTCGCATCAAACGGAGTTAAGATTGCAAAATATTTCTACGGATGGTACAATCCCAGAAGGTACATTGTGATGATGGACGCAAAAAGGTATGCAGGGTACCTGAACCTTGGAGGAAAGGTTGCATACTATGCGGCCATTACGCAGAGGGAAAACTTTGAGAAGGAAACAGGCGTGAATTTAGGTATGATGATTAAAAAGTAAGGAGACAAAAAATGAAAATTCTGAAAGTTAGGAAGATTGATGCAAGTGATTACCCAAAAGGACCCAATCAAAATTGGGATTTGAGCAATGAAATTAAAAAAGCGTTGAAAGACGTTTCCGAAGGCATATCCCAGGCAAAAGAATGCGTTCGATATTGGAAATCCGAAGGGAAGAAAGCGGAAGGTTCTGAAGTTGAGGCGGCATTGTCTGAAAGAATGCTTAAAAACCTTGTTCGACTTCAAGAGCAATACAAGACCTTAATGCCTCTTATAACCGAAACGGTGCGTTCCATTAACGAGTATTAAGGCGAATGCAGATTTTTGATTGGTTTGGGAAACAGAAATGACTGACTTTGAACGAGATGTAATTGACAGGCTAGGTAGAATTGAAACAAAACTTGATGCCGATTTTAGGGCGTTGCACGGAAATGGTCATCCTGGCCTACTGGACAGAGTTGCACTTCTCGAATCTGAAATGCACGAGCTCCACTCAAAGAAAAGTTGGTTTAAGGAATGGCTCGGCTGGATTTTTGCTTTTCTTAATTTAGGTGTTGCATTCTATTTTCGTGTCAAATAGCCTCTGATTAAAATAAAAAACAGCTCCGTCTTTTTTATTGTCGGAGCTGTTTTTTTGTGAGAGATTTGGATTCTCGTTTAGAGAAAGACTAGTCCTTTAGATTCGTCGAGATGACATATCCAATCAAAACAAAAACCGTTATTCCAACAAGCCAGAGAAACGAATTTAAGAACATTTTGGCTTTCTCCTAGTTTTTTTCAATTCTTCCAATCGCAAAAATCGCGGCGAAGAAAAAGCACACAAGAAAGATAACCGAGGCTAGGTGATTTCCGGCGCAGTTGAAAATTGCGTAGCAAATCAGGAATCCCATTGACCTAATGCAGTTCATTAATCTCTCAAACTGTATCTCGTTCATTTTTTGTTCTCCTTTTTATGTTACCAGAGTCTATCTGTCTCCCCAATCATCGTCAAATCCGGCAAAGTCTATATTGTCGTTCAAGTCCTCTATTCGATATGCCATGTTCAAGGCATTCTTTAGATGCTCATCGCTCATGTCCTTCAAGGCTATCTCCTCGCCGTTCTTGGTAGTCCACTTGAGTAGACCAGAGTTTCTTCGCCTAAGCCACAACTCCATTTCAAGGTCTTTGATTGATGCGCAATCCTTCTTGCTGTTCATCAATCTTTCAAATTGTGTCTCTTTCATTTTCCTTCCTCCCCCAGTTTTTCTTCCATTATTTCCTTGATTTTTGCATATTCGCCCCGCAACTTTTCAATTTTCTCCTCTGTCTTCTGCAATGCAAAATCACAAAGTTTTTTCAGGCCATCGTTCTTGTTTTTGTCTTCGACTCTGATTAGAAAATCTCCTGCGTAGTTTTCATATGGGACATCGAATACATAATTTGAATATTCCAAGCTCGAATATGGCACTTTTTTGAATGTGTCAAACAGGCGAATCGGGTCGCGCTGAATTTCAAAAAGGTGCATACTGCAAATGTCGCTTTCCGGTAACCCGCAAATCTCTTCATGCCTATAACAATCTCCCTTGTTTTCAAACTCCGTTCCGCACTTTCCGCAAACAAACTTCATTTTTCCACCTCGTTTGTAAGAACAATTTCGTGATTTTGATTCTTGATTTGCTCCATTTCCAACGCCACCAAAAGGTCTGCCTGTACCTTGTCTAGACAGCTTCTTGCAAAGTCGCATTTGTTCGACATCATTCTAATGTTTGGCATTTGCGACATCATTATTTTTTCAATCTCCCCGATTTCACGTTTTACGTCTTTCAGGCGAGACCAGACTTCATTTGAAATTTCTTCCGGAATCATTTTCCTTCCTCCTGCCTTTTCAAGATTTGAACCGCTTCATCAATGTACTCCTTTGCAAATTCTGCGTGTTGCAATGCCTAGGAAATTTTTGGTTCTTCGGAATCCACTCTGTTGTCAATTTGGTAGAGTTCGTTTCGTGAGAGCTCCATAAGTGAATGAATTCTGTCGGCAACTTCATCTGGAATCATTGTTCTACTCTTCTATTTTCGGGGTTCGGTTCGTTTGAATCAAAACTTCCATTTTTCCCATCATCCTTTCATTCTGCCTGACGATTTTATGCAAAAATCTCATTTGCCAAATCGCAACAATCAAAATCAAGTTAAGGATGAGAAAAATTCCAAATCCATAATCATCTTTCGTTTTGACCTCTTTCATCTGTTAATGTAAGTGATTAATTTTTGGAACTCCTCGTAATGGTCTCGTCTAAGAAGAATTAAATCGTCAAGATTTGCATCACAGTATCCGATGAACATATATTTGATTTGAACGGCATCTGCCACTTCGCGGTCGTTCATCAATGCTATTTGTTGTGGTGTAAAATCTTTTTCTTGTAAAAGCAATTCTCGACATTTCCGAAAATGTCCAGTTCTATTCATTGTTTCGATAAGTTCTGGCTCGTTTCCTTCCTTTGCCAAAAGCATTCTTTCACGAACATCTAATGTACTATTCATCTCTTTTCTCCTGTTTTGAAAAATCACGCTTAGAAAATTTTTTCCAGTCCCTTGGAGCTCTTTCATCAAATGATTGGAAAAGCACAACGATTTTTGCAAAAGTTTCTATGGTTACATATACTTCGTCCTTTTCCTGCCAGTAGTACCAGGTTCTCATCGCACAATGCTCCGAGCAGTACAACTTCATCATCAAGTCAAAGTTCTCCATAAAGAAGTTCACCACCCATTCGGAAAGGAGAACAAATTCCCTCCGATGCTTCTTAACAACAATGCAGGACAGGTTGTTTGCCAGGTTCATT
>Ga0310786_10003687_pt1 | contig 22034 bp, 24 predicted proteins | sample AusTroGonzalo_MG_FD_203881 | JGI IMG/M metagenome (GOLD analysis project Ga0310786, IMG submission 203881) | Bovine rumen microbial communities from tropical cattle in Woodstock, Queensland, Australia - Gonzalo_03 (v2) (version 2) | ecosystem: Host-associated > Mammals > Digestive system >...
GCTTTTCGGCAAGCTTCTGGAGCCCGGAAAAGGTCTTCCCTTCGGCCAAAAATCCGTCGAGGCGGCGGCGGGCGGCGGTGATGGCGTCGGCGAGGGCCGGGTCGGTGGTGAGAGTCGAGATTTCCGGGGCGTCGGGCAAAAGCCACTCGAGGGGGACGTTTGCCGGGGCACCGCAGAGGGTCTTGAGGCGCGAAGCGAGTTTTTCCACGCCATGGCCGTGGTGTAGGCGACGGTGGGGCAGTGGTCTTGGAGCCAGCCTTTGATGCCGCTGTGGCGGGCGATGATTTCGCGGCGGCCGGAGTGCGGGTATTCCCTGAAAACAAAGGAGTTATCGACAGAAGGTTCGAGGTCGAGGAGGCGGGAGCCGAGGCGGAGGCGGTCGAGAAGGGTGCGGGGTTTGAGGGTCCAGATTTCGTCGATGTCGACGGGTTTCGGGACGCCGCGGAGGGATGGGGAGGGGCGGAGTTCCTTCATGCGGGTGCGGCGGAGGAGGTCGCGGGCGAGCTGGCGGACGGATTGGCAGGTGAAGAGGTAGAGGGCTTCAAGGGGGGTGATGAGAAGCTCAAAGAGTTCAATGGAGGCGCGGAGGGAGGCGGGCAGAGGGCAGAGGGGCGTCGAGATTTCGCGGCGAGCCTGAGTGTGGCGGCGGCGAGGGGATTTCCGGCGTTTTGGAGGGTAGAAAATACGGGATTTCATGGAGGAAAGTATGAGCAAGATTTCAAAAAAAATCAAGTATTTTCATTAATCTTGAAAAATGCGGAAGACAGGGAGGGGCGTTTGCTAGGAGGGAATGGACGCGGAAAGGGGCGGATGAGGGGACGGAAGGGAATACAGGAATGCTATGGGCCACAGGGACAGCAGGGACGAAAGGCTCAACAGGGACGGGAGAGCCACGAAGGGAAAAGCGGAGGCGGGGGAGGCGAGGCGGGCGGGGCGATTTTTGGTTTGATTGGGGAGGGGGAAGCAGGGTAAACAGATTGCATTCTCCGAAGAAGGATTTTGGCATGAAACTTTGCGAATTCATACGTCCGGCCAGTCTGGCCGCCGCACGGGACGCGCTGCGGGAGCTGGGGCCGAAGGGCATGGTGCTGGCGGGGGGCACGGCGCTCCATTTCATGCAGGACCACACGCCCGTGACGGCGGTGGACATCACGCGGCTGGGGCTGTCCTACATCCGGGCGGACGAGGGGGGGTACCGGATCGGGGCGACGACGCCGCTGTCGGAAATCCAGCGGTACCGGGCGCCGCGGTGGGCGCTCCACGAAATCTGCCGGTGCATCGCGACGCACCAGATCCGCAATATTTCGACCATCGGGGGGAACATCGCGCGGGTCTTCCCGTGGGCGGACCTGCCGGTGGCGCTGCTGGCGATGGGGGCGGACATGACGATCTACGGGGAACACGCGGGGATGCTGGGGGCGGACGAATACTTCGCGTCGCAGCCGGCGAAGCGGTTCCTGGGGGGCGACCTGCTGACGGAGGTGCGGGTGCCGGCGCTGCGGGCGGGGCAGGGCGTCGGGATGGTGAAGGTGGCGTGGACGAGCGCGGCGTTCAGCATGGTGACGGTCGCGGCGCGGCTGGACCTGGAGGGGGACGAAATCCGGTCGGCTCGGGTGGCGGCGGGGGCGGCGATTCCGTTCCCGCGGCGGCTGGCGGCGGCGGAAGCGGCGCTGGCGGGGAAGGCGGCGACGGAAGAGACGTTCCGGGCGGCGGCGGAAGCGGGCGGGGCGGAAGCGGACTGGCGGGGGCGGGAGGGGATGAGCGCGGAGTATTCGCGGCATCTGGCGGAAACGGCGGTTTTCGATGCGCTGGCGCGCGCGGCGAAATGGGCGCGCGGGAGGAGCGAATGATGAAGGACGAACGGTATCCGAAGGAAGTGACGTTTTCGCTGAACGGGGAACTGAAGACGTTCGCGACGTCGGCGGACGAGAAGTTGCTGACGCTGCTGCGGCGGGAAGGCTACAGGGGGACGAAGTACGGGTGCGGCCAGGGGACGTGCGGGTCGTGCACGGTGCTGCTGGACGGGAAGGCGGTCTACGCGTGCCTGCTCTATTCGATGCAGGCGGAGGGGCGCGAAGTGCGGACGATCGAGTCGGTCGGGACGCTGGACAAGCCCGGGGAATTCCAGCAGGAGCTGATCGACGGCGGGGCGGTGCAGTGCGGGTACTGCATCCCGGGGATGGTGATGAGCGCGACGGCGCTGATGGAATCGGAAAAGGAATTCCCGGACGACGTGGTGAAGGAATACATGGACGGGAACCTGTGCCGGTGCACGGGCTACGAGAAGATCTGGGCGGCGCTGCAACGGGTGCTGGAGCGGCGCCGGGCGAAGGAGGGCTGAGGGGGTGCTCGGGGGGCGGGGGCTGGGGGACGGCCGAAAGGGTTTGCAAAGGAAAGGTCCGACGATGATCAAGCGATACACCCGGCCCGGGATGGGCGCGCTCTGGACGCTGGAAGAACAGTACGCGACGTGGCTCCGCGTGGAGCTGGCCGCCTGCCGCGCGATGGCGGCGCTGGGGACGGTCCCGGCGAAGGCGCTCCGGGAAATCGAGCGGAAGGCCGGCTTCGACGTGGCGCGGGTGGCGGAAATCGAGGCGGAAGTGGACCACGACGTAATCGCGTTCCTGTCTTGCGTGGCGGAACGCGTCGGGGACAGCGCGCGCTACATCCACCGGGGGATGACGTCCTCCGACGTGGTGGACACGGCGCTTTCGCTGCGGCTGGTGCGCGCGGCGGACATCCTGCTGGACGACGTCGCGGCGGTGCGGAAGGCGGCGGCGGCGCAGGCGGAGAAACACGCCTGGACGCCGATGATCGGCCGCAGCCACGGCATCCACGCGGAGCCGACCACGTTCGGCCTGAAGATGGCGCTGATGTTCGACGAGTTCGGGCGGGTGGAAGAGACGCTGCGGGCGGCGAAGGAGCGCGTGCGGGTGGGACAGTTCTCGGGCGCGGTGGGGACGCACGCCTGGCTGGACCCGAAGGTGGAGGAGCTGGCGTGCAAGGAGCTGGGGCTGCGGCCGGCGGCGATTTCGACGCAGATCCTGCAGCGCGACCGGCACGCGTTCTTCGTTTCGGCGCTGGCGCTGGCGGGGGCGAGCGTGGAGCGCTGGGCGCAGGAATTCCGCCACCTGCAGCGGACGGAGGTGGGGGAGACGGCGGAATTCTTCTCCGCCCGCCAGAAGGGGTCCTCGGCGATGCCGCACAAGCGCAACCCGATTGTCGGCGAACGGCTGTGCGGGATGGCGCGGGTGCTGCGGGGCTACGCGGTGACGGCGATGGAGGACGTGGCGCTGTGGCACGAACGCGACATTTCGCATTCGTCGGCGGAGCGGATCGTCCTGCCGGACGCGACGATCCTGCTGGACTACATGCTCGCCACGCTGGCGCGGATGGTGGAGCGGCTGGACGTGTTCCCGGAAAACATGCGGCGGAACCTGGACCTGACGCAGGGACTGGTGTTTTCGCAGCCGGTGCTGCTGGCGTTGGTGGGCAAGGGGCTGGCGCGCGACGCGGCCTACCGGATCGTGCAGCGGGCGGCGATGGCGTCGTGGCGCGGCCGGGTGCCGTTCCGGGGGCTGCTGGAAGCGGATCCGGAGGTGCGCGCGGCGCTGTCGCCGGAGGAACTGGGGGCCTGTTTCGACGAGTCGCGGCATTTCCGCGACATCCCGCGGACGTTCCGCAAGCTGGGCCTGAAGGCGAAAGCGCCGGGCAAAGGGAAGCGGAAATGAGCGCGCCGGAAGCAACGGCCGAGGGGAAAACGCTTCCGCCGCTGGTGCTGGCTTCGGCGAGTCCCCGCCGGCGGCACTACTTCGACTGCTTTTTCCCGGGGCACACGGTGCTTCCGGCGGAGTGCGACGAGCGGCCGGCGTCGGGCGAAATGCCTTCGGTCTACGTGCGGCGGATGGCGCGGGAAAAGGCGCTGGACGCGTTGCGGCGGGCCCCGGAGGGAGCGGTGGTGGCGGCGGCGGACACCATCGTGGTGCTCGACGGGCAGGTGCTGGGGAAACCGGCGGACGCGGAAGACGCGAAGCGGATGCTGCGGATGCTTTCCGGACGCGTGCACCTGGTGGCGACGGCCTACCACGTCCAGCAGGGCCTTGCGGGCGGGGCGCGGCGGGTCACGGGGCTGGTGACGACCAAGGTGGTGTTCCGGGAACTGGACGAGCGGGAAATCGGGGATTACGTCGCGAGCGGCGAGCCGATGGGAAAGGCGGGGGCCTACGCCTGCCAGGGCGCGGCGACGGCCTTCATCCTGCGCTTCCGCGGTTCGGGTTCGAACGTCGTCGGCCTCCCGATGGCGGAAGTCATCGCGGCGCTGGCGAAGTTCGGCTACCGCCCCTCCTTCCGGGCGATGGCCTGAGGCGCGGCGCGTTGCGTCGCGGAGGGGAAAATCCGTGTCGGGGGTCAAGCGCCAGGCCGGCGGTGGAGATAGTAGGCGGCGCAGGCGCCTTCGGGGGAAACCATGGGGGCGCCGAGGGGGTGGTCGGGGGTGCAGACGGTGGCGAAGTGGGGGCAGGAAGGCGGGAGTCGGCGGGCGGACAGGATTTCGCCGGCGGGGCAGGCGGCGGGCGTCGGCGCGGAAACGGCGTCGGGGGAATTTGCCAAGGTTTGGCAAAAATCGGCCGTTTTTGCCAAACCTTGGCAAAATTCCGGGCGGGGGGAGAGTCCGCTGTCCGGGATGGGACCGAGTCCGCGCCAGGTGGCGTCGGAGACGGCGAAGACTTCGCGCATGGCGGCTTGGGCGGGGAGGTTGCCGGATTCGGAGACGACGGCGGGGTAGGCGTTTGCGAAGGGCGGGGCTTCGCCGGCGAGGGCGGCTAGGGCGGCGCGGACGCCGAGGAGGATTTCGGCGGGGGTGAACCCGGTGACGGCGACGGGGAGGCGGAGTTCGCCGGCGAGGGCACGGAAGGGGGCGGCGCCGATGACGGCGGCTACGTGGCCCGGGGCGAGGAGGGCGTCGGGGCGGTCGGCTGCGGGGGCCCCGGCGAAGAGGTGGCGGAGGACGGGGGGGATGAGGAACTGGGAGGCGAGGAGGGCGAAGTTGGAGATGCCGTTTCCGCGGGCGAGCTTGAGGGGAAGTGCGTTGGCTGGCGCGGTGGTTTCGAAGCCGATGGCGAGGAAGAGGACGGGGCGGGACGGGGCGCGGCGGGCGAAGTCGAGGGCTTGGAGGGGGGAGGTGACGATGCGGACGTCGGCTCCGGCGGCTCGGGCACGCGCGAGGGAATTTCCGGTGGTGGAGGGGACGCGGAGCAGGTCGCCGTAGGAGCAGAGGACCGGGCGGGCGGGCGAGAGGGCGGCGGCGATGGCGCGGTCGATGAAGGCGCCGGGGGTGACGCAGACGGGGCAGCCGGGGCCGTGGAGGAAGGATATGCCTTCGGGAAGGAGGGCGGCGAGGTCGTGGCGGAGGATGGCGTGGGTCTGGCCGCCGCAGACTTCCATGATGCGGATGCCGCCGGGCGCGCGGCGGCGTTCGCGGAGGACCGGGGAATCGGCGAGGGCGCGGATGGCGGCGAGGATTTCGCCGGCGGGCGGGGTGGAACTGGGAGGGAGCGGGGACACGCGGGGAAAGATGGCGGAAAACCGGAGGAAAGACAATCCGGGATTGGCGTTGCGGGGCGTCGGGAAAGCGGGTATAAGGGTGGGTCAACATGAACAAGCCTTTCTACATCACCACGCCGATCTACTACGTCAACGACAAGCCGCACGTGGGGCACGCCTACACGACGGTGCTGGCCGACGTGCTGGCGGGATACCACCGCCTGTTCGGGGAAGAGACGTTTTTCCTCACGGGCACCGACGAGCACGGCCAGAAGGTGCAGGAAGCGGCCGCGAAGCAGGGGATTTCGCCGCAGGAACACGCCGACCGGACCGTGGTGCGCTTCCTGGAGGCGTGGAAGGGCCTGGGCATCCGCTACGACGACTTCATCCGGACGACGCAGGAGCGGCACGTGCGGGTGGTGCAGGCGATCTTGCAGGACATGTTCGACAAGGGCGAAATCTACCGCGCCGAATACGACGGCTGGTACTGCGTGCCGGACGAACGCTTCTTCACGGAAAAGGACCTGGCGGACGGCAAGTGCCCCCTGTGCGGGCGCGAAGTGCAGCGGATGCGGGAGGCCAACTACTTCTTCCGCATGGGGAAACACCAGGGCTGGCTGATCGACTACATCGAGTCGCACCCGGAATTCATCCAGCCGGAGTTCCGCCGGAACGAAACGCTGGGCTTCCTCCACAAGCCGCTCCAGGACCTGTGCATTTCGCGGCCGAAGTCGCGCCTGCCGTGGGGCATCGAGCTGCCGTTCGACCGCGATTACGTGACCTACGTCTGGTTCGACGCGCTGGTGAACTACATTTCCGCCGCCGGCTACAAGGCGGACGACGCGCGCTTCGCGCACCTCTGGCCGGCCATACACCTCATCGGCAAGGACATCCTGACGACGCACACGGTCTACTGGCCGACGATGCTCCACGCGATGGGCCTGCCGATGCCGAAGACGATTTTCGCGCACGGGTGGTGGCTTTCCGGCGACCGGAAGATGGGCAAGAGCACCGGGAACGCCGTCAACCCGATGGAACTGCTGGAACGCTACGGGGCGGAGCCGTTCCGCTACTTCCTCATGTCCGAAATGGTCATGGGGCAGGACGCGACCTTCACCGAAGACGTGTTCCTCCGCCGCTACAACGCGGACCTTGCGAACGACCTCGGGAACCTCGCGCGGCGCTTCGCGGGGATGGTCCAACGCTATTTCGGCGGCAAGATTCCCGCAGCGGAACCTGGCGCGTTCGAAAGCGGCGAGACCGGGGCCCTCTGGGCGCAGGCCGCCGCCGCCGCGCCCGCGCTGAAGGACCGCCTCGAAGCCCTCGACCTTTCGGCGGGCATCGCCAAGGTGATGGACGCGGTCCGGGCCACGAACCGCTACATCGAGGCCCGCCAGCCCTGGGCGCAGGCGAAGGCCGCCGACAAAGCGCCGCTGGGCACGACCCTCCGCGCCGTCGGCGAAACGCTCCGGGTCTGCGCGGCGCTGTTGATGCCGGTCATGCCGGGCAAGATGATGGAACTGCGGGCGTCGCTCGCGATGGAGAATCCCATGAACGTCGATCTGAACAAACTTTCCACGCCGGACGGTCTGGCGGACGGGGCGGCCCTCCCGGCGGACGCGCCGGTGCTGTTCCCGCGGCTGGAAGCTCCCGCCGCGGCGGCCGAAACGCCGGCCACGAAGCCCGCGCCGAAAGCTCCCGCCAAACCCGTGGCGAAGGCGGCGGATTCCGAGGAAACGGGGTTGGTCTCGATCGACGATTTCCGGAAATTCCAGCTGCGGACCGCCAAGGTCATGGCGGCGGAGCCGGTGCCGGGCACGGCGAAACTGCTCAAGCTGAACGTCCTGATGGGCGCGGAGCGGCGGCAGATCGTGGCGGGCGTGGCCCTCTACTACACGCCGGAAAGCATCATCGGCAAGACCGTCGTGGTGATCGCCAACCTCCAGCCGGCCGTGATCCGCGGCATCGAAAGCCAGGGGATGCTCCTCGCCGCGAGCAAGGGCGAACGCCTCCGCCTCGTCACCGTGGACGGCGACCTCGCCAGCGGCGCCGTGGTGAAGTAGCCGTTTCCGCCCGGGGAGGCGGCACGGAACTGGCGGGAAAAGGGGATTCCGCGGTTTTGCCAAGGTTCGGCAAAAACCGCGGAATTTTGCCAAGGGTTGGCAAATTTTGCGGCGGGCCGTTTTCGATTTTGCCAAGGGTTGGCAAAAAATGGCCGTTTTTGCCAATGCTTGGCCAATCGGTCCGACGGGCAAAACCCGCCGGGGGGAAAGGAGCTGGAAAGGGGCGGGGGGGCGTGGTACAAAAGGGGGCATGAAATGTCCGAAATGCCAGGCGGGGGGGACGCGGGTGGTCGATTCGCGGGAGGCGCGCGACGGGGCCGCGATCCGGCGGCGGCGCTTCTGCCCGAAGTGCCAGGCGCGTTTCACGACCTACGAGGAGGTGGACCGCGGCGCGGTGTGGGTGGTCAAGCGCGACGGGGAAAGGGAAGTCTTTTCGGGAAAGAAGCTGCTGGCGGGGCTCAAGCAGGCGTGCAGCAAGCTGCCGGTGGCGGAGGCGCAGCTGGAGGGCATCGTGCGGGAGGTGGAGGCGCGGATTGCGGGGCGTCCGGACGGGGGGGACGTGACGAGCGTGGAAATCGGGCAGCTGGCGGCGGAGCGGCTGCGGCAGGTGGACGAGGTGGGGTACCTGCGGTACGTGTCGATGTTCCGCCGGTTCCGGGACGCGGGGCAGTTCATCGCGGAAATCGAAAACCTCATCCGCCGGTAGGCGGCGGGAGGGCGCGGGTCCGATGGCGGCGGGTTTGGCGGCATTGCTGGAGCGGCAGATCGCGACCGCGACGGGGCTGGCGGTGGGGGGCGGCACGGCGGCGGAGGGGGCGGGGGCGGTGGCGGATTTCTGCGGGGCGCAGCGGATCGAAGGGCCGGTGCCGGACGCGTACCTGGCGACGTTGGTGCACCGGGCGCTCTGCGGGGTGGGGGAGGAAGGGGCGGCGGCGGCCTGGGCGGAGGCGCGTCTGCCGGGGAGCGGGTTGCCGGAGCAGTTCCGGCCGTCGGCGTGGCCGGGGCCGGTGCCGCTGGGGGTGTGGCGGTTGTTCGCGAGCGGGCTGGTGCGCTTCGGTCGGGGGAAATGGGCGGACGGGCGGGAGCTGTGCCGGCTGGATTTCGGGAGGCTGGGGGGGGAGGGGGCGGCGGGGTGGATGGCGTTGACGCTGTTTCCGGGGCTGCGGGGGCTGTTGCGGGAGCTGGCGCCGGGTTGGGACGCGGCGGGGGGGCGGGGGGTGCTGGGGTTGCGGGGGTTGTTCGCGCGGGGGTTCGCGCCTGCGCCGCGGAAGGGGGAAATCGCGGCGGGGGAGGTGCGGCGGCACTGCGCGGCGGAGCTGGGGGCGCTGGCGCGGGAGCGGGGGTGGGGGGCGGTGCCGGAAGTGGTCTACCTGGACCTTCCGCCGCGGCGGAGGCGGCGGAAAATTTGAAGGTTTGTGAAAGCGTTTTATCGGGAAACGGAAAGGGGGCGGCGAATTGGGGCTTGCGCGGTGCGGTCGGTCGGGTAGGATGCAGAGCATGTCCACACGCTTGTGCAGAATCGCCATCGGCGCCGACCACGGCGGCTTCGAATTGAAAGAAGCCCTGGGCGGGTGGCTGAAAGCGCAGGGGCACCACGTCGTGGACATGGGGACGGATTCGAAGGCGGCGGTCGACTACCCCGTTTTCGCGGCGCGCGTCGCGCGGGCGGTGGCGTCGGGGCGGGCCGATTTGGGCATCATGGTGGACGGGGCGGGCATCGGGTCGGCGATGGCGGCGAACAAGATTCCCGGGGTGCGGGCGGCGGCGTGCTACAACGCGGCGCTGGCGACGAATTCGCGCGTGCACAACGGCGCGAACGTGCTGACGCTGGGGGCGGGGCAGAACAATTTTGAACAGGTGCAGGAAATCGTCACGGCTTTCCTGGGCCACGCGTGCACGGAAGAGAGGCACCTCCGGCGCGTCCACATGATCGAAGACCTCGAAAGCGCCCGCGCGGGTTCCCCCGTGATGCGGGCCATGAAGGAGACTCCCTTGAACCTTTCAGCAGAAGACATCGCGAGAATCGCGGACCGGGTGAAGCAGATCGTCGGGCCGGGGGCGGGCATCGGCGGCGGGGCCTTTTCGGGCAAGATGGCGCCGGCGGACCTGGCGCACATGATCGACCACACGTTGCTGAAGCCGGAAGCGACGGCGGACGACATCAAGCGGCTGTGCGAAGAGGCGATGAAGCACCACTTCTGGAGCTGCTGCGTGAACGCGTGCTGGGCGCGGCTGGCGAGCCAGACGCTGCGGGGCAGCGGCGTGAAGACGTGCTGCGTCGTCGGCTTCCCGCTCGGCGCGATGCCGCCGGAACTCAAGGCGATGGAAGCGCGGCGGGCCATCCGCGACGGCGCGCGGGAAATCGACATGGTGCTCAACGTCGGCCTCGCGAAGGCGGGCGACTGGGACGCGGTGACGAAGGACATCCGGGCGGTGTCGGACGCGTGCATCGACGGGAACGCGCTGCTGAAGGTGATTTTGGAGACGTGCCTGCTGACGAAGGACGAAATCGCCAAGGCGTGCGAATGCTCGGTGAAGGCGCGGGCGAAATACGTGAAGACGTCGACGGGCTTCAACAAGGGCGGGGCGAAGCCGGAGGACATCGCGCTGATGAGCCGCTGCGTGAAGCCGTACCGGCTGGGCGTGAAGGCGTCGGGCGGGATCCACAACTACGCGGAGGCGATGAGCATGATCGCGAACGGCGCGACGCGCATCGGGGCTTCCGCGAGCGTGAAGATCCTGGAGGAAGCGGCGGCGGCGTGCCGCTGAGGCGGGAGACGATTTAGGCAAAAAGCAACAACGAACCAGGAGACACCATGGCCGAACTCAGAACCTACATTTTCATCGACAGCCTGCAGCCGCAGTTCGCGTCCTTCCTCGCGACCGTGGCGCGCGGGTTCCTGCCCATCGAGGGGCAAGCCGCGCTGTTCGTCGAAATTTCGCCGGGCATCGCCATCAACCAGGTGACGGACGTGGCGCTGAAATCGACGCGCGTGACGCCCGGGATGCAGATCGTGGAACGCCTCTACGGGATGCTGGAAATCCATTCGCTTTCGCAGGCCGACGTGCGGCAGGCGGGCGCGGCCATCCTCAAGGCGCTGGACCTGACGGAAGACCAGCGGATCAAGCCGCGGGTCTATTCCTCGCAGGTCATCCGCAACATCGACGACCACCAGACAATGCTCATCAACCGCATGCGCCACGGCAACATGATCACGCGCGGGCAGTCGCTCTACGTGATGGAAGTGGCCCCGGCGGGCTACGCCGCGCTGGCGGCGAACGAAGCCGAAAAGGCCGCGAACATCAACATCCTGGAAGTCATCACTTTCGGGTCCTTCGGCCGCATCTACCTGGGCGGCGAGGAACGCGACATCGACGTGGCCTTCCGCGCGGCGGAAGCGGCCATCGAAGCGGTCGGCGGGCGGGAAGACCCCGGCAGCCGGAAGCAGTGAACCCTTTAACAGCAAACCCAAAACAACCAAACCGAAAGAGGCAATAAAATGGCAGATGCACTTGGAATGATCGAAACCCGTTCCTTCCCCGCGACGGTGGAAGCCGCCGATGCGATGGTCAAGGCCGCGAAGGTCGAACTGGTGACGTACGAGAAGACGGGCGGCGGTTTCACCTCCGTCATCGTCCGCGGCGACGTCGCGGCGGTCAAGGCGGCGTGCGACGCCGGCCAGATCGCGGCCGCGCGCGTCGGCGAAGTGGTGACGGTGCACGTGATCGCCCGTCCGCACGCGAACGTGGACGCGGTGCTCCCGCTGGGCCGCGCCCCCGAGAAGAAGTAAGGCAGCGCCTTGCAGCCGGAAGAGCCGCGGCGCGGCGCGCCGCGCTCTTCCGTCCCCCCCCTGTCCCGCGCTCCCGGATGCGCGGCGGGACCGGGGAGAACGGACGCGCATCCGGAAGCGTTATCGATTCCACCCGCCAAGGAGAGGCCGCATGAATCTCGGAAAAGTCGTCGGCACCGTCGTGTCCACCCGCAAAGAAGAATCGCTGGAAGGCATCCGCTTCCTGCTCGTGCGCCTGATCGACGCGGAAGGGAAGGAGACGGGGCAGTTCGTGGTCTCGGCCGACGCGATCGGGGCGGGCCCGGGCGAAATCGTGCTGACGGCGGCGGGGTCTTCCGCGCGGCAGACGAAAATGACGAAGGACCGTCCGGTGGACAACGTGATCCTGTCGATCGTGGACACGTGGGAAGTCGGCGGGGAGACGAAGTACGTGAAGTGACGTAGCGGTCCGCGCCGCGGCGGGGCGGCGGACGGGGGAACGGACGGCAAGGAAGGACGGCCAACATGAGATTGAGCGACCAGGACATCGAAGCCATCGCCCAGCGCATCGCGCGGGACATGGAAACGGGCGGCGGGCGTTCCGCGGCGGGTGCCGCGAAGCCGGCCGGCGGCGGGAGCGCGGCGGGCGGCGGGCGGCACGGGCCGCCGGACGCCTACAAGGGGGAAATGGGCGTGTTCCCGACGGTGGACGAAGCCGTTGCGGCGGCGCGCAAGGCGATGCAGACGTTCCCGCACCTGCCGCTGGACGTGCGGCGGCGGATCGTCAAGAGCATCCGCGACGTGATGGCGGAAAACTCCACGATGCTGGCGAAGGCGGCCGTGGAGGAGACGCTGTACGGGCGCTTCGAGGACAAGGTCGCGAAAAACGCGCTGGCCATCGAGAAGAGCGTGGGCGTCGAAGGGCTGACCACGACGGCGTTCACCGGCGAGCACGGGCTGACGCTGGTGGAATACGCGCCCTACGGGTGCATCGGGGCGATCACGCCGACGACGAACCCGATCGCGACCATCATCTGCAACTCGATCTGCATGCTTTCCGCGGGCAACGTGGTGGTGTTCAGCGTGCACCCCTCGGCGCGGCTGGTTTCCATCCAGACGGTCGTCCTGATCAACAAGGCCATCATGGCGGCGGGCGGCCCGCCGAACACGGTGACGTGCGTCTCGAACCCCACGGTCGAGGCGGCGGGGCAGCTGATGCACCATCCGGGGGTCCGGGTGCTGGCGGTGACGGGCGGCGAGGGCGTGGTCCACGCGGCGATGAACGCGGGCAAGCGCGCGATCTGCGCGGGGCCGGGGAATCCGCCGGTGGTGGTGGACGAGACGGCGGACATCGCGCACGCGGCGGCGTCCATCGTGCAGGGGGCGTCGTTCGACAACAACATGATTTGCATCGAGGAGAAGGAAACGGTCGTCGTTTCCTCCGTGGCGGACAGGCTGATCCAGGAGATGCTCCACAACAACGCGGTGCTGATCCCGAAGGACAAGATCCGCGCGATGGAACAGGTCATCTTCTCGAAGATGGCGGGTCCGCGCGGCAAGGCCACGGTCAACAAGAAGTGGATCGGCCAGAACGCGGACAAGATTCTCGCGGAAATCGGGATTTCGGCGCCTTCCACGACGCGGCTGGCGATTGTGGACGTGCCGGAGGACCATCCGCTGCTCTGGACGGAGCAGATGATGCCGGTGATGCCGATCTGCCGCGTGGCGAACGCGGGGAAGGCCATCGACCTGGCGCTGGAGATGGAAGGGCAGTGCTTCCACACGGCGGTCATGCACTCGACGAACGTGGACCGGCTTTCCGAGATGGCGAAGCGCTGCAACTGCTCGATTTTCGTGAAGAACGGGCCGTCGCTGAACGGACTGGGCTTCGGCGGCGAGGGCTACACCTCGTTCACCATCGCCTCGCCGACGGGCGAAGGCATCACGACCTCCGTGAGCTTCTCGCGCATCCGGCGGTGTTCGCTGGTGGACCGCTTCCGCATCGTCTGAGGAAAGGACGGGAGAGAAGATGAAACCGTTTCCCGCGCTGGCCCTCATCGAATACTCCTCCGTGCCGGTGGGGGTGTACGCGACGGACGAAATCCTGAAGAAATCGCCGATTTCGCTGATCCGGGCGGGCACCATCGGGCGGGGGCGCTACATGACGCTGTTCGCGGGCAGCACCGCGTCGGTGGAGGAAGCGCACCAGGAAGGGCTGTTCCAGGGCGGCATGGCCGTGGCCGGGGACGTGTTCCTGCCGGACATCGCCGACGCGCTCTACGAAGGCGTGATGGGCAACGTGCGGAAGATGGGCGAAGGCCCCCTGTTCGTGCTGGAAACGCCGACGGTGGCGTGTTGCCTCGCGGCGACGGAGCGGGCGCTGAAGGGCGTGCCGGTCGAGTTGCTGGAAATCCGCCTGGGGGATCCGCGGATGGACGGCAAGGGCCTGGCGATCCTGCAGGGCGAACTGTTCGACATCGAAGCGGCGCAGGAACTGGCGGTGGCGGCGGCGGAAGAGAAGGGAATCGCGGTGCAGTGCCGCATCCTGTCCTCGCCCACGCCGTTCCTCCTGCAGCAGATCGGGGCGTCCACGCGCTTCGATCTCACGGACACCATCTCGCTGGAAGGCGAAACCCCGGAGGGCTGACGCGATGTTGCTGGGTAGAGTGGTCGGAACGGTCGTTTCCACGTTGGTCTACGAAGGCCTCGAAGGTGTGCCGATGCTGCTGGTGCAGCCGCTGGCGAAGGACGGGACGGACAAGGGTTCGCCCATCGTCTGCGCCGATTCGACGCGCATGGCCGGGCCCGGCGAACTGGTCTACTACGAAGGCGGCCGCGAGGCCGCGCTGGCGCTGGACCCCTGGTTCGTGCCGGTGGACCACGCCATCATCGGCATCGTGGATTCCCTCCAGGCGCCGGAGTGGAAAGGGGTGGCGAAATGATCATCGGGAAAGTCATCGGTTCGATCACCTCCACCATCAACCACGCGGACTACGAAAACGAAAAGCTGCTGACGGTCGAGAAAATCCGGCCGGACGGCACGGCGACGGGCGACTACCTCGTGGCCATCGACCGGGCGGACAGCGGCGTGGGCGAAACGGTGCTGGTGCTGGACGAGGGGAACGGCGGACGGCAGGTGGTGCAATCGAAGAACGCGCCGGTCCGTTCGGTGATCGTCGGGCACATCGACGCCATCGAGCTGGCGCCGGAAGCGGAGTAGCCGCGCGTTTTCCCGCGGTGGATCGGAAAGGCAGGGGTCGATGAGCGCGTTTCTTTCCGTCGTCCTGTTCTTCGCGGGCATCGGCCTGCTCTGGGGCGGGACGGAGATGGTGCTGCGGCGGGTGCCGCGGCTGGCGGAATGCCTGCGGGTGTCGCCGCTGGTGGTGACGGCGCTGCTGCTGGCGGTGATGACTTCGCTGCCGGAGTTCTGCGTTTCGTGCCTCGCCTCGATGCGCGGGCAGGCGGCGGCGGCGGTTTCGAACATCGTCGGCTCGAACTTCGTGACGCTGACGTTCGTGGCGGGACTCTGCGCGCTGTGGCGGCCCATCGTGGTGGGCGATTCCATCCGGGAGCGGGAGTCGGGCTGGATGATTCTCGCGGCGTCGCTCGCGCTCGTGCTGGCGATGGACGGACGGCTGAGCCGCCTAGACGGGGTGGTGCTCGTTCTGGCCTACACGCCGTATTTCTGCGGGACGCTGGCGGATGCGCGGCGGCAGCGCCGGGAAGCGGGCGGGGAAGGGGACGCCGCGGCGACGGCGCGCTTCGGCCTGCTGGACGCGCTCCTCTTCGCCGGTGGGGTGGGCATGGTGGTCTACGGCGCGGACTTGATCGTCGAATACGGCGGGCGGCTCGCCCTCCGGATGGGGATGAACGAGACGCTGATGGGCGCGACCCTCTATTCGTTCGGAACGTCGCTGCCGGAGCTGGCGATTGCGCTGGGGGCGGTCATCCGGCGGCAGTCGGACGTGACGCTGGGGGAAATCTACGCCTCCAACATTTTCACGGGCCTGGTGGTGCTGGGCGCGCTGGCCGCGATTTCGCCGCTGGAAGTCGCGCCCCTGATCGTCCGGCGGGACCTGCCGCTCCTGGTGTTCGCGGGCGTGCTGATGCAGATGTTCGTCTCCTCCGGCAACCGCTTCGTGCGGTCGGAAGCGCTGGCGATCATCGCCGTCTACGGGCTGTTTCTGGCCGCGCAGTTCGCGAACGTGCCGCTGTCCCTTCCCTGAAGAGCCGGAAGCATGAACGAATTTCTTTTGATTGCGCAGTTGGCCGGCATCTACGGCGGGGTGCTGCTGGCGTGGCGGCTCTTCGGCCGCGCGGGGCTCTACGCGTGGAGCGTCCTCGCCACGGTCGCGGCCAACATCGAGGTGATCATCCAGGTCCGCGCCTTCGGCATGGACATGACCCTCGGGAACATCCTCTTCGCGAGCACGTTCCTGGTGACCGACATCCTCAGCGAAATGTGCGGGCGGCGCGAGGCGAACCGCGCCGTGCGGATCGGGATTTTCGGTTCGATGTGCTTCATGCTCGTCTCGCAGAGCTGGCTGTGGTTCGTGCCCAGCGCGGAAGATTTCGCCCTGCCGCACATGCGCGAAGTCTTCGGCAACACCCCGCGCATCATGCTTTCGGGGTTGCTCGTCTACGCCGTGGTGCAGCACCTCGACGTGTTCCTCTACCACGCCGTGTGGCGCTGGACGGACTCCCTCGGCAAGGGCCACCGCGCCTGGCTCTGGGTGCGCAACAACGGCTCGACCCTGACCTCCCAGCTCTGCAACAGCATCCTCTTCAACTTCGCGGCGTTCTGGGGCGTGTTCCCGACCGCGCACGTCTGGAAGATCGTGGCCTCGACGCTGGCGATTTTCGTGGCGACGAGCCTCCTGGACACCCCGTTCATCTACCTCTGCCGCCGCATCCGCGAAGGCGGGCGGGACTGAAATCCGTTTCGCGCCGTGCCTCTTGCGGCGGGGAAGGCGTGGTTTCGCGGGCGCGGAAATTGGCCTTGCGGGGAAACGGCGTTTGCGGTTCGATGGAAACGGTCCGTCGCCCGGCGGCGACGGCGTTTCCCCGGAGGTTTCCGACATGATGCGCAATTCTTTTTTCCGGTGCGGCGCGTGGGCCGCGGTGATGTTGGCGGGCGCGGGGCTTGCCTTGGCGGAAGGCGGACCGGCGGTGGACGATGTCGAAGCCCTGCTTGCCGGGATGTCCACCCGGGACCGGCTGGCGCAGATGATGGTGCCGGCCTTCCGCACGTGGAAGGGGGAGGACGGGACGGCGGTGCCGATCCGCGGGCTGAACGGGGCGGTGCGCGACAGCCTGCGGCGAAACCGCTACGGGGGCGTGCTCCTGTTCGGGGAGAATTGCGCGGAGGCGGTGCAGACGGTACGGTTGGTCGCGGAGATGCAGGAAGCCAACCGGGAGGGCGGGGGCGTGCCGCTTCTGGTTGCGGCGGACCAGGAGGGGGGCGGGGTCGCGCGGCTGGCCTTCGGGACGTACGGTCCGGGCGCCATGGCCTTGGCGGCCACCGGCGATGCGGGGATTGTCCGCGGCATGGCCCGGATTTACGGTGAGGAACTGGGGTTGCTGGGCATCAACACCGATTTCGCGCCCGTGGCGGACGTGAACGACAACGCGGCCAACCCGGTGATCGGGGTGCGGTCCTTCGGGGACGATGCGCGGGCGGCGGGGGAATGCGTGCGGGCCTTCGTGGAGGGTTTGCACGAGGCCGGAACCATCGCGACGCTGAAGCATTTCCCGGGCCACGGGAACACCGCCACGGACAGCCACACCGGCCTCCCGACGGTGGGGCGGACGTTGGCGGAACTCGAAACGAACGAGCTGGTTCCCTTCCGGGCGGGCATCGCGGCGGGGGCGGACATGGTGATGACCGCCCACATCCAGTTTCCGGCGGTGGAAGGGCAAACCTGCCGTTCGATCGCGACGGGCGGGGAAATCCCCATTCCCGCGACGTTGAGCAAGACCATCCTTTCCGGGATTTTGCGGGAACGCCTCGGGTTCGAGGGGGTGATCGTGTCCGATGCCATCGAAATGAAGGCCATCCGGGACAACTACGCGACGGACGACGTGCTCTCCATGGCCGTCAACGCGGGCGTGAACCTGCTGCTGCTGCCTTCCGTATGCGACGCGGAGGGGCTGGCGGAGACCGAAGCCCTGCTGGACCGGGCAGTGGCGCTGGCGGAGAACGGGATGATCGACGCTGCGCGGGTGGAGGATTCCGTCCGCCGCATCCTGGCGCTCAAGCGGAAATACGGGTTGTTGGCGAGCTGGGCCCGTGCCGGGGACGAGGCGTCCGCCGCGGCGGGTTGCGGGAGCGGGGAACACCTCCGGTTCGCGCGGGAAGCCGCCCAAAAGGCACTGACGCTGCTGAAAAACGAAAACGGCGCATTCCCGATCGCCCTGCGGGAAGGTGAAAAAACGCTGGTGCTCTTCACCGACGCCAGCCGCGCGGGGGCACTGGAGGCCGTCCGTCCGTCGCTGGGCGCTGGGGGCGAGGGGGTGGCGGGCATGGCCATCGGGAGGGAAAACGCGGGGGAATGCGTCAGGGCGGCGAAGGCGGCCGACCACGTGGTGGTCGTCACCCGCGCCTGGAACGCGGCTTGCCTCGATCCTTCCACCGAGGAGGGTTTTCCCGCGGGCGTCGTCCGGCGGATCATCGGCGAGCGGCACGCGACGGGCGGAAGCGTGGTCGTTGTCAGCGCCCAGTTGCCCTACGACGCCGCCTGCCATCCGGATGCGGACGCGGTGCTGCTGGCCTACGGTTCCGCCGCCGGCGGCGGGGAAAACGCCATGCCGAACCTGCTCGCCGCCATCCGCGCGGTTTTCGGGCTCGTGGAACCCGGTGGCACGTTGCCGGTGGACGTGCCGGAGCTGGACGGAAAAGGCCGCCCGACGGGGAAAATCCTCCACCCGCGCGGGAGCGGATTGCGGAGCGGAGGGGAGGGGGACGTCTAGAGCAAATCCACCAACAGTGCAGGCACGTCTTTGGCAGGGTCGGACCGCCCATTGCGCGGGGATGCATTTTGCCAAGCCTTGGCAAAAATCGGGGAAATTTGCCAAGCATTGGCAAACTCAAGCCATCCGGAAGAACTGCCAAAGCGTCTGGATGATGCCGAGCGTGCCGGCGAGGACGAGGAACCAGCCGAACACCTTCACCATTTCGGGGTCGTCCTTTTTCTTCCAGTGTTCTCCCCAATCGCCGGACGGCCAGCGCGACAAGGCCTTGAATGAAACGGGGTCCTTCGGCTTTTCCCCGCGCCGGACCCTGTTCGCCTCGCGGCGCAGATGCCATCCCAAGCACACGCAGACGAGCGAACCCAAGACCGTCAACGCCATTCTCACCGTTTGCCAATCCTTTTGTCGCCCGGAACTTCAATCGCGGGCAGCGACGTGCATTGGCCGAATGCCCGCGCGAGCCGGGAATGCGGGTCCGCACCCTGCGGAACGATGGCGCCGGAAAAGGTGAACCGCGGCCAGCCCGTTTTGCCGTCTTCGACAAACACCTGTCCGGCGACCGCCCACGACGCCCATCCCATCGACAAACACAGAATCCAAATGCCCGTTTTCATGCTCGGCACTCCGCGTCATGCATTTTGGCCGCCATGCCCGTTGCTTCCCCGTCCTTCACGGCTTGCTTCCTTTCACGTCCTGAAGCGGCAGGCCCCGCAGGAAAAACCCGTCCTCCTCCAGCGCCCGCAGGAATGGCAGACCGGGAAACGACGGCGGCGTCGGACGGGCCGGCGGCGTCTGCCCCGACCGACGCTGCTGGCTGCACTCGCGGCAAAGGGACTTCACCTCTTCCATGCGTTCGACCAAGGCGGGATAGACCGCCTTGAAGTGCTTCCCTTCCATCTTCGCGCCAAGCTCCAAGGCTTTGTCGGTGGAGGCCAGCGGGACCCAGTCCGGGGAGGCCCGTGCATCCAACTCGGCCTGGATCAAGAGCGCCGCCAAGTCCCCGGGGTCGAGCCGTCTGCGGTTGTATGTCATTCTCCACAGGGAATGGAAATCCTTGGCCTCCCACAGCGCCTCCACCCTGTCGGCGAAATTCGTCTGGGGCTTGGCCACATCAAGCAGTTCTTCGCCATAGCCCCGCTCGTAGTCGATTTCCACCACATTCCCCGTGCCTTGGGCCACTTGCAAGGGAACGTCCTTCCAATCATCCGGTCGCAGCTCGTATTCCTCGCCCGTCCAAAAGAACGGATGCCACGTCAGTCCCAACCTCCCGTTTTGCGCCCATTCGTCCGACACCCAAATATCCGTGTCGCCGTCCCCGTCGATGTCCTCGCACCACACGTACATCTTGATTCTCGGGCTGAACACGCCCCGTTCCTCCAGATAAGAAAACCAAGAGCAACATTGCAGGGCACCTTTCCACTCCTCGGGATAATCCGCGAACGCCCCGACGGCGCAGACAAACGACAAAAGCAAACTACAGGCCGTTTTCATGGCGCAATACCACCTTTCTTACATAATCATTTGCATTGGGGACGAAAGTCCAGCGAGATCCGGGTGACGCCGTTTGTTCCTTCATTCATTCCATCATCAATCGGCTCATCCGCCAGTTCGAACGCGGGATGGGCGAGGAAGTCGCGCGTCTGCGGACCCGCCCCCTGCGGGACGATGGTGGCGGAAAAGGTGAACCGCGGCCAGCCGCGTTGCTGGCTGTTGAAGGTGTCCATGGCGTTGGTTTGTGTCATGTTTCGTTCCCCTTGGCAAGCGCCACGGGCGGAATGCTTTGGTGCCACCGTTGACTTCCGGGGCGTTTTCCGCCATGTTGCCCTTTGACGGAGAATGACCTTTGGAGGACCGATTCCCATGAATGGAAGTGCAATTGCGGCGGTTTTGGCGTTTGGGGCGTTCGCGTGCCCTCTTGCGCAGGCCGTGACCGTGCAGGAGAGTGTTCCCGGGGGCGGCGGACGCGGGCAAATGGAGTTCACGTCGGAACGGGGGGCCGAAGAAGGAGGGCAGGAGACGGCGGGGCCGAAAACGCTGTACGTGTGGGTGGAGGGGAGCGACACCCCGCCCTACGAAAGTTGGGAGACCGCCGCCCACGACATCCAGTGCGCCCTGGAGGCCGCCGGGGAGGGCGACCGGGTGGTGGTCGAGGCCGGAGTGTACAAAAATTCGTTGTATTTCTGGACGAAGGCGGTCGAACTCGTGGGATTGCGCGGGGCGGCGGAAACGGTCATCGAAGGATATGGCGACGAGGGAGAACGGGCCGTGACGATGACGGAGGGCAGCGTGCTGGAGGGATTCACGGTGCGGAACGGCGTGGCGGGAATCGGCGGCGGCATTCTGGCCGACAGGGGCGCGGTGGTGCGGAACGTGGTGGTGGAGGGATGCGCGGCGGACGGAAACGGGGGCGGGCTCTACCTCGACGGGGGAAGCGTGGCGGAGAACGTGACCGCCGTGGACAACTACGGGAGATTCGGCGGCGGGATTTACGCGGCGGGGACGAGCGTGGTGGCGAGGTGCACGGTGGTGTCCAACGAATCGCTGGGCGGCGGTGGCGGGGTGTGGATCGGCGACGGCGGCCGGATGACGGAGTGCGTGGTGGAGTCCAACCGCGTGTTCAGGAATTGGGGCTGGGGGTATGCGGACGGAGGCGGGGTGTACGCGGAGAATGCCGAGGTCGCGGAATGCGTGATTGCGGGAAACACGGTGACCGGCCAACCAAGCAGGGATTTCATCTGCCGGGGCGGCGGAGCGGTGCTTTCCGGCGGGGCCGTGTTCCGCAACAACACGGTGCGCGGCAACAAGGCGGACATCGGGGGCGGGGTGTATGCGTGCAACGGCGAAGGCCGCGATTGCCTCGTCACCGGCAACGAAGCCGGCGACGGCGCGGGTGTGTGGGCGGGAGGCTCGGCGCGGCTCTGGAATTTCACCGTCGCGGACAACGCGGGAAGCGGCGTCGGCGTCGCGGTGCGGGAAACGGCCCTTTTCGCCAACGGCATCGCGTGGAACAACGCCGGGGGCGACCTCGCGGCGGACGGGACGGCGGAGGTGCGGCATTCGTGCGCGGAGCCAGTGCCGGAAGGCGAAGGCAATTTCGCGGGCGACCCGCTTTTCGCGGGCGAGGGCGACTTCCACTTGCGGGCGGATTCCCCGTGCGTGGATGCTGGCGAAACCCAACCGTGGATGCCGGACGCGACGGACTTCGACGGCCAGCCGCGCGTGCAGGGCGGGGACGGCAGCGACGGGCGCGACGTTCGGGTGGACGTGGGAGCCGACGAAGCGGCGGTGGACGCCGTGGGCTTTCCCGACGGCACCGGAACGACCTGGACATGGCGGGTGGTCCCGGGTGCGAGGTTGCAACTGCAAGCCGCGGCGGACTTGCGGGATGCCGCCTCGTGGACAAACCTCGGGGAACCTTTCACCGCGACGGGGCAGACGTGGACGCAGGAAGAAACGTTCGCCAACGGCCCTCTGCAATTCTACCGGTTGCTTTGGCTCAAACAGTGCGGTGGCGCAACGCATTCCGCGCCGCGCGGAGACGAGTGACTCTTTTTGGCCGCGCGGCAAGCCGCGCGGTTTTCCTTCCAACCGGCACCCGACCAACCGGCAACCGATTTGCCAAGGTTTGGCAAAAATGGCGCGTTTTTGCCAAGGTTTGGCAAATCGGGTGCCCGGGCAAAAACCGGCGGGG
>Ga0310786_10003688_pt1 | contig 22030 bp, 41 predicted proteins | sample AusTroGonzalo_MG_FD_203881 | JGI IMG/M metagenome (GOLD analysis project Ga0310786, IMG submission 203881) | Bovine rumen microbial communities from tropical cattle in Woodstock, Queensland, Australia - Gonzalo_03 (v2) (version 2) | ecosystem: Host-associated > Mammals > Digestive system >...
GCATATATTTATGCTGAAATTTTCCGGAAGTATATATAGGCTATACTGGGGCTGGTAGGGGGAAGCAGGTCTTACGTGCGCGCGCATATAAAAACTGGCTCTCTGTCTGACGCACAAAGGGAGGGTGCCGGTATAAGGGGCCCCCCCTAAAAAGCTGGTATTTTTAGCCCTTTTTATATACTAAAAAAGGGCCTATTTTAAGCCCTATATTAGCCTATATATAACTTTATATACATTTATATATACACCTATATATACGTTTCTCTACACGTCTATTTTACTATATACATATTTATACAGCACGTAATAGTTTTTGCAATTCTAATCTACTTACCTTATTTAATTTTATATCGAACGATCCTTGTCTTAGTCCTACTTTGTTTGTAACTAGACATCTCACTTCTTGTTCTTCTAGTGGAACTTTATATAAGAACACGTCTGGCGATACCGGGAAAAAGCGTAATACTATGTCAGGATATTTTTCATCTAGACTACTTACATTTATAAATAGGTTTGGATTGTATGGGTTTGGTTTTTTAGAGAATAACATATCTACAGATTTCATTCCATTTGGATTGGAAGCATTAATTAAACTTTGCTTTCTTAGTATAACTAATTCATTCTGTAAAGTTGTTCCCCCAAAGGTTTCTTCAAACTTATCTATAAACTTTTCAAAGAATACAAAAACATAAAAGACGTACGTGATGTAAGCTACAATAAAGTCTTCACTAAAATTTTTATTAGCAAGATCTGATCTAGCCGCTGTATCGATGTAATGCAGGATGTGTGAGTTAAGTGTCTCATCTGACTCTTGCATTATATCTGTATCAAAGAAAGTATTATATAAATAACAGAAGTTTTTATTTTGTTTTAGTTCATCTAGATATGGAATGTTTATATTCATATTAATCTTATTCCTCGGATCGAATGCCAAACATACTCACTAATAATTTTCTATTAAATGATGATAATGATGTTGTGCATGTAGCTGCATCTTTCTTTTTCATATCTACTGTTAGTGATAGTTCAACAATCACATATTCATTATAGTCTTTGTTTAAATCTACATGTGCAAAGAAAGCTGGTTTATCTACAGAGACTGTAATAAAGTATGGAGACCTTGAACTAATGTGTCCAAGCTTTTTAAAATGTAAATACCCAACAATAGTTGGTGTAGCTTTAAAGATCCCCGCATCCCCATTCACTCAACTTGTGTTACTTAAGTATAGTGCTTGCTTTGTTAAGGGATCCACAAAAGTAAATGATACTGTACTAGAGAATTCTATTATAAACTTTTTAAGGACTACGCGGATGTACATTAAATAGTTTATATACTTTATCTGACGATCCTCTTCCCAATGTGTAATATCATTATTTAGTAAAAGACAATGAATGCGTCATTCAATACGTTCATCATTTACTTTATTAGCATCTTCTTGGAACAGTGTTTTAAATAAATAGCAGAAGTCTGCATCATGTCTTAATGCACCTGGTTTAACTGAGAATTCTAAATTCGTTTCCATACACCTAATTTAGCAAAATAAAAACTGGATCTGTTTTTCTATGTGAGTCCAGTTTCCGCGATACAACATCTGATGCATCGATTAATTTTTAGTGAATAAGTCTTTCACAATCTTTAGCTGTGATGTAAATCTTTCCAGTTAATTGTGGTTGGTCTAATGATATTCTATGATACTTTTTATCATTGAAGATAGTAGGTTCTAATCTGATGTACACAATGTGATTGACATTTACTACAGTATGTTCTGCTACTATATCTGTTTCTACTTTACCAACATCTTTGTTATCAATAACTTTAGGACTATATACTTCTACAAACATATTCTTACCTCTGTTATTATTATACAATATAAAAAGGACTTGGAGTGCACATTTAATTTCCAAGTCCGTTAGAACAAGTTCTCTTCAACCTTACTCTCTAGCCAACAATAATATAGAGTTTATCTGTGGCATCTCATTGCCTAATGTGAATGTTGGTCATCAATTTCAATGTTTAAGTTTTGTTCCCCAATTAATTATTTAGAATGTGAAGTTATAAACAGGGTAGAGGTCATCATCCATTTGATAACTGATATGGTTTTTATCTAATATCTTTTGAACTTCATTTGCATTTGTTTCCATAACTGATATATCAATTACACCATTATCAATGAATATTCCAATCTCATCTCCAAGTTTTCCAATGATTTCATCCATTACATTTTTGAGTTCCATACTTTTACCCTCTCTTATTTTCTATAAATATTATAATACATTTATGAGGGTTTGTAAAGTATTTTTTTAACAAAAGAAAAAGCCAACCACAATGGTCAGCTTTTAGTTTTTACTTATCTATTATCTAACTTCAAAGTTCTTAGTTCTATATGCTTTGATTGCTTCGATGTAGAATTGTCTGTTCTCTGTTTCTACATCTTCAACCAGCGAGTGTTGTTTCACTGCGCTTTCTAAAAACATACCAGCAAGGAATGGATCTGATTGGATACTCGCCTGCTTAACTAATCTAAGTTGTTCTTCAGTTAGGATAAGCTTGCCTTCTTCAAACTTCATAGTTTTTGACTCCTCTCCCATAATTATTATACAATATTTTTTGATATGTTTTTTATATTATTTTTTTCTAAATAAAAAGATAACGTCAAATATATTAAACGTTATCTTATATTTTTAATTAAAGAACAATAATATGTGTGAGGTATTGAACTCTCAACTCCTCAGCAATTTGTTGTAAGTTCTTATGATACTTATGTCCTTGTCCAGTTCCAAGAGTATCAACCACAACTCCAGAACTATTGAAGAAGAATTCTATCCAGTTTTCCCCAAAGCAAACTTCAATGTCATTCTCATCTTTTATATTAACTTCAAAGATGTCATAGTTCCCATATTTTTCTTCTTGTTGTTTTTCAACTCTCTTTACAAAACTTTTACTTTGTCCAACTAAATTATAAATTAATTGTTCGGTATTTAAGCGCATCATTTTTCTTCCTCCTCCTGTGCTCTTCTTGCCTTTCTCATTAATCTTCTTAATGCAATTTTATATGCAATAAATTTACCAACTTGCCAACCAATGAAACCTGCCAATAATTGAATTATAATCTTTCCTAACATTTCCATAGCCTATTACCTCTCTCTATTATCTATATTATATCATAGAAAGAGATAAATGTAAAATAAAAAAGAGACAAGTTATTTTGTCTCTAATTCATTTAAGTAATTAATTTTATTACATCTGAACTTTGGAATTATTTCTGATCGCATGAATCTCCCCTTACTTTCTGATTTTAGTAGAGACTCATACAGCTGCTGCGGCACATCTTCATACTGATACAAACCATTTTTGTAAAGCACATACAGGTTGTTATCCTTCTTACCAACTGCTACAACATTCGATGAGTCAACTGGCGTAAGCTCGATGCCTGGGATTTCACTAATTATTTTCACTTTTCTGATCCTCCTTATTAATGTATTCCTCAATCTTCTTTAGAAGTTCCAATTCATTTAAGTATTGTTTGTATTCTGCTACATACTTTTTTATCTTCTTTACTTGTGTTGGTTCGATCCATTCACACTTAAGTTTTAGTTTCTTTTTACCCGGGATGGTATGTGAAGATGAATTAATGCATTCAGTCATGTCTAAGTAGTATGAAGTATCCATCTTAGCCTGATTCCGATGCGAGACTCTTCTCACTTCTAACCAGTTTCCGTAATACGCATTGTAGTTCCAGCGTGGGTCTACTTGCTTTTGGTAAACATCACTATCAGATAATACAAAATGAGATTCACTCATGTCATTTCTTAATTGTGAGCATAAGTGAAAACCTTCTTCTGCCAGAGTCCTTTGTATTATATTAAAAAGTGTAGTCAAATCCATATTATATAATACAATAAAAAAGAGGAGTATTAACCTCTCCTCTTTTCTTTATTCATTTTATAAATGCGTCCAGGAATTACATATCTTGTATTACATTCATCACAACATCTATCTTCTGGGTCAAATGTAGGTTCTTCAATTTCACCTTTCTTATTTAACCAGCAAGCACCATCAGGATTATTGCCGTAATCTGGGAGATTACAGCCACATATACAACACTTTGCCATATTCTCTTACCCCAAGATTACAAGTTTCTCTGGGTCCTCTGTATCTGTGTCATAAACACCATTAGAGTACTCAATATTCTTTTTAACTTCTTGTGCATCAGTTGTTGGGGCATAATACATGCCATGATAAGAATTGCCTTCTGTATCATCTGCCACAATAATTTTCTTATAAGCAACTTGTGGGTCTTGCTTACAGGCTTGTAATAATAATTTAACAAGCATTCCAACGGTCATTTGTTCCATTAGTTTATTACCTCTCTTTATTCTTTATATATTATAACGCATGTAAAGAGATTTGTAAAGTTTTTTTAGAACTTAATTTCTGTATTTATTTTTGTGACTGTTGATTGTGGTTTATTTAGTCTAGCACCAGTTGGTGTTCGTTGTTTCGTGTATGCATCGACAATTGAAATAAATGATCTCCAGTTCGATGCGATTGCAAACTTCACTAAATTAAGTTTATCAGCTTTATCCCCATGAGTAGTGGTCTCAATTAATTCCACAATCTGTTTCCATTCTGCATGCTTACATATTCCTTTACTGTAATACACATCAATCAGATCTGTGTAAGCTGCGATCAGATCTTCATCAGTTTCACTAAATAAGTTTAGGATGCCTGCTTTGATCCCCGCAGATCTTGATGCAGTGCGTTCTGCTCTCGACATCTTCACCGTTTTTGGTAAGAACTCTTCAGGTACGAGCTGTGAGTTGATGATTAACTCATAGTAGCGTTTGGAATCGACGATCAGTTTGTCTTTATTAGTGGGATTAATGTTCGTAACGATGCCTAACCGATAGAGTATCTCATCACAGTGATGTTGCTCTTCAGTTGGCAAACCAATTTCACTTTCTACCCATTTGCGATCGACCTTAAATTCTCCAGTTTCAGGGTTAAGCTTTCCTTTTGCTCTCACTTGTTTTAGTATAGTGATCATCAAAGCCCAATACGCAGCACAGTTCATTCCGGCAAGACGCGCAAACTTTCTATTAATAATTAAATTATCATCAGTATCAATAAAACAATCCATAAAAATATTTCCTCTACATATTATACAATAAAAGAGACCTGGAATTTACCAAGTCTCTGTAATTAATCTAATTACCTTACTCTGCAAGTTGTGACCTTGCCGCGGATAATACCATCTCAACCATTTTATATAGTTTTTGATTGTTGCAACTTCTAATTCTATTAATTGCGGCATCGAGCACGGTGTCACTTACTTCATACTTACTGTGGAAGTATTCAGCATAATTCTCTGGAAGTTTAGATAAGATTTGAACCAATCTATAATTCCAGAATTGCATTGTTGTGCTATTATACTTATAGGTCTTACCATCATCAAGCGTAATTTCCTTTTTTACGGTTTCAGTTTTAATAGTATCATTATAGGCAATAGAATCTAGAATAATTCCTTCAATTACCTTATTCTTATTAATGAACCCTTGAACAATGCTGTGTGCATTACGGTTTCCTGTAAGTTCCGCATCATCTTCTTCACTATATAAAGTATCTCCCATCGATACTCTTTCATCTTCTGAATTTACCGGAGTGTCAAGACTATATGTGTTAACATTGGCAATATTCTTATCTAAGTTAGAAGAATAGATAATTGCTGGAGCACCTCTGACTGCAATAGATTGTCTAATGCATTGTTCTGCATTACTAGAACCATCTTCCCAAGCTGCGTAGTCACATGCATTTTGGATACACTCATAAAGGACAGTAATACAATCTTCATAACTATATTCCTTAAGAGTTTTTACTTTGGCATAAATTTTATCTGCCTCTCCCCAGAATAATAGCATAAGTGCAGAGATGTAAGCATTACGTAAATCTTCATCTCCATCCTTTGTAGCTTGATTATAACCATCTGCTATCTTTGTGACAAGGGCTGCTCTAGCTGGACCAGTTTTGACGTTAGTAAAACTACCTAGCCCTAATGTATCTGCACATTGGATGTAATAATTTTTAATATCGGTAGCAATACTCATAGTCTCCTCCTCTTATAAAAAGTAATAACCAACTTTATTTAAGATGTCAGGATTAACCTTGCTTTGTTTCATATCAGAGAAGTGTTCAACGGTTTCCTCTCCTCTATAAACTCTTGCTGCTTGAGCAAAATTTAATCTTACCATCTTGTCAAATTTACCATCAGATGTTGTTCTTACAAATAAGTAATAATAACTTCTGTGACCTGGTCTCTTTGTTCTTTCCTTTGTGCCTTTATAGAAAGCGCTTGCAACTGTGGCAACGCCAACATGAACACAAGTCCAATTGTTATCAAATGTTTTTCCTAAATATTTTGTTTTACGCATAAGTCTTCTCTCCTTATTCTTAAATATATTATAAAACAATTTCCTAAATTTGTAAAGTATTTTTTTTATAATTTTACTTCAACTTCATTTAAGATGTCCCAGCACTCAGTTAAGTCTGTTCCCGGGATCTCAACCACACACTCTAACATTAAATTAGTATGTTTAGTTTCAGTGGGGATTTGCACCCCTTTATTTTGTAAGAACTCACGTAAGTTCTCTGGGTCTGAGAAGTAATTAAAACATTTACGTGCTTCCTCCAACTCTGTATAGCCTGTGTCTAAGCAAACCTCAAAGTCATCTACTAAATAGTCCTCATCGTAACCAAGAAGCCAAACTTCATAGCCTGCTAAATTTTCTGGTAGTTCAAAGTCTTCAATTTCATTAACAAGTTCATTAACATTAAGTTCTTCCATAGAAGTCTCCTTTTTAATAATTTAATAATTTAATAAATTAATAATTTAATAATTTATTAAAAAGCCTGCTTAGCTTTTATCGCCAAACATTCTTTCTAATTGTTTCATTTTATTTGATTTTTCACGGTGTCTTGTAATTGAGACTTTGCCTTTCTTAATATCATCAGCAAGTCTTAACAATTCCTTAAATTCTTCAAATGTTCCAATGAAATCTGGGGAATTCCAGTCTGTGCAACAAGATGATCTGTCATTTGTTCCAATTGTAACCTTTAGGTTTCCATTGTCATCATAATTAAGATGTGTGATAACTGAACCATCATAACTTTGTGCTGAAGCTCTAAATCCTGAAGCTTTACTGCCTCCTCTTGTGGCAGAGCCTCTATTTCCAATAATTGTCCCGTAAAATGTAGACATAAACTATCCTCCCTTATTGTTAATAATATTATATCATGAATTTTAGAATTTGTAAATTATTTTTTTAACTTTTTTCTAATAGCACAAATTAACGGATAGCACTTAGCATCAGTTAAATTTGCATTCTCCAAATTAATTTGTTTCTTGAATAAGTATTTCTCTAGCATCTCTGCTTCTTCTTGTGTAAGTTCTAATTTAACCATTATGCTCTCCTTACTGCTCTACAAATTAAATCTAAACCAGCAGATGTAGTTTTGTAATATATACGATTTCCTTTTTTATACTTTGCTAAGTAGCCTGCTCTGCAAAGATCATGCACTTGATGTGTAATTGGGTGTTTTGTGTTTGGGTAAATCAAACTCATTGGTGCATAATTCAAACAAAGTGCCAAAATTTTAATATATTTTCTTTTTGGTGTTGGATGTTCAAATGTACAATTAGTTCCCCAATTATATAAATCATTAATTTTAATTTCTGTGTAAGTTTCCATCTATCTTTCCTCACTCTCTATTAATATTATAACCTAAATAAAAAAAGTTGTAAAGTTTTTTCTCTACAACTTTATTTCTTTTAGAATTCTACAACTAAGATATTTTTAGAAGCTACAAACTGATACTCTTTTACTTCTAGTTTGCCGTGAGTCTCTAATAGCTCATCAGCATACTCTGGATAGATAGGCTGTGCTTTTCCATCTATTTCTTTATAAATTCCAATAAATGGTACCTTATTAAATTGTGATTTATGTAATTCCGCTAATGTCATAACTTTCTCTCCTTAATTAGTAAAGTTTGGTCCGAGAATCTTTTTATTATGATCTGTGAGTTCTACAGTAGCAAATACACAAGGGTATCCATCTGAATCCTCAAAGTAGTCATCATCAACAGTAATATCAAGACTAAGTGCTTGCTTTTCTGTAATCCTAAAGAATTCAAGTAAGTCTGGTCCTCTACCTGCTTTTAATAAATCATAAGTTCCATCACAACATCTGTAGCATAACCAACCATGCCCGTTAATTGTAAATCTTACTGAGTTCCATCCCATATTAAGAGCTTTACTCAACTTCATTGTTGATCCTAATGAATCCCATTTTGTTGCCGTAATCTTTTCATACGGTAAATTAAATCTTGTCTTTCCCATTATTCTAATGCTCCTAATACTGTGTCAATGCCTTGTAATAAACAATCACCATCATCCATTTCATAAACTTCTTCAGGTTCCCTACAAAGTTTTTCACGAACTTCTCTTTCAGTTAAATCATAATCATCTGCAACTTCTAAGATACGTTCATCTCTAAGTTTTTCCAATAAATCAATTAATTGATATTTTTCTTCGCGTGTCATATACACTGCGTCCTCCTTATTTTCTATATATATTATAACAAAAAAAGAGGCATTTGTAAACTTTTTTTGCCTCTTTTTTGTTATATCAGTTCCCCCTCACAGACTTTATATTTAGTCCAAACTGAATTTTTGTATCTGGCTAAACGACTTTCACTTATGTTAGTTTCAATTAGAAGAGGCCAGTCATCTTCGTAGTCTCTACCGCCTTCAAGAAATGCAATTTGTTCTGCATTTTCTTCGCAGTCAGCTTTAACTTCAAATACTGCAACGGGATAATCTTCACGATCATTCCAATACATTACATAATAAGTTTTCATTACTAGTAATTCTACACAATGATAGTCGTAGTCGTAGTCGCCAACATTTTCATCCCAATAAGAATTACAGATTTCAAAGTATCCGTCTTCTTCTGCTGTAGATGAATTAGTAATTTCAAAATTACCGAACTTATTTGGAATTTCTCCAAATGCTTTTTCTAATTCTTCTTTGGTCTTAAATTGATCTAAGAATTCCCAAACTTCGCTAATGTGTTTCATTAGAACTCTACCTCCGCAATATCATAAATTGTTATATTAATTTCTGTGGCATCAAATTTGTCTGTGACAACTAAAGTTTTTCTGTTCCACATACCACCTTCAACAGTAATATAAACTGTAGGTTCCCAACCTTCTTCTTCCTCATTAAAACCATAGCATTCTTCGAGTTCGGCTTTGTCTGCTGGTATTAGTTCTTCAACTAAAAACTTTTCGGCTTCTTCTTTGGTATCAAATGCTTTTTCATAGACACCAAAACCAGAACCACTTTCAAGCCCATCATCTTCAATTGATGGCGCATCTAAGCTCATATAGTTAATTAAATACTTTTTCATTATTCAATCTCCTTCTCAACAAGTTTCATAATTCTATGAGAATCGCCTTCAAAGTCAGTGCATTCATAAACTAAGCACTCAGCATATTCTTCAACGTTAGAATCGTAATCTTCCATACCATCTTCCCAGTTAGAGATTTCATCATCAAAGAATACTCTTGCATCATTTGGGCTTTCGGATACAAATAATACTGTTGGGTCATCGGCACTGTAATCTTCACCGCTACAGGCATCAACGACAATAAATACTTTTTTCATAGGTTATACACCCTCCCTTTATTCTTATATAATTATATCACAATTATGCGTGCGTGTAAAGTTTTTAATCAACAACTTTTTCATCTAAAACATCATAGGTAAAAGAATTAACCAACCATCCGGTTTCCTCAGAGATTGCATCTACTACCATATCATCTAAATCGCCTGGCTCGCACTCAACTTCTAATTCCATTGATTGTGGTAATCTAGATTTGACTTCTTCAATCTTTTCATCAAATTGTTCATCAGTCCATTCCTGGTCTTCTGGCCAATAGGTTTCAAAGACATCCTCATATTCCACACAATAGTCAACTGATGTGACCAATACTCTATAATACTTATACATAGTATTCCCTCACTTCCCATTATAATTATAACATATTTTAAGATATTTGTAAAATAAAAAGTTAGGTTTTTTACGCCTAACTTATTATTGTTTTTCTTCAGTCCTTTACTTTAACTTTTCTGAATTTATCTGTGATGTTTACCAAGTGGTCATCTTCTCTTTTGAACATAATCTGATTACTAGTTGGTAAACAAATTGGCCCAGCTGTCTGATCTTTCCAAGTTTCCACTTCCCCTTCAAACATTCTGAATTCCCCAATCTTATAGTAATCAAGTTCTTTAGCAAGTTTGAGATTCAGGAAGTTACACCCAGAGTAGAAGCCAACCTTCAGCTCGGGATGCCCCGCATGGATATACTTAGTGAACTTTAGTATAGATGCATGATCCGCATCACCCCCCAGAAAACCAAAAAGAGTAATCCCGGGGTGTGTCTCAATTAGTGAATCAATCACTTCTTCTGTAATGCTGATCCCAACATCCTGTCTTAACTCAGGCTCTGAACAATGCATGCATGTACCTGGACAGTTACTAATATTTAAACATAGTGAAACTTCATCCGGGAACTCTGCAAATGTAACAGAAGGTTTACCCAAGTATCTTAACATTTATCCGATTCCTCAATATTGGCATAGTAGCGCTTTGCAGCTTCTACCTGTCTAGCTTCACTAAAGTTACTAATCTTCTTAAGGTAACCAATGATGCGGGTTGCGTAATCGACATCGTCCGATCCACATTTCTCACAGTGGTCTAGTTTATGTTTACTAATGTGACCACACTTGTTACACACAGTATTTGGTACATTGAAGGTAAAGTAGCTACAGCCTGCATCGATGGCAATATCCATGAGTTTTCTATACTGCTCTTTACTAAGATGCTCTTCTAAGTTACAGTGATAGGCAGATCCTCCATCGAGATTCCCAATGAAATCCTTTCCCTGTAAATACATTTTAGTAACAGGGTCATAGGTAGGATCCTCAACAGGGTAGAAGTAAGAGTTGTACAAGTTCCTATTGGCAGGAACCCAGTAACCATCTCTCTTATCCCACTTATATAATTTGTTTCCAGCATTCTCAGCAGGAACTTGCTCGGTATTAAACCTAAGATGCGCAGTACGATGCGCCAAGTTCAACTCTTTTATAGTAGAGAGAATATCATGTGCATAAGCTTTATACGCACTGTTGTTCGGAAGAATTTCTAGATTCTGATATTCACTAGGAATGTAGTCATTAACTGATCTAAGAAACTCTGCACCTTCAATGAATCCGTTAAACCCAATAGTAAGATATTGTTTATCCAGATCAATGTACCCAGCATTATACACAGTTAGTAAACCACAGTTGAACATATCCCAGAGATGATCATTCCATGCTTCAAGATATTTGTGCACTCTAGATGTAATCTCAGTAATATATTCTGGTAAGGATTTTCTGTTTCGTTTGTACTTCTTATTAACTTCATCATTAAACCAATTCTGAACGATTCTGTTAATATTTAGTGTAATAACTTTCTTTGACCCTGTTTCGATTCCACCTGCACCCAACGTGTAACTGAATACATTCTCTTCGATTGCATTTTTTAGTCTGCAACAAGAGGAGAGCGCATCAGCACTATCACTATTGTAAAGGAAGAAGCTATGACCTTCAGCCCACATCTCTGCAGTGAAGTCTGCCATTTCTTTATCCACATACTCATGAGTATCTTTATCCCAAAGTAAATTCATAGTTTCTACCGGGAAGGTAATAACATCATGAGTTCGTTCCTTGTTAAACCACTTCATGAAAAGCTTTTGTAAAACTTTAGTGGTTTCCCAACATGGCTCATCCCCATCCGGGAAGAAGAAGTCCTTGAATATAGAATCGAAGTAGCCTTTATCAAAGTAAGCTATATTAGTGAAAGGAGATTGGTAACCTCTAGCACCCGCCGGTTGGTTAATACAGTAAACAAATTCTTGGAACAAATCTTCAATGATGTGACGAACTGTAATTTGGTTATTTCCGATATTCCACACTGGTTCATCTAAGTGATCAATATAATCTTGACCATAGTCACATCTGAGGAAGTGATCTAAGTAAGGTAGGAACTCAGGGACCGCAACAGCACCTGCGAATTGACCTGCCACTAAAAATATTAAGTTACAGAGTCCCCCCACAAAGGAGTTGGCGTGTTTTGGCGCACCAGAAGTTCCACCCAATTGTTTTAAACCTTCCAGTAAGAAAGGATATAGTGAAATAGCTACACAGTATGGCATGATGCTACTTTCATCATGAGAGTAGATGATATGGTTTTTAAGATCGCTTTCAAATTGTTCCACAACATCTTGCCCATATTTAGCTAGTAAGTATTTTTTAGTAATAGCTCTATTCACATCGATGAAATCAGACTTAGAGAGTTCCGCAGACATCGTAGCAATATTCTTACTAGAGACATTAGCATTACTATCAACTTCTGAGCCTGTAGCAGCATTAGTTGCTACTTTATAGTTATCAATAAATTTTAGCTTCTTGCTTAATGTACGTTCATCCATAACTACTTACTCCTTATCCAGTTAATGATATCTTTACCAACAAGTAATTTTTCATCAACTTCTAATGTCGGGGTATGCGTAATCCCAAGTGAACGCATTTCATCAACATCTTGGCATTCTGAATACTCAATGCCCTTTTGATCTAGTAACATATGTACCATTTTGCACTGTCCGCAAGATGGTTGTGAGTACAGTTTAACCATAAAATTTATCCTTTCTTATATAATTTTAGGGAAATAAAAAATAGGCTTATCTATTTTATAGAGTTTACCTACTTCAGCAATATTAAGTTCCTTTCTTAATAAAACTGGTGCTCCCACTTATTTTAGCAATAGGGATGCCATAGGCCTAATTTGAAATCCGCAGAGTTTCAGTCGGGCTCACTTAATTTAGCACATTTTTAAGGAACTGAAATTTTGATAATTACGGGAACTAAAATAATGTCCAGGGTAATTTCCGATAATCTACCATATCCTGTTCAGGGCGCTCTTCCTGGAATACTAAGTTAGCTAGTAGATGCCCACACCTGGTGTAACATCGATACTCTTTCATCATATCAGTTAATGTATCATATTCTTGTTTATAAAATTCAATACAGTCTTGAATTTTTCTATATGATACTAAAAGTTCTAAGTTATCTTCATCTTGTTTCATCATATCGATGTAACTATCCATTACTTTAGTAGCAGTATTCTTAAACCCAATAATAACATAACGCACAGCAGTCCTTATGTCACGGGTGATCTGAAATTCTCTCACTGATTTTAGTAGGCGAAACACCGTACGATCGTTTTGTTCAACACGATCAATAAGTTTCATCATTTGTGCCTTATGTTCTTCAAAATTCATCACATTATTATACAATAATAAAAACAAAAAAAGCTAGTCCCACAGGATTAGCTTTCAAAGGAGGTATATATGGAATTTAAACAACAACCGCTATCTTTCATTTGCCCATTTATCATTAATGTTTGCTGATAGATGGCCAGCTCTTAGAATAACATTGTAGAGATATTGAAGAATATCATCTTTTGTTCTTTGTTTCATAAGAACCATTAAGAAGTTACGTTTAGCAGGCGTGTCATGCGCAGCCTTAACCAACTCTATAACATTTGTTTTAAATAAATTTGCATTAATTGCAGGATTTGCATACATTGCGTCTACTTCTGATTTATTTTGTGTGAGCTCATATGCATATGAACCTTTTTGTTCATTGAGATTAGTTTTCATAACCCTCTCCTTACTTTCTATTAATATTATAACATATTTTTTAAAGTTTGTAAATAAAAAAAGAAAGTATTTTTCAACTTTCTTATTTGACATCGTAATGTAATTCTTTTAATACTTCTTTAAGCGTGTCAACTAAATCTGTTTTATTGGCATTTAAGATTTCAACATCATCAGTATACCACTGTAATTCTTCATCTACAAAGTATTTAACATCATCCGCAACTTCTTGAAGTCTTGCTCTAGCATAATCTTTCTCATCGCCTTCTTCTAATCCGTAAGACTCAAGCTCATCTAAGTCATCACAGGCTAAGTCAATCCAACCGTTAAATAAATCATCAATAAATTTTTGAACTTTTTCTTTTAACATTTTATTTACCTCTTTCTTACATTATAATTATAACATAAAAAGTTATCTTTGTAAAATATTTTTTAGAAAGTTTTATGTTTAGCCTTTCTTGTATAACTACCTTTACCTTTCTTAGATTTAAAAACCTTAGCTTTGTTTCTAAGTTGTGCATTAAAATGATCAAGGTTTCTAACTTCAATCTCTCCCTCAATTATTTTGCCTGTAGTTTTGTCAGTAAGTCTAATCTTTCTTTTCATACATATATTATAGCATACATTTAATTCTTTGTAAATAAAAACTCTACATTTTTCAATACAGAGTCTTTCTGAATTTATTTATTGTTTTTATAGTCTTCTAACTTTTGTGCTAATTCAACATCTGACATATCGTCATCGTCACAATTAGTGCAAGTAACTTCAGCTACACCATCATACAATCCATAAGGAAGGTCTGGCCACTCACTTTGCATTTTGCGGTATGCATCATCTTCATCAGTTGCCATAATAGTACCAACTTCCACACCGTCAAATACACAAGTATATTCATATTCTGGCAATGAAGTTTCACTAACAGCATCTGCTTCTGAGTCTAAAGTATCAGTTGCTGGATCGTCTGGATTATGTTCACCAGCTGCTTCTATCACTTTCTCATGCTTTCTTACTTCATTACCATCAGTTAATTCAGTTTCTTCTTCAGCAGGCCATTGAATTGGGGTTCTATCATCTGCTAAATCTTTATCTACTGTACCTTCAAGTGATTCTTTAGTAATCGATGCACGGAATTCATCTGCAATCTTTTGGTGTTTAGAGAGTTCCGATTCTTCAGTAAGTTCTTCAGAATTTTCTTTTTCTGGATCAATTGGAATAATACCAACATCTTCACCACTAGCATCAGCAATTCTAACTTCATTATCTTCTATATGAATATCAACAGCCTCATTAACTGGAATACAAACTTCTTTACCACACTCTGGGCATGGAGCACACACTGAAATTTTTTCGGCTGGTGCTTCCATAGCACATGGTGTTGCATCTGGAAGTGGGTTACTAAATTTAACAGCAGATTCTGCTTCAGGTGCTACTGCCACAGTTACTGGTGTTTCATCGGTTAAATTTGCTGCTACTTCAGTAGGAACTTCTGCAGCTACAACGATCTCTGTTTTTGGCTCCACCAAATCATCACCTAAAGTAAAATCAACTTTACTTGGTAATCCTACAACATCCTTGGTTGGTTCTGGAAAATCGATAGTATCATCTTTTACTAATTCAACTCGTCTAACCTCTGGAATTTCCGGGGTTTCAACCGGAGTAATCATAACTTTATCCCCAACGCCGAGTTCGTCAGCTACAGTCTTTAAGAAAGCTGTTGGGTCTAACACACCATCTTGTACAGCAGCATAATCTGCTTCATCTTTACTAATATCACTAAAATCACACGCAAATGGATCTACACAAGCTGTAACTTCTGGAATTTCAATTCCGCCTGCAAATCCATAAGGATCTACATCTTCTGGTTCTTCTTTAGCAAGCTCTGCTTCCACAGCAGCTACAACATCTGCTAAGTTTTCACTAGATTTTTCCGATTCATCAGATTCATCAGATTCTTTTTTGGATTCCGCTGATTCCTTTTCCTCCCCACTAAGCTTTGCTAACTCTGCTTCGAGTTCAGCAAGACGATCTAGCTTTGGTTCTGGAATTTTTTCTTCTTCACTTGGTTTATGACAAAAGATTTCTTGTGGTTCGCTTTCTTCAGTAACAGTTCCACAATCATCAACAAAACATTCTACGCCACAAACTATTGGATTAAGGTCTAAATGTTCTTTAGCATATGCAAGGGCGTCTTCTCTGCTATCAAACTCATCATTTAAATGTGCTGTATCAGGTGTAGTAAATTTAACAGTATAGATGACATTCCAACTATTAGGTACAAACATAAATTTTCTCCTTTATGTATAAAACTCAATTAATTTAGCAAATAAACATAAAAAGGCAGAATTGAAATCTGCCTGATTACAGCTACTTAGATGAAATCCATTTAATTACAGGTTCGCCTTTCCAGCCTTTCTCCCAGACAAACCAGGAATAGCTGACTGCTGAACCTTTGTTGAAATCATCATTTTTATCTGATACTTGACGGTTTGTAAATACGTAAATTACCTTTGGTGGATTTTCCTTAAATAATTTTTCAAACCTTTTAGTGCCCTCGAGGAACAATGTTCTGAGGAACATAGCCACTTTATGCCCAGGCTCTACTACTTGTAGTGCTTTTACTGCAAATTCAGTGGATAGTCCGTATGGTGGGTTTGTGATAATGTCTCCACTCCACAAACCATTAAATTCTAAGAAGTTTTCTTTGGGATCACCAAATCCATAGTCAGCAATATCAGATGTTACAACCATATAGCCGGCATCTTTTAGAACATTAGCAATTAAATGATGCCCAGCACATGGTTCCCAAATTTCGTGACTAAATTTTTCCACTGCTAGTAAAGCCTTTGTTGATCTTGGATCTGTTCCGTAATAATCTAATTTAGAACGCTCTTCATCACAATGATTTGAAGCGCCCATAACCTTTAAAGTATCTTTTCCCATTAGTAGTCCTCCCTTTACTATACAGTAATTATACTATAAAATAAACAAAAAGTAAACTATTTTTTATAATTCTTTGATAATTTGTCTTAGAGTATCTGTAAATCTTGGATTTTGTGCCCCATCAATCATATAGTCACTTAAATCTTTCTTATTTTCAACAATCTCTCTAACACGTTCATCAACCGTATCTTTACATACTAATACTTTAACAAAGATTGGTTGATCACTAGTAATTCTATAAATTCGATCCACAGATTGTGAGAACTGTGCATAGGTGTAAGGCTGATCAATTACTATCATGTAGTGGCACTCCGGCATAGAGAACCCAGTCCCCATCTTTCCATGGGTGCAGATCAGAATATTGTAATTAGTGGAATTTCGGAACGCGTCCACATTGCGCTGCACGGATCCTTCGGTCTGATCGCCTGTGCACACTAAAGGATTTAAGTGAGCAACTTTCTCTGCAAGATTGTACACAGGTTCCTTGAAGTTAGACATTACCATAACCTTTTCACCCGATTCCACAATATCCTCAATTAATTCAGCTGCTCGCTCGATCTTACTTGATTCTATTTTAGTGGAAGTTAGTAGGGATGGGGCTGCCGTAGCCTGACGGAGTCTGGTCATTAATGCCAAGAGGTTATCTGGTTTAAGATCGATCTTATCCGCCTCTTCTTTTACACCATCTTTAATAGCTTCATAGAATTTACGGTGCGTATCATCCATTTCCACTAATTCATACTCGATGGTTTTTGTAGGCATATCTCCTCTGACCTGATTAAAAGTACGTCTTAAGGAACAAGATTCCAATTCTTCTTTTAGTAAATCTAAATTCTTAAACCCAACAATCTGATTACCCCCGAAACCTCCAAAGTTACAGTACTGAGCTTTGAAATTAGTGAGAGTAGAATGATCACGGCCTGTCCATGCCAATGGAAGGTAAGCTGAGATCGGTGAATTTACTAAAGGAGTTCCAGTAGCAGCTACTTTATAGGTAGCATCAAGCTTAAGCAGGTTACTGCCCTGTTGGCTTTTCTTAGTGGCACGGTGCGCTTCATCAAATATGATCATCCCAAATTTATTCTGAGACTTTTTAAACGCCTCAATGAATTTATCATCTCTGATGTTAGTAATATTCACTACTACAAAGAATTCAGGGATCGGATTTTGCAGCTGCTCGGCTCTCTCTGCTAGTGTATTATATCTGATAGTCCCAGTCCTGGTGATGTGTTCACCCAATACTATTACTGACTCATTTGAAAACTTCTGAATTTCAGCTTTCCAGTTTTGGCGTAAGCTATCAACCCCACATATTACTAAACAGTGGTCAATTAATCCCCTGTGGTGGAGAGTTTCTGCCAGGTACATGGATTCCAGGGTCTTACCCAAGCCCATACTATCTAGTAGAAGTCATTTACCTTTTTCTAGTCCGTAGTTAATAGCTTCAATCTGATGATCGTAAGGTCTGATCCTAAATTTACTAATCTCATCACTAGTTAATGGTGATTCTGAAATTTCGGAAGTTTCATCAGGCTTCATTACTAAATCTACTGAATCAAAGAATACAAGCTTATCTAGAAGTTCCGCTAAACTGTTTGCTGGAATTTCCCAGGCCTGTAGCTTCTTATGATAAATAGCAGTCGGAACCGTCTTAATTGTCTCAACCAATTCTGGGTTATACTGAAAAAAGACTAAAAATGAACTTAGTCCTGATAATTTGATAGGTGTTACTTCTATTACCTTAATCATCATGCCTCCAAGACATTAGATTAAACTAACATATTCTTCTGAAAAGTCTTTTTCTTCTTCAACTGGTTTTGCTTTAGCTGAAATGGTAAGTTCAATAGTGAAATCTCTCTCACATTGATCACATGTAAATTGTTCCTTTAATTGTGGTTCACTATCTTCTTCATATTCCACATAAAGAATCTTACCTAATGGATCCCTAATAATATTTCTTGGTTTCCCTAGTAGCTCTTCTGGAATAAAGATTTCTGATAAGTGGTATTCCATACCACAATGTGGACACTTAATAATTGATCATTGTTTCTGTTCGGTTGATTTCATCTTTTTAGTTACCTCTTGTTAAATTTATTTTTAGTCATTATTTCTGGGGCTTTGCCCCGGTAAATTCTTGTTAAAGAATTTACCTATGATATTATACAATGCGTAATAGGGTTATTTTACATTTTTTTATTAAATTATTGAATTATTGTTTTAATGATTTATTAAATTATTAATTTTAAAAAATGGTAATTTTCACGATATATTTATATATCTACACTATATTATAAGGAACTTATAATTAACTTTATATAGATCCTATATATAGGGCCTGATCTAATAGTATAGGCCATGTCTATGACTAAGACATGACCTGATGCGCGCACGCGCACAGATCCATAGCATAAAAGTGCAAAGAAGTATATCCTATACTAAAGTATAGTATATAGGAAGAAAGCAGAAATAGAAACGAAATTGATCAAATTACATTTTACATTTTGTTTGAAACATGCTATAATATAATGGGGTGGTAGTACTATTTTCCCTTGGATGAAATCTCCCAAATTACATTTTTCTGAAATCTCCTGAATTTCATTGTATAATATAGTGTAGGGCAGCCGGACACCCTCCATCATAAAATCTAGGCATATTCCATATCACCCACACAAGATACAGTTCTAGATACTTACATTTATTCTATTCATAAAGATACAGTCCGCCGCCCTACTTCAAAAAGTTAACAAAGGCTAGCCTAATTCCTCCTGGGTTAGCCTTTTCATTTTTTACATTTTCTTTACGTGCGCACGCACGTGGGCGCCGCGCGCCTTCTCCATAAGCTTTTCTTTCACTAAATACGCGTTACACAGGTGTAGCGCACAGAGAATCACGCGGGTAGCGCGCACGCCTTGGCCTTTTATTTTTTTATACACACACCACTCCCCATTATAATTATATCACGCTTATATGTAAAAGTAAAATATTTTTTGAGTAATTTGTAATTCCGTAACTTTCCTAATTTCAGAAAAGGTAACTTCGGCAATTTCGGGCATTTCGGCAACTATATAAATTTCAGGCAAGAAAAAAGGTAATTGTAGGAATTTCAAACCGTAATCTCGGTAATTTCCTTTTATATATGAAAAAAAGCTCAAAAACAGGCTCATAGAGGGACTTTTAGGGCCCAGGTAAGTAAAATACCTGGGGAGAATGAAACGCGCGCCTCTACGGACTTTTTCTTTTCCCGCACTTTATATAAAAAAATTTTTAGAAATTTACGTTTCTTACATAATATATAAAAAATATTTTAGTGTAAGTATATAAAAGCCCAGCACGTATGCAAATACTAATATATAGTAAAAGAGTTGTGCTGGGCCTTAGTATTTTTTGTGCAGGGCCAGAAGGTTGGTCTTAGTGAGGGCCTTGGAGGCAAAGAGGGCGAGCTTCCCCCAGTGCGCGGGCCCTTCAATTAATTTAGCGGAGCTAAACAGGCATTTTCTCGCGCTGGCACGGGCGGAGAGGGACGGACCTACTTGGGGTCTTGGGCAAGGGCCCTCACTTTTCCGTCAGTTTCCCGGCAAGTAAGTATCCCACTTAATTATAATGTTATTATAATTAACCTTAATTAGCCCCATAGATGCTCTCCGCACGTTCCTTGCTAAAGCCCTCCCCATAGCTCTAGCCCTAGCTCTAACCCCACCATACTTTAAACTTATATATTGCACTTTGGAATTGCACTTTGGATATAAAGAAAAAAGAATGGTTAATTACTCCATTCCCAATATCTTACTACCTAGTATTTTCAGATATTTATATAACCCTCAGCTCTCTTCTAAGTCTAGTAGCTAAGTTTTCCTGGTTATATATTCCCCGACTAGCCGAAGCACGACTAATCTTTCTAGACATTATATTATACAATAAAAAAAAGATACCTTGCGGCACCTTTCAAACCATGCAAATGATTTATGTCACTTAATTTAGCTTTTTAATATTTACATATCTGCTATAAGTTTATTTAAACAGTCTTCAAGTGAATTAAAATTTATAAAGCGGTCATCTTTATTATAATATTGACAAACTTCTTCATTAGGTGTAATATATATTTTAATCTTAGTTCCTTTTATTTGACATTTATAACTGTTTCCAACTACTGAGGTATCTGGATAATAAGTGTATTGAAAATAAAGTTTATCTTTTGTAAGTTTTCTTGTTAATTGTTTTATACAAGTAAAAATAAATTGTTCAAAAGACATATTATTCCTCCACGAGACCAGCACGAACCATATCTCTGTATTTGCATTTGCACTTGATGAGATGATGTTTCTTGTCATAGAGTTGAATGTCTCTTGGCACTAAGACTAAGCCTTCCATTTCATGTTTTCCACCATTAAGTGTAGACATATGATGCTCAGCAACATAAGCTTTAGCTTCATCAAGAGTTCCCTCAAAAACAACTGGAACTGATTTAAGGCCAAGCTTATTAGCAACATCAATAGTATTAGCTCTGTCTAAATCGAAGCCAGCAATATTAACATCAAAGACAATGAACGAAGTAGAAGTACCGTCTTCAACATAATCACCACCAGCTTTTTGAATGCCAGCTCCAAAGCCTTCGCCAAAGATATAAGCTTCAGATTCTCCAAATACTTGTTCAAAAATATATTCCATCTCAGGAACTTTAAACACAGAATCTAAATATGCTTGAAGCTTTGGCGGAATTTGTGCTTTAGCTGTATGTCCAGCAATTTCAATATCATGTCCATCCCAGTGAACACGAATATTAGTTCCATCAATTTTTTCAGTGCCTTGCCAAATAATATTTTTTAAAGTTTCATAAGGCTCATTAAGTCCAACAATAGTTCTAAACTTTTCGTCAAACTTAAATACGTTTCCAATTTTTTGATATTCTTTTTCCATTATTCATTTTTTTCCTTTGCTTGTTTATTAGCAATGAGCTCATTGACATAATCAACTACTTCATTCCAATCTTTAGTCGCTTTATCTTTAGCTTCTATATCTTTATCATGGATATTGTCATAAGAACCTGCTTTAATAATTCCACAGCCACTACATTCTACCCAATATTCTGTGCAACAATCATAACCCATATCGCCCCAGGGATCAAAGCCCCTTGATTTTATAGTAGGAGCTGCCCCACAAATTGGACATGGTTTACCAATACAATCTTTGTGTTCAAGTTTTTCTTTTAATCTATCAACTGTTCCCATAGGTTAATCCTCAACTTTCTATAATTATTATACCATAAATTATATAGC
>Ga0310786_10003689_pt1 | contig 22026 bp, 34 predicted proteins | sample AusTroGonzalo_MG_FD_203881 | JGI IMG/M metagenome (GOLD analysis project Ga0310786, IMG submission 203881) | Bovine rumen microbial communities from tropical cattle in Woodstock, Queensland, Australia - Gonzalo_03 (v2) (version 2) | ecosystem: Host-associated > Mammals > Digestive system >...
CAAAGGCCCTACAGGTAATGAGGGAGAATCAGCACCGTATGTTGAGTTATCCCGAAACACTATATTGTATTCCGCGAACAATTCAGGGTATTCTACAGCAAGCCAAGCCTTTGAAATAAACTGTTATCTGAAAGTAAAGGGCAACACCTGTAGCATATCGAGCACAGGCGATATTTCTATAACCTCTATTACCAATGTGTCTGTTACGAAAAACAACACGTCGAAGATAACGGTTAATATCCCGCATAGTAAGATAATAGCCGGTGTTATTACCGTTCAAATGACAGGTACGTATAGCGGTAAAAGTTACACGGCCAAAGCGACTATTTCCGTAGAGCCTAACCGGGAGGGCGCGGAAGGCCCCGAAGGCCCAACCGGGCCACAAGGCCCGCAAGGCCCTACAGGTGGTACAGGCGGTACAGGCCCAAGAGGTTACAGAGGCCCCGGATTACGCGGCCCGCAGGATTGGGAACAAATGGATATTGATTACCAATTCTACCAAGGTGACGAAAATACACAGGAGCCTTACGAAGATTTTGTAGTCTATCATGGTAACTACTATAAGTGTATTAAGACACACGTAAAGACAGCTACAAACTATCCGGGCAGTACGTATGATAACAATAACCATCTTTGGCAGCTTAGCGATAAGGTGGCAATGGTGGCGGCTAATGTGCTGTTTGCAAGGCACGGCTATTTTGGCGGTGCTATTATCAGTGGTGATTGGCTGATAAGTGCTAACGGTATGGTAGATAATGTTTTTTGTAGTAGCGGCGAATCATTCCAAGGTGTCATAGCCTATTCTTTGTTTAATGAAAACAACCCATCAGGCGGCGACATATTGATTTATGGTAGTAGCGAAACAAAAACGGTATCTACAAGTGACACTATCAAGAATATTACAACGGTCAATTTAGAATCGGGTAAAATGTATTTCCTGAAAGTGAAAGGCCGGGCAAGTAATTCAAGTGGGCAATACTATGTAAGGCTACGTAATGTAGAGGACACAAGTATAACGCACACGCCGGTAATGATTAACGGTACGTCTGACGTTACACGACAAGGCTATTTCCATCCGACAAAGACAGGTGCTTTTTATTTGGAGTTCTATAACCCCGGTGTGCTATCAGGTACTGTTGTATCTATAGAATTGATAGAAAAGGATTTTGCACCTACGTTTGCACTTGATTTGCTGACAGGCACAACTTATCAGCATGACGGTGTATTTACCGGCTTTATCCGCAAGGGTAAGACAGTAATAACCACGTCAAATATTAATAACTATAAGCGCGCTGATATAACAGCAGATACCGTATTGGACTTTGACAAGTGCGGTAGCTTTATAGAATTGTCAACAGGTACACAAAGCTATTTTGCATTACCGATATTAAGTAATTACTACGCATCAAGGTACACAGAAGCGCAAAAAGATAATATGCGCGCGTTTGTCGGTACAAAACTTATGGTTTATAATAAGACAGGGGCATACCTGAATATCCATCTTAACAGCTATTTTTCGACTACCGATAAATCGTCAACAGGCAGTGTTACAAGTAACAGTACCGCTATTGGTACAGGTGGCTTTATAATATTGGAATGTAAATTAAGAGGCGACCCCGTAAACGGCGACGAAAACGTATATTGGGAAGAATTAAGTAGCGGAACAATAGTTTAAACTTTGCAGCTTATGAAAACAGTATTTAATGACACTATCCCATTTCAGGGTTTTATTGCAATGACCGTTTGGCCGTATATCTTTGTACGCAACAGTGCAGCGAAGCGGTACACGGTTATTGCAAGTAACCATGAGCACATACACGGCGAACAGCAAAAGGAAATGCTGTTGGTTGGTATTGTGTTGGCCGCTATCGGCTATGTGTTTATCGGGTTATGGGCTTTGCTCTTTATCCCGGTGTTCTTTTGGCTTTACGGCCTTGAATACCTGTTTAGGTTATGCCAATACCGTAACACAGGTAAGGCATACCGTAATATCTCTACAGAACGTGAGGCATACGCCTACGAAAACGATTTGGACTATTTACGACGCAGAAAACATTTCGCGTGGTTAAAATTTATTTTCAGTAATAATATTAAAAATTAAGCATTATGGCAGTCAAACAGACAAAAAAGCTAAATGACAGCAGCGTAACAGACGTTACCACCGTCAACAGCACAGACCGCATTTTGATGAAAGATGCAAACGGTAAGCTAATCCCCATTTCGCTTGCAAACCTACGCAACGCGCTGAATGAGGGTGTAAGCCCTAACGCCCAAATGGACGGTATTTTTATTATGTACCATCGTAAGAGTGATAACTACCCGCTTATGGTTAAGCCCCACAAGTGGACGAGCCTACAAAGCAGCGGTGAGATTGCAGACGGCGTTGTAGTCGTAGAGGGTGGTAAGATGTTGGTTGTAGCACCTACAGAAACAGCCCTGACGTGGAGTAGTGCAGCCGTCAGCGGTGGCGGTACGACTACTACAGACCGTCTTACGGCTATGAATGATTGGGCCGGTAAAGCCAATACGACAGCACAGGCTACGCACGCAGAGTGCAACACATCGTCGTACGCACCCGGTTACTGCAACCTCTACAGCCGTACTAACGCTAACGGTTACGGCCTGACAGCCGGTAAGTGGTGGCTACCCTCTTTGGGTGAAATGCTGATGATTTATGCCAATATGACTAAGATTAACTACGCGCTTTCACTGATTACAGGTGCAACGCAGTTAAGCGAAAATTGGTATTGGACATCTACAGAGTACAGCGCGACGTACGCATGGCGTCTGAACCTCAGCAGCGGCAACGTCGGCCACGGCCTCACTAAGGCATCGGGCACGAGCAGAGTTCGCGCCGTTTCAGCGTTTATCGCTTAACTATTAGTTATTATACTTTAAACTTTAGTTCCCGGCGAAAGCCGGGAACCATTACAAGGAAAATCGAATTATGGCAGAGAATGGCAAAAAGCTGAAATTAGTATCTAACGCACCATTGTATAAAGACGTACGCACGTTACTTAACAACATATTGGATATTACCCCGGAGTTCCCAAGGGCATACAAATACACTATCGGTAGTGATATGCACCATTTGGCCGTAAGCCTGTTGCAGGGCGTTGCAGCGGCCTATATGGATAAGCCCAACAGGAATCAGCACTTAGCCAAATTCCGAGCCGAATTTGAGACCTTAAAGACGTTAGTAAGAATAGCAGGCGAAAGAAGATGGATTAAAGGATTAGGGCGGCACGCACTTATCGTTGAACTGATGGACGCGATAGGCAGACAAAGTACAGCGTGGAAAAACTCACTGCCTGACAGTGAGTAGCCGGAATTGATTTAGTTACGACTAAACAAGCGTGCAAATTTCCGTGATAAATGGGGCCTATACCGTCATTTACGGTTAAGAGCAAGTAAATAGGCCACAGATTGCGAGCCTTACAGAGTACAGCGCGACGAACGCATGGAATCTGAACCTCAACAACGGCAACGTCAACAACAACACTAAGGCATCGAACACGAACAGAGTTCGCGCCGTTTCAGCACTTTTTGCGGAAATAGAAACAAAGTATAAACAGCATATATGGTAACAACAGCAGGATTATTGGAAGCGTACTACGACTGTAGGAAAAACAAGCGTAAGACCGCAAGCGCGTTAGTCTATGAAATGGACTACGAAAGCAGGCTTATTGCCCTACGTGACCGTATCAATACGCAGACCTATAAGCCCGGTAAGTCTATATGTTTTGTCGTAACGCGGCCACGTCATCGGGAAGTGTTTGCCGCCTCTTTCGAGGACAGGATTATACACCATTATATTGCACTACGATTAGAGCCGCTTTTTGAACAGGTGTTTTGCCCATATACATACAATTGCAGAAAAGGCAAAGGACAGTTGTACGGCGTTAATACGCTTAAACAGCAGCTTATCGAGTGCAGCGAGAACTATACAAAGGATTGCTACGTAATGAAACTTGATTTAAGCGGTTTCTTTATGAGCATTAACAAAGACATATTAGCGGAACGGATAGACCGCTTTGTATGTGAAAGATACACAGGTAAAGAGGGCGTAAGCCCGGATATATGGCAGGCGTACCCCGGTGAGGACAAAGAGGACTTACGTAGGCTTTGCCGGATAGTCATATACCATGAGCCTGAAAAGAATTGCGAACGCCATAGCCCGGCAAAGTATTGGGATTACCTACCGCCTAACAAATCCCTGTTTACCAATGGTGAGGGATTGGGTATAGCCATTGGCAACCTCTTTGCACAGCTTTTTGCCAATTTCCTGTTAAACGAATTGGATTGGTATTTAGAGGAATTGGGCTTTAAGTATCATGGCCGGTACGTAGATGATTTCTACCTGATTGACCCGGATAAGTCGAAGCTGTTGCACGCGGTACAGCCGATACGTGAAAAGTTGGCATCTTTAGGCTTGAAACTGAATGAGAAAAAGACCTACATACAACATTACACCAAAGGCGTAGAGTTTACAGGCAGCGTTATAAAGCCCCATCGTTCTTACACCTGTAACCATACAGTCACTAACTTTGTTGCAGCTATCAGACGGCTTAACAGGGCAAAGGACGTACGACAGGCAGAGCACGCCGTTTGCTCTATCAATTCGTACTTAGGGCTACTGATACACAACAACGAATACAATATGCGTAAAAAGGTGTTGGGAATGATAGAGCCAAAGGCATTTGAATACATCTACATTAAGGGCCGCTATAAGATTGTGGCTTTAAAGAACAAATATAAGAAACGACTGACAACCTATAGAAGAATAAGGGATGGCGATTATTGAGGTACAACCGAAAGACCCGGTTACGTTGCGCGTTGACGTAATAGATATGGGTTTACTACACCTGTTGGAAACACGGTACGTAGTGCTGATAGAACAACGCGATAACGACATAGTTATAGAACTTTATAAGAAATAATAAAATGGACTATACAAATATATTGGAAGTTGCAACCACAGCAGGCGCAATGGTAGGCGGTTGGGAATTTATCAAATACATGATGAATATCCGTACCAATAAGCGTAAGGAGAGAGCCGAAGCCGACAAAGCCAAAGCAGAGGCAAAAGGTGAGGATTTCAAGGTACTACGTGAAACTGTAGAGTTCCTGCAACAGCAGCTAAAGGAAAAAGAGGAACGGTTTGCAAGTCAGACAGGCCGGCTACGCAAGGTGCAAGATGATTATTTCGATTTGCTCAAAAAGAACGCTGAAACGGAATTGGAACTACAGCGTTTTCGATGTGTGCGGCCCAAGTGTCAGACACGCGAGCCGCAGAACGGATATTGATTGTAACAAATGTAACACTAAAGCCAAAGAATTATGAAAATTACAGAGCAACAGTTACGCAGGGCCGTACCCGGCGTGAGTTCAAAGAATCTGCCAAAGTTTGTAGAGACTTTCAACGAATGGGCAGAAAAGTTTGGTGTAAATACCCCTTTGCGCGTGGTGCATTACCTTGCACAGGTGTTTCACGAATCAGGCAATTTGCGGTATCGTGAGGAATTAGCAAGCGGCCAACAGTATGAGGGCCGTAAGGACTTAGGCAATACGCAGCCCGGCGACGGTAGGCGTTTCAAAGGACGCGGGTATATTCAGACTACAGGCCGGGCCAACTATCAGGCTTACGCCAATAGCGAGTATTGCAAAGGCGACCTGATGGCACACCCGGAATGGTTAGCCCAAAGCCCCGGCGACCAGAAAAGCAGCCTTTTCTTTTGGCAGCGTAACAACCTAAATAAGTATGCTGATGCAGACGATAGTAAGGGCCTTACGCGTCGTATCAATGGTGGCTACAATGGATTGGCCAACCGGGAGTTTCTATTACGTAGGTTTAAAAAGGAGTTTGGCGTATGAGCGGTAAAAAGTGTTTCGAGCGTCAGTTAAATACCCTGATAGCCATTATAGCTATAGCGGTATTGTGTTGGTTTCTGTTTGGGTGCAAATCCCATAAGTCAGTAATTGACGAAAACGTAACGGTTTCCATTACCGATACGACTAAAACGGAAACGGATAGCCTTACGCAGTCAGTAACCGTTACAGATACCACCAAAACTACAGAGACGGTGCAGCAGAGTACCGTAATATCATTTGTGGACGGTGGCGGTACGGTAAGCATCGACAGTGCAGGCAACATGACCCTAACCGGGGTGCAGAGCATTACCGGCAACCTGAAAGCCGATAAGACGCAACAGGCAGGCGTAACGACCCATAGCGAACAGTCAGAGGTACACGGTACGCAGGAAAACGGCCTACAGGTGAATGAGAGTACACAGGTACATAAGGAATCAGAGACAAAGGTAGAAAAGCCCGCGTGGTATCAAAGCCTGTTGGCAAAGATTGGCGGTTTATGCTGTTTGGCCGCTTTGCTATGGGCTTTGTTCCTGTACCTGAAAAGAAAGTTTTAGTTTTCTGTAAATAGTGCTTTTGCCCGCGTTTGTACGAGAGTATAGGCGCGGGTTTTCCATGCTAAAACGGTAGAAATGGCCGTAGGACGCTTAAAACGTCTTAGGTGGTATAACTACAGGGTTAGCAAAAACAACGCGCTTAGAATGGCTTTTTAACGGAAAATTAACTTTTACCCAACACGTAGTCTATTACTTTGCGGTTTGCGGCATCTACCTTATCCCGGTTGTACTTAATGTAGATACCTGTAACCTTTGCACCGTGAGAATGGCCCAACGCTTCGCTGATGGTGTCCTTTGGTATATCCAAGTCAGCGGCATAGGTAGCCCATGAGTAGCGCGCCCAATACCACGTCAGCTTTTTGTCTATCGGTATCATTTTCTGTTGGCCGTTCTTAGCCGTTACGACCTTACCGGCCTTATCGTATTCAGGCAACCCGATACGCGCCAAAGCATTGTCTAACGTACCCTGATAGGCACGCGAATTGGTGCAGCGGTCAAAGCAGCTTAACAGGTGGTTTGTACCTTTGTACTTTTCAAGTATGGCCAACGCCTCCGGCTCTAATTTGATACTGTATAGCTTTCCTGTTTTGGCCCGCTTGTATTCGAGCCTACCGTTAACGATATTGTCAGCAGTCATAGCGGCCAAATCTGCCATATTGATACCGATAAGATAGAATGACAGTAGAAACATATCCCGGTATTCGGTATAGTGGTATTTGGTTTCGAGATTTAGCAGTAGCCGCATTTTCTCTACAGGCAGTACCCGCATACGCGTTTCTTCTGTTTTGATACGGTAATGCCTGAATGGGTTATTAACGGTTATATCCCGGTCAAGGGCGTAGTTAATGGCACGCCGTACGACTTTCAGGTAAGCGGCCCGCGTATTAACCGATAAGTCAGACAGTGACGTATTGTAATCGTCTAACCATGCAGGCGTTATTTGTTCGCACGTTATCTTAGTGCAGTCGCCACAGTATTTGTTGAGGCGTGCAACGGCTGTTTTGGCTATGTACTTTGTGTTTGACGCTCTACCCTCTACCGTCTTTTGTATCAAGTCGTACAGGGATGGCACGCCAACGGTGGGCTTATCCAAATCGAGGTTAGTAAGCAATTCCCGGATTTGGGGCCGCGTCAGCTTTCGCCATTGGCCGCTTTCGATAAGTTCCAATATACGGTTTCCCACAGACGTTAACATAGTCGTAAGGGCATCGTTGACGCGCTTTGCACCTTTACCGATATGTCGCTTTGTGGTGCTATCCCAATCGTCAGCACTTACGTAGATGTTAGTACCTAAGTAGATGTTAGTACCGTGACCAACTACAATCTGTACCGGGTAAGTACCATCTTTCAACGCCCGGCGCGTATCAAGTCGTAACGTAGATTTTGCCATAGTTGCTGAAAATTTGCTGAAAGAATTAGCACTGTATTACCCCTGAAAAATTGAGGCAAAACCCCTTTGGCAATTTGCTGAAAATTTGCTGAATTATGCTACAAAAATCGCCATTTTTGCCCCAAATTTGCCGTAAATTTGCTGAATCTGAAACAGTGGGAATTAGTGGAAACGCCCTGTAAATAAGGGTTTTGGCCAATAGCCCTGCATTTCCTTCTAATAATTTTGTACTATTCATAACTATTTGATTTTTAATAACTTATATTACACCTATTTCTATTTGCTGAAAATTTGCATTATTCTATGGTAAAATCGTAAACCCCGCCAAAGCCGTTAGTACCATTGGCCATAAACATAAAACAGTATTCGCCGGGCTTTCCTGTAACCGTAATGCTGTACACCTTTGGCCGTAATTCTTTTACGGTAACGCTCAAATCGTCAGCAGCAGAAACACCAACAGACGAACTAAGCAAAGAAGCCGTAACCCCTGTAAGTGTCCGGGTATTTTTCTTAACGTCGAATCGGGCTACCTCAAAGTCCTTTGCCGAATAGTTGGGCATGAATTGATATAGGCTAACCATATCGGCTGTTGACGGCGTACCAAAGTACATACGGAACGTTGCCGTACCCTTGAAATGGTTTGGGCTTGTATTGTTTTTGAACTGTAGTTTAGATTTGACTTTGGCAAAGCCAACACTACCCTTAATGGCATTATGGGTTATTCTATCTATCCTAATGGCCTGATTATCCCGGATGGCAAAGATACCTACAGAATCAGTTTGCGCGTTGGCCGTCAGGTTGGCCAATGTCAGAACGAAAAGCAATAATAGTCTATTCATACACGCGGGTACATTTTAATTATCCTACAGCCGTCTTTTGTTGAATTGGTACAACCGCCTCTAATTCCCTGATACGGTTTTTGTAATCCGCTATCCTATCCAACAGCGTTTCTATGGTGTTTTCAAGTTTGCCTATTACGGCATCTTCCGGGCTATCCATTTCAGCCGGTAATTGGTGCATTTCCCCTTTGCCGCGCAGAAGCCAATCAGCAGAGACGTTAGGGAACGCGTCTAACACAAGTAACAGCGTACTTACTGATACCTCTACGTCGCCGTTAATGTGGTTATTCAAAGTCTTTTGGTTTACCTTGAATTGCTTTGCCAATTGCGTAGGGTTACTTTCGTATTCGGCTAACACCTGTTGCAACCTACCCTTAATTTCCTTATCGTCTGCCATAACCTTAAAATCTGTAAATATAAGTAAGTAAGTCCTTAAAAAATGTTATATAATGCCCCTGTACGATATAAGTAAGTAAGTTTTTACTTATCTTTGCACTCGTAAAACGGAGGCACACAAGAAAGACTGCCGGACATCTAAGCCCAACACTAACAAATCGCAACTGCAAAGATACGACAGTTTTTCTTAACCTCCAAACATATAAGTAAATAAGTAAGTAATTTTAAGTAAGATTAAGCATTATGGCAGAAAAGAGCACCAAAAACGGACGTTACGCGGTAAGAGACATCGAAAGCCTACGCGCCAAGATTAACCGTGAGTTCCTGATTAGATTGCACCTGAATAACGGTAAGTCTATTTTGGTAGGCTTTACCAAGTTCGCTACAATGGTTGGTGAAGTTCACGCAGAGCACTACGCAAAGAAAGCGTTGAACAGCAAACAGGAAAGCCCGCGTTTCGTTCGCGGTGGTGCTGACGGCTTACAGGTAGTCTTTTGCCCGCGTTAAGGGCAATTGGCTACCGGCCATGTTATAACAGCTTACAGGCAGAAAGAACAGTAATTTTTTAAACCCCTAAGAGAAATGGAGAAAGTAACAAGAGAAGATTTACAGAAAATGCAGAGAGGCGAAGAAAAGACCTTTAGCCTACCTGATGCAAGGGCCATTGACAGTGCAGGCACTACAGCCTATCAGATGGCACGTATTGAGAATTGTACGTATTCCGTCGTTAAGGACTACGCAGGTAAAACTATTAAGATTGCCAAGAAATGATAATAGATAAGCCGGAAGTTAACCCCGATGGCCTGTACAACCAAAAGCAGACCGCAGAGGCATTGCACGTTAGTAGGCACACCATCAGACGTTACGAAGCGTCAGGTTGCCTAAAGTTCAGAATCCGTAAAGCGGGTATGGCCAAAGTGACTACCGGCGCAGATATTATAAAGTGTTGGCAGGGAATGTACACAATTAAATAAGTAGTATTATGACACAGGTAATTATTACAGCGGTATTGGCCGCTTTGTGTGTGGTATGCACAGTTATTGTTGCAAAGGACATTAAGGCAATAGCCGACGAAATGAGTTAGGTATATGGCGAAGTATAACCCAAATGCAGAAAGACAGGGTAGCCAAAGAGCGGCTTTGCGCCGGATGGCTAAAATGTACCCTGACGAATATAGGAAAGTCACAGAGTTGCGCGCAGCTTGCGACATCTTATATAGTCTGCCTGTTGACCAATTCGACCGCCTTTGTGTCGAAACCCTACAGGATTTGGTTAAAGAGGGAATTTGCAAACGACCACAACAGATTAGTTTCAATTTTTATAAACGCTAAAAGCACTATTAGAAATTATGAAAACGGATTTTAGTATTAACATTCAGGTCAATATCGGGGTAACGCCCGAAGTCGTACAGCTTGTTACGGCTATCCTGACCAATCAAACGACGGCGGTAGCAGTACCGGCAACGTCAAGTGAGCAACCCGCGAATACCGATGCACCTACACCGGCCCCGGCTAAGAAAGGCCGCAAGGGTAAGGCAGCAGAGGCAGAAGCACCCGCCAATGAGCCGGAACCCGAACCACAGCCGGAGGCAGAGGCCCCAACGCCGGAGCCTGAAACACCGGCCAACGCCCCGGAACCCGAACCCAAGGCAGAAGCAAAGGAACTGACAGAGCAGGATATACGCGACGCTATGGATAGAACGCGTAAGCGTATCGAGGGTGAAGATTACAAGAACAACACCACAAGCGAACTGTACACCAAGTACCACAAAGTGCTTACGGCTACGTTCAAAAACATTGCATCCCTGTTAGGCAGCGAGAAACCAAGCCAATTGCCCGCTGAAAAGCGCGCAGAGTTTATAGCTGAATGTGACGCGCTGAAAGTACAGCAGGACGGTACGATTAGTAAGGACTTAGCATTTTAGGACTATGCCGGGATTACACGCAATACTAAGCCCAAGTGCAGCGCACAGGTGGATGAACTGTACAGCAGCACCCCGCCTTGAAGAAAAGGTAGAGGACAAAGGCAGTACGTTTGCCGAAGAGGGTACGTTAGCCCATGCCTATTGTGCAAAGCACCTCAAAGAGTTTTTGGGTTTGCCTACCAATGGGGAACAGGCAGAAATAGCCCAATTCTATGAGGCTTACCACACAGGCGAAATGGACGAATATACGGAAACCTACAAAGTAATCGTATTGGAAAAGTTCAACGCGGCCCGCGTAAAGACCCCTGACGCTCAACTGTTGGTAGAAGTGCAGTTGGACTTTACTAAGTACATTCCTGACGGTTTCGGTACGGCTGATGCTGTTATTATCGCTGATGGCTGTTTGGAAATTATAGATTTCAAATACGGCAAAGGCGTAAAGGTGTCTGCCTACGAAAACCCACAAATGAAAATCTATGCTTTGGGAGCGTATGAGGCATTTAGCTTTGAGTACAATATTACTAAGGTAAGAATGACCATTGTACAGCCCCGCATTGATAACCTATCAGAGTTTGAGATTTCAGCAGACGATTTGCAGAAATGGGCCGTTGAGGAATTGCAGCCCAAAGCCAAAGAAGCATTTGGCCCCAATGGTAAGCAGTTGCCCGGTGTATGGTGTCAGTTCTGTAAGGTAAAGGCACAGTGCAAGGCGTTGGCCTCTACCTGTATCAATACCGCTACCAAGTATGCAGACTACGCTAACCCTAAGTTAGTCAGCGTTGAGGAAATGGCCAAAGACGTACTGCCACAGATAGCCACTATTAAAACATGGTTAGCCGGTATCGAGGAATACGCCTTACAGCAGGCTTTGGCCGGTGTTGAATATTCAGGCTTTAAGGTTGTAGCCGGTAGAAGCATACGCCGGATAACAGACCCCGAAGCGGTGATGCAGGAATTACAAAGCAACGCGTTTGCCGAAGAATCCTACATGAAACCCCGCGAATTGCGCACCATTACCGACCTTGAAAAGTTGGTAGGCAAAAAGCGTTTCACAGAACTTTGCGGTAAGTGGATTGAAAAGCCACAGGGCAAACCAACGTTAGTACCTGACACGGATAAGCGCGAAGCGTACAACGCAGCAGCAGACGATTTTAGCGGTATCAATGTTAGCGAATAATGGGTAATGAGATTAAACTAAAGGCGTGGGCAACGATGCTAAGAAGTATCATTAAGGAATACCCCGGTAGGACAATTGAAAATGTCTTAGATAACATCGAAGCCCGCATTAACGTGAAAGTGAAATGAGAAGTAAGACAGCTAATTGGTTTATCTGTAAAATCCGCTACGCGAAAGTACAAGAGGACGGCGTACAGAAAAAAGTACAGGAATCCTACGTAGTGGATGCAGTCAGCTTTGGAGAGGCAGAGGCCCGGATTATCGAGGCTATGGCATCTTACATAAGCGGCGAATATGAGGTATTGGATATTAGCCGGGCAACGTTCAAAGAAATTTTCTTTGATGATGGCGACACAGCAGACCGTTGGTATAATGCCAAATTGGAGTTTATTACCATTGACGAAAAGACCGAAAAGGAAAAGCGTAGTGCAGTAGTGTACTTAGTGCAAGCCGGTAATTTCGACGGTGCTTTGAAAAACGTAAAGGAGGTTATGGGTAGCACCATGATTGACTACGTTACGGCTAAGATTGAAGAAACTAAGATTATGGACGTTTTCGAGTACGTCAGGAAAGAAGATACCGGCGACGATGAAAACGGCGACACAGACGATGCAGATTTGTAAATTAAAGTATTTAGTAGTATGGCAAAATTCGCAGAAGTTATTGACTGCCTAAATAAAGGAGGCAGCGCGTGGCGTTTAAAATGGACTGCCACAGTAAACAAAGAGATTGTAAAGCAAATCCCGCAACGTATCGGTAAAGACATTGTACCAAAAATGACATCTTTGCCCGAAAGCGTTAAGCCTAAGATTGGTACTGTTGGTAGCGGTGAAATATCGTACCATGACCAAGTATTACAAATCGTCTATACAGACGATGAAAAAACCCCGGCAGACGCAACGTATTATATCCCTACATGGGAGGATATATTTGCAGAGGATTGGGCTACGTCAACACCCGCAGAGTAAACAACCCATTTTATAAACAATTAAAAAGTAAAAATTATGATTACACCAAAAGTAACAGAGACAAAGGTAGTATTCGGCCCATGCCGTCTTAGCTACACCCACGTTTTCAACAAGTACAACCCTGATGGGAGCGCAGAAGATGGTAAGTACATGACTAACGTACTTATCCCGAAAACGGAAAAAGAGACTATTAAGGCTTTGGAAACTGCAATAGAGGCAGCGAAAAAGGCAGGTATCGTTAACAAGTGGGGTGGTAAGGAACCCAAGAAACTTGATATGCCACTACGTGACGGCGACGAGAAAGACGATGAAAACTACGAAGATGTGCTGTTTGTCAATGCAAAGTCAAGCACACGCCCCGGTATCGTTGACCGTAACAAAGTACCCATCGTTGACGAAGAAGAAGTGTACAGCGGCGTTTGGGCCATTGTATCGGTATCGTTCTTTGCCTACGATAAGAACGGCAATAAGGGCGTAGCTTGCGGCCTTAACAACATTATGAAGTTTAAGGACGATGAAAAGTTTGGCGGTAGGGTTTCGGCTGAATCCGACTTTGCCGACATTGACGCAGAAGATGACGAAGATTTATAGACAGTTTTCTTTTCTTTAGCGATTAATACAGACGCGCCCCGGCTACCGGGTAGATGTGGTGGCCGGGGCAATGAGAAACCCAAAAAGAGTAAGACAATGGAACTTTGTTTAGTATGTATCATTATCCTGTTAGCGGTTGCCCTTATCATGTCACTAAGGCAAAGGCGACCTTTGAAAGAGGAAATGCCACAGGGCGACGAACTTGTTAGCCGGTATATCATTACCCGACTTACGCAGCAGAATTTTACCAAGGCCGTTAACATCGTTATGGACTTAGTGCAGACTGATGGCGCGGACATCGAAGTTATTTACAATAATCAGGTAATCTTTAATGGCTACATGGATAGAGACGATAGAGGCATAGACAGGCCCCATTTCTTCTATAATAAAAAAGTATTAGACGAAAACGGTATAAGATATGAGTAAGAAAGAAACTAAGGCGAAAGCCACAAAGCAGGCCGAAAAAGAGGCAGAGCCGGTAGTAAAGCCTGATGAAAACGGACAGCTTAGTATCGACGTTGCGCCCGAAATGGTACAGGCACAGATTAAGGTCAATATCGGTAAGTTGCTAAAGAAGCGTGACGAAGCCCGCGAAAAGTTCAAAGGCGGTTTGAAACGTACCACTTTCGAGGCCATAGAGGAAAAGGGCCTTACAGACGAAAGCGCGCTTTGGGAAGAACACCTTAAAATCGAGAAAAAGGAATCTAAGCTAAGTTCAGCCGAAAGAACCCTGATACAGCAGATTGCCTTAATTTCGATGCAGGAGGTTTTCGAGGCTAAGATTAAAGAAGCCCGCGAAGCCGGAGAGATTGCGGCCCCAATCCAAAAGCGTAAAAGAACCAAGAAAGCCAAATAGCCATGCGGGAATTAGGAATAGACATAGAGACCTACAGTAGCAACGATTTGGTAGGCGGTGGCGTTTACAAGTATGTTGAGGCCCCGGACTTTACCATATTGCTGTTTGCCTACAGCATAGATGGTGGGCCGGTGCAGTGTACGGATTTGGCGTTAGGTGAAAAGCTACCTGATGAAGTCTTTGCAGCCCTGACAGACCCGGACGTAATCAAAACCGCTTTCAACGCAGCTTTTGAAAGAATCTGTATCAGCGTCTATTTCTTTGGCGGTAAGCTGTTAGACCCCGCACAGTGGCGTTGTACTATGGTGTTGGCAGCACGTATGGGCCTACCGCTTTCGTTGGGCCAATGTGGTGAGGTGCTACGATTGGCAGAGGGTAAAATGACAGAGGGTAAAACCCTTATCAGGTACTTTAGCGTACCCGGTAAGAATGGCAGGCACTTACCAAGTGACGCGCCGGACAGATGGGAAACGTTCAAAAAGTACAATATCCGAGACGTTGAGGTAGAACAGGCCATTAAGCGCAAGGTACAGCGGCTAAAGCCCGCAGCCTTTGACGAAGAATTGTACGTAGCCGACCAAGAAATCAATGACCGGGGTGTTATGATTGACCGCGTATTGGTAGATGCAGCAGCCCGGTTTGACGATGAATATAAGGCACAGCTATTGGCAGAGGCGCAACAGCTTACCGGGATGGAAAACCCCAACAGCCCCGCACAGATTAAGGATTGGCTACACAAAGTCACAGGCTTTACCATTGACAGCCTCAATAAGGCCAACTTAGACGATATAGACAAAAAGCTGACGTATTGGCCAAAGGCGCAAAAGGTAATAGCCATAAGGCGCGAAATGGGTAAAACCTCTAATAAGAAGTACGTAGCCATGCAGAATTGCGTTTGCAAGGATGGCCGCATACATGGACTGTTACAGTTTTGCGGTGCAGCGCGTACAGGCAGATGGGCCGGTAGGTTGGTACAGGTACAGAACTTACCACAGAACCATTTGGAATCTTTGGACTTTGCCCGCACGTTAGTAAGGCACGGTGACTTAGAAGAATTTGAAATGAACTACGCCAACGTTACCTTTGTGCTTAGTGAGTTAATCCGTACGGCCTTTATTGCAGCACCCGGTAAGACTTTCCACGTTTGCGACTTTTCCGCTATCGAGGCCCGCGTTATTGCGTGGTTAGCCGGTGAGGAATGGGTATTGGACGTATTCAGGAATAATAAAGACATCTATTGCGCCAACGCAAGCCGTATGTTTAAAGTTCCTGTAGAGAAACACGGCCAAAACGCAGAGTTGAGGCAAAAGGGTAAAATCGCTACATTGGCTTTGGGGTATGGCGGTGGTGTATCAGCTTTAGAGGCTATGGGTGGCAGTAAGTTGGGCCTGACTGAATCAGAGGAAAAGGAAATAGTTAACCTTTGGCGTGACAGCAACCCGCATATAGTCAAAATGTGGGCTATCATTGAAAAGGCAGCTATGACCGCGATAAAGACAGGCCAAAGCGTAACTGTACACCGGGGTATCGTCATTTCAAGGCAATGGGGTATGCTGACGATTACCTTACCGTCAGGGCGTACCATTTGCTACCCGCGTGCAGAAGTTGGCACAGAGCGTAACGACGGTTGGCGCGGCGACCATGATATTATAGAGTATGAGGGCGTTAACCAAACCACTAAGAAATGGGGTAAGGTTAGAACCTATGGCGGTAAGCTGACAGAGAATATAGTACAGGCCGTTGCGCGTGACATCTTAGGCATCGTGATTTTGAGGGCAAAGGCCGCAGGGCTTAATATCGTCTTTCACATTCACGACGAAATCATAGTAGAGGCAGAACCGGGGCAGACGCTACAGGACGTTGAGGCCCTGTTTAGCAAGCCGATTGATTGGTGCAGGGATTTGCCCCTAAAGGGTGCAGGATATACCACACCTTACTACCTGAAAGACTAAAAATCGTCTGTAAGGGCATATAAGTAAGTAAGCTGATAAAGTGTACCCCTGAATCCTAAAACGCGCTTAGAAACGACATTTAACGGAAAATTAACAATTTAATACGATTTTTGTATGACATCAGCAGAGATAAAACAGCAAATCGAGGCGAAAAAGGCCGAAATCGGACGGCTTAACGCAGAGAAAGACGAACTTAACAGACAGTACAGAGACGCTTTGCAAATTGAGTTTGAACAGCAGCACGGCGTAAAGAGCGGTGACAAAATCAGCACCAAGTCAGGTAAGCCGTTTTTCTACGACAAAATGATTATTGATGCTTTCGGTTATGTTATGGTACTTTGCCATGCAGCAAAGAACGATGGCACACCAAGTAAGGCCGACAGACACGTAAGCATATCAGAATTTTAAGCGAAGCATTATTTACACAAAACGTTAATAGTATGACAGAGAATCAAGAATTAAAATTGCAGCTTTTGGATAAGTTTGCAGTCAGCGACACACCGGCAACGGTAGATTTCTGTAGGGAGGCTTACAAGTTCCTTACAGAGGGTGAGGCGAAACCACAGGCCCCGGTACAACAGCCCGCTACAGACACAAAGGCCGATGGCTTCTACCTTATCTATGAAAATGGCGAAGTAGCAGCCTACAACCCTATCTATGGCGACGCAAACGAGTTTAACGACAGCCCGGTAAAGTATATCGGTATCAAATGGGGTAGCCGTACCCTGAAAGTTGCTTTGCACGATATGGCAGGCGGTAAAGATATTACCCTGACTGCCACAGAAGATAAGACCAAGGGCTACAAGCGATACATTAACACCTGTATAGACGCGGTAGCCGATTGGAACGGTAAAGACAATACCGAACACTTGAAAGACATTGGCCTTAATGAAGAAATCAAGTTGGCCGATGGTGAGTATATCCCGGCTTTGGGAGAGTTGTATTTTATCTACCTGAATCGTAAGGCCCTGAATGAGATTTTAGAGAAAGTAGGAGGCGAGCCGATAGCCGGAGAATGGTATTGGACATCTACAGAGTACAGCGCGACGTACGCATGGATTCTGCACCTCAGCTACGGCTACGTCAGCTACGGCACTAAGGCATCGTACGCGGGCAGAGTTCGCGCCGTTTCAGCATTTATTCTTTAAACTTTACACTTTAATTTTTAACCTTTGCCCGGCGAAAGCCGGGCCTATAGGAGGCAGAAAAGATGAATATATACGGCAACTACAGGCGTAAGGCCCGCATTATCGAAAAGGAAATAGATACATCTATGTACGTTCCCGGCGAACGTGAAAACTATTACGGTAGATACGAAGATTTACCCATTATCTTTGTAGTAGCCGTACAGGTTAAGCATTGGTTTGGATGGGTTACTATTTGGGAGGCATCAACAGACGTTACGGATGCTGATAGCCGCGAAGTAGTAAGGAATCAGGCAAAAGAGTTGTACCAAAAATTGATAGCAGTATGAGCAAAAATAAAGATACGAAGAAACGCCCGCATTGGGTACAGTTAGAATTATTCCCCGAAATGGTAGCCTCTAAGGGGGGGGGGAGCAGTCAGTAACCAATCAAAATAGCACAGTCGATGGAAAATAAACTTTGTGGCATTTGCCTATCTTACAACCCGGACAATGATAGCCCCGGTTGCGGTGAGTGCGTTATATCAGGGTGTCAGGTAAGCGAGTGCCAACAGGGTTGCATTGATTGGCTTAACAATGGAGGGCCTGACGATGATAGAGAAAGTAAAATATTGCGTGACGGCCATAAACAAGCTGACACGCAAACGCGAAATAGTATCTAAGGCTTTTGGCAGTAAAGACGAAGCGGATAAGGCGCGTAATATCCTGTTGGCTACAAAGCCGGATAAGCGGCCATATATTTACCCGCTGACGGTCAAATACCCAAAGCAGCTTAATTTATTCACTAATCAATTGGACGTATGATTATAACTGTAGATAGAAACAAATTGCTTACAGCCCTGCAACGCCTGTATAACGGTATCATGTCCTACGCCAAAGCAAGTTATCATGGTAGAGGCTACGACGCTTGCAGATGCTACATATTCCGGGTTAGCCTGTACAAAATGCAGATAGAGGTTAGCGACAAAGAAATATTCATGTCGGAATCAGTCAGCATAGGGAACCCGGACGTAGGAGAAATAGAGTTTGCCGTTTTTGCCCCGCAATTCATTAAGGCCATTAAGTCGCTTGATAGTCAGGAATTGGAGTTATCGGTATTGGAATATCAGATTATCGTAAGGCACAGTACAGGCAGCTTTGCACTACCCTTAGACGATTGCGTAGCCATATTTGACGCTGACGTTAAGGAACCCATGTTAGGCGGTAAAAAGCCGGTGTTTGACCTGACGAAAGCGGAAACCCTGACGATGGAAGCACCCGGCCTAAACTCTATCCTTACTAAGTGCCTGTACGCTTGCGCTGACGATAGCCTACGCCCTGTACTGAATGGCGTTTGTATGGCCATGAATGATAAGTACACAGACTTTGTGGCATCCGACGGCCATAAGTTAGTACGCTTGCGTAAGCACAGCATTACCACTAACAAACCTGTTAGGATGGTATGGCCGCGTAAGGTTGTTACTACCCTGTTAAAGATACTGCCTAAGACCGGCTTTGTAGATTTGTGGCTTAGAATAGAATTAGTTGAGGCTACCAATGAATATCAGGTATTGTTTGCCCGGCTGTTGGTAGAAGATGGCCCGGAAATATTCTTTAAGCCCATAGATGGCAGATACCCGAATTACGAAAGCGTGATACCTACCGCACATTATATAGAGTTCACAGCAGACCGTAAGAACCTGATTAAGTCAGTAGAGCGCATCAGTCAATTTACTAACGACAGTTCCGGGCTTATCGTATTTCACCTGAAAGACAACAGCCTGACAATGACAGGCGAAGATAAGGACTTTGAAACAAAAGCCGACGAAACGTTACCTGTTAAGTATGGCGGTAATTTCCTAAAGATGGGCTTTAAGGACATTACGGTTATTAAGACGCTACGTAATGTCGTATCAAGTGAGATAACCGTTAAGGGCAAAGACAGCAGTCAGGCATTTACCTTTGAGCCGACAGTACAGCCGGACAATGAAGAAATACTGATGTTGTTAATGCCGATGTTAATTAATGACTAATTCCTGATGGTATGCGTAAAATAGACATTAATCACAAATACCGTACAGCCGCTATCTTTTGCGCGGTCAAAGGACGCGGCAATAATGGCAAAGCCCGGATTTCATGGGAGGCCCTGAAAGAACGTTTAGGCGTTAATTGGGAATCCTATACGCACGAATTAACCGTTAAGGGAATGTTGCACGGTGGTAGCGGTTATGTCTATCTTACGAAAGCGTGGGCCGCTATGACAGCAGCCGAACAGATGGAAGAAATAATGAAGATGTACCCGAAAGAGTACACCGTACATAAATGGTAGTGACTTATGAAAAAAGATATAGAATACAGCCGTAAGGTAAGCCGGACAATGACAGCAGGCTTTTTGAAGATACTTATTACCAAGTTGGCCGACGAAGATAGGCCGTTTGATATGAAAGTACGCAGGAAAGAACGCGGGATTTGGGAGGTTGACGTTTATACGAACGCCGACAATTACGACTATTTCAATAACCTGTTAAACAGTACGGCGGTATGATTGAAAAGCTAAAAAACGATTTCACTTTGGATTTGGCAACAGCGCACAGCCGTTTGTCTAAGAAGTGGAAAAACAAAAAGTGGCAGTGGAGTGACTTAGTAAAAAAGTGTAGTCAGACCAAGCGCACAGAGGAAACGGTAGGCGAATACCTGAAAATGACCAAACAGGAACAGGCCGACATAAAGGACGTGGGCGGTTTCGTTGGCGGTTATCTTTCAGGCGGTACGCGTAAATCCGCTAACGTTATGTGGCGTAGTGTGGCGACGCTTGATATTGATTACGGTACACCGTACGTATGGGATGATTTCACAATGCAGTTTAACTTTGCGGCCATGTTGTACAGTACCCATAAGCATACGCCGGAAAAGCCGCGTTTGCGTTTGGTATTCCCTCTTAGCCGCAACGTTAAGCCCAACGAGTATGAGCCGCTTTGCAGACGTATTGCAGGCATCTTAGGTATTGAGTTATTCGATATAACGACCTATCAGCTACCAAGGCTTTTCTATTGGCCGTCAACGCCTAAAGATGGTGAGTTTGTATTTGAGGTACAGGACGGCCCCGCTTGCGACGTTGACGAAATACTAAGCACCTACGTAAACCCGCAGGACGTATCAGAGTGGACGTTTTCCAACCGGGAATCAGAGGACATAGCGCACGAAATACGCAAGGCAGGCGACCCATTGGAAAAGCCCGGACTGATAGGCGCGTTTTGCCGTTCCTACAGTATCGAAGATGTTATAGAAACATTCTTAGGCGACGTTTACGAAAAGACGGCTACAGATGGACGCTATACCTATAAGTTAGGCAGCGTTGCAGCCGGTTTGGTTTGCTATGATGGTAAGTTTGCCTACAGCCACCATGAGACAGACCCCGCAAGCGGTCAACTATGCAACGCCTTTGATTTGGTACGTATTCATAAATTCGGCATCCATGACGAGGGTAGCCGCATTGAAGATATTACCAAAAGGCCGTCTTACCTGAAAATGCAGGATTTCGCAGCAGCGGATAAGAACGTACGCGTAACGCTTACCAAGGAAAGACGCGCCAACGCTGAAAGCGACTTTGAGGGTATCGAAGTTCCTACAGACGAAACGCCGGACGTTAACACAGAATGGATGGCGGCGTTAGACTATGACCGCAAAGGCTCTATTAAGTCAACGGCTAAGAACATTATCCATATTCTTGAAAACGACCCGCTTTTGTCCGGGCATCTATGGCACGACCTGTTTAGCGGCTTTGATTTGGTCAAAGGCGGTTTGCCGTGGGATAGGATGGCAAAGCAATGGGGAAACCGTGACGATGCTAACCTACGTACATACCTTGAAGTGAATTACGGCGTAACAGGTAAGGAAAAGATTAAGGACGCGAAAGACGCGGTGTTTACCCGGAACCGGGTACACCCGATACGTGACTACCTCAACGGCCTTACATGGGATGGCGTACCAAGGCTTGATACCCTGATAGTGGATTACTTAGGTGCAGCCGATACAGTCCTTAACCGGGCCATGACGCGTAAGCACTTTGCAGCAGCGGTAGCCCGCGTTATGAATCCGGGATGCAAATACGACTACTGCCTGATTATCACAGGTGCAGAGGGTATCGGTAAATCTACCCTGTTTGCCGTAATGGGCGGTGAGTGGTTTAACGACAGCTTAGTTACGATGGAGGGTAAGAACGGTATGGAACAGGCGCGCGGCGGTTGGGTTATAGAGTTGCCCGAATTAGGCAGCATCAAACGCAGCGACGTTGAACAGGTGAAAGCCTACATAAGCCGACAAGATGATACCTACAGGCCCGCGTATGGTACAGTAGTAGAAAAGCACCCAAGGCAATGTATCTTT
>Ga0310786_10003690_pt1 | contig 22026 bp, 15 predicted proteins | sample AusTroGonzalo_MG_FD_203881 | JGI IMG/M metagenome (GOLD analysis project Ga0310786, IMG submission 203881) | Bovine rumen microbial communities from tropical cattle in Woodstock, Queensland, Australia - Gonzalo_03 (v2) (version 2) | ecosystem: Host-associated > Mammals > Digestive system >...
CAGCAAACGCACAGATTCGCGGATCGGAGATTCAGGTGCTGGTACAGCCTGACCATCAGGATTGGACTTACAAGGTGGGCGAGAAAGCCACTTTCACCGTCAGTGTCTTGAAGTCGGGTACGCTCGTCGACAACGTGAGCATTGACCTCGCCGCGGGTCCTGAGATGTATCAGGACGTGAAGAAGACCACCATTCTGAAAGACGGTACGATGAAACTCACTGGTACGATGAAACAGCCTGGATTCTATCGTGTGGACGTGACGGCCCATGTGGGTGGTAAGGACTACAAAGGAGCCTGTGGGGCTGCGTTCTCACCTGAAATGTTGCAGCCGTCGACGGTGATGCCAAAGGATTTCTCGGCATTCTGGCAAAACACTATCGCCGAGGCTCGTAAGACATCCCTCGAACCCACCAAACGGCTATTGCCCGAGCGTTGTACGAAGGATGTGAACGTCTATGAGGTGTCGTTCCAGAATCTCCAGTCGAACTACCGCACCTACGGCATCCTCTGTGTGCCCGTGAAGGAAGGGAAGTATCCTGCGCTTCTGCGTGTGCCTGGCGCTGGCGTACGACCCTACGGCGGTGATGTCTGGACGGCCTCGCAGGGTGCCATCACCCTCGAAATCGGAATCCACGGCATTCCTGTGACGATGGAGCAGAAGGTGTACGACGACGTGTTCAACGGTGCACTGATGGGCTACTGGGAGTTCAATATGGATGATCGCGACAAGCATTACTATAAGCGTGTGATAGTCGGTTGTATTCGAGCCCTCGATTATATCGCAGAGTTCACACCTTGGAACGGTCAGGAACTCGGTGTGACGGGTTCTTCGCAGGGGGGATTCCTCAGTCTCGCTACCGCCGGACTCGACCAGCGTGTGACCTTCTATGCCCCTGTGCATGCCGCCTGCTGCGATCACACCAACTCGTTGAGAGGTATTGCCTGTGGCTGGCCGCACTACTTCTATAATAATAAAGGTATAGGTCAGGAGAAGCAGATCGAGGTGTCGCGCTACTATGACGGCGTGAACTTCGCCAGACTGGTCACAGACCAGCAGTCGGGATGGTTCTCGTTCGGCTATAATGACGATGTGGTGCCGCCCACGACCGCTTGGGCCACCTATAACACGGTGAAGGGACCAAAGACTATCTCCCCCTATCAGGCCACCTGGCACTTCTGGTATCAGGAACAGTGGGACGAGTGGGAGGAATGGCTATTGAAACAGATGAAGTTAAGGTAAAAGTGAATAGTGAATAATTTGCTACTGCAAAATAGGAAGATATGAAGACATTTATCATTTGCGCAATGGCGGCTGTAGCAGTGACCGCCTGCACCACACAAAAACAAGCAGGGCCGGAGAAAACCGTAGCCCAGCAGTTGATGGAGCGACTAGACACGCTCCGCAGTAAAGGATATATGTTCGGCCATCAGGACGATCCGTTCTATGGTCTCACCTGGGATTACCAGCCCGACTCGAGCGACGTGAAGAACGTCTGCGGCGACTGGCCTGCCGTGATGGGCTTTGAGCTCGGCGGTATTGAGATAGGCGACGAGAAGAACCTCGACAGCGTACCCTTCACAAAGATGCGTGAGGAAATCATCAAGCATCATGAGCGGGGTGGTATCGTGACCATCAGCTGGCATCCGCGTAACCCCGTCACCACCATCGAAGGCGGTGGCAACGCAGGACAGAAATTCCCTGAGGGCACGGCCTGGGACGTCAGCGACACAACGGTCGTGAAACAAATACTGGAAGAGGGCGATAAACATGAGCTCTTCCTGCTATGGATGACTCGTGTGGGCGATTTCCTTGCTGAGTTGAAGACCACCGACGGTCAGAAGGTGCCCATCATCTTCCGTCCTTGGCACGAGAATACCGGTTCGTGGTTCTGGTGGGGAGAGCGTCTCTGCACGGCCGACGAGTATAAAGGCCTGTGGAACCTCTTGCAGGACTACCTCAACGGTCGGGGCTTCGACAACCTCCTCTGGGCCTACTCTCCTGGTATGGCTCCTAACCTCGACGAGGCCAAATACCTGGAACGCTATCCAGGTGACGACCGTATCTCACTCGTGGGTATCGATGGTTACCAGTGGGGTTCGAAAGACGATTTTGTGGCTCAGCTCGACAATAATCTCGTCATGCTCACCAAGTTTGCTGCCGATCGTGGAAAAATTGCTGCTTTGACGGAGTGCGGACTGAAGAACCTCACTGATTCCACATGGTGGACATCGACGCTCACACCCGTGCTCGACAAGTATCCCATCAGTTACTTCCTCGTGTGGCGTAACTATAAAGAGGAGTGGTTCGGCCCCTCGCCCTCAAAACCCGATGCACCCTATTTCAAGGAGATGTATGCGAAGAAGAACGTGCTGTTCCTGAAAGAAATTATAGAATAATCAATCATAAAGATATCAATGACAGACTTTGAACAAAAAGTAGCAGCGCTGAGAGCGCATCACGAAGCGCTGCTGAAACGTAAGAACGAACCACTGGAGTGGGGGAACGGTATCTATGAGAAGTATCGTTATCCCATCCTCACCGCTGAGCATGTTCCCCTGGAGTGGAAATATGACTTCAACGAGAAGGACAATCCCTACCTGATGCAACGAATCATGTGTAACGCCACCCTGAACTCAGGGGCCATGAAGTGGAACGGCAGATATATCCTCGTCGTTCGCGTGGAGGGCGCCGACCGTAAGAGTTTCTTTGCTGTGGCTGAGTCGCCCAACGGCATCGACAACTTCCGCTTCTGGGACGAGCCCATCACGATGCCCGACGATGTGATTCCTGCTACGAACGTCTATGATATGCGTCTCACACAGCATGAGGACGGCTGGATCTATGGTGTGTTCTGTGCTGAGCGTCATGACGATACGGAGCCAGGAAATCTCTCGGCTGCTACTGCTACGGCAGGCATCGCCCGTACGAAGGATCTGAAGACATGGTATCGTCTGCCAGACCTGAAGACGAAGTCGCAGCAGCGAAACGTCGTGCTCCATCCGGAGTTCGTCGATGGCAAATATGCCTTCTATACCCGTCCGCAGGACGGCTTTATCGATACAGGCTCGGGCGGTGGCATCGGCTGGGCACTCGTCGACGACATCACCCACGCAGAGATCAAGGAAGAGAAGATTATCTACGAGCGCAAATACCATACTATCACTGAGGTGAAGAACGGTGAGGGACCGCATCCCATCAAGACCCCGAAGGGCTGGTTACATCTGGCTCACGGCGTACGGGCTACGGCTGACGGACTGCGTTATGTATTATATATGTATATGACCGCCCTCGACGATCCTACGAAGGTGATTGCACGACCGGGTGGCTATTTCCTTGTACCTGAGGGAGATGAGTACCTCGGCGACGTGATGAACGTGGCCTTCGCCAACGGCTGGATCGCTGATGAGGATGGTAAGGTGTTCATCTACTATGCCTCCGCAGACACCCGTATGCATGTGGCTACTTCGACCGTCAACCGTCTCATCGACTACTGTATGAATACTCCCGAGGACGGCCTCTATACAGCCGCCAGTGTGGAGACCATTAAGCGACTCATCGCAAAGAACCGCACAAACAAATAATAACGTAAATAACAAAATCTATGGCAAAGACTAAATTGATCGAGAAAATCGGTTACGGCTTCGGTGATATGTCATCGTCGACCTTTTGGAAGGTGTTTTCTTACTATCTTCCTATCTTCTATTCAAATATTTTCGGCCTGTCACTCATCGACGCAGGTGTGCTGGTGCTCGTCACACGTATCTGGGACGCCGTTTCAGACCCCATGATGGGTATTATCGCCGACCGTACGAACACGAAGTGGGGTAAGTACCGTCCCTATCTGCTTTGGGTGGCTCCCTTCTTCAGCATCTGTGGTATCCTGCTGTTTACCACACCCGACTGGAACTACGGTGCGAAACTCATATGGGCCTACATCACCTACATCATGATGATGACCGTCTATACTGGAATCAACGTACCCTATGGAGCTATGTTGGGTGTGATGACCGACGACACCAACGAGAAGACCGTGTTCTCCTCCTTCCGTATGTTCTTCGCTTACGGCGGTTCGTTCATCGCCCTGTTCCTCTGGGAACCCCTGACGAACATGTTTGGAGGCTATAAGTCACCTGACGGCTGGTTCTGGGCTATGGTGGTCATTGCCAGCGCCTGCTTCGTGATGTTCATCCTCTGCTTCCTGCTGACGAGGGAACATCTGAAGACCGTCTCGACGGTGAGTGTGGGCAGCGACTTCAAGTCCCTGTTGTCTAACAAGCCTTGGTGGTTGCTCATCGGAGCCGCCTTGTGCTCGAACCTCTTTAATACCGTGCGTGGTGCTACGGTGGCTTATTTCTTCCTTGATATCATCGGCCCAGACGTACAACTGTCGTTCTTGGGTATCATGTTCCTCTTCTATTCAGGCTTGTTCCTGGGTATCGGCGAGGTGGCTAATATGGCAGGTGTGGCCCTTTGTGTGCCCATCGCCAACAAGTTGGGTAAGAAGACTACGTTTATCATGGTGAACGCAGCCCTGGTGGTGTTCAGCATCGCTTTCTTCTTCGTGCCCTGCACATCTTCAGGTTTTTGGACTATGCTCATCCTGCAGATCATCATCTCCATCTTCACGGGTATCATGTCGCCGTTGATCTGGAGTATGTATGCCGATGTGAGCGACTATGCTGAGCTGAAGTTTAATACGGCCTCAACGGGTCTGATCTTCTCATCAGCTTCGATGGCTCAGAAGTTTGGTGGTGCCATCGGTGGTGCTGCCGTGTTGTGGCTGCTCTCTGGCTTCGGCTATGTGACGGATGCCGATCAGTTGGCTGCTGGTGCCGTACAGCCTGAGAGTGCCCTGCTGGTGCTCCGCTGGCTGATGAGCTTTATCCCCGCAATGGTTGCTGCCATCGCTATCATCGTCGTGTGGTTCTATCCGTTGACCACAAAGCGTGTGCAGGAGATCAGCGAAGAATTGAAGTCCGTTCGTTATATTGAAGAATAAACGCTCATGATAACATACAAGACCATGAGAGCCGAGATGCAGGATGTGTTGGAAAACAACATCCTGCATTTCTGGCAGACGAAGATGGTGGATCAGGAGAATGGTGGTTTCTATGGCCGTATCGACGGTCAGGAGGTGCTCCATCCTGAGGCTGAGAAGGGTGCTATCCTCAATGCCCGTATCCTATGGACATTCTCAGCTGCCTATCGGGTGCTGAAGAATCCGTCATATCTGGAAACAGCCACGAGAGCGAAGGACTATATCATCGAACACTTCCTCGATCCTGAGTTTGGTGGTGTGTATTGGAGTCTCGACTATAAAGGAAATCCCCTCGATACCAAGAAACAGTTCTATGCCATCGGCTTCGCGCTCTACGGACTCTCGGAATATGTGCGTGCCACTGGCGACAGAGAGGCGTTGGAGTATGCACTGCAGCTCTATGACAGCATCGAGGAACATGCGCTGGATCATGAATATAATGGCTATATCGAGGCCTGTACGAGAGAGTGGGGGACAATCGCCGACATGCGTCTCTCCGAGCTCGACGCCAACTATCCGAAGTCGCAGAACACTCATCTCCACATTATTGAACCCTATACCAACCTGCTGAGGTGTCTGAAGGAGATGCATGCCCAAGAGTCGTGTGACTATGTGCCCGTTCTTGGGTCTGTGTTGCCTATCGGTGTGAGTGTGCCGATGGAGACCATCATCAGCGTCGAGGCCTCACTGCGCAATCTGATAGATATCTTCACGGATAGGATTCTGAACCCAGAAACTCACCATCTCGATCTTTTCTTTGAGATGGACTGGACGCGCGGTGCTGGTCATTTGGAGAGTTATGGTCACGATATCGAGTGCTCATGGCTGATGCACGAGGCTGCTCTTGTATTGGGTGACCAGAAGGTATTGGCAAAGGTGGAGGATATCGTGCGTAAGGTGGCAAAAGCCTCTGAGAAGGGATTGCGTCCAGACGGTTCGATGATCCACGAGGCCAATCTCGATACTGGTCACGTCGACGACGATCTGCATTGGTGGGTTCAGGCTGAGAATGTAGTGGGGTGGTTCAACCTCTGGCAACATTTCGGCGACGAGGAGGCCTTTGTGAGGGCTGAGCGTTGCTGGACGTATATCAAAACGCAGCTCATCGACTGGGAGAATGGTGAGTGGCACTGGAGTCGTCATCCGGATGGCTCACTGAACACCGTCGACGATAAGGCTGGCTTCTGGAAGTGTCCTTATCATAACGGACGTATGTGTCTGGAAATCATAGAGAGGACGGAGGCTATGTAGTCTCCGTCTTTTTCTTCTTGCTGAACAGTTTCTTGAAGAAGCCCTTCTTCTCACCATCCTGAGCATCGCCCTGCTGTTTCTTCTGTTCTTTCTCCTGTTTCTTCAGTTCCTTCTTCCTGGCCTTCTCCTCCTTTTTCAGTTGCTTGCGCTCAGCCTTCTGGGCTTTGTACTCGTCAGTCACCTTGTGGAACTTGATGCCAGGCTTGGAAACCTTCATCTTATGCATCTCGTCGGTATTGGTGAAGGAGAAGGAGAAATACAGATCTCTGATCCTGCCGCTCTTATACACATTGCCTGTGGCTACAGCACCGTCACTGTTCAGGGAAGCCGTAAGGTTGCGGATGTGTACACCAAGATACTTCACATCGTCGACCGTCGCATTGAAGAAGCCGATAGGCAGTTTGCCACCCTTCTGTTTGCGCATCTCGGCTGTACGTTGTTTGGAGATGTCGAAGGTGAAGTTGGCCGATGCCGCCATTGTGCCGAGGTTCTTGATATTCATCACCTTGCCCAGTTCGAGATTCTTGGAACTGGCTTTGCCTGAGACGTACTTGTTGATATTGTCGAGCGTGAAGTCAAAGTCGAGGTTGCCGGCTCCAGTCTTCATCAGACCACTGAAGATCTGCTTCTTATACAATACAGAGAAGCTGCCCGTATAACTGATGTTGCCCAGGTTGTGGAGCTGTTTCATCATCATCTTCTTGACTGTGAACTGGTTGATGACCTGTTCGGCGACACCCGTCTTGGCGGTCATGCTGCTGACATCGAACTTCACATGTAGATTGTACTTGTCTTTCAGGTTGGTAATGCCGCCTGTAGCAGCAATCTGTAACTTCTTGTCGTTGGTGCTCACCTTCACATTGCGGAAGCTGATGGTGTTGGGTGTGCCCTTCATCGTCAGACTCAGGTTCAGGGGCAACGTGAAGTTCTTTAGCACGGGTGCGAACGTTCTGGATATATCTTTCAGGTAGGCCTTTCCTGTAATGACACCTGTGGAGTAGGAGAACTCCCTGCCTGTCTTCTTGTTGGGCAGTACGATCTCGCCGCTGCTGACATTGAGCACTGTACTCTTCTGCTGGACGACGATGTCGCGCAGGCTGATCCTGTCCTTCTTGTATTGGAACTTCGTGCGGAGGTTTCGGATGTCGATGCCAGTGATGGAGTCCTTAGCCTTGAACTCGTTCAATTCGCCAGAGATCCAGTCTTTGCTGACGGAGTCGAGTTTCACGTGGAGGTCGGCGATGACATCGAGATGCTTGGCATCGAAGAAACCACGCTTGGGACGACCAGTGTTCTTGCGTGGCAGATGGTTGTCGTTCTTGTAGTGCAACTTCTTCAGCGTGGCACTATAGCGTCCGTCATTGGCGTTAACCGTCAGATGGCCTATGGCAGCAAGGTTGTCCACCATGATATTACGTTTCTTCCACAACGACTGCCACTGGTAGGCTACGTCGTAGGCATCCACCTTGAAGATCTGCTTGGCGAAGTCGCCTTTGACTTCCAGATGTCCGAGAGCGGCGTTATAAGGTTTCAAACCTTCCTTGAACGTTGTGTCGCAGACGAGTGTGACACTGTCTATCTTGACGGTCTGGTCAGTGATCCACCCTTTCTTGTAATTAGCTTCACGCAGGTAGATGTCGAGTTCGTTATGCTTGACGCGGATGTCCTTCAGCGAGAGCGAACTGATATCGAAATCCATCTTACTGTCTTTCGATTTCTTATCCTTGGACTTGTCCTTGGGCTTTTTGAAGGCATCGATGACGAACTGGTAGTTGGCTGGCTCTTCCTTCGAGGGTTTCAGCAGCAGGGCCTGGGCACTGACGAGTTCCGCCTGCTTGATGACGATCTTACGCTGTAGCAGACTCATCAGTTCGAGGTCGACGGAAATCTTCTTGACCTTGAGCATCTCACGCCCTTCGCGGTCGTCGATCCTGATGTTGTACAGGCTGATGTCCTGGGAAAAGACGCTGATACTGATGCTGTCGATCTCCACATGCGTCTCGAGTTTCTGACTCAACTGCTCAACAGCCTTGTTCAACAGCTTCTTCTGAACGGACTTGTTGCTGACCGTCATGAAGGTGGCACCCAATAGTATGACTACTACTGCCGCAGCTCCACCAGCTATTTTTGTGATTCTTCTGACTGTTTTATTCATGCTCATTGATGGCGCAAAGATAGTCATTTATTTCCATCCTCGCAAAGAAAAAGCAGACTTTTTACACAAATCAAGCGTCCCTTTGGGTTCTGTCTAGTGGATTAGTCGGCGTTTGACATAGGATCTTCAGTTACAAAACAATTTGTTTTGTTCTCGTACTAAGCATCCTTTACTGTCTTAGGAGGCATCCTTTACAGGACAAAACAAATTGTTTTGTACCCAGAGGTCCCATCAGTCACTCTCGTCTTCCACCTATTTTTATATTGTACCTCTAAGATTCTTCAATAAAACATGGCTGTTTGAAGAATAATTACTATCTTTGTGGCATCAAACGGGAATCATTCATATAATAAGAATAGGTGGAGATGAAAAGGAATAGACGATGGTTGATGGGGGCCTTACTCATCTGTGGATTATGGATGCTGATGGCATGTGCCAACGAAGACACTCCGGCTGTGGCGCCTGTGACGACGCTGTTGCAGGATGGTGAGTGGACAGGTAGCGGTGAGGGTCGTAGCGGAACGATCATCGTCAAGGTGAAGGTAGAGAACCATCAGTTGACGAAAGTGACTGTCGTCAGCCAGTCGGAGTCAACATTTGCACAGGAGACCATCAACAGTCTCTGTGAGCGTGCTATGGGCAGGACGGAAGAGATGAGTGTGGAGGTGGATGGTATCACGGGAGCCACGCTGACCTCAACGGGTGTCATCGATGCTGTCAATATGGCACTACAGGCGGCGATGGGTAAGCAAGTCGAAAAGAATAAGGCGTATCAGGACGGTACGTGCGACATCGTCGTCATTGGTGCTGGCGGTGCAGGACTATCGGCTGCTGTGTCTGCAGCAGAAACGGATGCTGGTCTGAAGGTCATTGTACTGGAGAAGCAGGGCATCATCGGTGGTAACACTAACTACTCTACGGGCGGTATCAATGCGGCAGAGACGGATATCCAGAAGAGTCTCGGCATTGAGGACAGCAAGAAACTGTTCTATGACGACACAATGAAGGGTGGGAAATACGAGAATATCCCGTCGTTAGTGGAGAATCTGGTGGAGCATGCCCCAGTGACCATTTCGTGGTTGACAGGACTGGGTGCCGATCTGAGTGACGTGGGACTGATGGGTGGCAGCAGTGTGAAGCGGACTCATCGCCCTAAGGGTGGCACGGCTATCGGCCCGCATCTGATGAAGATTCTTAAGGCAGCGACATCCAATAAGAATATCGAGATACGCACATCTAACAAAGTGACAGGTTTGCTCTCTGCTGTCGATGGGAGTGTGACGGGTGTGAAGGTGCGGAACGCCAACGGCAGCACTTATACACTCAAGGCAAAGGCGGTGATTATCGCCACGGGTGGCTTTGGTGCCAATCTGGAGATGGTAACCAGTCTGCAGCCATCGCTCAAAGGTTTTGCCACGCTGAACCATCCTGGTGCTACGGGCGATGCTTTTGGTTGGATGAAGGCCATCGGAGGTGCAACCATCCAGATGGCGAACATTCAGATTCATCCTACGGCAGAGGCCACGAACCATATTCTGATAACGGAGGCTGTACGCGGCAACGGTGCCATCCTGGTGAACCACGAAAGCAAGCGCTTCTGCAACGAGATGGATACACGCGACGTGGTATCTGCTGCCATCCTGAAGCAGACGCGGGGTGAGGCCTTCCTCATCTTCGACCAAGGTGTAAGGACGTCGTTGGCATCCATTGAGACCTACGCCAACCAACATCTGCTTAAGGAGGGTAACACCCTCGCGGAACTGGCTGAGGCCATAGGCATCCCTGCTGCTGATTTGGAAGCCACACAGAACCGCTATAACACCCAACAAAAAGCAGGCGTCGATGAGGATTTCGGACGCAGTGGCACAGAGATGACGGCTGCTTTGGAGACAGCTCCGTACTATGCCGTCTGCGTTACCCCTGCCATCCACCACACGATGGGCGGTCTGAGCGTGAATACCAATACGCAAGTGCTTCGAACTGACGGAACACCCATCCCTGGACTTTACGCCGCTGGCGAGGTGACAGGTGGTCTGCATGGTGCCAATCGTCTGGGTGGCAATGGTGTGGCAGATATCGTGGTCAATGGTCGTTTGGCTGGTATTGCAGCAGCACAGAAAGTGAAGCAATAGTTATGAACAAGCTCGCACAGAATCAACAGGGTCCGACGACGGCGAAGGAACGGCACGTGATACTGGATGCGCTCAGGGGCCTGGCGCTGCTGGGTATTGCGCTGGCCAACTTCCCAGAGTTCGCGCTGTGGACGTTTCTGTCAGCTGATGAGCAGCAGGCGATGACGACGGCGGACATCGACGGGGTGGTGCGCTACATGCAGTATCTGCTGGTGGACGGGAAGTTCTACACCATCTTCTCACTGCTGTTTGGCGTGGGTTTCTCGTTGATTCTGAGTCGCCATCCGGTATCGCTGTTCATGCGCAGGATGCTGCTTCTGGCCGTCATCGGGTTTTGTCACCTGATGTTCATCTGGAGCGGCGATATCCTGCTGCTCTATGCCTGCGGAGGACTGTTGCTGCCATTGTTTATCCGACTGAAAGACAAGGCGTTGCTGGCTGTGGCTGTGGTGCTGATAGTGCTACCTGTTGGACTGGATGCGCTGACGGAGTTTGGGGGCATCGACTTCGCCAGACCATTCTACGACGCATGGTGGGCAGAGGCTTCGCGACAGGGCATCACGGAGGAGAATTTCGCCACATGGCTGCGCGATGCCGATAGTTATCCGAAGATGTTCGCCTTCCTCTGTCAGGGAGCCTGCGAACGCATGTGGGAGTTCGTAGAGGGTCATCGGCTTCCGAAGGTGGTGGGACTGTTTATGCTGGGATATCTGATAGGGAAACATCGGCTGTATGCGCGATTTGAAGAATTGCCGCTACGCAAGGTTTGTTTCGTCGCTTTTGCGGTAGGCGTGCCGATGTCGATACTCTATGCGTGGAGTGCGACGCATGGACACCCTTGGGGACAGACCGTCCACTCGCTGCTCTATGCTGCGAGCGTCATTCCGATGGCGGCGGGATATGTGACGGCGATGTGTATGTGGTATCAGATTTGTCAATTATCCGCTCGGCCGAAGGACGCTTGCTACCAATGGGACGCAAGAATTTTCAATTGGCTCGCCGCGCCAGGACGTATGGCCCTGAGTAACTATATCTCGCAGTCGCTTGTGGGTGTGCTGCTGTTCTATGGTCTCGGATTCGGCTTGGGCTGTTCCTTCGGACTGGTGTATGTGGAACTGACGGCATTCGCGGTGTTCGTGCTGCAAATCGTCATTTGTAAGTGGTGGTTCCGTCACTTCCGCTTCGGCCCATTGGAGTGGGTATGGCGCATGCTGACATATGGGCGGTATTTTCAATTTAAGGTAACAAAGGAGGACGTATGAAAATCATTGTGGCAATCGATTCGTTCAAGGGTTGTCTGACATCGGCTGAGGCTAATCAGGCGGCAAGTGAGGGTATTCTCGACAAGATGCCTGATGCTCAGGTGGTGCAGGTGCCTGTGAGCGATGGCGGCGAAGGATTCTTGGAGGCGTTTCAGGCAGCAATGGGTGGCTCGATAGTGGAGGTCAACGTGAAGGATCCGCTGATGCGACCCATCGTGGCACAGTATCTCATACAGGGTGATACGGCGGTGATAGAGATTGCCAAAGCCAGCGGACTGACTCTCCTCTTACCTGAAGAGCGTAATCCGATGGTAGCAACGAGTTATGGCACGGGCCAGTTGGTGGTGGATGCCGTAAGAAAAGGCTGCAAGTACATCATCGTAGGACTGGGCGGAAGTGCCACCTGCGACTGCGGCATAGGCATGCTGCGGGCAATTATTGATGCATTTGCAAAGGGCGGCTCGTGGGATGATGTGCACGAACTGGATGACGTTCGCTTCACGATAGCAACGGATGTTACCAATCCGCTCTGTGGCGAGAATGGGGCTGCTTATGTCTTTGGGCCGCAAAAGTTTGCTCAACCTAAGGCCACGACACTAGAGATGATCGAGGCTCTTGATGCTCGCGCCAAACGCTTTGCGGAAGCCTCTGCCAAGCATCTGGACCGTGACTGCCAAAACATGCCAGGGGCAGGTGCAGCAGGCGGTTTGGGCTACGCTTTCCTGCAATACATGAATGCCGACTGTCGCTCTGGCATCGACCTCCTATTAGAAACCATCCATTTCGACGACCTGTTGCAAGATGCCGACTTCGTGATTACTGGCGAGGGCTCTGCCGATCGCCAAACCCTCATGGGCAAGTTACCCTTTGGCATTCTCCAACATTGTCAGCGTGTGTCACGCAATCTGCAACGTGCTCCAAAACATCACATCCCCGTCATGCTAATAGCTGGCCGCATAGCAGACGAACAACTCCTCCTCAATGCCGGCTTCTCCCGCGTCGCCTGCATCAATCCTCCCAACTTACCCCTTGAAATCGCCCTGCAACCTGCAACAGCGAAGGAGAATATCAGGCATACAATTAATGAGATAGGTAATATGTAGTCGCGTCGTTGATGTGGTGGATTGAAAAATATCCTTACATCCTATACTTTTCTTTACATAAGTATCTGATACCATCATTAACTGAAACCCCTTATTATAAAGGGGATTAGACCTTGTTTCATAAATTCACTGAATTTGCATTGTAATTTCACTGAATTTACTGACCAAATTCACTGAATTTACTGACCAAAATCGGCGGTTTTGGTCAGAAGGGGATATGGGTAGTAAAAAATACTTTACATGACTACATCAGAAAGCACCTATTAACAGGCCCAAAATCTATGTGAGGTAATTTCATGTTTTACTCGTGCTATCTACCTTCTTTTGTATCGTAGAGCAGATTCTTTTGGTTCTAAACATCAAAAAGTAAATAAACAACGCTAATATTTTTTGGTAGATCAAAAAGTTTTCGTATCTTTGCAGCATAATAATGAAGATAATCCTTTAATATCAAAATGTCGAGATATGGGAAAGTTTGAATTGATGGCACTACCGTATGCGATAGATGCGCTGGAGCCGGTGATTAGCAAGCAGACGCTGGAGTTTCATCATGGGAAGCATCTGGCAGGGTATGTGAATAATCTTAACGCACTGCTGGAAGGGAATCCGTTGGCAGGACTGCCTTTGGAGGAGATTGTGTGTCAGGCAGAAGGCGGCATCCTTAATAACGCTGGGCAGATACTGAATCATGAGTTGTATTTTGGGCAGTTTACTGCTCCAAAGGAGAACAATGTGCCTACGGGCAAACTGGCTGAGGCCATTGTTCGTGACTTTGGCTCGTTCGAGGCTTTCAAGGAGGCTTTCCAGAAGGGTGGGGCAACGCTGTTTGGCTCTGGTTGGGTATGGCTTTCGGCAGATCAGAATGGTAAACTTGTGATTACGCAGGAGCCGAATGCTGCCAATCCCGTTCAGAAGGGTCTGAAGCCGTTGCTGACTTTCGACGTGTGGGAGCATGCCTACTATCTGGACTATCAGAATCGTCGACCTGACCACTTGGCAGCTCTTTGGCAGATTATCGACTGGAAAGTGATAGAAAAGCGTTACGAGTAGAATATTTATAATTAATAGAATATGATTAGCGATACGATTAAGTATATCGGTGTGGATGACCTCGACATCGATCTGTTTGAGAGTCAGTATGTAGTGCCTGAGGGCATGAGTTATAACTCCTATCTCATTGACGATGAGAAGATTGCGGTGCTGGATACCGCCGATCGTCGCAAGGGGGAGGAGTGGAAGGCAAACCTTACTGCGGCCTTGAATGGCCGTCAGCCGGATTATCTGGTGGTTCATCATATGGAGCCAGACCACTCGGCGCTCATCGCCTGGATGCTGGAGACTTATCCTGGATTGCAGTTGGTATGCAGTGCTCCAGCTGTGAAGATGTTGCCTAACTTCTTCGAGGGATTCAACTTCGAGGGTCGTGTGATGACGGTGAAAGAGGGTGATACACTGGCACTGGGGCAACATACGTTGCAGTTTATTGGGGCTGCGATGGTGCATTGGCCTGAGGTGATCATGAGCTACGACAGCAAGGACAAGGTGCTGTTCTCGGCTGATGGCTTCGGCAAGTTTGGTGCACTGGTCAACGAGACTGACGACTGGGCTTGTGAGGCGCGCCGCTACTATTTTAATATATGTGGCAAGTATGGTACCCAGGTGCAGAGCGTTCTCAAAAAAGCGGCAGCTATCGACTTGCAGACCATCTGTCCGCTGCATGGTCCTGTGCTTAAGGGCGAGGCGCTGGCTGAGGCTGTGCGGCTCTATGATATTTGGAGCAAGTATGAGCCTGAGAGCGAGGGTATCCTCATTGCCTACGCCAGTATTCATGGTGGTACGGCAGCAGCTGCTGAGCGTCTGGGTGAGATACTCCGCCAGAAGGGAGCCAAGAAGGTCGTTGTGAGCGATCTGAGTCGCGAGGATATGGCTGAGGTCATCGAAGATGCCTTCCGCTATCCAACGGTGGTGGTGGCTGCTTCGAGTTATGATGCAGGTGTGTTCCCTGTGATGCACGATTTCCTGTATCATCTGCAGATCAAGAACTATCAGAAGCGCAAGTTTGGCATCATCGAGAATGGCAGTTGGGCACCTACGGCTGGCAAGGTGATGCGCTCGATGATTGAAGCCCTGAAGGACTGTGAGATCGTTGAGCCGATGGTCACCATCCGTTCACGGATGAAAACTGGCGATGAGGCGCTGCTCGAACAATTGGCAGACAGTCTAATATAATACTAAAGCGTGAGAATGGTTCTCACGCTTTTTTCAATATATAAAGATCCAACGATTGAGTTTATTCCAAAGGGGCTTTGATGGTAATATTATACGACATTGACGGCTTTGCCGCTTAGGAATGAGCTGACATTATCGGTAGCCACTTGTATCAGACGGATACGAGCCTCTTTCGTGGCCCAGGCGATGTGAGGGGTAATGAAGGCATTGGGCTGTTTCAACAGCGGATTGTCTGCCTTTGGCGGTTCCTCGGTGAGCACGTCGGCACAGAAGGCGGCAAGTCTCCCTTCCTCAAGAGCCTCGGCTATAGCCTGATCATCCACCAACGGTCCACGCCCTGTATTGATGAGTATGGCAGTGGGTTTCATCTGTCGCAGCGTCTCGCTATTGATCATCTGACGGGTGTTATCCGTCAGCGGACAATGCAGTGACAAGACATCCGAGGCGGTGAGCAGTTCTTCCAATGATGCCTTTTCAATGCCGGCAGGTAAGGCGATAGCTGTTTTGCTGGTCAGTGCTTTCACCTTCATGCCGAAGGCGAGTGCTATCTGAGCGACACGACTGCCGATATTTCCCAATCCTACGATGCCGAAGGTCTTGCCAGCCAACTCCGTCAGTTCCGTATCCCAGTAACTGAAGTCGGGATTCGTGCTCCAGCGACCTTGGCGATTAAGAATGGCATAATGCTCCGTGCGGTTTGTCACAGTCAACAAGTGTGCAAACACCATCTGCGCTACGCTCTCTGTACTGTAGGCAGGAACGTTGGTCACGATGATACCCCGCTCGTGGGCTGCCTTGATGTCCACCACGTTATAGCCTGTAGCCAGCACACCGATGTATTTCAGCCGAGGCAGTTGGGCGATGACCTCTTTGTTAATGATGACCTTATTGGTCAATACGATGTCTGCATCGGCAGCCCTTGCTACCGTCTCATCGGCCTTCGTGCGGTCATACACCGTCACCTCGCCCTGTTCCTCCAGCCCCTTCCAAGACATATCGCCAGGATTAGCCGTAAATGCGTCAAGTATTACAATCTTCATATTCACTCCTTTATAACCTTTCGTTTGCAAAGATACACCTTTTAACCGAAATTACCAAGATTTTTATCTTATTTCTTACGCAAAGGTTACATGGTTAAAAGAAAGACATGGGAGAGATGACGAGAGAGATTGAATGCCTGTTAGACTTCTATAAAATACATCTCCAACACCTGATTAGTCTTTTTTTGCGATAATATTTGGTGGATTATGTAAATAGTTGTACTTTTGCAGTATGAAAAGGTTTTGTCTGTTTTTGCTGCTCTGCTGCACGATAGGTGTACAGGCTGAAAGAAAATTTAATGAGCGTCCGAAGCTCGTAGTGGGTATCGTGGTAGACCAGATGCGTTGGGACTATCTTGGTAGGTATTATGACCAGTTTGGCGATAAAGGCTTTAAGCGGCTGATTGAGGAGGGTTACTCCTGCAACAACTGTCTTATCAACTATCTGCCAACGGTTACATCCATCGGTCATACCAGCGTGTATACGGGATCCACACCTGCCCTGCATGGCATCTGCGGTAACGACTTCTTCATCGATGACACGCCCGTTTATTGCTGTGGCGACACGACGGTGAGCACGGTGGGAAGCGACTCCAGGAAAGGGGAGATGTCGCCCCGTAATCTGCTTTCGACGACCATCGGCGACCAGCTGAGGATGCACACCGACTTCCGTTCGAAGGTGATCGGCGTGTCGTATAAGGACCGTGCAGCCATCCTGCCTGCGGGGCGTTCTGCCAACGCGGCCTACTGGCTTGACACGAAGAACGTGTGCTTCATCTCGAGTACCTATTACATGAACGAGTTGCCAGCGTGGGCAAAGGCCTACAACAACGAGCTGAAGAAGAACAAGAAGGCGCAGGAACTGAACAGGAAGATCGGCTACGATCCCATCTGTGGCACTGTGACCACCGACATGGCCATTGCCGCCTTGAAAGGTGAGCGGTTGGGTAAGGGCGATGTGACGGATATGCTCTGTATCAGCTATTCCCAGACCGACGTCATCGGACATGAGTGGGGCACGAGGGGAGAGCATACCGATGGCGCCTATCTGGAGCTCGACAAGGATCTCGCCCGTCTGCTCACGGCCCTCGACGAGCAGGTGGGCAAGGGCAACTATCTGCTCTTCCTGACGGCAGACCATGGTGGCGCCCATAACTACCAGTGGATGGCAGACCACAAACTGAATGGTGGTGCCTGGCGCATCAATGAAGACGTGATGGGTTCCGCACTGAAGGCCTATCTGAGGGATAAGCTTGGTGCCGACCTCTCCATCATCAACGGCATCAACGGCTATCGTGTCTTCTTGAATCATGGCAGAATCAAGAAATTAGGTCTGACGGTGAGTCAGGTGAAGGAGGCGCTGATAGACTATGCCCGCCAGATGCCCCACGTGCAGTTTGTCATGGACTTCGAGAAGGTGAACACGTGGAGTGTGCCCGATGTCCTCCGCAGTCGGGCGCTGCTGGGTTATCATCCGCATCGCTCTGGCGACCTGTTGCTGGTGCTGGAGGCGGGATGGTATGAGTTCTGGCCCAGTTCGTCCAAGGTGGGTACTACTCATGGTGAGTGGAATCCGTACGATGCGCATATCCCCCTGCTGTTCTATGGCTGGAAGGTGAATCACGGCAGCACCAGCCGTGAGGTACACATCACGGATATCGCTCCCACGGTGACCCAGATGCTGCATGTCCAGCAGCCGAATGCCTGTGTTGGTGAAGCTATTACGGAGATAACAGATGAAGATTAACAATTATTATTAATTAATTAATAATTATTCGTCTTATTTACAGTTTTTTTTTGTACCTTTGCAGCATCGTAGCGGCGAAGGTACATTTATTTATGACGTAACTGCTTAAAAACGAGAACAATATTGTTATAACATTATATTATTATTATGAACTTTGCTTTGTTAATTACCGTCTTGCTGACGGCTATTACATTGGTGGTGGCGGCTTACGTGGTAGCCAAGCTGATAGGACCGAGGTCCTACGCGAAGGTGAAAGGTGAGCCCTATGAGAGTGGTATACCCACGCGAGGCACGTCATGGTTGCCTGTATCTGTGGGGTTCTACCTCTTCGCCATCTTGTTCCTTATGTTCGATGTGGAAACGGTGTTTCTGTATCCGTGGGCAGTAGTAGTGAAGGATACTGGTGCGATAGCTCTGCTCAGCATCGGTTTCTTCTTGGTGGTACTTGTTTTAGGCTTGGCATACGCCTGGCGGAAAGGAGACTTGGAATGGAAGTAAGAAAGCCGAAAATCAAGAGTATTCCCTACGAGGAGTGGAACGACAATGCCTCGCTGGAGAAGATCATTGACGAGCTCCATGAGGGCGGTGTCAATGTGATTACGGGTTCTCTGGACCAGCTCATCAACTGGGGCCGTGCCAACTCCCTCTGGTCTTTGACCTTCGCTACCTCATGTTGTGGTATCGAGTTCATGGCCTGCGGCTGTGCCCGTTACGACTTTGCCCGCTTTGGCTTCGAGGTGACGCGAAACTCTCCCCGTCAGGCTGACCTGATCATGTGTGCCGGTACCATCACCCATAAGATGGCGCCAGCCCTGAAGCGCCTGTACGACGAGATGGCCGAGCCCAAGTACGTGATTGCTGTTGGTGGCTGTGCCATCAGTGGTGGCCCTTTCAAGTCAAGCTATCATGTAGTGAAGGGTATCGAGGAGATCGTGCCCATCGATGTGTTTATTCCAGGCTGTCCCCCACGTCCGGAGGCTATCATGTACGGCATGATGCAACTGCAGCGTAAGGTGAAGGCCGAGAAATTCTTCGGCGGTGCCAATCACAAGCAGACCGCTGAGGAGCGTGCACTGGGCGTATCCAATGAGGAACTGATATTCCGCTCGAAGCTCGGTGACCACCGTCGTGAGCCAATCGTGGTGACGGATGTGCCTCAGGAGTTTGTTGAGGAAATAAAGAAAGAGGAGGCTGCCGTATGAAACTGACATTCTTAGAGTTTGAGTTTGGCAAGTTCCAACAGAAGATGCTGGAACTGAAGGAGAAAGAGCATTACGACTATCTCGTGACCATTGTTGGTGAGGACTTCCCGAAGGAACTCACGACAGAGGGTGGCCTCGGATGTGTCTATATCCTTGAGAATACGCAGACCCACAAGCGTTGCTCGGTGAAGATGATGGCCAAGACGCAGGTCTGTGGCGACGGTATGTCATCTAACGGAACAGGCGAGACAGACGGACAGGCTATCCCGTATATCCCCACCGTCTCTCATATCTGGCGCGTAGCTGAGCTGCTGGAGCGTGAGGTCTATGATTTCTATGGCATTGTGTTCCTCGGCCATAAGGATATGCGCCGTCTCTTCCTGCGCAGCGACTTCAAGGGCTTCCCTTTCCGTAAGGACTGGGAGTTCAATGACCAATACACGCTCGAGGACGATGTGGAACCCGACTACGGTCTGGAGTACTATATTGATAAGGATGGCTGCTTGCAGACGAAGAAAAACAAGCTCTTCGATGCAGACGACTATGTAATCAACATCGGCCCCCAGCACCCTGCCACCCACGGCGTGCTCCGTCTGCAGACCGTTCTCAACGGCGAGACCGTGAAGCGCATCTATCCGCACCTCGGCTATATCCACCGTGCCATCGAGAAGATGTGGGAGAGCATGACCTATCCCCAGACGCTGGCGCTGACCGATCGTCTGAACTACTTAGGTGCCATGCAGCATCGTCACGCCCTGGTCGGTGTCATCGAGGAGGCTCTGGATGTGGAACTGACAGACCGCATCAAGTATATCCGCACGATTATGGATGAGCTGCAGCGTCTCGACTCCCACCTGCTTTATACCTCTTGTGTGGCTCAGGACCTGGGTGCTCTCACGGGTATGCTCTATGGCATGCGTGACCGTGAGCATGTGCTGAACTGCATGGAGGAGACCACTGGCGGCCGCCTGATCCAGAACTATTACCGTATCGGAGGTCTGCAGGACGATATCGATCCTAACTTCGTGAAGAACGTGAAGGATCTGGTGAAGTACCTGCGTCCGATGATTCAGGAGTATATGGATATCTTCGGAGATAACGTCATCACCCACAACCGTCTTGAGAACTGTGGTCCGATGAGTCTTGAGGATTGTATCAACTATGCCGTGACGGGTCCTGCCGGACGTGCCTCAGGCTGGAAGAACGACGTGCGCAAGTACCACCCCTACGACATGTACGACAAGGTGGAGTGGGAGCAGTGTACGCTTGACAGTTGTGACTCTATGGGACGTTACCTCGTTCACATCAACGAGATGTACCAGAGCCTGAACATCATCGAACAGCTCATCGACAACATCCCAGAGGGTGACTTCTATGTGAAGCAGAAGCCCATCATCAAGTGCCCAGAGGGACAGTGGTACTACTCTGTCGAGGGTGTGGCTGGTGAGTTTGGCGTGTATCTCGACTCTCGTGGCGATAAGAGCCCGTACCGCATGAAGATGCGTCCGATGGGTCTCTCGCTGGTAGGTGCCTTCGACCCGATGCTCCGTGGTCAGAAGATTGCCGACCTCATCGCTACCTGTGCTGCTATCGACGTTGTTATTCCAGACATCGACCGTTAGTCGAAGAATTGAAATATTGAAAATTGAAGAATTGAAGAAAATATGTTCGACTTTTCTATTATAACCCAATGGTTCGACCAACTGCTTCGAGTGACGGTAGGATGTCCCGACTGGTTGGCGATATTGATTGAGTGCGTGCTGGTGGGTACGGCTATCCTTGTGGGATATGCCCTTATTGCCATCGCGCTGATATTCATGGAGCGTAAGGTCTGTGCCTATTTCCAGTGCCGCTTAGGCCCGATGCGAGTAGGTTACTGGGGTTTGCTGCAGGTGTTTGCCGACGTGCTGAAGATGCTCATCAAGGAAATCTTCATCGTCGACCGTGCCGACAAGTTGCTCTACCTTGTGGCTCCGCTCTTGGTGATTATCGGCTCCGTGGGTGCCTTTTCGTTCCTGCCTTGGAACAATGGTGCTACGGTGCTCGACTTCAACGTGGGTGTGTTCCTGCTCACCGCCATCTCTTCGATTGGTGTGGTAGGTATCTTCCTCGCAGGTTGGGGTTCCAACAACAAGTATTCTGTAGTTTCGGCCATGCGTGGTGCTGTGCAGATGATCTCTTACGAAATGTCGCTCTGTCTCTGTCTGATCACCGCTGTGATCCTGACAGGAACGATGCAGATGAGTGGTATCGTCGAGGCGCAGACGGGTCCTTGGAAGTGGCTGATCTTCCAGGGGCATATCCCCGCCATCATTGCCTTCCTCGTGTTCCTCGTGGCTGGTAATGCTGAGGCTAACCGTGGCCCGTTCGATATGGCTGAGGCCGAGAGTGAGCTGACGGCAGGTCATCATACCGAGTATTCCGGTATGGGCTTCGGCTTCTTCTACCTCGCCGAGTTCCTCAACCTCTTTATCATCGCTGGCATCGCCGCTACGGTGTTCCTCGGTGGTTGGGCACCTGTGAACATCGGTATCGAGGCCTTCGACAATGTGATGAACTACATCCCCGGCATCGTCTGGTTTATGGGCAAGGCCTTTGGCTTGGTGTGGATCCTGATGTGGATTAAGTGGACGTTCCCCCGTCTGCGTATCGACCAGATCCTGAAGCTGGAGTGGAAGTACTTGATGCCTCTGGCTCTCATCAACCTCGTGATCATGACTGTTGTGGTGGCTCTGGGCCTATATATTAAATAAGGTATAGCAATGGAAGATAACAAAACATATTTCGGAGAAATCGGGCACGGGCTCAAGACGTTGGCCGTTGGCATGAAGACTTCCTGGAAGGAATACTTCAAGGACTTCTTCA
>Ga0310786_10003691_pt1 | contig 22018 bp, 16 predicted proteins | sample AusTroGonzalo_MG_FD_203881 | JGI IMG/M metagenome (GOLD analysis project Ga0310786, IMG submission 203881) | Bovine rumen microbial communities from tropical cattle in Woodstock, Queensland, Australia - Gonzalo_03 (v2) (version 2) | ecosystem: Host-associated > Mammals > Digestive system >...
CACGTTGATCAGGCGCAGACAAGCAGCCACCTGCTTGTAGCCACCGGCGGCATCGACACTGACCGTGAGGCGGACACCATTGTCAGTACGCTGCGGCGTCACCGTCAGTACACAGTCGTTGAAGTCAAAGTCGCCCGGCTGGGGGAAGTTATCCTCGAAGCAGAACCGGTAGCAGAGGGGATCCGACTCCACTTTGTCATCACCATCAGGCACTCCGCTGTAGGCCGATCCGCAACCATTGTCCGTGACATGCACGTCGGCACCGTTGTAGGTGGTCATCCTGGCACCCGAAGCGGCATCGAGGCGGTAGTAGGGCTGGTTGCCCACCTCGCCGGCTGCCTGCTGCTCGGCACTCTTGTCACTATAGCCGAAGTCGAAGTGGCTGTCGCAGGCCACATAGAGATGGCCGAAATAGTTGGCCACGAAGCCCTGGTTGTCGCTGACGGTCTGACTGCCATTCTCACCTGTTACGCCCCGGACAATATTCTTGGCCTGGAACACGGCATAGTCGCCCTCCTCTGGGCCGTAGATGCCATAGACATCCTTAGTTATGCCCATGTAGGCTGTCTCCCTGACCTTGAACAGCGAGCCGGCGCCCATGTTGATGAACATCGGGCCGTTGGCCATGAAGTTCTTCGTGTCCACACTTGCACCGGCATCCATACGGAAGCCTTGGGTGATGGTGTTGCTGCGATCCAGTGGCCACACATCGCCCAGATAAATCTTAAACAGCTCCTCGACCACAAGGTGACAGTTGTTGATCACGCCTTTGCTGCCTGCGGCGTATGTGAAGTTGGTGGTGATATAATGACCATTGTTCACCCAGGCGTTGTTATTGCTGTTTACCCGTGTCTCGCCGTTGATGGTAGTCGTTCCGTTGTTCTGGAAATGCGAGCTGCCCTCAGTACCCAGATAGCTGCCCACAAGGTTACCGTCGTTGATCATCACCGACTCGCCGTTGGTGACACGGATGGTGCTTGTGGAAGTCATGGTGCCAGACTTGTTGACAATGACACCAGTTCCGTTGGCCTCAATCGACGTGAAGGTGGTATTGATGTCCGTATAGAACTTGCCGCTGTTGCACACCAGATAGGAACCGCAAGTGAACGAGCCACCCTCCTGATAGAAGAGTCCGGCGCGCTCTGCGTTGTCATACCAGCCTTTGTTCGCATCCACATAGCCGAAGATTTCAACTGCGGCATTGTGGGCATAGAGCGTGGCGGGCTGCAGCTGCAACTTCTCGCCCGTGACCTTCAGTGAGCCTCCCTCCATGAAAAGCTCGTTCCCGCCGTTCACCACCAATGAGCCGTTTACCTCGATAGTGGCATTCTTGCAGTAGTAGCTCACGTTGCCCTCGCTGATGCCCCCCTTGCTGACAAGCTTGGAGCCGCTGGCCATGTAAATCTTTGTGCCGCCCGGCAGTCCCTGCTGCAGGGTGAGCGTAGCTCCCTCCAGCAAAAAGACCTTCACGCCGCCCGTCACGTTGAAGTTGCGATTGGAGAAGTCGCAGTTGCCCTTCACATAGAGGCAGGCATCGTGAGCATTGTTGCTGATGTTCGCATCACCGGTATGGTTGCTGTCAATGTAGCTGGCACCGCCATCGAAGGCATTGGGTGTCCACCACTCGTTGCCTAACTCCTTGCAACGCTCCTGATAGGACTTGACACCGCCGGGAACAGCACTCAGGAAGTTGCCGTCGGCCATCTCCGTCGTGGTGGGCTTGGCGGGAATGTCGGCCGAGAAGTTATGGTCTGGCTCAATGGCACGTGTGGCACGACTGCCGCGTGCTGCCGCTGCCGTCTGTCCTCCGACCTTCAAAGTCGTGGTGCCGCCATTCTCTACCCCCTGCGGATAGACTGTCATGTAGCCCCGGCTGTCGTAGAGCGTCACATAGACCACAGAGGTGGCCAACGGATAGCTGACAGACAACGTGGACATCCTGCCGGCCGTCACTGACCCCTCGCCCAGAAGTGTCAGGCGCGAAGTTTGCCCAATCGGGTTCTTGTCGTAAACGCGAACCTTATAAGTTCCGTTCATGCTCTGAGGCAGAGACACCTGAATGTTGGCCCTACCCACCGTCTTCCAGTCATGGGTGGGGTCTACGTTGGCAATGGGGAAAACGGTCTCTACCAGGCGGTCGTAACCGGACTGGTCGAAGTAATCCTTGTCTTGGCATCCTGTCACCAGGAGTGCCAGCGCAGCAACTGCTGCGCACAGTTTGTTGTTATGGTTCACAGTCTTCATATCACAAATGTATTCGAATACGGCTGCAAAATTACATAAAACGACCATTACTATGCACGAATTAACGGACTTTAACCAAATATTTGATACACCTTATTATATTAATTTGTACTTTTGCACGCAGATTAAAAACCTAATTCTATTTCATTTATATTAAAAATCAACAAAAAAGATGAAGAAGTATTTGATAATGAGTGCTGTAGCACTCGCAGTAAGTGCCTCGTTCATTGGCTGTAAAGACAAAGATTTATTCGATCCCATTGCCAACGAACAGGCTAAACTGGCATTTCTCAATCAGTACAGAGATGCCTTCGTTGCTGTTTTCGGACAGCCGGCTTCCAATCAGGACTGGGGCTTCGGCGATGCTTCGGCCTCAAGCCGCATGACACGCGCTATCCAGCCCTCGTACAACTTCCCCGCCGACGCTGATCCCAGCAAGTTCCTGGCTGATGTGCCCGCAGGCGTTGCGAAGCTGACCGAGAATGTTGGAAGAGCCAACAACTACATCGACGAGACTTGGCAGGGCGACCTCAACATCTGGGGTGGTGCTACTGAAGCCGGTAACTGGCAGGATCGCTCAGGCGGTACCCTCTATATCAAGGGCAACTGTAATTTCACTAACAGAAGATTCTACTTCGATGGTCATTCGGAGCTTTATTTAGTGGAGGGCGCAACTCTGACCCTGAATGCCACTGATGCTGCTAACCTGCAGACCTACACCAACATCTACATGGCTGCCAACTCGAAGATTGTGACCACTAACGAACTGAAGCTCAACAATGGCCTGCATATCTTCAACCACGGCACCATCGAGGCTGGCAAGCTGTCAACCAACAGCGACAGCTGGCTGGTGAATGGTGGAACTGTTAAGATTACCGGCAAGATCTCTGTGGAGAACACCCTGTCAGTCATTGTCAACAACGGTATCATCGAGGCTGCCGACCTGAACACCGCAGGCAGCGGTAAGTTCATGAACAACGCCGACGTGACCATCAGCGGTACAACCTTCGTCAACAGTAACGACAACACTTGGGTGAACAACGGTCAGTATCACACCGGCAACTTCATCTACAATGCTGCCAGCGACGAGGTCATCAACAACTGCCGTCTGACCGTCGACGAGGACTTCAACATCAACCTCGGTGACAATCCCGGCAACGGTAACTTCAAGATGGACGCCGGTTCGGGTGTCGTGACCAAGAACTTCAACGGTGGCGGCAACTGGGCAAAGAATTACTCCACAGGCTGGAACTCACACAACGGTGGCCCGTTCTTCATCTACATGGGTGCCGGTTCTGTCTTCAAGGTGACTGAGACCGCCACGATGAACGCTACCAAGGCTGACTACGGTATCTACGGTCCCACGACTGGCACCTTCGCCGTGTTCCAGGCTAAGAACATTGTGGCCGGTGCTGCTTACCAGGGCTATGAGGTGACCTACGGCAACAACCTGTATGTCTCTGCTGAGAGCCACTTCGCGAATGGCATGTCGGGACAGTATCCTTACATTGATTTCAAGGGTAATGCCAAGATCTTTGCCCCTGGCTTCGAGGACGGCAAGCCCGCAGTCAAGATTGAGGAGACAGAGTGTAACCCCGGTTTCGAAGGCACTACTGTTGAACCTGATCCCGTTGAACCCGATCCAACTGATCCAGACCCCGTCTATCCTATCGATCCTACTGACCCCAATCCCACCAAGATTCGCGTGATGGCAGAGGACTTGAGCGCTACTGAGGCTTCTGACTTCGACTTCAACGATGTGGTGTTTGACGCTGAGTATGTCAGCCCGACACAGGCTAAGATCACGCTGTGGGCCGCTGGTGGTACCCTGCCCCTCCGCATCAACAGCTTCAATGGCGTTGGCGGCTTCGAGGTTCACGACGTGTTCAATGTTGACGTGACATGCATGGTGAACACCCACGCCAAGGATGCCGTGGTAGCCGGTTACAGCTGGGTGGACAACCTGCCCGTCTATGAGACAACTATTAATATCACCGGCGGTACGTTCGACCAGAACAACTTCCCCTTAGGTGTCCGTAACCTGATCCGTATTGAGGTCTTCAAGAACAACGCATGGCATGAGCTGACAGCCAACAAGGGCCAGGTAGCCTGCAAGCTCGCCACTCCCGTCGGCACACAGTGGATGATTGAGAAGAGGTGCCTGAAGAACGGCTATCCAATGTTCGAAGACTATGTAGGTTACAAGAACAACGCCACGTGGTACAGCGTATGGTATGAGAAGAACACTTCTCTGCTCTACGGTGAAAACGGCATGACCACCATTTGCAACAAATGCCAATAACATCAAATACTCTTTATTTTTGAAGGGGCGTCCATTCACATGGACGCCCCTTTCTGTAGTATACTCAACAAAGATGTATGCTCAGCAAAGATGCAACGAGCCGTCAGGACTGATGGCGATGAGGCGGCGGCGGTAGAGGTCGCCGACGGCCCGCTTGAAGACTTTCTTCGAGACCTTGAAGCGGTCGGCAATGAGGGCGGCATCGGAGTGGTCGCCCAGGTCGCAATAGCCGTCGTTCTCATGGAGATAGCGCAGCAGCACCTCGGCAAAGTCGAGCGTATGGCGGTGGCCGGTGGGTTGCAGGGTGATGTCAATCTTGCCGTCCTGCCGCACATGATCAATGTAGGCCGTCAGACGGTCACCACTGTGCAAGGGGCGGAACACCTGGTTGTCGTACACCTGACCCTGATAGTGGTTGTCAACGATGACCTTGAAACCTAAGTCAGTCTTCTGCCAGATGAGGCAGTCTACGGCGGTGCCGTGGGCCAAAGGGCCGGCAAGTGTCAGGTAGCGTTCCACCTTGGCGGTAGCCATGAGGCGGTGGGTCTCCTCGTCCTCCTTCACATATACGATATAACTCTTGTCGCGCTCCATGCGCTGCTTCTGTTCGCGGAAGGGGCAGAAAAGGTCTTTCTGCAAGCCCCAGTGCAAGAATGCACCGTACTGGTTGGTCCAGGCTACCCGCAGCCAAGCGAACTCACCGACACGGGCCAGAGGCTGCTCGGTAGTGGCCACGATGCGCTCCTCCTGATCGAGGTAGACGAAGACCTGCAGCTCCTGGCCGATATACATTTCCGGTGTGACATAACGCTGAGGCAGCAGGATGTCGCCGGTGCGCTCGTCGCCGCTGAGGTAGATGCCTGGCTCGGTGCGGCGCAGGACAGTAAGGGTGTTGTAGTCGCCAAGTTTGATCATGACTCTTCTGGAGTTTGGGGGAGTTCTGTGGCTTCTGGGACAATGAGGCCGTCCTTCAGGTGGATGGTACGGTCGGTGAGGGTGGCCAACTGTTCGTCGTGGGTGACGATGACAAAGGTCTGCCCGTACTGCTGGCGCAGGTCGAAGAAGAGCTGATGCAACTCCTGCTTGTTCTGCGTGTCGAGCGAGCCGCTGGGCTCGTCGGCCAATATGACGGCGGGGTTGTTGACAAGGGCGCGGGCTACGGCAATGCGCTGCTTCTCGCCGCCCGACAACTCTGCCGGCTTGTGGTGGGCACGGTCGGTAAGCCCCATGAAGCGCAGCAGTTCGGCGGCTCTCTCCTTAGCCTCCTTGCGCGGCCGGCCGGCAATGAAGGCCGGAATCATGATGTTCTCTTCGGCGGTGAACTCAGGCAGCAGCTGGTGAAACTGGAACACAAAGCCTAAGTGACGGTTGCGGAAGTCGCTGATGGCCTTGCGCGAAAGGGAGGTCGTGTCGACAGAGTCGACACAGACGGTACCTGTATCCGGGCGGTCGAGGGTACCGATGATTTGCAACAGGGTGGTCTTGCCGGCCCCGCTGGGGCCTACAATGCTCACCACCTCACCCTTGTCAATGGTGAGGTCGATGCCTTTAAGCACCTGCAGTGAGCCGAAGTTCTTGGTAATGTTAGTGATTTCTATCATGGGACTCATATTTTTCTGGCAATCCGGTGCAGCCAGCCGAGGAGCTGCTCGTAGGCACTCTCGTCGGTGTGCTGCTGAGGCGCGGTGAAGGTCATACTATCCTGTGGTGAACCATTCTGGTCGGGATAGAGGATGATGAACGAACGATCGACAAAGAATTGCGACAACTCGCGGGGCAGATAATCGAAGGCGGCTTTGTAACTGACAGTTCCCTTCCTCGCGGTGATGACAACTAACAGGTGGTCGTGGTTCACCTGTGTCGAGAGGTCGGTCAGCTCCTTCCAATGCTCCATCTGCTCATAGCCCACCCGCACCTGTGGGTGCTGGCTCAGCATGTATTTCTGGATCAAGTCGATGCTCTCCTGCCGCCCATGGAACACAATCCGGCAGCCGATGTTCCCGGCTAACCGCGCCAAACGCTCCACCCAACGGTAGAAGCCATACTCAAACTCCACCCTCGACGGCACAGCCACCACGATGCGCCGGAAAGTGGCCAAAGGACGAGTGAGACGGCATATCATCACCTGGCGGTTCACATCGGTGATGAGTCCTTGGGTGTAGGCCCCCCAGAAGGAGTCGCTGTCAGAGCGACGGCGGTGCATGCCCATGATGATCTCCGAGGCATCGTTCTCCTTGAAGGCGTGCTTCAGGCCATTGGCAATGTTCGTGGCTAAGCGGCTCTGTGTCTGCATCCGCACATCAGCCGACGATGCCGTCTCCATGGCCATCTGCAACACACGGCGCCCCTCGGCCTGGTTTTCCTGACTGTACTGGTCATCGTAGACCACATTGACACCAATAAGTCCACGGTTGAGCCTCGGATTGCGCATCATCATGGCCAGGCGCACCAACTGGTCGGCATCCTCAGGATGCTGCAGGGGCAGCAGCATCTTCTCGTCGTCACCCTTGGCCTGCTTGTCAGCGTCAGGACCATGCAGCTTCTCCCTGAGCAGAATCTGCTGCGAGGCCCGGTCCACTGTAATGGAGCTGATGACACAGGTGAAGAGAATCATCATCACCACGCCGTTCAGCATCGAGTGGTCCACGAGGGGTGCCCCCTCGGGTGTCATCAGTCCCATGCCCACCATCACCATGGCGATGGAACCAGCGGCGTGGGCAGCGGTCAGGCCGAACATGATATGGCCCGACGAGATATGCAGACGGAACATCAGGCACGACAGATAAGCAGCGATGGCCTTGCCGAAGGTGCCGAAGAACACCATGCAGAGCACCACCCACACGGTGGCGGCATCGTGGAACATGATGCGCACGTCAATCATCATGCCGACACCAATCAGGAAATAGGGGATGAACACCGCGTTGCCCACAAACTCCAGACGGTTGGACAGCGGCGACACGCCAGGGATGAAGCGGTTGAGGATAAGGCCGGCCAAGAATGCGCCGAAGATACCCTCCAATCCGCAAGCGGCACTGACAGTCGCGCTGAGGAAGACGACGGAGAGGACATAGATGAACATCATCACCGCGTCGTTATACCGATTGAAGAACCAGCGCGTCAGGCGCGGCAGCACAAAGGCTGAGACTGTGCAGAAAGCCGCCACCTTGCCTAAGAATGTCAGCCAGAACAGGAAGTCGGCCTCACCCTGATAGGCCGCCGAGAAGGCCGCCAACACCAGCAACGCCAGAGTAAGCGCCAGCATCGACGAGCCCACACTCAGCACCACCGAACGGTGCTTTTGCAGACCGTAGCGCGCCACCACAGGATAGGCGATAAGCGTGTTGGACGAGAGGATGCAGGCTAACAGCATCGATGCCGCCGGCGAATAATCCAACAGCCCCACACCCACAAAGTAAGCCATAGAGAAGGGAACGAAGAAGGTGAGGAAGCCGAAGCCCGCCATGCGCAGGCCGTACTTCTTCAAGTCGCTGAGGTTCATCTCAAGACCAGCCAGGAACATGATGTAGAGCAGACCCACGTGGCCGAACAGCTCGAACGAGGCGTCACGCTTCAGGATATTGAGACCGTACTGCCCGATGACCACACCCGCCAACACCATGCCGATGATGTGGGGAATACGCAGCTTACTCATCACGATAGGAGCCAACAGAATAATCAGCAACACCACGAAGAAAATCATCGTGGGGTCACTGATGAGGGGGGCTGACGAAAGCATTATAGCCATAATCGGGTGCAAAGTTACGCTTTTTTCCTGAAAAAGCTGTCTGTTGTCGGGAAAAAAGCGTAACTTTGCACCCCAGAATCCTTCAATGACACAGACGATGACACCCATACCGCCCTCTTTTGCCCTCTTCGGCAACACTTTCCAGCAGTCCAAGTCGGCTGCCATCAGTCAGGTCATCAGCTGTCTGCGCAGCTATGACGCCATCATCAGCATTGAGAAGGAGTACTTCCGTTTCCTGCTCAATGCCGGCCTCATCGACGGCGAACGGATCATACCTTTCGAGGCCGGCAACATTAATGCCAGCTTCGCCCTGTCACTGGGCGGCGACGGTACCCTGCTGAAGACGGCGGCCTTGGTGGGGCGGCGGCAGATTCCCATTGTGGGCATCAACATGGGCCGGTTAGGATTCTTGGCTCATGTGGGTCCCGGCGACGTGGATGGAGTCATCCGTTCGCTCATCAATAACGACTATGAGGTAGAGGAGCGCGCCCTCATCCGGGTGGAGACCGACGGTGAGACCATCGACGGCTGCAACTGCGCCCTCAACGACGTGGCCATCCTGAAACGCGACTCGGCCTCAATGATTGCCATCCGTGCCAGCATCGACGGCGAGCATCTCACCACCTATCAGGCCGACGGTCTTATCGTCTCGACGCCCACTGGCTCCACGGCCTACTCGCTGTCCAATGGAGGCCCTATCATTGTGCCGCGTACCGGCGTACTGCTCCTGACGGCCGTGGCCCCCCACTCGCTCAATGTGCGCCCCATCGTCATTCCCGACTCAGCCACCATACAACTCACTGTCACCAGCCGCAACCACACCTTCCTCGTGGCCATCGACGGTCGCAGCCAGAAGTTGTCATCGGGCACCACGCTACGCCTCTCGCGTGCCGACTATTCCGTGCGCTTAGTGAAACGCAGCGGCGCCCACTATTTCAGCACCCTGCGCGAGAAAATGATGTGGGGCGCAGACACAAGACAATAAACTATGCGCTTCCGCGAAATATTCCAAATCCCAGAAAGCCGCTATACCGTGCGCCAGATGGCACCCTGGCTGTGGCGGGCCCTGAAAGGCAACCGCCTGCAGGCTTGTCTCAACGCAGCCATCGGCCTCATCGGCGTGGGCCTCTCGCTCTCCACGGTATGGGCCATGCAGCGCGCCATCGACACTGCGTCAGGCAGTCGCGAGGGCAGCATCTACTGGGCAGTGGCGGTGATGGCATTCCTCATCCTCGGAGAGTTCGCCCTCGGCATCTCGCGTGTCTGGATCAAGAACATCCTGGGCATCAAGGCCCAGAACCGGATGCAGCAGCAGCTTCTGGGCCGCCTGCTGCGCTCGGAGTGGCGGGGCAGGGAAGCCATGCACAGCGGCGATGTCATCAACCGTTTGGAGCAGGACGTGCGTCACGTGGTGACCTTCCTCACCGAGACGCTGCCGTCAGTGCTCAGTACCATTGCGATGTTCGTCGGTGCCTTCGCCTATCTGTTGCAGATGGACGTGTGGTTGGCCGTCGTCACCGTGGGCATCCTGCCGTTGTTCATCCTTGTCAGCCGCTTCTATGTGGCGCAGATGCGGCGCTTTTCCCGCGAGGTGAGACAGTGTGACAGCAAAGTGCAGAGTCTGCTCACCGAAACCATGCAGCACCGCATGTTGGTAAAGACCATGGAGGCTGACAAGCAGATGTTAGGGCGGCTCGACGGTCTGCAGACCACGTTGCGCCAGTGGGTGCGGAGCCGCACCAAGTTCTCTGTGGCCAGCAACTTCTTCCTCAACAGCGGCTTTTCGTTGGGCTATCTCATCGCCTTCCTCTGGGGAGCACTCCGCCTGCACTCCGGCACCATCACCTTCGGTGCCATGACAGCGTTCCTGCAGTTGGTCTACCGCATTCAAGGGCCTGCCCGTGAGCTGACACGTTTGGCCCCGGCTTTCGTCAGCGTGTTCACTGCTACCGAGCGACTGATGGAGTTAGAGGAGGTGCCCGAAGAGAAGCAGGGTTTGCCCCTGCCTTTGGATGCGCCATGCGGCATCCGCTTCGAAGGCGTATCGTTCAATTACGGTGCCACCGGCCAGCAGCCCACGTTTCAAGGAGCCGACTTCGACTTCCGGCCTGGCACGTGCACTGCCCTCTTGGGCGAGACGGGTGCCGGCAAAACAACGCTCATCCGCCTGCTGTTGGCACTCATCAAGCCGACGGAGGGCACTATCTATATATATAATAAAGGTACGCGCGAAGTTTTGTCGCCGTTGCACCGCTGCAATTTTGTCTATGTGCCGCAGGGCAACACCCTGCTCAGCGGCAACCTGCGCGACAACCTGCGCCTTGGCAATCCCGATGCCACCGACGATGACATGCGCCGTGCCTTGCGGACGGCCTGTGCTGACTTTGCGATTGACGAGTTACCCCATGGACTCGACACCTCGTTTGCCGAACAGGGCGGCGGTCTCAGCGAGGGTCAGGCACAGCGCATCGCCATTGCCCGTGCCCTGTTGCGCAAGGGCAGCATCATGCTTTTCGACGAGGCCACCAGCGCCCTCGATGCCGACACCGAGCGCCAGCTGTTGGCCAACCTCCTCACGGAGCAAAAGAAGACGGTCATCTTCGTCACCCACCGTCCCGCCGTCATCGACTTCTGCGACAACGTCATCCGTCTCTAAGCGCCTTAATCTTATAACTCTATTACCCTTATGGAATAAGGAGGAAGCGTCGTGGGCTGATCGGTCTCGATGGTCTCGGCCTTGGCGTTTCTGTCTTCCACGGTGCCAGTCAGCTGCTCACATTTCACCTGCTGTGGCAGCTGGAGACCGTCTATGGTGACCTGAAGCTCCACGGGGAGGGCATTGACTAACTTCAGATAGCGCTGCCCCGACTTGGAATCGGCCACAATACTGGCTCCGACACGGTGCTGCAAGGACTCACAGGTAGGCACCGGCTGCGTCGCGTCAAGAGGTTGCCTCGTGACGATACTGTCCACCGTCAGCTGCGAGGCCACGTAGCGGTCGCCGCTATAGACGGAGAAGAGCCGCTGAATCTCGTAGGCCGGCGTGGTGCGGATGTCGGTGTTGGAGAAGTAAATCATATCGGGGTTCCAGTTGGAGTGGCCGTCCTTGCAAAGCATCGGCGCATAGCTGGTCATCTCCACGATGTCGCCATTGCGCTCAATATCAGTCAGGTAGAGTGCCTCGGCCAGTGCTGTCTCCACATTAGGGAGCTTCACTTTGGTAGAGGCGGCCCACTCGCCCAGATAAACCTTGGCCGACTGGCGGTCGTACTGGTCATAGTAGTCGCGGTGGTTCATAAACCAGCCCGTCGACTCATAGTAATGCTCATCGACCATGTACTGCAGTTCAGGGTTGAGCCTCGTGAACTCCCAGCCCTCTTCATAGTCAGCCGAGGGAGAGTGGAAGGGTCCCACGGTGCCACAGACCTTGATCTCCGGATGACGCTCGCGAAGGGCACGGCAGATCATCTCATAACGCTCCTCAAAGACCGTCGAGATAATATCCTCGTTACCGATACCTATATATTTAAGGTTGAAGGGAGCGGGATGCCCTGCGTCGGCACGCATCTTGGCCCACTCATTGGCAGCCGGGTCGGCATTGGCCCAGTCGATGAGGTTGCACAGCTCATCGATGTAGGCCGGCATCTCTTCCATCGGAATACCGCCCTGCTGACCGCCCACACCCTCGGCGTTGTTAGCTGAGTTCTGGCATGGCACGCCAGCCGCCAACACCGGCAACGGCTCGGCACCGATGTCCTCGCAGAACTGGAAGTACTCGAAGAACCCCAAACCGCGCGTCTGGTGGTAGTGCCAGATGTTGAAGTCGGGCTTACGGCTCTCCAAGGGGCCGACGGTATGCTGCCAGTGGTAAATGTTTTCCAGCCCCTGGCCGTGGCTCATGCAGCCGCCGGGGAACCTCACGAACTTCGGATGCAAGGCAGCTATCGTCTCAGCCAAGTCTTTGCGCAGGCCGTTCTTGCGGTTTTTGAAAGTCTCCTGAGGGAAGAGCGAAATCATGTCCAACGCCACACGGGCATCCCGCAGCGGCACGATGGCGAGACGGGCTTTCTCGTCGCTGTCCGTGGCGGTAAGTTCAGCTGTGAACTGTTGCCATTCGCCGGCACGGGTCTTGAGCATGCTCTTGGCCAGCGTGATGCCAGTCTGCCCAATGAGCAGCACGTCGAAGTCCTGCTTCTGGCCGCCGGCCCGGACATACATGGAGAAGTCATATTTACTGCCTTTCTCCACGGCGATGCCATCCCAGCCCTCGTTCCATAAAGTGTCCGGCCCCACCATCGCATAATGCGGATTATTCGGATGCAAGGGATTCTCGGTGGCAATCTCTATGGGCCGTGATGAGTGCCAGGCAGTGGTGGCATTCCAGCCCTGATGGTCTTTTTCCGTGTATTCAAAGTCACGGTTCTGGATAAGCTCAGCATAAAGTCCGCCGTCGGCAGCATAGCTGATGTCCTCGAAGAAGATGCCGATGAGCTTGTCGCTGATGGCTTTCTGCTCGTCGGGCTGCACGGTCAGCGTGGCCCGGACAGGACTTTGCAGCAGGGTGTAGCGGTCAGCGTCGTCGTGCATCCGCTCTGCACTGAGCTTCCCGTCACGGGCCCGGCTTGCGAAATTGATACGCAGCAGCTCCAGCTCCTGGGGAGTGACGCTGAACAGCTGCCCCGCCAGCTTGCGCCGGTCCACTTCCACGGTGTCACGCCGCCACAGGCTGTCGGGTGCATCGGCAGGCTGGTCAGCAGAGAAATGGCGGAAGTCAGCCGTGACATCAACCATGCGCCGTCCCTGCTCCGACTCGAAGTAGACCCTGAAGCCGTCGCCATGAGGCAGCACCACCGGTTTCAGGCACTGCCGGGTGGATATGCGGGGATAATCCTGCGGACGCCATGCGTTGAGGTTGTGACCGTAGGCGGCGGCAAAGAGGGGCGAGCGGTCATTGACCTGGAACACCAGTCGCCACGTGCCGTCCGTAGCGCGGCAGAGTGTGGGGTGATACATCTTTTTCTCTGCCCCCCACGTGCCGTAGTCACTGGAGCATACCTGCCCCAGATCGTGCCAGCGGCCATGACTGTCAGGAGCAGCGATGTGCAGGCCGCTCATGGCCATGGGGTTGTAGATGAACACTTGCTCTTGGGCGTGGGCTGACGTCGCAGTCAAAGCGACGGCCAGGCCTGTCAACATTCGTAAAATGGAATTCATGGCTCGTCTCATGTTTGTTAAGTATGGTGCAAAAGTAATTATTTTTCCTTATAAAACGTTATACTTTATGCTTTAAACTTTAAACTTCAAACTTTTTAACTCAAAACTTTAAACTTTCAACCTCAAACTTCAAACTTTTTCTTACCTTTGCACCCTGTATTCATTAATGAAGACCTAACATGAAAATTGCATTGATAGGCTACGGCAAGATGGGGCACATGATTGAAGAGATTGCCCGCAGCCGTGGTCATGAGATTGTGAGCGTGATTGACATCGACAATCAGCAGGACTTTGAGAGTCCTGAATTCCGCCAGGCCGACGTGGCCATTGAGTTCACCAGCCCGACAGCGGCCTACGGTAACTATCTGAAAGCCTGGGCACAGGGCGTGAAGGTGGTGAGCGGCAGCACGGGCTGGATGAAGGAGCACGGCGACGACGTGCGCCGCGAGTGCGCCGAAGGGGGAAAGACGCTGTTCTGGGCTTCCAACTTCAGCATCGGTGTGGCCATCTTCTCGGCCGTGAACCGCTATCTGGCCCAGATCATGAACCAGTTCCCACAGTATGACGTGGAGATGGAAGAGACCCACCACATCCATAAGCTGGACCACCCCAGCGGCACCGCCATCACCCTGGCCGAGGAAATTGTGGCAGCCTTAGACCGCAAGACCGACTGGGAGCCGGGGCTCGTCGTGCAGCCCGACGGTCAGGTGCAAGGCCGCGTCGTGGGCAACAGCGGTGACATGCTGCGCATCAACAGCCGCCGCGAGGGCGAGGTGCCAGGCATCCATACCGTCAAGTACGACTCTGCCGAGGACTGCATCACCATCACCCACGATGCCCATTCCCGCCGTGGCTTCGCCCTCGGCGCCGTCCTCGCCGCTGAATACACCAAGGAGCATTCCGGCCTGCTCACCATCAGCGACATGTTTCCCTTTTAACTTAGGCGACTCAGACTATGAAACAAAAGAAAGAACCGAATAAGAAAGCCCAGTGGGCAAAGTTCATCATCGTTCTGGCGCTCTACCTGCTGTTCCTTTATTGGGTGAAGTCGTGGTTAGGACTCATCGTCGTCCCCTTCATCTACGACGCCTATATCTCCAAGAAAATCAACTGGCACTGGTGGAAAGAGAGCGAAGGCCCCACACGCTTCATCATGTCGTGGGTCGACGCCATCATTTTTGCCCTCGTGGCCGTCTACTTCATCAACCAGTTCTTCTTCCAGAATTACGTCATCCCCTCCTCGTCGCTTGAGAAGTCGCTCTTGCGCGGCGACTACCTCTTCGTGTCGAAGCTGAGCTACGGCCCGCGCATCCCACAGACCCCGCTCACTGTGCCCCTCACCCAGCACACGCTGCCGGTCTTCGGCACCAAGAGCTATATCGAGTGGCCGCACTGGGACTACCGGCGGGTGAAGGGCCTCGGCAACGTGGAGCTTAACGACATCGTGGTGTTCAACTACCCGGCAGGCGACACCATCTGCACCGACCCCCGCTGGCAGACCAACTACTACGAGCTGTGCTACGAAAACGGTTATGCGGCCTACGCCCAGGCCTACGGCATGTTGCCCTCCGACCTGCAGTGGCAGCTCGACTCGCTGGCCCCCGTCCAGCGTCTGCGCTTCTTCAGTCAGGTTTATGCCGCCGGCCGCGCCGCCGTGGCACAGGACAAGCTGCACTACGGCGACATCGACACCCGTCCTGCCGACCGCCGCGAGAACTATGTGAAACGCTGCGTGGGGCTGCCAGGTATGACGCTGCAGATCAAGGACCGTGTCGTCTATCTTGACGGCCAGCCCAACAAGGAGCCTGACAACGTGCAGTACACCCACACCGTCGCCTTCCGCCAGGGGGCAACCCTCACCGACGATTTCATGAAGGAGCACGGCATCACCTGTGAGGACCTGGGATTCCCCGACGGCATCAACAGCGACGGCATCCGCTTCTCACGTCCCTTTACCGCCCCTGCCGTGCCGCTCACCAAGGCCGCCAAAGCGGCTCTTGAGGCCAGGAAAGACCTTGTGGACAGCATCTCCCTCAACACCGTGCCCATGGAAGACGACTGGCGCAAGCTCTATCCGCAGAACGGCAACAAGCACTGGACGCGCGACAACTACGGCCCCATCTGGATTCCCAAGAAGGGTGCCACCCTGCAGCTCACCCTCGACAACTACCCCGTCTACGAGCGTTGCATCAGGGCCTACGAAGGCAACACCCTGGAGCTGAAGCCCGACGGCACGATCTACATCAACGGGGAGCCTGCCACCGAGTACACCTTCAAGCTGGACTACTACTGGATGATGGGCGACAACCGCCACAACTCCGCCGACTCCCGATACTGGGGCTTTGTGCCTGAAGACCACATCGTGGGCAAGCCCATCTTCATCTGGTGGAGCAGTGACCCCGACCGCAGCCTTTTCGGCGGAGGCATCCGCTGGAGCCGTCTCTTCCGAATGGTTGACAACATCAAATGAACTGAGCGTTGAGAATTGAGAGTTAAAGGCAAGTTGAAGTTTCTGGTGGCCTTTGCCATTGCCTTCATGGCCATGATGGCCATGAAGACACTGGTTTTCAAGGTCATCACCATTGAGGGAGATGCACTTGAGCCTTTATACAGCGAGGGAGACAGGGTGATCGTGAACCGGTGGAGCTATGGACTGCGTGTGGGAGGCAGCGACGGTATCTTCAGCTATGGCCGCTTAGGCCGCAGTAACGTGTCACGGGGCGATCTGGTCGTGTTCGAAAGCCCGGAGACCCCCTCACAACTCATCATCGCCCGCTGCACCGCCCTTCCCGGCGACACCATCCGTGTGCCCTCCGACTCCCAGACCATCATCATCCCCAGCCTCGCCAACTGTGCCACCTCCAACTACTACTGGATGGAGCCACCCAATGAGGCCCACGGTTTCCTCATTCCCGAAGAGTGCATCATCGGCAAACCGCTCTACACGCTTCACTCCTCATTTTTCATGATTCATTAGGCCGCAAGACCCATGCTCCTCTCCACCACCTTCTTCGGCCCTGTGCAATGGTATCAGAAGCTCCATCGCGCCAACCATGTCCTGATTGAGCAGCACGAATCATTCCAGAAGCAGACCTACCGCAACCGCTGTCTCATTGCCTCCTCCCAAGGCGTGCAGGCACTTACCGTACCCATTGAACACTCAATGGCCGGTATTCAGTGCATCAGGATTTCCTCCCACGGCAACTGGCGCCACCAGCACTGGCAGGCCATCACCTCTGCCTACGGCGATTCTCCCTTTTTCGACTATTATGAGGATGACATCCGCCCCTTCTTCCAAGAGGAACGATGGGAGCGGCTGATTGACTACAACGAGGCCATTCGCCAAACCGTCTGCGAACTCCTCGACATCCATCCCGACGTGGACTATACCACTGCTTATCTCCCGCCCAAGACTTCAGACACTGAAGACTTCCGCGACTCCATCCGCCCCAAGCATCCCCCCGTAGACCCCGGCTTCGAAGCCCGGCCCTACTATCAGGTATTCGCCCAAAGGCACGGATTCCTGAGCAACCTCAGCATCCTCGACCTCCTTTTCAACATGGGGCCGGAGGGCATCTTCTATCTATAACCCCTCTTTCGCGTCGGCAGCCAGGTATTCCTTGGCATACTCCACATAGTGCGAGGCATAGACCTGGGTCATGCCCTCTCGCGCCATCTTGATGAACTTGGCGGGCACGCCACCCCACAGCTCACCCGCGCCGACCTTGGTGTTCTGCAGCACAAGGGCACCGGCGGCGATGACTGCCCCCGGACCAATCTCGGCACCGTCGAGGATGGTGCTGCCCATGCCGATGAGACAGCCGTCGTGGATGGTGCAGGCATGGACACAGGCACAGTGGCCGATGGTGACATCGTTGCCGATATGCGTAGGCCCGGTCGTGTTGGTGACATGCACCACGGCACCGTCCTGCACGTTGCTGCGGTTGCCCATCGTGATGGGGGCCACGTCGCCGCGCACCACGGCGCCGAACCAGACGGAACACTCGTCACCCATCTTGACATCGCCGACAATAGTGGCGTTCTCGCTGAAATAACAGTCACGGCCCCACTTCGGGGCGAGACCTTTGTATGATTTGATAAGAGCCATTATATCAATACTTTAAAGGTTTTCCACGAAGGTACGGGTCATGGCGAAGGAGTTCTCGGCGATGCTGTTCCAGAAGTCATGGTACTGCGAGGCATCGGTGTCACGCAGGGGAACGTCGCTGATGACGCGGAACGAGATAAAAGGCACCTTATTAATATAACATGCCTGCGCGATAGCAGCCGACTCCATGTCCACAGCCTTGGCATCGGGGAAGTGGCCCACGATGTCCCTCATCTTCTCACGCGAGTCCACAAACCAGTCACCCGTCACAATGAGGCCCGTCTTAATCTCCTTTCTGTCCTTGAACGAGGGCTTTGAGAGAGTTCCCAACAGATTGGGGTCGGCCTGAAAACGTGCGGGACACCCCTGCACCTGGCCATACTGCGTGGTGTTGTCGATGGCAGTACCACAATAGACATCATGATAACACAGCTCGCTGCTCACCACGATGTCCATGATATTGATGTCATCGCCATTGCCACCGGCACATCCCGACGAGATGATGGCATCGGGGTGGAACTCGTTGATCATCTGCTGGGCGCCGAGGGCAGCGTTCACCTTGCCGATGCCGCATTTCCTCACCACGACGTCCGTTCCGTTAAACACCTGCTGCAACTGCCGCAGCTCCTTGTCCATCGCTACAATAATTCCAATCTTCATGGTCTTTTTGCTCAACTATAAACTTTAAACTTTAAACTTCAAACCTCAAAAGCCCTACATCTGCCCGGCCTCCACCATCAGCACCACACGCTCCGTCAGGCGGTCAACGCCCTCCGGATGGTAGCCCTTCTTCAGCGAGGCACCGAACATCCACGCAAAAGCCTGCCACATGCCGGCCCTGACAGGCCCCATGAAGGCCTGCATGGCCTCAAAGGCCGTACTGCCCAGTTCGCGGTTCACCAGTTTGATAAGCAGCTTGCCCTGCGCAAACGTCAGCTTCTTCATCTTCGGCTTGTACTCAGCCACGATGGCGGCCTCCACACGCTTCATGTGCTCGTCCTTCTCACGCTTCGTCGGCAACGTCTCAAGATACTCCGCCGTCTCAATCAGCATCTGCCTCACCTCCTTCGCCAACGGCAGCACCTTCTTCACGTTCCTCACCAGCCGGTTGTAGGCCTGCTGCTGGCGGCGGTTCTTGAAGGTCGGCTCAGGGTAGACGTAGACATTCGACATCTCCATATACTGCACCGTGTCGCCCTCCACCACCGTCTTGCCCACCTTCACCATGGGCACGAAAGTGGGGTCGTCATCGCTCTGAGCAGCCATTGTCACAGGGCTTAGCAGCAGAGCAGCCAGAAGAAGCGTCTTTTGTTTCATCGGCCACAAAGGTACGCATATTTTTAGGTTTTCGAGGGTCTGATACACTAAAAAAGATTAAATATTAAGACGATTTGGCCTACGAAGCTTTTTTTTTTCGTAATATTGCAGAAGTTTTAACGCTAAAAACTCATTAGACTATGAAACATTTTACATTCACCCTGATGGTTGCAGCTGCCATGATGAGCACAACAGCCATCGCCCAGAACAAAGTGACCAACCTCTCAACCAACGCTTCACGCCTCAACGTTGAGCTGGTGAGCCAGACAGAAAAGACCGTGCAGCTGAGCCGCTATTTCTTCGCCGGCTATAACACACTGTGCCTGCCCCTCTCTGTCAGCAGCCAGCAGCTGACGCAGGCCGGCCTCAGAGCCGAGCGCCTGCAGGCTATCGGACAGGAAGGCAGCGTTCTCAACCTCTACTTCGTTGACTGCACAGCCGAAGGCATCGAGGCAGGAATGCCCTACCTCGTCTACTCCGACAAGGCCCAGACCTTCCGCGTCACCAACACCGACGCCATGAACTTCAGCACCGAGGCCAAGAACGTCCGCTTTGCCGACAGCGAGGGTAACGCCGTCACCTTCGGCAGCAGCTGGGAGAGCATTGAGCGCGTGGGCCGCTACGGCATCCCCGCCCAGCAGAACGTCACTCCGCTGCAGAGCGTACTGGTGCGCACCGAGGCCGACAAGACCTTCCTGCCCACCCGTTGCGGTTTCAGCTGGGACACCCAGTCATCTACAGCCCAGGAGCTTCGCATCCAGCACGTCACCCCGGCTGAGCTCACGGCCATCGCCAAGGTCACCACAGGAGCTGCCACCGTCGATGTCTTCGACCTCAAGGGCAACGTTGTCCGCCGTCAGGTCAATGCCCACAATGCCACCAACGGCCTTCCCGCCGGTGTCTATGTAGTGGGAGGAGAGAAAATCATCGTCCGCTAACCGGCCCTATACAGACCGCGACGCGGCCAATACCGCCACATTCCTTTCCTGCCGGGAGAATTCCGCTCTTCTGGCAGGACTTTTGCTTCTGCCCTATATATAGTTTTTCACTAAACACAAAACATTTTCTCACAGAATATTTCGAATCACTGATAAAAACTATTTCTGAAACAAATCCTCCATAGTGACTACCCTGTCAAAGCGGGAGGCATATTCGTTTCTTTTTAGACCGTATGTGGTTATCAATACAGACATGACAGTTTTCTTGTTACCGACAATCTCCTGTACACGCTCCATTCTCTCAAGAAGGGTCTTGTTGTAACTCTTCGTGACCTCGAAATCCCCTCGGGTGAACTTCATCTCACATAAACAGATGAAACGGTCGTCCCTATTGATAATCAGGTCTATCTTGGGACTGCTCGTAGTTGAATCAGAAGGGATGTTCCATGGAGATTCCTTTGTTATCACCCCATCAATCCCCAAAGCGTGCTTAATCTGCTTGATGTGAGTCCAGCACAGGTCTTCGAAGGAGAACCCCATCCATGAGATAACGGAGGGCGACTTCTCGTGCGTCTGCCAGTAGGCTGGGTTATCCGTATTGCCCCGGACATGTTTCAGATAGAAGACACAGAATGGATCGGTTAGCTTATACCTCGCGGAAGATTCACCGAAGGGGATGTATTCCATAATCAGTCGGCTTTTCTGCAATGCCGCCAGATTCTCTGTCAAGGTGCCGCCAGAAGAGAACTTGCCTCGCTTGACAAGTTCATCGCGTGTAAAACCGATGCGTTTCGTGGCAAGTGTAGTCACAATGCGCTGTAGCTCGTCTGGTTTGGAGAACTGAGAGGTAAACAGCCGGTCAAACTCTTCCTTGAGTGGCGCATTAGTATCATAGAGGATGGCGTCGATGTTTTGTGCCAGACTCAGGCCTTTCCTAAACTGTTCCAGATAGAATGGTATGCCACCGAAAGCAATATAGGCCTGACAAATATCGAACTCGTCGAAATGGAGGCCGTCGGCCTTGAAGAACTCACGACATTCATAGAGTGTAAATGGTGAAAGATAGATGGGCAGCGTCACTCTTCCATATAAGCCCCCTTTGTTGTTGATCAGTTTGTCCAGAATCCAGGACGTTGCGCTACCGCATACCACCATCTTGAAGTTCTTGCGGGCAAGGCACCAATCGTTGCAGAAGTGTTCGAAGGCTGGTATGAAGTTCGATTTTGGACTGTCCATCCATGGGAGTTCATCTATGAAGATGACTTGGCGCTTACCGTCATCTTTCTTCTCCAAGAGTCGTTCCAGCATATAGAAAGCCTCCTGCCAACTGGTCGGGACACGCTCATTGCTATTCAAACCATACGTCCGCATGGAATAATAAAACTCCTGAAGCTGCAGCTTCAGCATGTTCTTTTTCCTCTTCTTTGTTGCATCATCCACAGGGGATACGGCCGTGTGCTTAAAGATAAACTTACCCTCAAAGAACTCGTTGATAAGAAACGTCTTACCAACTCTTCTCCTGCCATAAACAGCAATCAGTTGTGCCCTGTCTTTATCCATGGCCGATTGCAGTTTCTCAAATTCAATTTTGCGTCCTATCATAACCGATATTGCTTGTTTTTAGCCGCAAAGATAGCAAAAACCATTCATTTGGCCAAATATTTTATCAATAATCAGCCAAACTGCTTAAAAAATTAGTCTTTTTGGCTAAGTATACACACCCCAGTGTCGCCTATCCATGCGGACACGCCCTGGCCTGTGCGCTGCGTGAAGGCATGCCCCCTTTTTCACCCATCAAGGTGAGTGTGACCGCGACGCGGCCAATACCGCCACATTCTTTTCCTGCCGGGAGAATTCCGCTCTTCTGGCAGGACTTTTTTTCATGGTCTCCCGCCGAGAGACTTTTGGTCTCCTGCCGAGAGACTTTTAGTCTCCCGCCGGGAGACTCTTGGAGACTAACCTTCGGAATCCGTGTCATCTACGGTCGTTTTTGCCCCATTTTGCCGTTATTCCTGCCATTTTCACAGTTTCTCTTGCCACTTATACACTTCTCTTGCCACTAACCAACACATTGCTAATCAGGAAAATAGCGTGTAAGTGGCAACATTGCAAGAAAAAACGGAAAAATGATGGTGGGAGTTTGGCATCCA
>Ga0310786_10003692_pt1 | contig 22016 bp, 15 predicted proteins | sample AusTroGonzalo_MG_FD_203881 | JGI IMG/M metagenome (GOLD analysis project Ga0310786, IMG submission 203881) | Bovine rumen microbial communities from tropical cattle in Woodstock, Queensland, Australia - Gonzalo_03 (v2) (version 2) | ecosystem: Host-associated > Mammals > Digestive system >...
TTCGCGTTCTCGGCCAGCTGCTGCTGGGCGTCAATCGTGAAGGAGACGGTGTTGTTCACCGGAGAAGCGGTGACGGCCGATGCGGGATAGACACCCCAGAGCGTGGTGCCCTGGTTGCCGTCGGGATAGACAAGGCCGCCGCCCAGGTTGTCATTGACGGTAGCGATGCTCTTTTCGTCGGAAGCGGTGATGGAGCCGATGCTGTACACGGCCAGCTTGTCATTGCCCGCGAAGTAGGGGGAACCCGGCTTCCGGACGGTGGCGTTGTCGCTCCAGACCATGATCTGGTCGCCAGCGGTCCAGTCGATACGTTCGATCTTCTTGTTCTCGTCGCGGACGCCGCTGTAGGCGGTACGGGTCTCGTAACCGGTGCTGGCGTTGAACCGCACGTTGTTTCCGGCCTCGACGCCGGGTCCTTTCTGACATCCCGTCAGGGAAAGGAGGATGCCTGCGCTCAGCAGGACGATGTTGGAGATTTGTTTCATGATCGTTCCTCCTTTTTTACTCCCAATAGGTCGCTTGGTCCTCGTTCACATAGCCGAGGTCATGATCCTCGTACTCCTGTCCCAGGGTGATTGCCCTCAGATTCTCTTCTACGGACCGCCCCAGCAAGTCCACCTCCAGTTGGATCCGGACCTCCTGGAGGACCCTCGGGGCTTCAAATTGTTTTTTCTTCAGCATAATCGATATTTGCTATTAACTTACTTTCGCTTATTTCATGACCAAAGGTCCATGCGCGACACCTGCGCGCATGGAGCATGAAACTTCCGTGTATAACCGTCACGGCGCATCATACTTAATTGGTCAAGTTTTTTTACCCAGTTTTGGGGTGCCGACAACAAGAGTGTGTGGAAGGATTGCCAGAACGGCAGGGTGATGTTCTTCTTGTCGGTCACACCAAAACTAACACAAATTTAAAGATATTTATTTTAAATTGCAAAAATTTAATAACTTATTTTACGCATCTGTAAGGCCGAAAAAAAGCAGCGAGGAAGTATTTCCTCGCTGCCTTCGCAATGATTTTTGAATGTATCTATCTTATTCAGACTTCGTTCTGTTGTTCGTCTTGGAGTCGTCGTAGCGTTCGTTATCCTCGTTTTCGCCGACGGCCTTGAAAATGTTCGTGGCCTTACTTTCGGCGTGGCGGATGATGACGTCGATGTTCTCCTTCTTGTCGTTGCTGTAGGCGAACGGGTTGTCCACCTTGGACGTTACGGTGTACTGAGGATTCGGGTATTCTTCGGTCCCGTCGATGTCATAACTCCAGGCCCAGTTCTCCTCGGTGATCCGATAGACGACGCCCAGCTGGATAATTTTACCCGTATTCGGGTCCACATCGGGTTTGCCGTCGTTGTTCTTGTCAACCGTGATGGTCGCAGGTAGACCTCTGACCTGGATCAACGGATTCCCGTTCTTGGACTTCTTGCTGTTCGGGCTGTTAGTCACGAACACGGTCGATACATAGGTCCAGGCGCTCTCCTCAAACGTGGAGGGATCCCAGTCATCTTCATCGGGGATGATAGCCCTGTCAATCTTGAACTTAGCGCTCTCGCCGGGATCCAGGCCGATCTTCTCCAGATAGATATTGACCGGGAGACTGACGGTCGGGCTTTCGAATACGATGAGCGGTTCCGGGTCGTCCGGATTGATGTAAATACCGGATCCGGGAGCGTTCGTCTCGACATTCGGGCCGCCGACGGCGTCAGGATTCATCTTGACCGGAATCATGATGATCAGCTTGTGGCCTTGGACTGTTGTGTTACCGTTCAAAGTCATAGTACCACACCAGTTGTTACTGTAGTCGAAACCGGTGACCTCGATCTTGTCATTTCCGTTAGTATCCTTTCCGAGCTCGACGTCGACCAGAGCATCCACATCCTTTGTGTCAACGACGTTGCCCTGATCGTTGTAGATGTTGTATGTGTCGTTGCTATTAGGCACTTGAACTTCCGTGGCAAAGGCGTAGACATCGTTCTCAATATCTGCCGAAGTACACTTCGCCGTGAACACCTTGATGCTGGTCTTGTCTGCGCCGGTCGGCAGCATGAAGCTGGAAGAAACAATATCCAGGGTCGAAGTGGCCGCGCTCAGGCTTTCGTTCGCAGAGCCGCCCGAATGCTCGGAAATGGCCGCAAAGATGGAGGACAAGTTGGTGTTCTCGTCGACAAGCTGGAAATAATCTTCGGAAACTTTGTCCCCAGAACCGCCGTTGACGAGATTCGCAACGGTGACAGTGTTATTCCTAACATCCCATGCGCCGTTGTTGCTGTTACCTGAGATGTTCGCCTTCGGATAATTGGAAGACAGAAGGTCCAGGAAATGGATGCCTTTCTTGACATCATTGCTGGAACTGTTCAGGTCCAGAAGGCCGACGGTGAAAAGGGTGGCTTCGTAGGTTTGTTTAAGCGTATATCCAGTCCGGATTGCTTTATTGGCATCTTGATTCTCAAACGTATTACCAGTGCCTTGGCTATGGGCCGGAACACCATCCGTAAACATGACGACAGTAAGATTAGCATTCGCGCGCTTGGAGGGTGCCAAGTCGTTAATCGCTTCTGTCATACCAAGGTCGGGACGGGTCCAGTTATGCCTTGTTATGTTATTGACGGATGCCTTGAGTCTGTCCCTGACACCGTCGCCGCTAATGGTAAACCAGTTTGCGGTACCAGATTGTACCCAACTGTATCTATTATTACTTATCGTATTTGTAAGGGTATAGGCATTATTGTCGTATGTAATAATGCCTATACGGTTTCCTGCGTAAGAAGGATCTATCCGCTTGATTGCCTGATCATTCTCGTAGATTGCGTCGATGAACTCACCTACGGCTTGCTGCAGAGCGGCAATACGGGTAATGGTGGTTGTGCGCCTCTCGTACAATTCTCCGTTGAAGAAGATGTTGTCGGGATCGTAAATATAGTCATGAGGCACGGTTCCGAGATTATCCTGCTCAGGGAATTGATGGATATTGTCCTGCAAATAGTAAACAGTACCATCGTCTGCCGTGAAAGTAAGGAAAAATCCCGAAGAGGAATCGCCGCCTCTTACTACAGGATAGAATTTCCCGTCTTTGAACAGCTTGCAATAATAGGTAGTCGTATAGCTGTTGTAGCTATAGGGCTGCCTGCCACGGGAAACATATTGCACCGTCCCGTAGTCATTCGTATCCATAGACGTAGAACTATCCAGAATCAGGATAATATCAGCCGGGGTGCTAGACATGATCATTTCGGCGGAACCCGTCGCAAATGCCTCCAACTTAATCCAATAAGTACCATCGGAGGTAGGGGAGGAGACGGTCTTGTTAAAACCGACGTGATCCACCACCTGAGGATCCTTCTCTTGGGGGAATTGCAGATCTCCGATGACGTCCGCGATGGATTGGGCACCGGCGAACGGAGCAAAAGCAAGCAGCGCGACTGCAGAAAGGATGACGTTATATATCTTTTTCATCGTGTTTCCTCCTATCTTTAAACTATTTCTTTACAGGCGCTTCTCCGAGGGCAACAGCCCAGGCATCTTGCCAGGTCGTATAAGTGGATCCGTCCACTTTCTTCGCCGAAATCGCCTGGGTGGCAATCTCTAGCTCGAAATGCATGGTCGAGACATCGATTGTTTCACCGCCGATTTCAACGGCATCAGGCCGTTCAAGCAGTTTGTATTCGGTAAAGAGTGGCTTGCAGGTGGCCGCTGACGCCGGATTGGCCGTCGCCAAAGGCGGAACAATCTCCGTGTAATAATAGTATCCATCCTTGCAGAGCACCCATCCATTGGCGTTCGGATTGGCCTGACCTTTATATCCGGGAAGGCCGGTGAATGTGCCGTGTACTCCGTCCTCATTACTGCCAAACTGATCTTCGTACCAGCTCTCCACGAGATACAGGTTGTTAATTTCGTCCGTAAAGCCGAATACCGGGTTATTATCGGCATCCAGCCACTGGCCGACGATGGCGGCGCGGATATAGGCGTCCGTATTGCCTGTGTTGGTGATGTCGACATTGGTCTTGGTGCTCTGGGCGTATCCGTTGCCGGCGTTTCCGGCGATAGTCACGTCGTCCTCGATCATGACATTGACGTCATTGAGCTTGATGGTGTAAGTGCGGAGGTCGCCCGCTTTCCACTCGACGCCGGTCTTCAGTTTGGTGACGTCCAGTACAAAGTACTGGTTCGTCTTGCCGTTCATGTCGAAATAGACGGTGATGGTCTTTCCTTCCGTCAGCGCCTGGGGAATGATCCAGAAGGTATGGGAGGCGCTGGCATCATTGACATTATGGGTGTTGTCCTTCGCGTAGAATGCCTCGGGGAGAGAGGTGGTCTCGGAAGTGTAGTCGATCATGCCGTCGAATTCCTCGGACATGTCGATGCTTTCCTTTCCTTCGATGGCGCTCCAGGTGACAGCGGTCGCGGAGGAATAGTTGTTCTTCTCGTCCTTGTAATTATTCTCCTTGTTCGGGACGACCTTGCAGTGGCCGCTGGTCTGGAAACCGCTGAAAACCACCTTGGTAATGACGATGCCCATGTCCTCGATTTCGTCATCGTCGTTCTGGACCCGGAACTTCACGCCGGTCAGGGTGTGATGGAAGAGGAGCGCGGCACCCTGCTTGGGCTTGTATTCGGCTTTGTTCAGCGTGCGGGAGGTAAACAGCATGTCGCGCTGTCCCGTCGCGGTCGCCGGAGAGTCATAGTTGAACTCAATGCTCCCGTCCGTATTGTAGCCGAAGCTAGAGCACTGTGCGTCAATGACATCCGCCGGCATGCGCGCGAAGAAGCGGAGCTCGCCGTCGGCAAGCGGATCGGTGATGTCGTAGATGTGCTCCCACATGCCGTCCTTCGCCGTAAATACGGCGTCGTCCAGCGCCTTCGTCGTGGTGCCGCTCTTGTAGGCGACCGCGTTGAAGGAGCCGTAGAGGCTCGCGACATTCTCGGTGTAGGCGGGGGAGCCTTTGGTCATCGGCTCGTAGTACCAGTCATCATCCAGAGAGACAACGCTTTCCTCAATGATGAGTCCACTCTGCTTGTCCAGCTCGATGAGGCCGGCCTGGGGAGTCGTTTCGGCGGACTTGGTGGAGATACCCTGGAGATAGAACGCGATTCCGTTCTCCTTGGGGACATAGCCACTCTCCTTTTCCCGGTTACAGGAAGTGAAAACGGCGGCTGCAAGGATTGCCAAAGCAATGAAAACTTTCTTCATGATGCAGTCCTCCATAGCTTAAAATTCGAAATAAGTACCTTCGGAGTCTTTGTCCTCCAAGCCGATACTCTTCAATTGATCTACCTCGACCGTGGTTAAGATCGAGTTGCAGAAATTACCTTCAAACTCCGTCAGCGTCACCCACGCCCGAGGAGCAGAATACTTCCGTGTCTTTTTAGTTTTACGGATCATAATATGTTAAGTTTTATGCAGATAGCTGAATACGCTATTCCTTCCACACTACAAAAATAGGAAATTTCATCCAATTTCCAAAAGAAAAAAGCATATTTTTAGGCCTTTCTTCATTATAAATATGGGCATCTAGATGCGTAGAATAGGATTTTTCGGCACGGTTTTTCGGGTTATTCAAGTATGTCGTAATTATTCGTGTTTTGAATAAATATTCAAGGCTTATTGTAGATATCACAACCATCTGGAGGCCCATTTTTTGCCTAAAAAATTTGCTTATTTGATTAATATATGTATATTTGCAAGCTGAAACTGTAGCCAAAACGAAGGGTGAAATTAAGGACGTTTTGGTGATAGGGTTTCCGAAATACTTTAGTATATTCATAAATTTTTATGAATTTTAAAGATTTGATTTCGGCCCTTAACGTGGAAGGTAGATAAGACTAAAACAAACATAATCGATTATGCGTATGAAAAAACAATTCGTAACCCCGAGGGTCGTCCAACAGGTGGATATCTGCCTGGAAAATGATCTTTTGATTGGGCCGTCGGCAACAATGGTCGACCTCTCAATGGGACAAGCTGAAACGTACTTTGAAGTGGATGGCGACGGAGACGACGCCATTACCGCAGAGTGGGATTAAAAGGAGGAACGCATCATGAAAAACATCTGTAGAATTCTCCTGCTTGGCGCAGGAATCCTCCTTTCTCTGACTGGATGCCAGAAAGGAAATGAAACAGAGAACGGTGAAAAGACCGTTAAGTTTACCATTTTCTCCGGAAAACCGGCCACGCGTACTGCATATAGCGGGGAAGGTCTCAAAGATGACAACGGAAAACTGACTTGGGAGCGTATTGACTGGGTTGCCGGTGATCAGGTTACCGTTTGGAGTGACAACGCCGTTGGCCGCGTCACGCCTTCCAAGAAGTATGCGACTTATTCCGTTGGCACTCCGTCTGCTTCCGATGACGGAAAGGTGAGTAAGGCAGAGGCGACCCGTGCCACCGAGGATGGTCTGTTGTACGACGAGACCAATAAGAGCGCTGACTACACTTTCTGGGGCGCTTATCCCGCATTAGAAGGTGCACCTGTCGCGAACGGAAAGGCGAAGATTTCCATTCCGGCCACTCAGACCGGAACCGCCTCGGGAACCGGGGACATTGTTTTGGCTCCCGATATGAATAACGCCTATATGCTCGGTGTCGCTACGGCGAAGTATGGCAAGGCGTTCGATTTGCCGTTCTATCCTGCTTTCACGGCCTTTGAGTTTGTTATTAAGGCGGCTGAAGGTGCGTCCGCTCCGATCGGTCTGCAATCCGTCAAGCTCATTTCGACGACCGCTCTCTATGGAAGCGATATTGAAGCGACGATTGTTGAGGGTACGAGAACCAATTCCAATAACAAGACTATTGGTGCCAGCACGTATAGCGCTGTTGAAGCCACGGATGATAACAAGACTATCACTTTCAACTTCCCGGATGGAACGGAGGTCAATAGTACGAACACGCTGACCTTCACGGTCTTCGCTGTTCCTCAGGATGTTGTGGGTCTGAACCTCGAGTTTACCCTTGCGGATGGTTCTACCCGTCTTGCGAAACTTTCCAAGAACGGGAACGCCATTACTTTCGGCGCCTGCGAGAAGAATCGCATCTATACGCTTGCTATTCCGGAAGGTGATTGGCATCTCTATCTGGAAACGGAAGTCCAGGATTGGATCGATGCTTCCAAGACTATTTTATATGGTGATTCCGGTGATGATGGTATGGTCATCAGTGCCGCTTCTTTGACGATTGTTGCTGGCGGTTCTGGCAGCCGGACAGCTATCACGCTGAATGACCCCACGTCTGCCTTGACGGCCTACTTCTCTCTCTATTCCCCGACTGACGGAAAGTGGAGAATTACGATGAAGGGCGCTAATGCTGCATCTTTCACCCTTACCAGTGGTAATGCCAATTCTGGAACTGCTTCCGCTTCCGGTAATGGGGCTTATATCGAAGGGAATGTCAACGACCGAGTCGTCTTCACCCTTACCCCTGGAGCCGATGCCGCCGGAAAGTCCGTTGAATTATGGTACTCTGTAATTGTGGGCGAAGAGGAGTACAGCCTCCTTTCCGAGGTCACTTATGGTGGCCCTACCGTTGTTACCTGCCCCTCTGAATAAAAGGAAATATGGATATGAAAAAGATCTTTACATATTTGGTGGCCGTGTCCGCCTTACTCCTGACTTTCTCCTGCAACCGGGAAGCTGTTGACAGTTTTGTCAACGAAGAGGGTATCTCGCTGAAGCTTGTCTGGTCTGACATGAGTGTCCGTACCAGGGTCCCGGGCGAGGACAACGAAAATCTGGTCAACTCCCTTGATTTCTACTTCTTCAAGGATGTCACTGCGACTTCGGCCTATCACTATCGGGAGACGACTATCCCTGCCGAAGATAATTATAAGAAGGATTTCGTTCCCGGTGAGAAATACGATGGAACCAATGAATTCCCCAAGCGTACCGACCTTGTCGATCCTGATAACGGGTGCACTGTGTTCGTGATTGCCAACCTGGATGAATCGAAGGCTCCTGCATCCGCTACACTTGCTACGCTGAGGGCTATCGAGGTCGGGCAGACGTTCTTGGATGAGACAGACAATGCGTCGCTTGCTACTGATAACGAGAATCTCTATTTCGTGATGACCGGCGTGGCCCAGGTGCAAGGGACGAGAAAGGTCCTTGCCTCCGCGGATCCGGAAACGATCGAGCTGAATCGCTTGGCCGCAAAGATTACGGTTGACATTACTGCGGTTTCTTCCGAGGAAACAGCCGAAGGAATCACGGAGACGTGGACACCGATGCTGGGCGGCAGAAATGTGCGCGTTTATATTTCGAATGCGGTTTCCAATGCCGTACTTGGTGCCGTGGAGGGTGATATGCCCGCAAGTCCGGCGTTCTTTGAGTCCAATCATATTGCTCTTCCTTCCGAAGTCGCTGGCACTTGGACTGAGAGTCCTACTGGGACTTTCAAGACGGAAGGTGTCGGTCATTTCTATACCTATCCCAACAATTGGGAGGAAGGCGGTACGGATACTTTCCTTAAGATTGTCCTTCCTTGGCAGGTTACTAAGACCGACTCGAACGGATTTGTCTTTTACTCCGCTGAGCGCGAAGTATATTATAAGGTTATTCTTCCTGAGAAAGAAATCCTTTCCAACAACTGGTACGATCTGGATGTTACGCTCACGCCTGGTAAGGAAGGTGAGTACGAGGTTGAGATTCCTGCCACTTACGAAGTGGTTAACTGGACGACCGGCGGACAGAACGGTGTCAATTCAACTTTGAAGGATATCCTTTATCTGGTTGTGGACTACAACGATGCGACCGGTTATGACCTCGATGGTAATGGTAAAATCGATGAAGACGAAGCGAAAATCTTCGTTGTTTACGGTGAGGAAGCTAGTGTCCACTACAGTGCTTCCAATGATGTAGGACACAAGATTCTGAGTGCATACTATACCGAATTCAATAATTCAAATTTCACTGCGACAACCAAGTATATTATCCGGAATGGATCTTATGTATATAATGATGTTGGCGCGGGACAGGGAAAGCGTGTAGGGTACCCTAATGGTGCGAATTGGACTGTTGTGAGTAGTGTTAATACTGTGAACTCCTGGTTCGAGACAGGTGATTCTGAGGATTACCTTACTCTTGATCACGCTTTGAATAATACTTACACATCTGACTTCTTTGATATCTCGCCTTACGTCTTTACTGTTCAGATTTATTTGGTCAGAGCGGCGACTAATCCTAAGTATCAAAAGGAAGTGACTATCGTCCAGTTCCCGCAGACATATCTGGATCTGGATTTGAGCCCGATGAAGGGTGGTAGTGCTACTGGCAACCGGTATGGATATGTTTATGTCAATAACCATACCCGAACGAGCACTACTAATCCTGCCGTTAATGACGGTAATCATACTCTTTGGAACAATATCACGATTATTGGTAATGTCGCCTCTAACACGAACCCGAATATGTATGTTTTGACGACCGGCGTGTTAAGTGATCCGGACTTAAAGTTGGGTGATCCTAGAACAGCTGGTGTAGATAATGGCCCTAAATGGACGAACAACACAAGTGCCTATACTACTTATCCGGGCAATGCTACACGGGCGGTCGATGGTGACGGAGGCGCAGTCGTTTTTGTGACTGCACCTGATGCCAAGACAGGAGTGCGTAGGACTTTGACAAATTATCATCCTGCCGATATTGCGAAGAGTGGATCCTTTATTGCTCCGAAACTTAGGATTCAATCCGGATATGGCCGGCGTGGTAGTAACAGTTCGTCGGGGGATAATCGTTTTGACTATACTTGGGGTTCTGCTTGGAACCGTTGCGCTGCATACCAGGAAGATGGGTATCCTGCTGGTCGTTGGCGCTTGCCTACAGTGGCTGAAATTGAGTATATCAATACGTTGTCAACAAATCATTTTATCCCTTCTTTGTTCTATGGCACCAATTATTGGTCTGCTTCGCCTGGTGTAGCCTATAATCAAGGCGTACGTCAAAACAACCATCACCAGGGTTCTACTCGTTGCGTCTATGATGACTGGTATTGGGGATCCGAGCCTGTTTGGGATGCGACGACGGCAGCCGGTGATGAATTCCGCTGGGGTGATTAAGGTTTTTAAGAAGAATGATTATGAAAAAGTTTAGCTATATCTTTTCTGCTCTGTTTCTCGTTGCAGCGATGGCCTGCACTGAGAAGGAACCTGTGATGACCACCCCGGAAGAGGGTGAGGGGACGGTTACTTTCGATATGGAAGTTACGATTCCCGAGGTGGCAATTCAAACGAGAGGTGCTTGTGCAGACAATCCTGTCATCGAGAATATCTATGTGGCTACATTCGGTAGTCGTGGCTATTTGAACGAGTATGCGAAGGCCATTCCGCTGGATGAAGATGGTAATGTTATATCTACTTATGCCACTACCAATTCTCCGGACAAGTATCATCTTCGTGTTACGTTGCTTGCCACAACGAGCCGTCGCTATGTTCACATCATTGCGAATGGACCCGAGTCCGTGGATTATGAGACGAAGGATACTGACTTGATGCTAACTCGGATCATGACGACTGGCTATGATGAGAGTGGAGTTCCCCAGGGGGCTTATTGGCAGTTCTTTGAGCTCCCGAACGGAACCTCTGAGTGGAAAAACGGTAAGTGGGTACAAGGCACAGATGCTAAAGATAAGTTTAGCAAAGTCAAGCTGATCCGCAACTTTGCGAGGGTTACGGTAAAGTCAACAGCTACGAATTTCACTTTGGATCCCACTTATGGTTTCCATGTTTTCCGGACGGAAAGCGAGGGTTCTATCGCCATGCCTACCAACATGAATGGTTTTGCGAATTTCGTAGACGCTAATCGTTATGCCGGGATTTCCCAGACAGATCCTCTAACCGATATTGCGGCCCTTCCTTATCCTGGTTTTACGCCTGAAGGTGTTGAATTACATGACGCTACCGCCAAGGATAGCGGAGTAGATGGAACAGTTTATTATGCTCCTGGTGTCTATCAGTATGTATATGAAAGCATGCGGTCCTATGATACGGAAGAGGAACCTTTCATTATCATCCGAGGTAAGCTTAACTCGGATACGAATGCGGGTTATTCCTATTATAGAATTGAGTTGACTGACGAGAATGCGAAGTATTATTCCATCTATAGGAATGTGGATTATACGATTACGATTACGGCTGTTGCCAATTCCATCGTTGGCTCTACGACCGCTGCCGGCGCCCGTACTTGTAATGGTAATGTCTCCACGGCCGTTTCTGCTACTCTTCCTGAACTCTCGGACGGTTTCCAGGGCCTCTATGTCTTGTATACCGACAAGACTGTCGTCAACACTGATAAGAATACGGCCGGTGAATATGTGAATAAGGAGGTCTCGTTCATGTACAAGTATGTCAAGGACATTGTTAACGATCCGGATACCGGTTCCCAAGCTTCGCTCTCGATCCAATCTTCTGGTGGACAGGGACATGCGATCGCCAATGCAACCGGCACTTGGTACACGCAAACTGGCCCTGATTCAGATGGATGGTATACGGTCAAGTTCAATGTATTACCTTCATCCACATATAACGCTGAGGCTTCGACGGTGTTCCGGGTGACTGGAACGACCGAGGTCGCCACGGGTGTTCAGCAGTCGATTTTCCGTAACATCACGGTGCGTCTGATTCCTATCCAAACCTTTAAGAACATTAAGGTTACCGGTAGCGGAACTACTGCGGGTAGTACTGTTGACATCACCTTCGACCTCGAGGCGAATCTCCCGAAATCGATGTTCCCGTTGCGGATTACTGTCCAGGATGGTGAACTCGCTTTGAACCCGGTTGGATCGGATATGCCGCTTGTCGTTCATGCCAACGGTCTTGACTATCATTTCTACAAGAGTATTTCTTACAGTGATTATGAGCAAAGCAAGACGGTCACTTGTCATATGAAGTTGATCCAAGATATCCAGAGTGTTCCGTTGAAGATTGATGTCGCCAACGAGTATTTCACTCCGGAGCAGCTCTCTTACTCTGGTAGCTAGTTTGCACTGCTGAAATGATCTATTATCGCATCGCCGGCTTTGTAGCCGGCGATGCCTTTAATAAGATATACCATGTCATATATATCCCCATTTTCCAGAGTAATTGCCCTGAAGTTGGAGGTGGGTTTCCTGACCAGCGGGGTGGACGACGAGTTGAATGACAATACTATTGAACCGGTGGATTATGAGCCGTTATAATCACTTCGCTCTTTGGGCTGCCCTGTACCTGTTTGCCGCCTGTTCTGTCAACGAAGAGGTCATTCCGTCATCCCAGGAAGTCGTCCTGACCGCCACGACGGAAGGGAATGATGCCACCCGAACCACGCTGGACAAGGATTTCACCACTGTCCTCTGGATGCCGGAGGAGAGCCTCTCGGTGTTCTGCGGCGGGAAGATGGCCGCGTTCACATCGACAAATACCGAGAAGACGCCGTCGGCCCAGTTCAAGGGAACGCTTCCCGAGGCGGGCGGGGATAAGGCCATATACGGACTGTATCCCTATTCTGCCGATGCATCCATCTCGAAGGATGTCATTTCGACGAGCCTTCCTGCCGAGCAGGTCGCGGTCGCGGGGACATTCGGGGACAACCTGTTCATTTCGGTCGCACGCACAGAGACTTATGAGATGGGGTTCTACAATGTGTGCTCCGGACTCCGTTTCATGCTCGACCGTGGTAACATCCAGGCGGTTACGTTCCTTTCCAATGGCGGAGAGCCGTTGGCGGGGAAGTTCTCGATCGGCTTCGACAAGGAAGGGAAACCGACTGTGAATGCTGTGGAGGAGGGGAGTTCCGAGGTGAGGCTCACGGCCCCTGATGGGAAGGCCTTCGATTCTGGCGTGTGGTACTATCTCGTGACTCTTCCGATGAATTTGGAGAAGGGTTACACCATTCTCCTGGAAGGCGAGAGCGTGCAAGGCACTGTTCGTTCGTCTAATGCTATCGCGCTGAACCGCAGTAAGTTCCGTTCGGTAAAGCTGGACGCTTCCCGCGTCGATTATAAGAAGGAGAGCGACTACGACATCGTGAATGCTGGCGTCCGTGCCTATCTGGAGAATGTCGATTATTCCGACGATGCGGACTACAAACGGTCCGACGTAGCCAAATATTCCGGCTCCGACAGTCCGAACCCGGTCAAGCTGTTCTGGGAAGGGAGGGCGTCCGTCGTCCGGATATCGACCAACCCCGACCTCTCGGGTTACCGGGAGATCAAGGTCGATGCTTCCCCGGCATCGGTCTATAATCTGATTCCGGGTGTCCGCTATTATTATTCGGTCCTGGCAAGTGACGGGGCTGTCCTCTGGGAGTCCTGCGTGATTCCGAAGGGACCGATGCGGATGATCAACGGTGTCACGAAGAACATGCGCGACCTGGGCGGCTGGAAGGCTGGCGACAAGACGATCCGATACGGGAAGATCTACCGGGGCGCGCGGCTGGATGACATCCAGAGCAACCCTTCTGCGAAGGCGATTATCTTTGACGACCTGGGTCTCTCTATCGACCTGGACCTCAGAGGTTTGCCGCCGGGGACGCAAGGTGGAAGCGGGGAGAAGAATCCGTGGACAGCGACGGATCCGATTCGGTATGTCAATATCCAGCTGTGGCACTATTTTGTGCCGACGGCGAGCCAGTATGATTCGTCCGTCCAGGTGTCCCCGGGCGCATCGGCAGAAGTGTATCGGAGCACCCTCCGGACCATTCTTGGCTGGCTGAAGGATGGCGAGGTGGTTTATTTCCATTGCCATGGCGGTTCCGACCGCACCGGCACACTTGCATTCCTTATTGAGGCCTTGATGGGCGTTTCCGAAAACGATCTCTCGAAGGACTATGAGGTGACGTATTATTCGGGTTCCAAGCGCAAACGCAACGGTGAATCGGGCTGGTATTTTGGTCCCATGGTGAGATATCTGCGGACCTTCGCCCCTGGGAAGACGATTCAGGAACAAGTTACGGCCTGGGCGACGACTGGGGAGAATGCTTTGAGCCTGGAAGAAGTCGAGGAATTAAAGGCGTTGCTGCTGGAGTAAGTATTTGTAGAAAAAGCCATTTCAGCAAGTTGCGGGCGGGTTTTTTCGAGAATTTTCTTGTTTATTAGAGAAAAGAGTTTTATATTTGCTCCTTGAAGAATTATGCAATTCCGGAAAGTTAACTTTTATATGCATATGAAAAAATTATTTCTTCTGATTGCCGCTGTCGCGTTCTTCGCGCCGGCAAGCATCTTCGCACAGGATGCCCCCAAGGTGACCATCACCGAAGATGAGTACTCTAAGACCATCGTGGAAGAGACCAAGACCGACAAGGGTTATGTGACCACGACCACCGTTATCGACAAGCGGGCCGTGTTCACCAATGGTTTCTGGAATAACTGGCAGCTCAGTGCCGGTATCGGCACCCAGGCTTACCTCGGTGATAACGACTATAAGGTCGAGAAGCTTGTCCCCGAGATGCTCGCTTTCCCGGCCATCGATCTTTATCTGACCAAGTGGGCTTCTCCGAGCTTTGGTGTCGGTCTCGGTGCCAACTGGAGCAAGTTCAAGGGCCTGTATCAGGGCCGCGAGTACTGGCAGAACCAGCCCGTCAAGACCACGGCAAACTTCCGTCCTGACAAGGAGGAGCCTTACAACAGAGCTGACGGTAAGTGGAACGACAACCACCTGATGGTTCAGGCGGGTAGCTACCTGAATGTCTTTGCCCTGGCCCATGCCGACCTCATGAACATGTTTGGCGGCTACAAGCCTAACCGTTTCTACGACATCGACGCCTATGCTGGTGGTGGTGTGATCTTCGGTTTCGGCGAGTCTGGCAACACTTACGATGCCTCCTTCAACGCCGGTCTCATGAACACCTTCCGTCTTACCGAGCAGCTCCGCCTCCTGGTCAACATCCGTGGCGCTCTCATCGGTGATGCTTTTGACGGCGAAGGTTATGTGCTCGAGCCTACCAAGCAGCACTGGCTCAAGAACATCAAGACTGACGGCATGTTCGGTGCCACTGTCGGTCTGACCTACAATATCGGCAAGGAAGCCAGCAAGTGGCGTTTTGCCGAGCGTACCAGCGTGTACCAGTACGACAAGGATCTCATCAAGGAGTACATCCACGATACGACCTATATCAAGGAGCCCATTCCGGATCCGATCGTTCCCGAGGTCTGGTTCCACATCAACTTCATCGTGGATCGTTGGGACATCTCCAAGAAGGAGCTCATCAACATCCACGCTGTTGCTGACCTGATCAAGAGCACCCCGAGCGTCAAGTACCTGGTCTGCGGTTACGCCGACAAGCAGACGGCTACTCCTCCGCACAACCTCATGCTTTCCCAGAATCGTGCTGACGCGGTGTACAATGCCCTCGTCAACGAGTTCGGTGTGGATCCGAACCAGCTGGTCAAGGATTACAAGGGCGGTGTTGACTACATGTTCTACAACATGAAGGAGCTTAGCCGCTGCGTTATGATTACTTCTATCAAGGAGTAACTCATTGTAAACGAATATGATTTGAAGAATCCAACATAGCCGGGGTAATCTGCCCCGGCTATGATTGGATAAAAACGGAAAGGGGAGACCGGACTGTGCAAGAAGACTTTTTCGTTCACGAGAGCAGCTACGTGGATGACGGCGTCGAGATAGGCGCCGGGACGAAAGTTTGGCATTTCTGCCACATCCAGCGGGGTGCTGTGATCGGATCGAACTGTTCTCTGGGCCAGAATGTGAATGTGGGAAACAACGCCCGCATCGGCAACGGTGTCCGTATCCAGAATAACGTTTCCATCTACGAAGGGGTCGAGATCGAGGACAATGTCTTCTGCGGTCCCTCCTGCGTTTTTACGAATGTAAATACTCCGCGGGCACACTTCCCGGTGCACGGAGTTTATGCGCGTACGCGCGTGTGCGAAGGCGCATCGCTGGGCGCGAATTGCACGATAGTGTGCGGTCACACGGTAGGGCGCAGCGCCCTGATCGCCGCCGGCGCCGTGGTGACCAAAGATGTGAAAGATTACGCCTTAATGGCCGGCGTTCCGGCCAGGCAGATAGGGTGGGTATGCGAATGTGGCCGTCGTCTCGACGACACCCTCGCTTGCTCGTGCGGTAGGAAGTACAGGCTGAACGGGGACACCCTCGAGAAAGCCGAATAGATTCCTTCGTCGGTCTTCGACCTCCTCGGAATGACACCTCTTGTCATTCCGAACGAAGTGAAGGAATCTGAAAGTCAAATAGTTGCGCGCTTTTAATGGGGCGAGCAAAGGCGAAGCCATGGAATTTAGAGATCTTAAGAAGCAGTACCAAGTCCTCAAAGAGGACATGGACAAGGCCATTCTGGATGCCGTCGCGAGCGGCGCATATATTATGGGCCAGCCGGTCCGGGATCTGGAAAAGCAGTTGGCCGAGTATGTAGGAGTGAAGCATTGCCTGACGTGCGCGAATGGCACGGATGCATTGACATTGGCCTTGAAGGCCTGGGGTATCGGCCCCGGCGATGCGGTGTTCGTCCCGGACTTCACGTTCTTCTCTTCGGCCGAGGTCGTCCCTCTCGAGGGCGCCGAGCCGGTGTTCGTGGATGTATGCGAGGAAACCTTCAACCTAGATGCCGCGAATCTGGAACGTGCTGTTAAGGCGGTTTTGGCAGAAGGACGCTTGCGGCCGCGCGTAGTCGTTGCCGTTGACCTTTTCGGTCTCCCCGCGGACTACAAGGCTATCCGGGCTATTGCTGATAAATACGGCCTCCTAATCCTCGAAGACGGGGCGCAGGGCTTCGGTGGCCGAATCGACGGTAAGCGCGCTTGTTCCTTCGGTGACATCGCCACGACCTCTTTCTTCCCCGCCAAGCCGGTGGGTTGCTACGGAGACGGTGGTGCTGTGTTCACCGACAACGACGACTGGGCGACTCTTATTGAGTCTTACCGTGTCCATGGCAAAGGCCAGTTTAAGTACGACAACGTGCGTATCGGCATGAACTCCCGACTCGACACCGTTCAGGCTGCGGTTCTGCAGGTGAAACTCAAGGCCTTCGACGAGTACGAGCTCGCTGACATCAATCTTGCTGCCTTGCAATACACCAAGCGCCTCAAAGACATCGTCGCCACTCCGGTCATCCCGGAAGGATTCCTCTCCAGTTGGGCGCAATACACCATCCGCCTGCGCGACAAGGAGCAGCGGGACGCTTTACAAGCCGCCTTGAAGGCTGAGGGCATTCCGTCGATGGTCTATTATCCGAAGCCGATGCATTTGCAGACGGCGTTTGCGTCTTTGTCATTTCGAGCGGAGCCGAAGGCGGAGTCGAGAAATCTAAATACCTGCCCGATGGCAACGTCGCTCTGCGACCGCGTCCTCTCCCTCCCCATGCACCCCTACCTGACGACCGACCAAATCGACACCGTCTGCAACGCCATCCGTAAAGCCCTATTATGAAACTGTTTAAGCGCAAAAAACCCTGGGTTGACCTTCAGCACGAAGAGGAGTTCATTCCGAAGAACTACTCCGAACGGGGCGTGGAGACCGGTGCCAAGTTGGAAGAATACCTGGTCGGTAACGAGGATTTGAAAAGAATCTTCAACGCTTCGAACCAGTATGAGAAACCGGCAGATTTCATCAAATGGCTGGACGACAATATTAACACCTTTGACAATAGCACTTACATCGTCAATACCGACGATGGCAAAGCGCTCGATACCCTCAGGGGCCATCACCCGCGGCTCATTGTTAATATGATGGGGCTTACCCACATCCGCCATCTGAACACCTTCCTGAACAAGGCGAACGAAGCAATGGTGGATGGTGGGTATTTGGTTTGCCATTCGAGAACTTCAGGATTGAAGAAGAGAATCATTCTCAAGTCGCATCCCGGCGCTCTCGGCAAGATGATGTATTTTTCCCATTATGTTTGGCACCGAGTTTTGGCGCGGATGAAATGGACCCGCTGGTTTTATATGTGGGTGACAAAGGGGAAGAACCGCAGTTACAGTCGCGTGGAGCTGCTGGGACGCATGTACAGGGCCGGTTTTGAAGTTGTTGACGAGCGTTTCCATCGTGGCGAGTTTTACTTGCTCGGTCAGAAGTTCCGCAAGCCCATTTGGGATGATGATCCCACTTTCGGCGCTTTGGTGAAACTAAACCGGGTGGGATACAAGGGAAATATGATCGGAGTGTATAAGTTCCGGACGATGTATCCGTATTCGGAGTATCTGCAGCCGTATATTCTTGAGCATGAGGGCTTGCAGAAGGGCGGTAAGTTTGCGCATGATTACCGCGTGAATTACTGGGGCCATAAGCTCCGCAGCAGTTGGGTGGATGAACTTCCGATGTTCATCAACATCCTTAAGGGGCAGATGAAGCTTGTCGGGGTACGGCCTTTGAGTCGGCAGTATTTTGGTATGTATACCCCGGAGATGCAGGAGTTGCATATTAGCGTGAAGCCGGGACTCCTGCCTCCGTTCTATTATGACGAAAAGACTCCCGAGACCATTGAAGATGTACAGGCCTCGGAGAAAAGGTATATTGAAGCCTATCACAAGCATCCCTTTGCCACCGACTGGCGGTATTTCTGGGGAACAATAGGCAATATTTTGTTTAAGCATAAACGATCACATTAACAAATATGACAGAAGAGAAGAACTCCGTGCAGGAGGAAAAATGGGACATTGTCATCAAACCGAAGGATAAATTGTTTTCGGTTGATTTCAAGGAATTATGGACCTATAGGGACCTTTGTTCCCTTTTCGTCAAGCGGAATATCATTACGCAGTATAAGCAGACGATTCTGGGACCGGTCTGGTTCGTGATTCAGCCGGCGCTGACGGTCATCATGTATATGATCGTGTTCGGTGGTATTGCGGGTATTCCGACAGATGGCGTACCGAGGCCGTTGTTCTATCTTGCGGGTACATGCATGTGGAACTATTTCTCCGAGTGTGTGGCTAAGACTTCCAATACGTTCGTAGCGAATGCCGGTATCTTTGGAAAAGTCTATTTCCCTCGACTGGTCATGCCGATTGCAGATGTGTTTAGCAACCTGCTCCGGCTGGGCATCCAGTTCAGTTTCTTTATCATCGTGTACATTGTCTATGCTTTTGTTGATCCGACCTGCACGGCCCACTTCACTTGGTTTGCGCTTCTTTTACCGGTCTTGATCGTGATGCTTGCTGGGCTTGCGCTCGGTTTCGGTACCATCTTCTCCTCATTGACCACCAAGTATCGTGACCTTCAGGTGCTTCTCTCCTTCCTAGTCCAGCTATGGATGTATGCTACGCCTATTGTATATCCGTTAAGCAAAACCAATAGTATGCGCTGGATGGGAATTCCGGTACATACCCTGATGTGTCTGAATCCCGTTACTCCAATTATCGAGACTTTCAAATACGGTTTCCTTGGTTGCGGAGCGTTTGTCGGTTGGAGATGGATCATTTACAGTTTTGTATTCATGTGCCTGCTCTTGGGTGTCGGTATCGTGATATTCAATAAGGTGCAGAAGAGTTTTATGGATACTGTTTAGGGTTCGCTTTGAGTATTAGACGGGTGAAGACCCATCGTTTCGTGAAGGTTAGTTAGTTTTAAATGACGGTTCTCTATGTTTGCCCGGATCCAACGATGGGCGGCTCAACAATTTCGTTGCTTGATTTGATTGAGTCAGTAAAGGGTTGGGTGGATCCGATTGTTTTGTTTTCAAGAAAAGATAGTGCGTACAAGGCTTTTGAAGAACGTGGTATAAAATGCATCGTTTCTCCGTTCGTTAAGCTTCATTATTTTACACAAACGAGTGACTGGAAGTCAATTTTGCGACACCCACGACGCTTGCGCATAATCCGACTTTGTCTAATAGAAAGAGCTTGTGTAAGGCAGGTGAAGAAATACTTAGGAGGACGTCATGTTGATATTGTGGTTTCTAACTATAGTTCCATCCTAATTGGTCGTGAGCTTTCCATTGCTTTGAAAACCAAACACGTGTGGCATATTCGCGAATTCCTCGAACCTGGTGTCCACGTGCCAAATCCTCCTTTTGGAGGCTACGCTTTTTTAAAAGCCATGATTAATCGGGCTGACGCGAGGGTTTTCTCATCACATCAAGCCTTAAAACATTGGGGACTTAAGCAAAAGAATTCGCGAGTTATTTTTGATGCCGTTGCTAAGGCGGAAGACTGTTGCTATTATCCTGAAAAGGAACCATTTATCCTTTTTTGTTCACAACATATAACTGAGGCAAAGGGTGCTTTTTTCGTTGCTAATGCTTATGGGAAAAGTGCATTGTTTAAAGACGGAATAAGGCTGATGTACGTGGGTGATTGCTCAGATGAGGTTTACACTGAAATAATAGACACCGCTAGGAGTTATGGATGTGCAGATTCAATAGATTTCGTGCCTTGTCAAGATGATGTTAAACCTTTTTTCTCTCATGCGAAAGCTTTCATTATGGCATCGACCAATGAAGGGTTAGGGCGAGTAACGGCAGAAGCGATGTTTTATGGATGTCCCGTCACCGCAAAGAATTCCGGGGGAACAAAAGATCTGATTCAAGATCAAATAACAGGTTATCTGTTCAATACAGAGGATGAATGCTCCGCACTACTACGACGAGTTTGTTTCCATTCACAGGAATCGTTAATTCGGAGGGCTCAAGAATTTGTTATCAATAATATGTCAATTGAGCAGTATGGCCCTCGGATTATGGACGTTTATCGTTCTGTTTTGTAGGTATTATTGAGATTTATTATACTGACGCATTTATCCGCATTAGGTCTAGTGGGATATAGTTGAGGATTCTTTTTATCAACCGTCGCATCATGAATGTTGCAATAATAATCGGGGCAGGTTCGGGTCATAGAATGGGGCAAGTTATTCCTAAACAGTTTATCAATGCACTTTCTCTCTATAATAGTACCTGTTTATAACACGGAGCCATACCTGAATAAGTGTATTGACAGTATTGTGTCTCAGGGTTTCTCGGATTTTGAGTGCATACTCGTTGACGATGGGAGTACGGACGGAAATGGATTGATTTGCAATGCGTATGCCCCCAAGATGGCCGCATCCGATTTTTCACAAAGAGAATGGAGGTGAGAGTTCGGCAAGGAATCTTGGTTTGGATAACACAAGAGGAGAGTGTTTTTTGTGGACTCTAATGATGGAATACGTCCCGATAGATTGAAGAACAACTAAAGAGAATGAATTCTTCAATATCGCTAAAAGCAATAATCAAGAGTTGTATAAGACGATTCTTGTCTTTTTTCCCAATTCAAAAGGATAAGGTTGTTTTTTTGAATTTTGATGGACGGGGTTTCGGTGATAACCCGAAGTATATTGCTGAAGAGATACTACGTCAGAAACTACCTTGGAAGTTGATTTGGTTGGTTCGTAATTCTGATGATGTCCCTAACAGAATAAAGAAAATAGGTATAGGGGGATTTCATGCTTTTTATGAGTTGTCCACTGCAAGGCTCATCATAAGTAATTGTAAAAACAACATCCCATCAGCGTTTTTTCCTCAAAAAAAGAAGAATCAGTTCTATCTTCAGACATGGCATGGTGATTTTGCCCTCAAGTATATTGAAAAGGAGATTGAAGACACCTTCTCTCCGGGGTATTTGGTCAGAAGTAAAATTGATTCGAAGGCGACAGATGCAATCCTTTCTGGGAATAAACAATTTTCGGCAATTCTAAAAGATTCTTTTTGGCTTCCTTCGCATTGTGCTGTTTTGGAGTTTGGCGTCCCGCGAAATGATCTGTATTTCAAGGGAGAAGAATTTAAAAATAGAATAAAAGAACGATATGGTTTTTCTTTGAATGATAGAATACTTCTATACGCACCAACTTTTAGGGATAATTTCGATTTCGGTTGCTATAACATAGAATTTGAGAGATTAAGACGAGCACTACCTCAATCATGCAATACTGTCTGGAGAATTATTATTCGGTTGCATCCTAGGGTATCTTCACGGGCGGATTATTTCCGTTATAACGATAGTATAATAGATGGTTCGGTTTATTCTGATCAACAAGAGCTATGTATGATTTCCGACGGACTAGTCACGGATTATTCGTCTATAATGGGAGATTTTATATTGA